>Ga0247809_1001306_pt1 | contig 11184 bp, 13 predicted proteins | sample UWRJL104311B1_FD_180951 | JGI IMG/M metagenome (GOLD analysis project Ga0247809, IMG submission 180951) | Plant litter microbial communities from Arlington Agricultural Research Station in Wisconsin, United States - UWRJ-L104-311B-1 | ecosystem: Environmental > Terrestrial > Plant litter >...
AAGGGTTTGCAAAAGTGAATTTTGAAGATGGAGTGCTTGCGTTGCTGGGAGCGAGTGGAGGAGCGTGAGAATGTCGGATTGCCGGAGAATAAGCATTTTGTTTTGTTACAGGTCTGACTGAGAGGGTGAAAAGTTAGAAATATTTCAGTTCTCTTTTAGAGACTGAGGTATATAACTGCTTGAGATGTGAATAGATAAGCCAAGGTTGTACTTCGTATATTGCTTGCTATATGGGTAGTGTTAGTTGGGAAGGCGTAAGTGGGGTCTTATATTGTGGTTTTGCAAAAACATGCAACCGAATGTGGCATTTGAATCTAAAATTGCCGTTTCATTGAGCGGTTATTTGTGTGAGTCTATGATATAATAGGAATATTAGGTGAGCTTTATTTCATACTTTTCTAGTTGGCATTACAGAGTTTGATGCGTATCACGTGAGATATAATAGGTTACACGCAAGACAATATCTTTGTCGAATTGCAGGACGTGTTTAGATTCAAAAGATAATCGTCGACACAGAGCTTAATGCAACAGGAGTCTAACTTTATTGAAGGTATCTGTTATGTGTTCAGGAACGCGAGAAGGGGAATGAGAACAGGTGGTGAGTGAAGCGAGATGGAAAGGGGCTGGCTAACAGGACACCAGGAGTGATATTGTCGTCCACTCGCATTCGCATTTCGAAAATAGTGCCAGTTTAATATGGTGCACTGTGAACTAGTGTGTGTTACATGTCATGGTGTAAAACGTCATCTCGTATATTAATTATGTTGGAACTTGTTGGATTTGGAACTCTGGTTAAGTTACGAACCAGCGTTCTCAACTGCCGAGCAATCTTTCAGACTTCAATTCTTTTCAGAAGGCCGTGGATTTTCAAGTCTTTCATAAATACAAGCAAACCTCAGCTAAGCATTCATTTTGACATACTTCAGGGCAAGCCGTTTAAGCAATCTTCAGAATGTTGGTCACTGTGAGCACCGCACTTTGGGTTATCGGCCTACTTTTCATGCTGTATCTTTCGCGAACTATCAACAATCAAAGAGCGTACACTACGTTACGACGAAAGAAAGGCTGTTCAGAGATAAAAAAGCATCCTCATAGAGAACCATTTCTTCGACTTGATATGTTCTTGGAGTTTGCAAAGAGCATGCAAAGTAGAAAAGTGATGTCAACCATAGAAGGCTACTTCCTAAAATATGGCAAGACATTCCAGTCAAATTCATGGGGCACTAAAGTCATCAATACGATGGATCCTAGAATAATCCAAACGGTTCTTGCGTTGGAATTCGACAAATTCGGCGTCGAACCGACGCGAAAAAAGGCTCTTAACCCTATCATGCAAGACGGGATCTTCGTGTCTGACGGATCGAAATGGGTTCACTCGAGAGCATCGGTGAAGCAGATATTCTCAGGAGTTAGGAATTCGAGCGTGGTGACAATGGAAAGACATGTTGAGCGGTTGTTAAGCTGGATACCTAGAGATGGCTCAACCGTTGATCTCCAACCGTTGTTGAAAAGATTGGTGAGCGACGTCCCGGTGCTCGCAATGCAGGAACTAATTATATTATGATGAAGTTTTTGGACAAGACAACAGAATTTCTTTTCGGGGTGTCTCAAGACTCCCTTCTTGCTAAAGAACCATCCGGTTCTTTGGAGAGGTTTGACGCGGCTGTGGACAGAGCCAGGATAGGTGTGCATACTCGCTACTTTTTGGGTTGGTTCAAAATATTGCGTGGTCGCGATACGCAATTAAAGAAGGATGTTGCGCAGATTCATGAGTTTGTTGACAAGTATGTGAATCTTGCCTTGCAACGCAAAGAGGAGTATTCCCAAGCTACAGCGGACAGCTCGAAATATATCTTCTTAGACGAGCTCGTGAAGATAAGCAAAGATAGATCAGACCTTCGCAACCAAGTGCTTAATGTCTTCTTACCTTCACGGGACTCGACCTCTAGTGCTATTGGATTCGTCTTCTTTCACTTGGCAAGGAACAGAAGGGTATGGGAAAAGTTACGACGGGAAGTACTTGATTTTGGATCCACACCGTTGACATTTGAATCACTCAAGTCCTTGAAGTATCTCAGAATTGTGATAAATGAGAGTGAGTCATCCCATAACACCTGAATATGAGTTCGTAAAATGACACAACTAGGTCTACGTTTAATTAGTCCAGGCGGCATGACTATCCGCACGTGCCTCGAAGATTGTGTTTTTCCGTGCGGAGGCGGAATCTCAGAACAAGAGCCAATTTTAGTTCAAAAAGGGACAGAAGTTCGAATTATCTTCCATGCTTTGCACAAAGATCCAGATATATGGGGAGAAGATGCCCTCGAATTTCGCCCCGAGAGATGGGAAACCATGCGTACGACATGGGAGTATGTTCCTTTCCTTGGTGGCGGTCGAACTTGCCCAGCCCAACAAATGGCGTTGACCGATTGTTCATATATTCTGGTGAGATTTCTGCAAGAATTTCGTGAGATTGAAAATCGAGATGAGCAGGTTGAGTTTGTGGAGAGTATCAAGCTGTCTTTGGAGAGCGGCAATGGTGTGAAGGTTGGATTCATCAATAATTAAACATAGGAGGTCAAGCAGCGTGCAGATCTATTCATTTTATCTATTTATCTGATAGAGTCAATGTTCTCAGTCAATGCAGCCGCTGTATGAATCCGCTAGTCTCAACCTCGCTCAATACTTTTCTGTTGACTTTCCCTTTCGTCCATCATGAGACGTATTCACGAATGCAGTAGTCCACTTTAGATATCTGTCCGCTCCTTTGTCTCTCTTGGGGTTTCATAACGGAGCTTCATTTAACCTAAGAAGCAAATGGCCCTCAATTCAATCTCACTTCATAGTCATAGGTAGCCTCAGCTATGCTTCGATTAGCTTCTTATCCCGCAAGTTCCCAGAACGTAAAAGGGAAGAAAGGGAAGACTTGGCTCCGCTGAGTCGTGAGACTCGGATCCTGAAGTTCCATTCTTAGATTCGGCCGTCTGATTCTAACCAAGAATTTATGTCATCAGGTAGCTTAAATCCCTCAAAAACAAAAAAACCAAGTAAAACAGCCAAAGTTCTCTAAGGAATGATCTTTTCAAGAATCTAGAAATAAGCGAGCCCCTATTAATTGGGACCTTGAAAAAATATGAAAGATTGTGTTACGCCCTGCCCCCACCTGGGGGCAAAACTCTTATTAGCTACTCATCTGTGTGACACGAAATTCGTCGTAATATATCTCAATATAAACTATTGTGCAGGCCCCATTTGGCACATTTGAAGGATCTAACCCGAGGTCCGCAACTATTGAAGTTCATTTACATGGAACAGGATATCCATATTCGATCTTTCCATTGAAGGCTGTCTTGGATCAACATTTATCTATGACAAGGCGAGTATTTACCTTTTTTGAGTTCATGATTATGAGTGCGATTGTCCAACTCATTCCTAGCCTGTGAATATCTTCCAAAATTCCACAGGATTATGCAATAGGTGGGCCGGGATACACACGGGGAAAGAGTCTTGTTCTAGAACCGGGCTCAATATCTACAGTATTCTTTTGAAGCATGTTCCAATTTACTATTCCATCACTTTCAAGATGAAAATTTATAATAAGCCCTAACGCGTTGATCGTATGTGATGCGTCCCATTCCTCAGTAATTTTATCTACGAGAGCTAACAATATTTTCTTTTTGTTTAAACCGGAGCTTAGGAAAGCTTACAGTAGTTTGCTGGAAAGCTACCTTTGGCCCCATTGAGCTCACCCTCCCACCAGTCATCAGTACTATCTGTCTTTTTGACCACCTTGATCCGATCACCTTCTCTAAAGCTCAGATCGCCATTATTCTGACCATCAAAAGCGTACAACGCGACAGCAAATAAACTATTTGATGAACCGATTCGCTTTGGTGGAGGGGGAGGCGGTTTCTTTTTTGCAATGGCAGCTTGTTGGAAATAACTATTGCTCGGACTAGAAGCATAGGAAGAAGTGGGTGTGAGACCTCCGGGAGAGGGAATTGGCGATGGTGCAAGAGAGTTTTGAGAGGAGAATGAGGGTATGCGCATAGCCCGTGTGCCAGGATTCTCTGCTGCATCTGGGTTCAGATTTTGAGAAGAAGCGCGTCTATTTACGAGACCATTGCGAACAGCCAATCCAGTACCAGGTTTTCTGGTACCATCATCTCCGAGAGACATGGAGTGGTGAACAGCCTTTCCTCGAGCAATGCAAGGTATGCTTTCTACATCCTGCTGTACTGGTTTGAAATCTCTCTGGAATGTGGCTATAACATCATCCATGGGAGGCTATCGAGTGAATTAGTCTCAAAATTACAAAAATATTCAGGGATACGGACTGGTGGAGATGGAAAGTCTACATCTTCACAGTAGTTGTGGAGAGATGTGTAATATTGCGCCAGCAGAGTGTTTTGTATCATTATTTGGACTGCGAGCAGGTGGGGTAAAATGGAGAATGCTGCTGATATCAGAGGTGGGAGTACCTCTCGTAAGTGGTCATCAGAAACCTTGAATGCCTAGTACACGATTAGTTACTATACCTAAAACAATATACACAGAGGTTGTCGTTATTCGTGACCGATCCGTGAATTTTAGCACGAACGTAGCAATTGTTGGGATACAACCAGATAAGGTTGTAGGACACATAATCCACTAAACGTAAGTGAAGTTTGAATGTGTCGCAACATCTGACACAATGGCCAGCTCATCTACTTCAAATCGGTCACGAATTTTGACAACCCTGGTGAAGCACAGACTCAGGTTGCATACATCTGCTGCTCTTCCTAGTTCCTCCTCCGCCTTCGCCAAAGCAGCATTTTCACGATCTGTACGCTTTAACTTCCTCTGTGCGGTATTGACCTTATCGATGTATCGTTCCCAGTCCAGTCTTTTGTTCTCTCTCTTTTTGATTGTTTTCCGTAGCGGTTGCAGGTATTCCTTCGCATCCATCGCAGGCCGGATAACGCGGCTATCCATCATGATAACCTCATCTAGCAGCTCCGTTTTGAGTTCTGTGAATGTTTCCTTCAACTTCACTGTTCGATCAAGCAAATGCTGCGGCGTCAAAGCGGGATCATCGCGATGCTCATCGCTGGTCCCAACAATTGGATTATATAGCTCTTCATATGCCGAAACAGTATCCAATTGAGAACCTAGGATGGAGACCCAGGCATCTCTCCAAGACTTTGAGGCGTCTATTATCTGGAGAGCATATTAGCACTAATGGTCATACACACTGGGTCGCTGTATCTCGCCTTGGTGAGGGTTTTGTCCGCATCTTCATAATCGTTCAGGAGAACTGATACTTTGGCATTATTTCCATCACCTTTTCCCTTGATCCTACCAATCTGCCGGTGCACTGAATTCATCTCGCTGTATTTTAGGCTGGCTTACGTTGGGGTTGGAGGGAGTCTGGGAGTGTACTGAGGGGAGCCTGGCAACCAGTGTGATGTGTTGCCAGCTCGACGTTTGAGGCTAAAGAGAAGATTAGGTCTATGGTATGACAGGAGGTACCAAAACAGTTACGCTGTATGAAACGAATTGACGTATCGATGATATAATTGCCTTGCTCGGATTCTCCGTCGAATAGTAATGCTGGGGAAAGCTGGGTGCTTCTGGCTGCGGCACAACCAACCCTGTTGCACGATGGACCAGGCTGTGCTGTGAAACAACCAGAACTGTCAACTTTTGTTGTGGCAGATGTGGAAGTTAGTTTGAAGGTCAAGAAGAAATGTGAGTGGGGATCCACAGCTCATAAAGTAGAGAGAAGTATAGAGAGAGAGAGAGAGAGGGCGCCGCAGTCTCTTTGGCAGCTGTTGCCTTTCGAGGTTTGTGGTTTGAGGTTTGAGGTTACTGTGACCACCCCACCAAGGAAGGCGGCGGGGGCGGTCAGAAAAGTGGCCTAACAAGTGGGATACGGGATTGGCGTCAGGGGGAAAGGTTAATAAAAGTATGTATATTCAACAACATTATTGTCCTTGTCTCACTCATACCATATGAGAAAATCAAACGTGCCTTTAAAAACTACTTGGGATATGTTTGCTAATAGCAGACAGCCAGTCTCAAATTGTTTCGGTCGCTACGTTTCAGCTATGAATCTAGTAAAAGGATATGGACGAGGTAAATGGAGGGCTCAATTGCTTTGAACATCTTCCATAGAGTTCGGGTGGGTATATATATTGTATTTCATATGGTAGACATAATTAAAACAAATCCAAGCCGCTAGTTTAAGCTGTCGTGTTTTTCGTCCTTATATCTTTTAGCTAGCCTGACTTGCTTTGCAGCTTGCTTGCCAATAAGGAATTCATCGACACCTCGTGACCACGCGCCTTCGTCGTCGCGTATTTTCTGGACGCGACCCTAAAACATGAATCCAAACACCACTCCCTAAGACCCGTCGACACTACGAATCCCAACGGCGCTATTCTCTGCAATTTCACGCAATGATTAAGTCCTGCCAATTCGTATACTGGCGCTGCTCTTGACTAAACCTGGGATCTGATCCCTGCGGAACACTAATCCAAAATGAATCAGCCATCGTCTCATGCGATTCCGCCGTCACAAAACACAGCACCAGTTCTCGAATTTCGATGCCTTTACACACAAGATGTCCGCAGAAAAGGCCAAAAACGATGGCAGGATGGAAGGCTCAAATTTCATACCTTCAACAAGCGAGTCATGGTCTATGATGAGAGGTCAAATTTTGTTGGTGACATGCATTGGCAGGATGATTCGGAATTGGGTGAAGGCGAGGAACTGCGGTTAGAAAGAGGGGGGATCGAGGTACAAGTTGGCGAGTGCATTGGAAAGAAAGAGCAGGATTTAACGGAGTTGCTGGATAAGAGAGTGAAGGACAGGGAGGATCGAGTTGCGGCAAAAGCTGCCATTGCAACACCAACCCGACCTCATGTGCAATATGTTAGGCCACAAGCACCTAGGCCATCAGGAGAGCTGCCAAGGCCCAAAGCGCTGAATGCTGTCATTGGAACTCCTACAGGTCATTATGGACGAGCTATAGTACCTAGCGTTTCTCCTTTTGAACAGAAGCAGCTGAGCATTCGCGATGAAGATATCAGTGAGAGGCATGCCAAGCGGCAGAAACGTGCTGAGTCGACTACAACAAATGGTGGATATGCTCAGCGCTTGATAGGCGCCAGCTTAAACCTGGGTTCACAGAAACCATTCGGAACAGCTACTGTTAGATATGAGCCATTCCGTTCCAGCATTCAGCGTCCACAGACAATGACTCCTGAAAATGTTAAGGGAGGGGAGATAGTATCTGGAGCGCAGCAACAGCACATACATGCAGCATCGCAAGAGGAGGGCCATCCTAACAGGGCACAGAAAAAGAAAAGTTATCGGTATAGTACTTCGATCAACCATAGATATAGCTTCTAAATTTCTGCAGATCCCCTCCTCCACGCAGTAGTTATGCCAGTAAACTCACTGGAGCAGTTTTGAGCCTAGGCCCCTCAAAAAGTGCATTGCCTAGCTTAGATGAGTTAACCTCGAAAACGACAACCTCGGCGATTGTTGAGGCAACCGATCACCGCCATAAGAGGCAGAAGAATTCGGCTGCAGAATCATCATTCGCAGTTCGTGAAATGGTTGGCACTTCCACTAAACCACTGCAGCCACCTAAAAACCTTACGGATGTTTCTAACAAACGTCGCGAGGTAGCTCCAAGAACATGCTCTGATTCTTTCGACAACGGGCGTCCTGATGCATCAATTTCAATCCCATATTTGTCATCTGGAACTGGAGATCAAGTACAAGTAGGGAGACCGACGTCTAAACTACAAATAAAGCCCAAGCCGCCGCGGAGTTTGATGAGCACAACTCCGCGTCTTAATTCGGCATCAAATCCGCCCTCGGGCCTCGATAGCCATGACAATGTTCTCAAACCCAGGAAAAGAGGCGCGGCGTCAAATCTATCGTCACCGCTTCAATTCAGCAATGGCAACACATCTAATACCAGCCCATCCAATGATTTTATAATGCTTCATTCAATTCCTAAGAGTGGCCATGATGCTATTTCTCTCTCCAGGCCAACATCGCAACTTATCGATGATCGAGTTTCCACTAGCAAACTGACTTCAACCTTAAGAATCAAAGCAAGACCTCCTCGCAAGATGATGATGTTAATGGGAAGGCCCTCAATATCGTCATATTCACTAGCTCCGAAAGAAAAGTATACGACCGACAAATCTTGTGAAAGTAGACAGCCACAAGCGCCAAAAGCCGAAGAGTTACCAGTAAATCACACGAATGGCACGATAGACAATAGCCTATACACCATGGACTCCAAAGATCATATAGCTTCTTCAATTGATAGCGGAACTGACCATTCTACATTTGATGGGCTGTTGTTCCCAAGTCAAGCATCGGGAGAGAAATCTAGATCGATTCGGCCAATATCAAAGGCACAAATCCAACCAGAGAATTTCCCCCAGGCTTTGAGAGCACCACCTGTTGTCTATACGATAGAACAGTCTGAAAAAAGTACAGCCGAAATAAATCTTGAAACTAGAATCGAAGAGAAAAGACTGGAGACTTCACAGGTTTCCTGCAGTATCAGTTTGGGATCTGGAAAGGGGAACGAACCTATAAATCAAGATGACTCCCGAAAACTGGAGTTCGTCTCCGCCAATAGTACGAAGCCACCAGAGCAGGCAAATTTTATAAACCAAGGAAGTTCTTTGGCTATTGAAGAGATACAAATTGCTCCAGTGCTTTCGTCGGAGGAGATGCCAATCGGCTCTTTGTTCGATTCAAGCAAATTGCAGTTGTCAGAGGTAATTCTGTCAAAAGATAACAAGGTCGATGATCTTATACCCTCAGGCAGCAAATCCATAGATGATACGGTCACAAATTCTTTCCACAAGGCCGATTTTGGCCAACAACCTTTGGGTGGTGACCACAGTTCCCAGGACGAAGCAACCATCAGAACTACAAACGCCATACAAGTACCGTCAGATAAAGGATTGTTAGAAATAAGGCAGATTAAAAAGAATCAACCTTTAGCCAGAATTATAAATCCAGCTACTCGGGGACAGTCAATTCAGATAACAGCAAAGAAGACCGCTGATCTGCAGGTTCAGAATACTTATAACTTACAGAGGGTATGTATAATAGTATTCTCGATATATAGGATCGAAAGTAAATCTAACCTGAACAATTTTAGAACATGCCTCCACCCCCCAGATTGACAAGTACTTTGGATTCGAGAAGCGCTCCTGCCAGAGGGTTTGCCACCAACAGGCCAGCAGCAAAAACTGCCTTGGGAGGGGGACCGTGGAGCCGAGAATCATTTGATCTTTTTGGAACATGGAGACCATCTAGGGAAGCAAATGCAAGCGCTGCTAATGGCTAGTTCGAATTCCTGGAAGCGATCATACCAAGGAGAGACTCTCCCAAACACCTACACAAACTTAATGGGATCCACGCTTCTCCAGTGCTTTAATTCCTCGCCATTGGATATTTCTGAAGTTGTGATCGATACATTCAATGTCTATCTTCGGATTTCAGATAGGCAATAATGAGTCGAGCGGGCGTTATTCACGTCGAGGAAGTAACTTCAAATCGGTGTCCAAGATGTAGGGTTCCGTCTATCGCTGCGATTTATCGTGTGGCCATAGATCTTTATGTATATCCTAGTGGCCTGTTTCGAAATGTGTTGACGCCACAGCCATTTTCCTTGTTCGACGTTTTCAGCTGGAACTTCTTGACGAACGTTGGACTGGCTGCAAGATGGCTACCTCGCAGCCTCTATATTGGCAAAATCCCATGGCTAAGCCCACGTTGAACGTCTGATCGTGCCACTACTCACGTAGCTAGTGTATGTTTTAAGAGTATTCATACCCAAGCACGCTAGCTACTTGACCTATCTAACAAAGGGCAAGGGCAAGGGTATGGACTGGCCTTAGGATGTGCCATTAAATCAAAATCCTAGTTCTCGAAGAGGCCAGAATGGTTCACCGTGTGCGGAAAGTTGCCACAGAAGCAATTGCAAGGTTATTTGGCGTACATGAGAGTTACAGATATAAAAAGACCTGTGCCGGTAAAAAGAGGTAAGGTTTGAGCATTTTAAGAATCAACACCGTTGCAGGACACCTAGTCACTTGGAGACTTGATTTTATGCAAGGATGATGTGGGGTATTACTCATAGGAAGAATGTACAAGAGCTGTAGGATGGGGAGAATAGAGATTAACCAACAGATAATTACCAGAAACGGTCATTAAAACAGGGACAAGATAGATCCCACAGTATGGGCATTGGTTCGGTTGCTATCACATGAGGGATAATGGATGCATACGGATATCGGAGTGAGATGAACAATGCTCAGCCACAATTGTTCAGCGTCGTCAGTCTTCAGTCCTGGTCGCTCATGGTCATCTTTGGGGTCGCTTACTGTGTGGTCATTTATGGTTACATTTTGCTGGCCACAGTTGGTAAAATGCACCAGCCACTGAGGCTCTACCATGCTTTCTGGATTGAGCTTTAGCGGAACATTGGAGCGAATTACAGCATCATATTGTTACTGTGCCGCTATGCGCCACACATTTAGGGAATATGCTAATGTTCTCCAACCCTTGGCGTTTCAATGGTGGCTTGTCGGCATTTTGACATCGGAGATATTCGAAAAGGCAAATGGATGTTATTGGACAAAGGCAGTTCGCTTGCGGCATGTTGGAAGCGGTGAATATCACCAGCTTCATTTTCCCACCTCCCACTATGTATGCATGTTGGAGAACACAAAGTAATGCACTGCAGTGCAACTTTGCTGGCATGTAAGGTAGGTAGGTAGGTGAAGGAATTACTAGAGACGTGTGTTCACTCGTGATATGCTCGTACATTCGTACAATTGCATGCTCTGGCTGTAGGTCTGGTGGTGGATCAAATGATACGATTCGATACTGTCAACCTGTCAACCTGTCAACTTGTCAAGAAACCCCAACTTCCCAAATACCAGCCGGTATCCTGGGTAGGTGATAGCAATCGGCTCAGCTAGCTAGTTACCTTCCTACCTCTGTACGACTCACTTTCACGTTGTACAGTACGAGACGTATGAACAAGCTTGCGGCGGCTCGCGCTTAATTTGCCTGGACGATCAGCCAATCCGCTTCTGTTGGCACAGGGCATCCATCGTAGACATGTTCTATAGACTCTCTTATCCAGTAGAAAGT
>Ga0247809_1001307_pt1 | contig 11184 bp, 10 predicted proteins | sample UWRJL104311B1_FD_180951 | JGI IMG/M metagenome (GOLD analysis project Ga0247809, IMG submission 180951) | Plant litter microbial communities from Arlington Agricultural Research Station in Wisconsin, United States - UWRJ-L104-311B-1 | ecosystem: Environmental > Terrestrial > Plant litter >...
TCCGTAGCTAGCGCTCATAATGAAGTACCGCGCATCCTAAGTCTCAATTCTCTTGTTAATTAAGACTTCATTATCGCATTCAACTAGCACTAGAGATAGTGACATCTCGGCTCTGATTTTGTAGCAATTATAGCTTGAATATACTCCAGAGAATACGTTCATGTCGTAGATGAGAAAGATGAAACCTAATACCGAACATTTGGACGTACGCAGCCCCCGTGATATTGTTCTTTCTGTCTCTGTCTATCATGAAAATCGTCGAAAGTTCTATGTGTTTGATGCCTACGATGCCTGAACTACATCCAGTTGTATTGGAAAACTTCCGGTCAACTAGCAACACTTCCAGCTACGAATTATAAGCACCACTCTAACACTAGAGCGGGTAAAAGATACGAATATACTTTAACGATTCTGGGATTGCCAATAATTTACTTTCAGGTATTGTGGGAATGTGATTCACTCTGTCTAACTTTATCTCGGATCTGCTGGATTTTAGATATGTACCAACTCAGCCACGGAGCCAGAAGCTAGAGGAACAGAACGACCATGATCTGAGAAACAGTTGGTGGAAAAATTCCTGAGAACAAGCCTTGGAAAGTCTAGAAGTAGCGGTTAAGAGGAATTTGACTTTTTAGAAACCGCTTTACTTTTCTAAATGAATCTTAAGCTATCACGGCTAGTATGTGATTCCAGATCAAAAGATAAAACTCGTGAACTGATAATCCTGTTCAAGCTGCTTCGTCATAGTGTTGAGTCAACCGTTGAGGGTATGGAAATAGCCGTCCAAGTATTAGTCCCCTAGTCTTACATAAAATCTTATGAATGACGATCATGAAACTGTAGCGACGTAGCTTTCTGGTTGGAAAGTGACCATTGAAAGATATCCAACGCAGTTAAAGACAATGTGTCATAGAAGCAGAGATAAATATGCAATTTGGAGTACAAACCTCCTTTCATAGTTCTGTATGCTATGATTATCATCGACGATATACAGCTGCTATTTACAAGTCCCCGTGCTGCGGTGGTTAATCTTTATGGATTTCTATCTATCATTGGAAAATTCTTTTGGAGTAATATAATAGTCAATCAAAATTATTTTAAAAGCTGACCTTGATAAAGTACTATGCTAAAAGTTTTCTGGCGTTGTGTTCACTCAGAAACTCATACAGAATACTGATCCTGATTAGTAATTTAGTTGTCTAAGTTGCATATGAAACTATAAGTCAATTTGAGGATTGCAGAGTAGTTGTGTCGTGAGTGCCTTTAAGGGTTTTGTAAATAATCAAGCCGTGGTAGCCTGACTCTTGGCAGGCTTTGCAATTGCATAATGTTAGTTTGCTATAGTTATATATCTCCAGAGTGATCATTTGTGAGGACTCAACTTCCTCATAACGCTCTTGGCGTTGGCGTTTGGACTCAACGTCCAACGCACTTTCCTTTTAGCAACTAGTATATTTTAGATAAGAAGTCTCTTGAACCTTTTAGAAGAATCAGACACTTTTTCCCATACAGATTCCACCTTCGTGAGGTCTGATATCATTCCTGGTTATGGAGTCATAAATTTATCGAGCAAAATTGTGACAAGTAATTATTTATGTTATTAAATAAGTGGCACAAACATCTTTGCCTTGCGAGTGGTATGCAAAAGGACCAGGTGTGAAGACTACTAAATGGGCAATCCGAGCCAATATGAAAGGGGTAACGCTAGGTGATTTGCCTCAGATCTATACAGAGGTACCTATTCGCCACATATCATATACCCCATCTAGTTTCGCTAGCAGTTCCATGATTGTGAAACCTCCATTCATTGCTTAATACCAAAATGATCAAAGTCTTTCTTTAATTATGACGGACACAGGGAGGATCTCAGATAACTACATAGTCGTTGTTTAAGCCGACATTGAAGCAGGTTCATCTACATTTGATCATCAATAGAATGCATATATCCATCCCTCATTTTCGGTATCGTGAAATCATATGGCGCCAGACATGCATGGATTGTACCTGAGATGCTTCCACCGTCAAATAGCTGGGAAACTCTCCGGCTGTTGATGTTATCTCTGTCAAGCAAACTCACTGAAGGTCAAGGACCTGAGAACTGGAGAAAATACAGAGACACCAAGCCATATTAAAAACCACGCAAGTGTGCAACTATAGGTTGGCTATCCCATGTACAGGTATGCAATTCAGCTATAGAACGTTTCATTGATCTTCATGGGTCATTGTTCCTCTTTGAATTCTATGGTGGATTTCTAGGAATATGGAATGGCTGAGCAAATTCCAATGGCCAAACGATGCTACGTGCCCTATGCGTGCTCGGATGCTTGATGGCAGTTGGAAGAATGAGTGAAGTTCGAACTCTGAAATGTCAGATAAAAAGAGTTATTGTAATATCAACAAGACTCTAGCTGATGGACATATTCCACAATTGGTTGTATAAAACCAATTTATGCACCATCTCAACACAACTCCAAACACCGTAAATGCTTTCGCGTTTGAAAACCAGCTCTTGCCAGCCAGCACTGAACATGTTTAAGCCTGAACCTTAGAAATACTACCACCAGCAGCCATCCACTTCTCAATTCTTCGCCTGATATCGGCCTCGGTTTGTTGCATGGGATTTAGTTTGCGATCCCTTACCATTCCGTGATAGTCCTCTCCCCATCGCATTACCAATCGCTCACACCACTCTTTCTCCCTTTCACTCTGAACCCGCTCTTTCACCTTCTTGCCGCCCGTCCTGGCCTGTCTTTCCAACTCTCTGATAATATTGCCCTCCCTCTCTACCTCATCTACTTCAACGTCCTCCGTGCTGTCCAGGCCTTCCATATCATCGTCTGAGTCCGAGTTTAAGGGATCATTTAGCGGGTTGAACCGCTGTTTGTCGTGCACTACTCTAAGAATCTTGCCGGTTTCGGGGTCACGCTCAACGCGCGCTTCCGTAGGGGCGAAGGTCTTGGGAATCGCATTGCTGATGGCTAATTTATTGATCGTTGATGTTGTAGATGCCTTTCCTGGTCGTAGCTTTTCAACTCCACCGGTCGCAGTATTGAGCCTTGATGTGAGGCCGAGACGGGCATAGTTCTGAGTGAGTGTTTGCTTTTGGTCCCTGTTGTAGGTCAGTAGGGCTCTGCCTTTAGTTTCTGATGCTGATGTTGATCCATGATATTTTGATCAAGGAAGCTGGTAAAATGAATGGTGGGGAAGTAATACCAATTGGCAGCAATTATGGGATTTCCCAGCGGATTGATACGCTTGGACTTGGGCTTTTGCTTGACCTTCGGATTAGAAGACCTATTCTTCTTCTTTTGTAATTCGCGACCCATGATTGTAAGTGGTTTGCGATTGCTTTTGCGTGGATGTTTTTCCCTTCCAAAAATTATTTTCCCTCTCCTAATCCCGAAAATTCGATAACGGCCTTATCTTAGCGTCCTCGATAAGCCAATTCATCACATGATAGTATATCTTCTTGGCATCACGTGATAATATAGCCACAATAATCTTTTTCCTTGTTTTTATAAAAAGAAAAGGTCACCTGACTCAGTTCCATAATAAACCGCTCGACTTTTGAACTTTGGAGCAACCCACCCCCACTCACGTCACAACGTATTCATTCCTCCATGCAGGTCAGGATTGGGTAACGAACCATTGAATGCTTCCAGACCTTCCCGTATTGCATATCTCTTTACGAACCACCCACGACGACGACAACGCCAGCCATCACTCCTCCTTTTTCGTCAACGCTCACCGCATGCGAGGCCACGCATATTGAATTAATTAAACATAATCATTTTCCAGAGGGATTGCGACAGCTTTTGTTGCATGACTTGTAAGCTCTGTGAGTCGTGTGAACGTTTTTGCAAGCTACTGTACAGAACTAGTGTCCCTAGTGAACTGGTGAACAAGGAGACTCGGGGAACTCGGAGCACTATAGTTCTAGTAGGCTACTGGACTTTTCTACTACTTCTACTACTTCTACTGTAGTAGCACGGTACTGGACAGGACGCTTCGTACTACGCAGGTACTGTTCTAAGTGTTGTCGATCTAGTTTGTACAGAACCGTCCAGTACCGTCAAGGCTTGCGCTTCCTCGCTGAGCGGCGGGATTATTCCAAGAGGCGATGGATTCTTGATGTAACGTCCCATCCTTCCTTCCCATGTACCCGTCGCTATCAGCGGCAACAAGCTAGCTAAACAACAGGAAAAGTCGATTTGTGATAGGTTATATAGGTCAACGGATCTTCCATTCAATAGAAAAAGATGTTAGACGAAGCTAACGAATCAGCGCTAAAAGGTACAGTAGAGATACAGTACAGCCAGGGGGAACTTATCGAGGCGCTCGCTCTTGAATGCCAGATCATTTCTTCTTACACTATTGCTTGACACACACACACACACACGACTTGGTGTTCACAGCTTGAAATGCAAGAACCCTAGGCTATCCAAATTGGAGAAAGCACTGTCAGAATCACATGTCGGATTCCATTCACCTGTCGGAGTGGGAATGGCTTGTGCTTGTCTCCTTCCTTGTTTTGTCGGTGAACCTAGGCGAGGCAGGCTGGCAAACTGGCAAACTGACGAGATTCGAGCGCAAGGGACTATGGGAGAGAAGCCTGGTGATAAACGGAGGGATGAACCTGAACTTGAATCTGAGACACTACTGAGCTGGTCGGAGATATGTCCCAAAAACGGTTATCCGGTAGAAGACTTCGAGAAGGACGGGCTGCCCGCCTTTCGTTGCAGGACTTGGCATGAGGCTTGAGCTTCAAAATGTCCCCGCAGGACACTACTTGGGAAGGTGTCGGCACATGAGATGATGAGACTCAAGGTGACGGGCCTCTTTGTTGAGGAAATCTTAAGGATTAGAACTATAGCACTGTCGATAACGCCATCACTCTGGTCCCAACGGCTTTGTTGGCCGGAACATTTCATTGCCCGGGAAACAGTTGTCTCGCAATTGATAAAGTTAGTTTTACGTGGTACTTCGTATATCATTTTCGGCCTCGGTTGTCTTTGTTGTGCACTGTACTGGTTGAATTCCTACTCTGAACAGAAGTGCCTTCGGACTTCAGTAGGACCCGGGAGCCGGACCAGGACTATTACTCAGACTGAAGCTTAGAACCAATTCATAAGCCACCTCACCTACAGTACAGCAAAACCTCGCAATCCTACTAATATCATGTGTAGAAAGCATTGCGTGTTAAAAAATAGAATAATTAACTCGGAAGGTATCTAATAAAGCAGAATATCTTAGGTTTCACAACGTCACAACTTGGTACCTTTTGACTTCCGCATGTTTGCTGCTGTTTCTATTACATGTTCGACCATGTCACTAGTTCTTTTAGTGATACAACAAGCTTGGACAATGACCTGCTCACAATAGATCCATCCCTATCTCGATTACATGGGTACGCCCGGCTTCTAGTGCCTTGTAAAACCTTCTATGCAGCTTATCGCGCGTTCTAGGGCAATTATAGCGGCATCTGGTGTAATGTGATTCCGTGCGGCTGACATGGACGCTGGCGCACTGCTGCAAGTAAATGGAGTTCCGAGTTTTTGATTCGTGAAGAGAAGACGATCGTGGGAAAGACTGTCTGTGCCACACCTGTTGGTTACTAGCCACTTCTTACTTTTTACAGTACTGGACAGTACTTACTGTAGGTACGTCGTGATCCACTTGCTGCTGTCCAGACCAGAAGCCTTGCCCGGGATATGGATTACGGAGTGAGGTACCTAATATGTAGTCCAAACCCTGGACACATACTCTACAAGCACGAGCCATTGGTCGAGCTCGAAGGACGGGGAGCTCCGCTACGAGTAAGAATAGAGATCGCTGGCAAGTTGTCCCAGAAGGCTACGGGAGATTATACATGATCAGTTCATGGTCCATACTGTACTTGATTCCATTAGGGATCGATCACCGATGTTTAACTCTGAGCGCTAATAAGTCAGATTCTTGAAGCCTCAAGCTTGTAGGACCATGGCTATTGAGCTCCTCGAGCTCCCTGCAAGTTGCAACTTTTAGTTACAATCTAGTATAGTTTCGTGCAACATAAGGTCCTTGCCTTCAATGGGCATCATCGTCCAACATCCTGTCACTTCTATGGCCAGGTGCATTCCGAACCCTTTCCCTTTCTCTCTTCTTGCGTTATCTGCTATTGTGTAACACACACATGATGTGGTCCATAAAGACATGCCAAATCAGAAGAGAAGGATACAACCAACAGGCTACATCTGCACCCTTCATCACAAGAAAGATGTATAGTGTTTTAGTCGTGCTACTCATCACTACTGTATGGGCTAAGTTGATCCTTGGGCATCCGTAGCAGTTTGAGGAGCGAGGCTCAACTCGAGTGATACTTATGAATAGCATCAGTCGTAATAATAGACTTGGATCTGTATTGCACCGGCTCAAATCGATCAGCGCTCTACATACATGTACATCCACGGCTCGGTATACCATCCAAATAACTGAGTTAATCCGACCATTCAAGGCACTAAGCAGGAGCAGATCCCGTCCTTTATTTACAGGATTTCGGGGGGTGGATTTGATTAGCTCAAAATCCCAGCATCTGCGTACGGCGACACAGCAGAATCTGTCACCCCGCACGATTCACGAGCAATTGATTACCACCATCTTCGCCACCAAAATCATCGCCCAAGTACGTACAATTACATACATAGAGAGCAAAGAGATAACAGGAAATTATTCCAGTTTCATAAACGTCGGGGATCGGAAGTACGTCCTACACCATCGAATTCGCCGTTGAATATCCCGCGCCAGCGGCACCGGCGGCCATTGTTTAGCTTTGACTCCACACCACTCCAATGGCGCCAACCATCATTCCCCGAGGTGTTCTTCACCGTCAGTGGCTGGTATGTAAATGCCTGGATTCTGGCGCCTCACGGTTGGGAAAGAGGGCTTGTTCCCTCATCTCCGCTGTGCAGCACTCTCTGCAGAACTCTCAAACCGTGGTGCACCGATATACTTTTCTGGTGCTTCCCCCGTTTGGTGGTTTATGCAACGACGACATAATTTGTGTCGAGGAGATTCACACCACATCACATGGTAGACTAGAGGACTAGAGTAAAACTACAGTACTTTCTATTCAAACTCACATGCGGGTTGCATGGGTTGTCCACAGAGGTTTGGGCCCTTCACCTTAAGTGGATCATATATAGCCTGCTACAGCAGTACCGTCGCTTCGTACTGCACTTCGATACGACAACCGCTAGATTAGACTGCGCTAGGACCATATTCGAGGACGTTCAAGCATTCTCAAGCCTGCGATTAATACTGTAACTAGCAGGCAAACGGTATCGAATGGTGGATAACGAACAGGCCAAACGGTGAACCGAGTCACTCTCTGTTCCTCCGTTCGACGATTCCATGATGGCAGTCCTGTCCGTACGAGAGATATCCCTTCACAAGAGTAAAAGCATAGGCATTGTTCGGTGGACCCCCAAAGGTTGTTTGTCTATTAAGCTTATATATGGATTTAGCTATTAACGTTGCCGCCGCCGTCGTCAAGCCTCAATTCTGTTGGAACTGCCTCTTCCGACCTACTCTCACAGTAGCAGAGAGGGGTGAGGAGTGTCTTGGTGAGGCTTGTGATCGATCAGCGGCAACTTGTACTGTAAGGACGGAGTACACTTAATTACTACTTGCCAACCCAACCATCTTCTGCAAGACATCGCGGTTCCAGCCACCACCTCTCTCATCTTCCCCTCCCCGCAACCATCGCATCACGGGCGGATATGTCTTGAAAGAGGGTGTGAAGGCTAGCACTCAGTGTGCAGCAGAAGCGGGGCCCCCTGTATGTATAGAAGGCTGCAGTGTGCTTCCTCTGCAGCTTCGACTGGCTCTAAGAGACGCCCCCCTCGGGGTGGCAGATGGATTTGGTCCTCGGCCCCAAAGCATCTAGGACTTCTCAATGGCTCCCCTGTTGCCCCTCCCCTCTCCCTCTCCCTGGACAGAGGTAAAAGGCCATCTCTTACTGTACTACTGTTGTATACCATGACCTTGTCTGGCAAACTGTACTTACCAACCAGGACCTCTAGCTCTCTCCTCCATAGCCCTGGCCTGTCCATCCGCCATCCACCAGCAATCGCTATCCATCCATATCCACATCCCTTTCATAACTGCCCATACCCCATCTCCAAACCCCAAAATCACCCAATTCAGACGTTCCTGTCTTCCTTCCTTCCTTACTTTACTCAAGCCTCTACTTCATATTTACCCGCGCAATTACTCATGTCCTCTGAACTTTAGGCAAACATCCATAACTTCTTTTCTTGTTGGATCCTTTAGTGACGATGACATTGCCTGTTGCATGTCCTCCTTCTTCGTGTACCAACTCGGACCCCCCGACAGTTCCTCAGCGCAAACGAAGACGACGGGCTCCAGCCAGTGGTGCAAGCGACGATTGCTTCACGTGTACCAAGAGAAACACTAAGTGTGACCGCCGGCGACCTTATTGTTCACAATGTTTAGAGATTGGGAAGGAATGCTCTGGATACAAAACGCAGTTAACGTGGGGTGTGGGAGTGGCGAGTCGAGGAAAGCTTCGTGGACTATCTTTACCCATCGCAAGGTCTGCGCCAGCTCCCAAGAGCCCACCGGTTTCGGGAATCAGATCGAGGGCACTTTCAACGACCTCAAATCTCCATGGCGATGATGTTAAAATCAAACTTGAATCCTCTATGGTCTCTAATCCATTTACGACTTATGACTTTGTAAATATGGCACCACACGGCGTCACAAACCCACCACTTCACCACCAGATTCCAGACTGGAACATGGGAGTTTCGCACGATTATCCTATCCAGGACTACCACCAACCAGATGGAATGAGCCATCAGAGGCAGCTACCGCAGTTGCACCGGCTGAACACCGTCCACCTTAGTCTGGGAAGAGACAATATGGGTCTGTCAAGCTCACTAGACTCTCTCAGTGCCTACGCAGAGAGTGATTATGCATCTCCCATCAGCCAGTCGTTCCCAAATGACGATATTCCATTTTTACATAGCCCGGTGCCCATGTACAACAGCTACTCTACCCGGGATTCGGTTCCTCACAGTCCTGTAGGAGGTATGATGACGGATGCGCGCGGTGGTCCAACCTCATGTCCAGACTCATACTATGCGCAATCCGAGATGAGTTCGAGCATTAGCTCTCATCAAAATCTGTATGATATAGCAGAAGCGCGTCAGCATCAACCCTCCCCAGCTGGAAATGACATTTTCTACGATGATGATATGCTTGGTAGGTATTTAGCCTATTATGCTCTGCAACCCTTATATTAATTCCCTCCAGGCCCCCCCACGACCCATGAGATGGATGCATATGCTACCAGTGCCCGCTCGAGCCATTTCAATCGCACTTCGGTCCATGATAACGACGATGTCGTCTCGCAGCCACCATCAGAGGCTGACACCACCTATCATATGGGTCACGAGGCTCACGACTCGGTATCTTCCACAAATTCAGTGGATCTGACACCTAGGATTTCATTCTTTTTAGATTACTATGAAAAGATTATTTGTCCTTCGGTGGTAGTATTGGATAGTCCTAGCAACCCCTATCGCGAACACATTCTCAGTCTAGCGAACACCAGCCAAAGTCTCACTCATGCTATCTGCGCGCTTGCTGCCTGCAATCTGCGCATGAAGCGCAAACGATCATTAGGTCAGAATCATTGGAGCCACCAGCCTTTTGAATTCGACCTCCAGGATCATGTTTATGGTGGTCCTTCTCGTCCCACGTGTGTGCGCCGAACATCTCACCATCCAATGTCCCCCGATGTCACCTCTAATGATTCATCTATTCAAGAAGAATATCAACACCGCTCTTTAGCAGTCTCTCTTCTTAATCAACAACTTAGCGACCCTTCAAAAACTCGCCATGATTGTGTACTCGCCACTCTTTTTATTCTCTGCCACTACCGGATGTGCGAGTCGGGGGTTGCACAGTTTCGAACTCAGTTCGCTGGTGTTAAGAAAATTTTGGGAATCCGTGATTCAGGAATCGAGACTGGTAATTGGGGCTGGATGGAAACATTGTTTACCTACTTTGATGGTATTGCAGCCTCAATTAACGACCGTGAAGCTCAACTTCGCGGCGGATACGTTTCAATGATCGCTGCTACGCCCTCTAATCCAAACCATGCACTCGAGAACATGGCTGGCTGCGATTCACAGCTCTTCAAAACTATTGCGAAACTCGGGCGCCTCAATCTACTTTCACAACACCGCCCAGTGCTTGCCGATCCTACGCAGTCATCTCTTGAGTGCCTTGCATCACGTCGTGCCTCACCACCACAGCATCGTCCAGGACTTGCTGGCCAGGCACTAGCTGATTTCTACAACCTGCACGCCCACAATTTTGATGGTAACGGTTTCGCATCATTGATAGATGATGATGCTACCCCACCTCTCCTAACCTCCACTTCGTCGCACGAAGATTTGCGTAGCACCTTCTGGACAGAGTGGAAATCCGCACGTCTTGCACTACAGGAGTGGGAATTTGACCCATCACGCCTAGTAGCGACGCTACCTACAACCCCAACTTCCATCCAGCTTCGAGATTTTGGATATATTTCAGAAGCATTCCGCTACTCTGCCCTACTTTACACTGAGCGACTAGCGTGCCCAAATCTTCCTTCTAGCCACCTTAATTTCCAAAACCTGGTCAGCCAGGTTCTTTACTATGTCACAAGCCTTGAACAGGGCAGTGGGTGTGAAAAGTTCCTTCTTTGGCCGCTATTTATCAGCGGCAGTGAGTGTGTGAACGAGCTTCAACAGAGTATTGTGCGTGGGAAATGTCGCGAGATTATGAACCGGAGCGGTTATCTCAACAACCTTGCCGGCTTGGAGGTTCTCGAGGAGCTATGGGCAGAAAAAGAAGATAGAGTAGGAGATCGAGAAAAGCATAGTCGACCAGGTCTGGGCGGGCCATTCCGGTGGACGAAACATATGGAAGGGGACGAAGAGTGGATTATGGTCTAATGTCGTCTTTCTTCACAACAATTTCCTTTGTTATGATGTGCTAGGGTGAGATTTGCACCGGTGTACATAGATGGGTGTATATGATGCAACGTTCGGCAAATGCAAGGAGAAATGTAAGCGGGCGTTTTGTTGGAGGGGTCATCAATTGAGAGTTCTATCTCCATTGACACGGAGTGTA
>Ga0247809_1001309_pt1 | contig 11173 bp, 8 predicted proteins | sample UWRJL104311B1_FD_180951 | JGI IMG/M metagenome (GOLD analysis project Ga0247809, IMG submission 180951) | Plant litter microbial communities from Arlington Agricultural Research Station in Wisconsin, United States - UWRJ-L104-311B-1 | ecosystem: Environmental > Terrestrial > Plant litter >...
CGTTTAGTTTTTTTAGGGTTTCGGACATACTAAGCGCAACGGGACTGGTTCCGGTTACAGCTACTTCTCCCAAAAGCGCTTTCCAGGCCTCATAACTATCAGCCCTTTTCGAAAGACCGCTCCTGAGCCTTGGAAGTTTACCAATTACAGATTTTATTGGCACCTCTTCCTGCTCCTGTAATAATGCAGGCTGGATGTCAATGTCATTTCTTACCCCTAATAAGATAACGCGGTGGCGGGTCTGCGGTATGCCGTATTTCTCAGCCTGTATTACAAACTTTCCTGGCTGATATACCGGCCTTCCGTTTTCCTCGAAGCGTTCTGGAGCGGCTACAAGCGAATATATACGGTAGCCCGGGCAAATTACATCCCCATCAGCAGCCGGATAATAACCCTGCGGATTAGAGAGATCCTGCAGAATGCGCGAAAATATTCTATCCTGCGAGGTTTCTGCAGACAAAATCCCTTTGACATTCTCCATCACGAATACAGCGGGGCTGTGTTTGGCGAGAATACGGAGATATTGCTTATATAAGCCGACCCGTTTGTCAGTATCCTCGTTGAGGATTTTTTCTTTCCTTCTTGAGCGTCCAACTATCGAATAGGCCTGGCAAGGTGGGCCACCAATCAGCAGCCAGTCAGTCCTTCCCGTAAGAACAGTCCTGATTTTATCATCCACCTGCTTATCAGATACAGCGTTTGCATCTTTTTCATCCGGATCACCCAGCGTCCCACACCAAGCTTCAGCATGCGCATGCGCAGCCTGCTCTGGCCAGCGCCTGTAGAGTTCCTCAGTATCAATATTACCTTTTAACAGTTCATAATAATCTTCCGGGATTTCGTCAGTGCGAAACTGTCTGTAAAAGCTTCTGAGCGTTAGCGTTAAGTGCGCCAGCGGATCTTTTTCTATAGAAAGGGCAATTTTGAAAAAATTTTCACCCTCATCGTTTTTTAATGCTGAAAAACCTTCCCCTAATCCACCCGGTCCTGCAAAAATATCTATAATAGGGATTGCCATGTGAGCATTAATCTGTCAAATTTTAATAAATAGTAAGCGGGCGATTGCTAATTTTTCTACCTAATCCATAGGAGTTTCCTGAAATTTTGCAAATACCCTCGTTATTTCCAAATATAACAACACGCTTGGATTTCTGCCAGCAATAACTCAAATTTCTTTTACATTTGCATTTTTTTACGGGATGTTGTCTTTGTAGCCATTTTTGTCGAAACTATAAGATTTTATAAATGTTTTCTTTTTATGGATGCTAAAAAGAAAACCTTCCGTGAGCCTGTATGCAGTGAGAAAAGTACAGTGACTTCGCCTTCAAGGAGTTACAATATGTCGCGTATCAGGTCTAAAAATACAAGGGTCGAGATCCTTTTAAGAAAGGCTCTGTGGGCAAAAAATATCCGTTATAGGATACATCCGGATAAAATTATGGGTAAACCGGACATTTTTATGGCTAAATATAGATTGGTTATATTCATAGATGGTGATTTCTGGCATGGATATAATTGGGCGGTAACGAGGAAACGGCTGAAAAGTAATGCAGATTTTTGGATAGCTAAAATAGAGCGCAATATTCAGCGAGATAGTGAAGTTAATCTATTTTTTGCTGAAAAAGGGTTTACAGTTATGCGCTTCTGGGAGCATCAGATAAAGTCAGAACTTAATAAATGCGTGAATCAGGTAATGTTATACATAGAATCTGGTAAGCTCGGCCTGATACCTGAGCGGGAATAGTGCTACGCTTCTAGATGAGCTTCTTTTATACAATAGCTCGCGAAACAAAAAACTTTTCACCGTAAATCCCATTTAGGATTTTGAAGGGGCGTGAACCGCAGTCAGCAACCTTCAGCATTGGAAGACGCTTTTTTAAGGGGGTGGTGTTGCAGTGTTCATCTTAATCTGACCAAGAACTAATTTATTCGAGCCTCCATTTGATTTAGCGGTAAATAGGGAATAAAAATCTTTATAAAGGGTGATTTAAGTTCGAAGGCTTATAGTAAGTGACATTTGAATCTTAATTAGGAGAGTCAAATTGTTATGTTGCCTGCCAAATAAATATCCCCTCAAAAGATTACCATACTAGATTGCATTAAGTTGTTCTGTTATTCACAATAATTATAAATCTGAACTTGTTAAATAATTATCACTAAGGTAATTTATGAAGAAACTGAATGCGTCCTCAAAAATGATGGGAGCGAAATTTTTTAAATTGAGATTGTTTAATACTTTAAAATACCCGGCAGCACTATCTGGGGATAAACTAAGGCTATTTCCACTAACCATGGCGCTGGATATTCGATCCCTTAAATAAAATTCTACCTCTAAAAGTTCTGATTCGAGTTTAGCCTTAAGCTCAGAATATTCCGTTGTATAGTCTGCCTGACCAAAATAATTGTTTACCATGGCTTTAAACGAGCTGAGGATAAACTCCACGCAAATTTCCTCGTTCATCCCTTCATGCTCCGATTTGTGTGCAAGGAGCATAAGTAGATCCACAAATGTGTCATTTCTGGATGTTCGCCAGAATAGTCCATGCGCCCTAGTATCACTTAGAAACGCGTCCCGGATTAAATTGTTCAATTTCCTCATAATCAAGTTGGTATCGCGTCGTCCCACATTCTCTCGAATTCCTCTTGGTATTCTTTAAAAAGGTAGCTGTCTTTCCTGAGTTCAAAAGTATGGGTGGCCTTGCTCTGGTGCTGGTAAAAGTGCGGACCGATGAACAGAACTGAATCTATTCTGAATATCATAGAGGAAATCGGAAAATCAACGGTCTTGATTTCCATGTTAGCAATCCCTGCATAAAATGTCTTGAAAGTTTCGAATTTCTGTTTGTATAACTCAATATTTTTGCCTTCTATCTCAGCTCTTTTTTTTGCAGCCTCAGACCGTGGGTTTACAAAAATAACCCTCACTTTGATGTTGCTATGCACCTGTAGCTTAGCTCTCAAGGTTAGGGAAAAACTCTCGAAAAAGCCACCGAGTGAATAGCCGCAGATGTCAATCCCTTTCCCAAGATTTTCCATAAGATCATCGTAGCGATCCAAGTCTCTTTTTTTATATACTTTTTCGAAACCGCCTATATTGATAATATTGTCGGTCTTCGCCATCAGATGATCAACTGAAAAGTTTTTCCAGAGATCCAGAAACAGTACAATTGCTGTTGCGACCAGTGAAGTGCCTATTGAAACCAGAATGTTGGATGTTTTTCCCTGCGTGTCTGGAAGGTTGATCCCCTTGTCGATTAAAAAGTATCCAAGCATTAACGTAATGACGGTAATCAGCACATAAACGCTTTTATATCCGAGGTACTGTATAAAAGCTTTCATATTCAGAGGTTTAGTTCCATAGCCGCGAGAATTTCTGCATTGATTGATTGGGGACTCATAAGCGTTCCATGCTCATTTGTGCAGGTGATGTTGACGAAACTTGGCTGCTCGCCGATCATTTTTTTATATTCTGCCATAACCTGCATCTGAAGATCAAGGGAATCCTCATGTATATCAATTAGACCGTCAAGGTAATCGCGATCTTCACCAGTTCTGCTATTGGTCAGTGAATGCTCAATAAAGCTAAATGGAACATCCAGATAGACTGATTTATGGGGCAAGGGAAGGTTGTTGCTATGGAACTCAAACTGCAGAATCCATTCTTTTAATGCAGTCTTACTTACTTCACCCTCAACCTTTGCACACTGAAAGGCAATATTTGAATTTACATAGCGGTCCGCAAAAACTATATATCCCTCCTGAAGCCACTTTTCAACTTTTTGGATATTTTCTTTTCTGTCGTTGGCAAAAAGCAGCGCCACCAACTTTGGGTGGACACACTCCACTGAGCCGAATTCACCTCTTAAAAATTCGGCGATTAACGTACCATAAATTCCCTGGTTCATCATCGGGAAATGTATGAATTTATTTTTTATGCCTCTTTCATCGAAAAGATTTTTTAACAAAGTGATCTGGGTAGATTTCCCTGAGCCATCAAGCCCTTCAATTACAACTAATTTTCCTGCCATACTATAAATAAATTGAACAGATAATCATTCATCGTAAAATCTGAGTCAGAAAATATGCGTGCGATTAAATCACCCTTATCAACATAATCCCCCTCATGCTTCAACAATAAAATGCCTCCATTTTTTTGCCCTTCAAAATGAACGTTCTGTCTGTTCAGCTCAAAATTAACAAAATTTCCCATTTCACGCTGATTAAATGATGTTATAACTCCGCTTTCAGCAGCAAAAACATCTGTGCTGATTAGTCTCTTCTGCGTGAAATAATCTTCCAAATCAAGGCTTTCCAGTGTCGGTTTTCCCACACGATGATCCTCCAACAGCGCTTTGAAACTGATATATAATTCTCCAGTGGCTAAAAATTCTTCACATTGATTGTATATTGTCCGCGGATCACTTGTTCCCATACTAAAAATCAGCTCACCTGTAAGTTTAAAAATTAAATCAAGCTGACTGTTGATTTGTGGTTTTGAAAAGATAAGTTCTCCAAAACAGGTCTTTTGTTTCATCATGGCCACACATTCCAAAACTTCAAGCAGATTGCCAATGGTTGATCCTGTGATTAGTTCAGTATCTGTAAAGCATGCCTGTGTATTGATTTTTTCTGCTGATAGTATCGCTTTTGTTTTTTCATAGAAATCCATTGCACGCTGATGAGAATCTAGGAAGGCGTTTTTGCCGAACCTTACATCCAGCAAAAGATAATCCACCGGACTTGCAATTTGCTTACTTGCAATACTGCTGATGATCAGTGGCATGGAAATCACGGTATTGGTGAGGCTTCGCAATTTATACATTAGTCTGTCTGAGGGGTTGAATGAATCCAACGTAACGCTCATGCATACCCCGGATTCTTTAAGCAGTCTAAAGGATTCGTCCCCTGCCGCAGGAAATGTAAAACCGTCTATCGTGCTAAGCTTATCCCAAGTTCCACCAGTAAAGCTCAGACTTCTGGCAACAAGAAATGGAGAGCTTATAGGTAGTATTCTGGTGAAACACCGAAGTAGTGCAGGCATAACCAGTGCGATTTTTTCCGATACCGCACCTGTTGGATATCTTCTTAACAGTTTTCTGTAATCAAGTTCAGATCTTGAACGGTAATCAAATACTTCGCCACTATATGCCATAGCCAATGAGAGACGCTTAGTGTTCTCATCAGACAGCCCGCATAGTTTTATTAGCACAAGAATAATTGTAAGCCTGCAATGGTGCACAGGTTTTTTCAGAGAAAGACTGACAATTTCTTGTATGTCCTTTTGCTTCAGCGAAATCCCGTGATAAATTTTTGCTTCCAGAAAAACAGCATTATTTTTATCCCCGGAAAGAAGCTCAGCCAGCCTGATGATATCGGCTTCAGCCCTGCCTCTGATAAATTCGCCCACCTCTTGCATAGCTGTTTTATTCATTGCCATCTTGATCAATAAATGGGCTTGGATTGAGGTCTCCTGCTCTTTGAGCATTTCTGGCAAAGCTTTTTTAATAATAAACAGTTCTTGAAATAACTTTTCTGGCGAAGTGGTCAAATCAATGGCTTCAAATATTTCAGAGACTCTCATTAATCAATTTGGTTATTTTTTCCGCCTCCTTTTCAGCACTGCCAAAGGTTTGCTCATGAATAATAAGTTTGCAACCTGTGCTGGCGGCATAAGCTCTTGCAACTTCCAGAAAAACCTCTTGAAGCCTGAAGGATTTCCGGAATTCTGCCTGTTGATCCATATCGCGACTGCGATGATCGATAAATTTCTTCCACATCTGTTCATCGAGTTTGAAAAAAATAAGTATGTCCGCGTCTGCCAGTAGCTGCCTGTCTTTTTTTGAAATGCGCACCATTTCATCAAAATATTCATCACTTTGGTCAAATAACCACTCTATGCCTTCCTTGTCGTGGTAATCAAAGAAAAGTTTGTCATAATAGGAGTCAACCATTACCGTTTCTCCTTTTCTCCTCTCAAAGTCTGCCTGATGTAGATCAGGAACTCTCATAGACCTGAACCACATGATCGCGGTAAAATTTCCGATCTTATCTCGCATCTCGACCGCTTTAGCCCATTTATCGGCCTCGGGTTCATGGTATGTCTTTATACCGAGGATCTTTCCTATATTTTTTGTGGTCGTTGATTTCCCGCTGCCGGGAATGCCAAAAGCAGCAATCAGCCTGCCTTGTTTTTTTAGATCATTATTGCTACTCATTTATATTTTTGATTCTGTAAAGCTTAAATTCAGAAAACCCCTCTGAAAATTTTCTTGCCTCGAAAAACTTTGGCTTCACATACCAGCACTGTGATATCTTAAATTTGGATGCGAAAATTGCAACTGCCACCGACTGCATTTTATTTCCGGTCAGGGCAATTTCAAAAGGGAAATTATTTGTGATAAAAAAATCATAATACGCTTTGCTAATATGCTCCAGGGTTTCATTGATCTGGTTCTGGTCCGCGTAATGTATCACCGCTGAGTTAAACTGACGAAGTGAAAATTCAGCCGATACCCTAGAGATCCGCTCCCTAGCGGAATCCCCGCTGGACACCATGATATTAATCTTTTCATAATCTCTCTCCGCTATCAGGGTGTATAGCCGCTCATGTTTTGCCGATGCAAATGAGAATAGTGCCCTTGGATCAGATACATTAGTGTAGTGTGGAAGGAGATTTTCGAGGGAGTAGGGGCCATCTTCTCCTTTGAAAATTTTTGCTGTCTCTTCCAGTAGTATTGATGAATCATCCTTTGTATGTAAATCGAGTATTGGCTGTACTTCCTCGTCAAGTGGATATTCTTTTTCTGGCATGGTCAAACTGAAAAAGACATTGCTGTGAGAGGAAATTGCTATTCTAAGCAAGTCGAATATTATTTTTTTTGGAAGTCCGGTCACATCAATAAGTATCCGTTTTCCTTCACAGTCAAAGATTTTATCGCTGATCAGCTCACTCGCGATGACCTGCTTCTCAATGGAAGGAAGCGCTGAGAACTCACTTAAAATTTTATCAGTGTGCCCTTTTTCGGGGAATTGTATAAAAATAATTTTTCTTGGATTTAGCTGTCTGATCCTGCGGCTGGATTCAAGGCAGGCATCCTCAAATCCCAAAGCCAGTATCGCTATATCAACATCTATTGGCAAATTTATGGAGACCTGTTCTACAACTGGTAATTTGCCTAAAATAAAACTATAATCCGTTTCATCAGACGCGGATTCTGCAATGTTTTCATCTCTCTGAAAGATGTTGAGCTGCCTGACCCCGACTTCCGAGGTTTTCTCGTGTACAGCGGGTATGTTTTGCACAGCTAATTCCTCGAGTACTTCATCCTCTATTGGATTCAGGTTCTTTATCAATATCTCTTTGCCCAATTTAGGGTTGTTTAACCACTCCTCTAAAGGCTGGCCGGATATCTCGAACCTATCCGCGCTCGAAAGTCCAATGTGTTTACTCACTCCGTACAGTTTTCTGAAAATGAGCTTGAATTGCTGCTGCGGTTTGAGTCCCTGCCGGTTTGTTCTGGATGCCTCCGGACCGCCCTGAAGATTAAATATCCCCGCATCTATAAGCTGCCTAACTTGTCCGTATTGTTTATTTGTATCTCCGTGGGTAATATTGATAAAAATAGAGGTATATTGTCTTAGACGCTCCGTTTCACCCTGTGCTTTTCTTACCGCTGACTGCAGGAGCAGATGGTGTGAGGCGTTTGCAAATCCTTCCACAAAATCCAGATACCTAGTGTTTCTCCTATTGAGATCATAAAGTCTTGAATTGCAGAATTCCAGATAGCAAGAATTTTGTATTCTGGGGTCTATCGGAAATGCCTTCGTGTCAGCCCCTTTTCTTAGAATCATCTCATACAGTGCAATCACATCTCCCAAGTCACCAACGCAAACCGCTGTTAGAGCTGAAATTCCAAAATATATTCCTTTTTTTTCAGAAGCTTTGGTAAGCCTCGAAATTTCCTCAGCTATTGATATCAGATGGGTGTCTCCCAAGATCTCTGATGGGGTGATGTTTTTTGGGTGAAGCGGGAAATAGCTTGCTCTTTTAAGAAGGATATTTTCGATGAATCGCTGCCCTTGGTGATGATCCTCATGAATAATTTTGTTAACTTTGGCGCCTAGGTCGAAGATTTCATAATCACGGCCAACTTTCGCCTGTGAAAGGCTTCCCGGTGCCATGATCACCATTTCGAGTGTCTGGGCTTCGGTGGTAAACTTAAAAGCACAGGTTTCGTCCTGAAACAATAATTCAGATACAAGCTTGATGATGTTTTTGTCATTGAGGTATCTAGTGGAAACATCATCAAGCAAAAAGAATATATTTGAGTTAGAAAAGATAGCCGATGCTTTCCTGATCGCTTCGGCCAACTGGGGAAAAGCAATTTTTGGGTGAATTGTGACCTTGTAAAGGCTCTGACCGTCATTCAGCGAATTCAAGTACTTTTTAAGTTTTATTCTCAAATCATAATCACTGGTCACATTGGAAAGTTCATGCGAATTACTGATTAATAGCGAGAGTGAGCTTGCAATGCTTTCAAAGTAATCTTTTCGTACTGATTCGGCTTTAATATCACGAAGGTGATTGATCACATCCAGAGACTGTATGGCATAACCGATGAGTAGCTTTGAATATGGTTCGAATATTTCTTTGTATTCATTTCCGTCAAGTGCATTAAAATCAAGAAGTTTAACGCACGATACATAAAGTCCTATGTAACCTTCCTCTTTTAGCCTGGTAATAATCTGGTCTGGACTGGATGTTTCATCTGTATTCTTTGGCATCAGCCGGGCGTGGAATTCCAGCGCCCTCAGCAGCATGGTCTTGCCGCATCCGCGCATTCCCGCGATAACCTGAGGCCCTTTGATACTGATACTGTTTGTCCAGGTATCATCGTTGTCCACAAACAGCGAGGAAACAAACCATGGACTAAGTGACTGGGCATTCACTGCATCATCAAAACTCTTCAGTTTCAGCTGAGCCTGCCATGGATTGGTATGCTGATAAAAAGTGTCTTTAATCTGATTGATTAGATCTTTATATGTGATCTGCTTTTGATGGATGACCTCCGGTTTTAAATAGTCGGCTTTTTCCTCTAAAAGAAATGCCAGTCTCCAGTCCTTTTCATCATAAAAATCAGGATTATCTGTTATTATTCTGCTGAGCATATTTAAGCACTGTGCAATCCAGTGGAGATCTCCAACACGATCAGACTCATCGTGACTTTTTGTTTTCTGATCCACCGAGCCAAGGTCTATGGCCACCACCTTTATGTTTTCATCAATCTCACCATGCCTTTTTCTTTCCGCTGGAAGCTGTTCGATCATGATATTGCCCGGATGCAGGTCGTTGTGGTATTTCTGGCTGGATTTCATTTCCTGAAGCAGTGTAATCAGATCAATTGAAATCTGTGCAATGCTATTGGCTGGAATCTTTTTCTGCTGAAGGTAGTTTTTGAGTGTTTTTCCATCTAGGTAATCGAGACCGATTGCATGGCACTCTATTGTGATGCCGTTTGAGAATTTCACCTTAACTCGCTCCTGGTAAAGATCTCTGTCAATATTGACCACATGAGAGGTGTTCTGGGAAAGTTCCAGATGGCTTTCGCACTCCAGTGCAAAGTCTTTTCCCATAAGTTCATACAATGCAACTGGAATGATTTTGATTACTTTATTCACCTTCAATTTCCCAAATGGACTATATTCACCCACGAATGCAGCTCCATAAAAGCCTCGGTCAAGGGCTTTGGTTATTGTGAGCTTTCCAATTTGCTCTGGAAAATACTCTAATGGGAAATTGTATTGGTTACCGCATGTTGGGCATTTATCTGTCGGATTTTTAAGAGAATAATCCTTTCCCGGGCATTTGAAACAGCAATATTTTTCCATTATTTTATAATTTCTAGTTCGTTAATTGATTGTGGTTCTTCTCGTATTTGAAAACACACGCTAATGTTTTTTTCAAATTCGGCTGCAAACATTTCGCTGCAACGCCATGAACATATGCTTTCTCCTTTTTGTAACAGTTCATCTGACATTTTACTCAGTATCAGTCCGCATGTATCTGCAAATTCATGGCCACTGCCTGACCTATCCTGGATGTCAACCATGATTGATCTTATCTGCCGCATATCTACATGTAAATAACCGCGTTTGGAGGCTTTAATTGTATTTTGATGGGCATTTCGTATATCTGTAGCCCTTGTGTAAAATCCTTCGACTGAACCTCCCTGTGTCTGGATATTCAGCAAAAAGGCGGTACGGATTTCTTCGAATGTGAATGAGCGGCCGCTTTGATTAACGCTTCGGGCCATTTCCTCCAGCACGCTCATGTGCCTTTTTAAATGTCTATTTTGCAATTCAAACAAATCTTTTATTGCCAGTATAGATTCGCCGCGCCCCAAGTAGGGCTGCTGAGGGAAGCTGCCATCAGTCAAAAAACAGCATGCATCAATCCCGCACAGACTGGCGATGCGATTAAATTTGATGGCATTCTCCCGCGCCTGCTGATAATTGGTCCCAAAATTTCCTCCATGAAATACCCTGACATCAAGCCCCACCACATTAAGACCGGCCGCTATTTTTTTTGAAAGCAATGAAGCTATGGCCAGATCAGGAATATTCACGTTTCCAGTTCTTTTTCTGTATGAAAATAACTTTGCATCAAGTGGCGCAAAATTTTCGTTCGCCAAAAAATGGACATACCCGCTCTGTTTTAGCCAATCCTGGATCTGATTATTGTCTGGGGAAATCTTATAACCGGGTATACTGCCAAGAACGTCTATGCCACCTGCTGGTCTTCCAGGTACGCCAAGCTTGAGTACCTTGCTGCCCAGAATATTTAAAAGGACCGGGCAAAGTAAGGTGGACAGTGAGCCTGGACCACCAGTGGAGGGTATATCGGCCAGATTACTGCTTTCGTGCAAGAATACCTGTCCTGAAGCGGCTAAGCCGTTGGCAAGTTTAAGGATTTCTGTATCCAATAGGCCATGCTGGCGGGCGAAATCCACAAGTTGAGCCATGCTTGAAGTTGTCTGGTCACCTAGAAAATTGTCTACAGCCGAGCCTTGAGAGATTTTAATTTTAGTCACGCCCTAATCTATGAAAAAACAATTGTGAGAAAAAACGATATTCTATTTTATCTGCAAATCATGCTTTGCCGCTTGCTTATTGA
>Ga0247809_1001311_pt1 | contig 11171 bp, 2 predicted proteins | sample UWRJL104311B1_FD_180951 | JGI IMG/M metagenome (GOLD analysis project Ga0247809, IMG submission 180951) | Plant litter microbial communities from Arlington Agricultural Research Station in Wisconsin, United States - UWRJ-L104-311B-1 | ecosystem: Environmental > Terrestrial > Plant litter >...
CAGCATTTAGTCCACCGCAAAAACCATATCAAGAAGTAGCAACAACATATCGCCATCGCACTAAAGTACTGCTCAATCATGCTTTGACACAGCTTCAAGCAATCCCTTCGCCCGGTCTGTTGAGTCTTGAAACGGCATATACCTGGCTGTGTCAACATATTCCACATGTTTACAGCAAACTCGAACAGTATATCGCAGATGATCAAGAGGAAACACTCCCCCTGAAGTGGGACGTATTCATTGAAGACTGGGATCACACCTACCTTCTAATCTGGATCTACATCATCCTAAGTCAGCAATTATCTGATCCCGAATTCTTTCCGGAATCGCACATCGTGTTCAACGAGAATTGGTTGAAGCCAGTGTCAGAATTGGCGGATAACAGTAAATTATATGCTGAGCAAGGTGAAATAGATACCATAGATGGAACCATCGAATTTGTGGCGGGGCTGTTCGGACACAGAGAGGATGAGAGCGTGAGGTTGAGAAATATGGCAAGCCATATCTTAAAAGTGGAAAGTGTGAGAGGTCTGCTGCGAGCCCCGGGTCAACCAGTGCAGGAGATGCTCTGTATACCAGGTCTGCAATTGATTTTGGACAGTTAGCAGGTTTTGACAGGATAATCTAGGGAGCTTTTCTCAAGTCAAAGGACAGTCATGCAGTCTGGAATATTCTTATTACTCATTAAAGTATATGCCCAAGCTAACTACAACAACATGCACCATGACTACGCAGTGAAATTCCCCGAACGCCGACTCAAGTATCACTGAAGCAGACGACCTCGTACTTGATCTCCTTACTCTGTAGCCTTATACTTCTTATTGAATTCTCCAACGGCAACCCCAATTTTGCTGTATAGGAAAGATCTACTACTCTCCTCTGCGACCGGTACAAATGGCCCATTTGTACCACCCCTCAATGTCAAACTCAAACCTGTCCTTTCCTTACTAATCGTTTGAATATCCTTCAACGGCACATCCCACTCAGACGTCAGCTTCTTGCTCTTGATCAGCATTATTCGAGAGTACGTCAGAATGACAACCACGTCTTCTCGTGGTAGTTCGAGATGTGCGATATATTGCTCGTTGAAGTATTTGCCATTATCAAGCTGCTTGAGCCAGAATTGTCCCAGTGCTTCACGTTGTGAATATGGGCGGACGATGCCATCTGTGCCAATGAATCGCGTCAGACGAACACGATCCAAACCATCTGCGTCAAAGACTGTGGTCGTGTTGCGAATGCCCTCGGACACGTTTGACGCTAAATCGAAGACACCGATAGCTGGTTTGGTAGCAAGACCAATGACACCCTTGCCCACACCCTTGAAAAATCCAGCAAATCCTTCTTGCTCTGCGCCTTCGAGTGGTTTCCGTGCCAATCCTCCAACCCCACTTGCTACACTGCTTACGAAGGAGTTGGCACCTGCTGTGACGCCATATAAAGCGTGCTTCGGTCGATTGCGGGAACGTGTCATACGGCGACGATCTTGGAACTGTTTGTCCATTGTTGCTTCCGACAATCCTTTTGCGATACTTCCAGTAACCTTGGTAAAACTGTCCGAGAAGCCAAAGACAGACTTCTTGACAAAGCTCGTCGCTCCTTTGGCAATGCCCAATCCCAATTGTTCTGGTCTATCAGACATGATGAATCCCTGATATGGCTCATAGAAGATATCTGCGACGCCAGAACTTAAGTTGTTGAAAAGACCAACCGGGTTACCAAGGAAATCTGCTGACCCGAGAATCTTATGGACCTGGTATAGACCCTCCTGAGAGTAATGATTTGAGACGTTCTGCGTGAGTATGGGCACAGAAACTCTTGCGTTCTCAAGCATTAGAGCGTTAAATCGCACAGGCGCATCGTTAATGTTGCCGATTGCCATGGTTAAGACATTCAGGAAGAACATGAGCGGATTACGCGAAGAGGTCTTGTCCTCTACATTGACACGTTCTGTTCGGACGAAAGAAAGATCCAGCTGCATCGGCTGAATATTGAGAAGCTCGAAATAGATGTCTTGTCCAGATTGTTCTTGTTTTGGCTCCGGGATATCCAAATTTTCGTCGCAGAGGACACCTTCGTGCGTCTCTGACCAACTCGCACCCGGCACCTTGGAGAAATCTAGCAGCGCGTACACAAAGTCCTCATCAATCTCTAGTGTCATTTGCTGCAACAGGATAGTGGCATACTTGACGTAGATCACGCCATAAGAATCGTCTTTGACACGAGTGACCATCACGTGGACGGACGGATGTGACTCAGTTTCCTTGCTGTTCTTGGGCACCACACTTGGATACAAGATCATCGGAAAGATGCCACCGTATAGTTGATTATCAATTTGTATCCACTTGATGGATGTCGAGATGGTCTGATAGAGTGGTGACTCCGAGTAAGTAAGAGACATGTCGCGCAGAGTGATATATGCCAACTCCCGGAGTTGAGCATTGATCAATGAGACGCCGAACCCAGTGAGATTCAGTCGTGCCCGGAATGTGACACCAATATCTTGCTCCTTCACCTCGAATCCGCCAGCAACACTGGTGGTCGACTCTGCCCTCGACTTCTGCTTGTATAAACTCTTCGATGCCTTATAATTTGAAAGTATCAAGGTCTGTGTCGGACCGTCAGCCGCCACATTGAGATCAATAATCTTTTGATCTCTTTCTCCATTTGGCGCCTGACCCATGGGTATTTTGAATGGTATAAGATTACCAATCTCTGCCAGTTTGATGTGACGTTCCTTGCCTTGCGCATTGATAACAAGATCCTTGACCTTTGCAGCTGGATAATCCCATGCGTATGGCATGATACTTCTAGGTGGAAGTCGATATCTGATAGGTTTCCAGCCAGATCGGTCTTCGACACCATCATCATCGATATGTGGATTTGCTTGATAGAACATGAATTCGGTATCAGACTCATTGCGCATAGAGAACGGCCAGTGTTTGGTCTCAGCGGTGAGATGCAAGAAAATTGTGGCGTTTTCCATCAGGACCTCCACTCTGATCAACTTTTGTCTTTGGCCGACTCTTGCCAATTTGACATGAGTTGTACCAAGATCTGAGATGTTGAAAGGTGACGACCATTGATTGTTGACTCCAGGGAAGCACAGAGATAATTGCTTGACACTAGATCTGTGCAAGAAATGCAATGGTTGCAAGGCCTTTGACTTTAGTGTCATTGGTTCAGAAGAGCCAGGCTCTCTGACGACGATCTCCTCTCCCATTTGATTCTTTAGCACGAACCGCGGAGCTAGAGTGATCACCTTTGTCAACTTGTACTTGCCATCACCATTCTCAATAGAAATACCGACGTGCATCTCCGTACTCTTAGAGATTGACGACGGCAGAACTACATCGGTAGTACTTCCAATAGCGTCGAAACTTTGTGGTTTACTCCATTGCGAGTCGCCAAGCTTGAGCACAACTCGATTTCTCTGGTCATCTCCGCTGAAAGCGAACATATAAGGCAACGCCTTGTGTTGATCTTGACCATTAGACTCTGCTCGTAGCTGGCCTGCAGCGTTCCTTGTGCCTTGTAGTAAAGATTTCTGTTTAATGTTCAACTGGAGGCCCGTTTTGTTGAGAATGACATATGGACTGTACACAGTGACTCGGAAAGCACCACCGCTATCAGGTATCTTGTAGTAGTGAAGCTTGAGGTTCAGAGCGAGATCTTCTTGATCCTTGCACACCAGTGTTGACTCTTTGCGGAAGTCCTCCTGGTTGTTTGAGTTGATGATTGCAAACTCGCTTGGCTTGAAAGCAGTATCTTGCATATCGACACTCAACAACAGAAGGTGTGACAACTCAACCACATGAACTGGACTGAGACCACCTTTTCGCAAGAAATTCGTCCAATCCTTCTTTGTATTCTTGTCGTAGATGCGGTACTTGAAGTCATATGGCAATAGATTCTCCAGTTCCACAGGTGCAGACAATCGAATGCGCATATATGGATAAACGCTATGCATCATTAGTAAATGGTGATGATGATCACTCGAAAGAACATACCTTGTCAATGGACTGCTTCGGTCAAAGTTTGCGCTCATTTGGAAATGGAATGGCGGTAGATTTTTGTCACTTTCATATTTGCAAGTGATCGTTCTTGTTGGTTTCTTCAAGAGATCTCTCCACCAGATCGGTTCTAGTGGCCAGGTGTATCCAAAGCCCTGATCGGGTCTGACAAGAAGAGACTTTGTGTACGCCGCGCCCACCGGGGCGGGTCGAGCTTCACCTGGTGGAATCTTCTCAATCTTCAGGAGGTGTCCATCTTCAGCATCAAACACCCCAAGCTCAACAGGTAGCTGTGTCTTATTCTCGACTAAAAGAGGAGATCTGAGAGTGATGACTTTGACATTGTCATCTCCAAGTGTGACCTCGACCATCAAACGATGGAGAATTGTATCCTTTCGTGGCCGAAGATTGTACACTGTTTCGCCTTCTCTGTTGACAGGAATGTTGTTGACACTGTCAAATCCGCTGCCTTCAAGTCGCACCCCAATGATACCGGTATTGGTTTCAGGTGATAGGTTCTCTCGCATCTTCTTATCATCCTCGAATCTCCAAGGCGCTTCCTCGCCATCTTCAAGCTTAGCAGCTATCGCATCGTCTTCATCTTTGGCATTATGAGCCCAGACATTGATATCGAATCCTGTCTGATTCCGAATCCTATATGGCGCCTCGTTTCCACGAGGCTTCGTCAACACATCTTCGGCTTGACCAAGGAACGTTGCAGACTTAGATGCCAGCGCGATGGAGGCAGATGTGACGGTCACCTCGAGCATCTTCTTTGAAGTCAAATCTACTGTCGTCCTGTTATTGTGAACATCCTTCGACACCGCAAGCCCAACTTCCCACGGCTCGACAAGGGGCTCCCACGCAGACTTCGAAAAATTGTAAACATTAATGAACAAGTCGATGTTGGTACCGGCACCCAAATTACTCGACCAGTCGGTTGCTGTTGCTGTGAAGCTTTTCACACTGAGGTCAAGTATCGGCAATTCGTGCAGATCCCCAATTAATATAACCCTCATTCCATCTAGAGTTGCAGTCAACTCTTCACGTTTCTGAACTGTTGTCGGCTTGGAAGGATCATCCTTTGATGTAGGCGGTGCAGCGGTACTCCCTTTCCTCTTTGCCATGGTTGACGCTACTTTACCACTTGCTGTACGCTTCTTGAGTGTGCTTCCACTGCCGCCTTTCAGTTCCTTGACCTTCTCTTGGGAGGCTGGCGGCTTCAAATTCTCTTTATCCTCGACAGCTTGCATTTCTGACGCCTTACTCACAATTTGGAGTGCCAATAGGATATCTCGCAACGATAAGCGGAGGACCAGAGGTTCAATGTCGATAGCAATGCTTGATATATCAGGTTGAGAACTGTCCATAGATAGTTGTAACGAGAAATCGTCCAGAATACGCAATCTCGAGTCTTCGAATCTATCCATACGGCACAAGAACATACCCATCTTAGAGACTTGTAGGGTCAGAGCATGTTGCTGAGACATCAGAATCTGTTTTGTGCCGAGCACAATCGCCTCAGAACCGGCACTCTGCGGATTTGCAATCAAAATGATCTGAGCATCCACAATATTGACTCTGAATGCAACACTCATCGCACTTGGATTTCCTGGAGCGGGCGAGGTTGATCGAGAACTCTTTTTGTTAGACTTCGCCCGAGCTGCATCTGGATGTAACAATGCATTCGATACCTGTGAGTCGGTGTCTGACTCTGACTCACTATCTTCTTCCTCGATCTCGAGTGGCTCTTCAACAGCCAACCCTCCCATGACAAACTTTTGTACTGCGAACACATAATCTAGAGCAAAAATAATCCGAGGAGAGTCGATAGCAACCATCGCGATCATGTTTCTTTCCACACCTCCAGAAATAGTGACCGATGCCATACACTGCTGAACGTCCTTATTTGAAGAAGTCATGATTCTCCTGAATTTGTTCGTTGATTGTGTTCTGCTGTCTTGGATCGTGAACGACTGAATGAGTAGCTCAGACTCGAGAGACCCATCGGTCATCATTCTCAACTTTACTTTTGTGTCATCGAGAGAGAACTTGGACAGACTAGAATCGTCTGTCTTCCCAACAGGCTCATCCTCATTCGCAAGAATCAACTCGAGGCCAATGGTGTGGACATGGAATGCTAGGTCGAGCTTCGTCCAGCTGTCTTTTGTCACTCCAAGCTCAGGACCGAGATCCACCAAGTTTGGTTCAGCTGCTTCTTGCGGCTTTGCAGATTCTAGTTGTTTTGCTTTATTCTGTATCGTGATTGGGATCTCCTTTACAGCCGCATCGACCTCATCTGAATCGGTAGCGAATGCTGCAGGGACAGATCTTGCCAACTCAAGCAAGAATTGCATTTGGAGTTGGGTGAGTTTCAAATGGAAATCTGTCATTGAGGCTTCAATCTCCATATCTGGCCGTTTGATGCCTTGCTCGTGATCGGCGTATGTCATTTGGAAGCCAAGATCTACCTTATCGATCAATTCCATATCCTCAGAACGATCATCAGAGAAATGGAACTTAGAGGTCATCTTGATGTTTCTGACTCCAGCAGTAAGCTTGTTGGCAATTATAGCGTCTTCGGAATCGTCCAGAGGAACGAATTTGTTCTCTGCGTAGATTTCACCCAAGTTGACAGTTAGTGTGTCTCGCTGAGGACGGCCTGCCACAACGATCCGAGGGAATACAACAATTGGAGTTTGAATGTTGAGGTCAAACTTCATACGATTTGCATTCTGCTGTATCTGGTTGGCTTGATTCGCAGCAGCCTGTCGAGCGGCATTGAAAATCGCTTGCATTTGTCCAAATTTCACAAGAAAGTCGATGATCTTACGGAATGGCTCCTCCAGGAAGTTAAGCTTGATGGAGCCTGCTCTCAAAAATATAGATGAATCATAACCTGGATAAGCTTCCTTGTTGTCTACATCAAATGTTTCATAGCGGAAGTCGGCCAAGTCATCCCCTTCGATGGTGATTAGCTTGCGTAAGCTTGAGTCTGCTGATACACCTTGATTGATGTCGTCCACCAGTGAAAGATCCCCAAGCTTGGTGGCTATTCTTAACGTCTTGCCAAGAACGAAAATACCAACATCAGCGGCATTGAGAGAGAGAGTCGCAAGTCGAATGCCGTCGTTGTTTAGAATGAGAACGATACTTTTGAGGTCTACTTTAATTCTGATGGATCCGCCTTCATTGGCAGGTGATACTGCGATTTCCTCATCACCGCCATTGACCTGCGTCTCTGGAGTAATCCTTGCCGGTTGGGGATCATTGTTTGTGAATGTTACCAAAACAAAGTCTAGTAAAGTAAGCAGAGTCTTTCTCGTGACGATAAGATTGATAGTGGACATCGTAACATCGATGTTAAGCTCAACACCTTCGTACTTTGGCATGAACTCCGGTGAATCCTTGTTGACTTTGACAAGTTTGACGTGTATCAAATCTTTGTGCTCATCCGAGCCAATATCCCCTGATGAGATGATTGACTTGAAGTCAGCCGTAGGATTCTCTACAAAATCGTCGACAGTAAGCGACTCCAGCGAAGTTTCAATGATCAGATCAAAAGGTCTGACACATAAGTCCACCGCGAAGTTCTCCGCCACTAACTCTACCAGCAGTTGATCCTCCTTTACACCGTCTGGATCACTTTTGTAAAGAGAACCTTGTAAGCGATCGACCTCAAACTTTAGCACAAAATTTCGCTGTTGCACCTTCAGAGCTTCATCTGCGTCGGCGCTTGGGGCATCCTGGAAAGCTTCGTCATCTTCAGAGTCATCTTCGAGAATGATGGCCTGTTGAGCAGAGAACCCGAATGAAGCACGCTTCTCGTCTCGCAACTTGAGTGACTTCTTCGAAGTCGCAGTCTGTGACCGTGGCCGAGCTGTCTTGGCTAACTCCTTGTTGACATCTTTTGGGGCTGCTTGATCATCATTGAATTTTGGTATTGCAACATCAATGATGCGCATCAAACCCTTGTACTTCTTGTCGGACACAGAAGCGTGCAGCACAGGCAGATGACCAGATACACGTATTTTCGTCAGATTTGGAGCTTTAGGGATAATGGAGGTTTCGACGATAAAGTCCATATTGATTTTGTCGACGATATGCATCTGCTTATGTTCGTTTCGATTTTCAAGTTGAGCTTTCGTCTCCTCGATTGACGGACCAATGAGAACCTGAGTAGAAGAGAGCTTAACCAGAAATTTGTCATACATCAGCGATTCGAGACGCTTATAATCCTCATCAGTGTACGATTGCCGTTGTTTGTCTTGGACCTCCTTAAGAGTGTCTTTGTCCACCAATTGACTGTTTACACTGATGTGTCCAGCATCAACAATTAGGCAGATGGTGCTCTGTGAAGTGATACTTTCCGGGACGATTATCAGCGGAGCTTGCAAATCGAGTTTTGCGTTCAATGTCTTATGCTCTTCCAGGGCGAACTCCAATCCGGCGCGGGTCTGTTGTCGGAAGCCTTCTACCGTTGCTCCAGCACTTTCTAGGAGCGCGCCAATGGACTCCATATGGCGCTCAGGCGGCTTAAAAAACCTCACGATACCGACTAGGAATAGTGGATTCCACACTATTTCTAGAGGTTTCAACTTTCCCGTGACTGCGAGATCACTCTTACCGTCCAACGGATTCTTCTCAAATTGGAAGCTGAAGAATGGGTCGACCACTTCTTTCGTCTCTTCTTCATCGTTCTCTCCTTTAAGTCCGACGACATTGGGCGCATCTTTGACACGAACGATTTGTGGAAACAGGCTGTTTGGAGTCGTGCCATCGTTGACACGCAATCCACCCAGACTGACGTCGGCCATAAAGGAGTCTGGTCGTTGAAGAACCTTTGCTTTGAAGGAATCAAAATAAAGACTAAGAACCTCCACTGTGTTCCCACTGGGATCTCGTTTCAGCGCGAAACTACCAGTGTTCAGCGAAGCATCAATTTGCATCTTCACCGTCTCTCGGGGCATGTCAACAGCTTCTGCCAGGGCGTTCTTTTCGTCCCAATCAATGGCGTCATAAAGCTCCCTCCGTTGCTCTTCAGTCATCGTCGTCTCAGGATCAGGTTCCTGTTCTGCTTTTGGTTTTGTTCCGAGCGCCCACGAAACCCATCCTTGTTTCTGTTGTGGTGCCGCTTTCTTGTGTCCAACATTCTCCTTTTTGAGCTGATTCCTTGCCAACGACCGCCAGAAGCGCATGTCCTCATAATTAAGTTTCCACTCGAGTTTGTTGTATTCCGTTGTCTCGTCCGCAGTCAATGGAGATTCAGCTTTTTTCTTCTTCTTGAACAGCTCGATGTAGCGGATTCTATCGTCGCGCCTTTCCTTGAAGTAGTCCCAAGACCATTTTCTGTTGCGTTCGTGTATTTTATTTAGGATAGCATTGCCTGCAAATTTGAGCCACGCTCTTGGATCCTCCTTCGGCCTGACACCCTTTGGTTGGTACTTTTTATACTCCTGGTGGCGAATAAAGTAGTGAAACAGGTCAGCCATCATCAGGGCATCCCGGTACTGGTCGTCGTCCAGTACAAGACCAATCTCCTCGAACACAAGACCAGCCTTGATCTTTGGCTGATCGAGTTTGCCAGTGTTATTGATTTCAATTTTTGCTTGGCCACTTACTGGTTTCAGGATGAATTGGTGTGTCGCTGATGCTGGATCTTCGCCTTTTACTATCAGATCCTTGAATTGTACAAGCATCTCCTCATGCGGCAATGACTTTGCACCTTCGACTTCTGCTTGTCTTCCCGTGCCCATCAGTGTTGTGTCTGTATTCCAATATACAGCCAACGCGCCCAAAGTGCCAAGTTTATGTGTGATGCCTTTTGATTCTTGAATGTATGTAGGCTTCCACTGACCATCTGTACTTATAGCGCTGAACTCCTGAAGTGTGACTCCCAGCGCGAACGGATGTCCAGGTGCAGATATCGAGTCTTCGTATCGGACGTGGATATTCTTGACTGTGATCTGCAAATTGTCCACAATCTTGGTAACTAGACTGTCTGTAAAACTTTGGTTCTTCTGCTGCTCTTCCTGGCTCATTCCTTCCTGATTCCTGTCTTTCAGAAGTTCGGCACTGTCCAGTTTCTCAATCTTGAGGGTCTGCCGTCGGCGCTCTTCTTCTTCCTCGTCCCATTCTGCGTCTTCCTTTGGCGCCGCGAGTAAGTACACATCCTGAATGAAGACTTGGACAGGTTGTCCTCGTAGATTAGACCATGGTATTTTAAGTGTGAGTTGTCCCAAGTGTCCCTCTACCACATTTATAGGCAATTTAAGCTGGTCAAGTGCTTCTCGCCGCAGTTCGAGGTTTTGAAGTTGTACATCACCGGACCAGATTCCAACTTTGAGCTGTTTAGGATCAAAGTTCCTTATGTACATGCCCAAGAAGCGGTTGAGCAACGTCGACACGAGTCCTTCCAACATCTTGACTAGTGGTTTCTTTACACGGTTGTGTCAAGGTAGGCGGGGCAAAGTGACCTCGAGTTTCTCTGTTCGCGAAGCGGTATCGTTTCGTTCAGGTCATCGCAATTATTCGAATTCGTGCAGCAAAAAGGAGGCTCAACCGAACTGGAGGATTTGGGCTCGACGTAATGTGATCGTCGACAATAAAGCGTTCTAAATCACCAATAAGTTGTCTTGTCTCACCCTCCTCATTTCCAGACACGGACATACATAGATAATCTTTGATCGCAAACAATCTCCCTGGAGGATTTATTCCTTTAGCCTTGTAATTCGATGAGCCCGTAGTACAAGCTACATAGACTTGTTACCCAAACAATGTATTGTACAGTACCCGCCATCTGGAGATAATGCTTGCTTTCCAAAATCGCAGCTTGGCGCCGTCATTCTTCTAATCGCGCTTGTCAAGAGCATCAGTTCATCCTCACGTGGCGCGCGTTCGTTGCACGTGATTCTAAACAATTTTCCCGACATTCTGGAGCTCCTCCTCGACAACGTTGGTAGACAAATCAAGCCTACGATCAGAACACGTGGCAGGTCTAGTCGCTGGTACGATCAGCTTCCGTAAGACATTAATAGGGTATCAGGAATGACAAGATATGAAAGCTCTTGTGATTCGCCTTTCTTGGTCTTGCGGCGTTTTGACACCGTCGCCGAGACTCTCATCAAGATGTATCGACTCAGGTCGCGTCCTACAACG
>Ga0247809_1001314_pt1 | contig 11150 bp, 10 predicted proteins | sample UWRJL104311B1_FD_180951 | JGI IMG/M metagenome (GOLD analysis project Ga0247809, IMG submission 180951) | Plant litter microbial communities from Arlington Agricultural Research Station in Wisconsin, United States - UWRJ-L104-311B-1 | ecosystem: Environmental > Terrestrial > Plant litter >...
AGATAGAGTTAGATTAGTACTAGATTATAGCTAGACTAGAATATATATAAGAAGATATAGTTTTCTGTAAAGTAGTTCTATAGTTTTCTTTTTTCCTTTGTGACAGTCTATAAATACAATTACGCTATTTTATACTGCTACACACTCTTATATACCTCTTCCTTTGTAGTAATCCTTTAAGCTTTTATAAAATATTATATAGTAATTAATGTTAACTATCAGCTAATATTCTGTTAATTATATAAATATACTCCAACCGAGAATATTAAGATTAAATAAATAAGTATAGTAAATTAAATTAAAAACTCTAAAAATTAGAGAAGTAAACACTAAAAATAGTCTTCTTTGTATTCTACTACTCAGACTTCTAATCGTTAATTGTAGTACTAGTATAGTAGTTTTTTGATTTTAAGTAGATGTAGATAAGTGTATAGTTCTTTGACTCTATCTTCTCATTATTCTCTAATAATCTTACTCTTACTTCTTCCCACGAACGTCTAAGTATTATACTCTTGGCGAAAATATGGAAGTATCGTGCGACCCCACCTTGGGCTGGTTAGCTGGAGCGTGAACGTGCTAATCCATAGGGTTTTAGAACATACTTCATTACTACAAACTTAACTTGGTCGAGACCTATTCATCCATTTGCATCAAAAGCGAGACGTGCACACATCACCGAGCTCGTTCACCTTGATGACCCGACAATTTCTCGAATTTTCACATTGCGTCATCTATGATCCTTCGCCACTCTTGACAACCATTGCATTTTGTTCACCGTATATGCCTGCGCGAAAAAGGGACACCAACTCGATATTGTGTAACCTGAAATCATGCCCGTCTTTGAGGAAAAGTCAAATACAGCTAGGGATCTCAGAATCCTGCCATCTCGAGCACCTCCCTTGCCTAGATTGTCGGCAAGTCATGAGAATGGACTTTCCTCTGAGACTGCTCAACAGCATGAAGTTGTGGTGATCGGAGTAAGTAACCCACAATATCTGATGGTTCTATCTGAAGCATTTGGTAGGCAGGGCCGAGTGGGTTATTCTTGACCTTGTTGTTAGCTCGTTATGGTATTTCTGGACAGTCTTTGCTCTGTCTAGATGCTAAGCCAGGAACCTTAAAAGCTGGGCAGGCAGATGGATTGCAGCCGCGAACACTTGAGGTTCTACAGGGTCTCGGCATCGCCTCAGAGATTATTAGTGAAGGCTGTCATATGGAGGAAGTCGCCTTTTGGAACCCTGCTTCACAAGGAGATCAAAGACGCGATCAGAACTCCCTAAGTGTTATCGAGCGCACTGACTTCGTCCCAGACGTGAACGTGCCAGCACGTTTTCCGTTTGAAGTCACAATACATCAAGGACGTATTGAACGTATACTGAGTGAGAATCTGCTACTTTACGCACCAGATGGCACTATTCGAAGATCTCATCGCTTCACTAGCTATGAATTTGATGAGTCCAATCCAGAATATCCTATCATCGTTCATTTTGAGTTTGACGATCGTGATAATATCACCAAGAGGGATTCAGTGCGCACGAAGTATCTAGTCGGAGCAGATGGTGCTAAATCGCTAGTTCGAAAATGTATGGGATTTGAACTTCAGGGGGAGACAACCGACCACATTTGGGGCGTTTGTGACTTTATCGCTTCGACCGATTTCCCTGACATACGAAAACGCTGTGCTGTTCACTCGGATGCAGGATCTGTTATGGTCATTCCCCGCGAACAGGTCGCGACAGGTGAACACCTCACTCGTCTATATGTTCAGGTACCTGGCGAGATCGAACCAACTATTTGCCCAAATACAGATAAAAAGGCAGCCGACAAGAAAAGGCGAGGTGCTGTCACTTTAGATTATATCTTCAGTCAAGCACGTAAGGTCTTTGCTCCTTACGAGATCGGAATCAAAGAAGGAACGGAACCAGACTGGTGGGCTGCGTATCAAATCGGGCAACGTATGACTTCCAGATTTTCTCTCAGAACACCTGACGGGTTCGATCGTGTCTTTATTGTAGGTGACGGTATGGAACTCTTGGTCTCCTGCATACGGCCAAACAAACACTGACAGGGTACAGCATGTCATACGCACAGTCCCAAGGCAGGCCAGGGTATGAATGTATCTATGATGGATTCGTACAATTTAGCGTGGAAACTTGCCCACAGCATCAACGGGTTGACACCTCGCTTACAAAGCGGGACATCTGACCCAGTATTAGAGACATTCGGGGAAGAACGTGTAGACGTCGCTCGGCAACTAATAGAGTTCGACACGACTTTCTCACACTTGTTCTCTGGTAAGATTGCAACAGACTCTTCAACATCAGGCCTTTCGCATGAAGAATTCCTCCGTGTGTTTAAAGAAGGTAGTGGTTTTACAAGTGGTTGTGGATTGCAGTACCGATCGAGCATAATATGCAAAGTTCCAACAAAGTCCCTCTTAACGAAGTCTTTGACGCATGATTTCCTGAATGGCACCCTAACTGTTGGTACTCGTTTATTGAATACAGAGGTTCGTCGCTACGCCGATGCAACCACGCGTCAGATCCATGATGGTATGTATTGGATCCATATCTAGAAGTGGAAGGTGAACATTCTTGACACAGAATAGAACTACCTTCCCACGGTCGTTATCGTCTGCTAGTGTTCACTGGTTCCGATGTTCTCGATCCCTCTGGTACATCCCAAGCAGCACTCCGTGCATGCTCTAGCACTATCAAGCAATTCCCAGCTGGTTTGATAGATCTCGTAGTGTTTCACAGTCTATCCAGGCGGTTCGAATGGACGGATCTTCCGCCTGTTGTTAAGAAGCTTGCAGAAATGCGGACTTATGGTATAGCTAAGACAGGTGATGCCTATGATACATATGGTGTCTCGAAAGACAATGGAGTCATCGCGATTGTAAGACCTGATGGATATATTGGAGCACTCGTACCTTTGTCGATCGCGGAGGGGGTGGAGGATTATTTCCATGGTTGCTTGACTAGAGTGACTTACTAGGGGAGGGGTCGATCACCAATTTGGGGCTGTTCCCTTGGGTCCAAGGTTGCGATTGTAGTATCTTGAATCATAAGCATATGAATTTGCTCGGCCGTCCTAAGCAACCAGACTCATCATTTTGGAAGAGGTGCTGATGCTTCAACATATCAGGCATTGAAACATTCTCTATTGACATCTAGGCTGCATATCTCTCCCATCATTCGATAAGGCCACTACCCTTGAGATCCACAAACAGACCGGGCTACACTGTAAGAACAAATGTCTCCGTCTCATGGACAGCTGAGTACACGCCAACGAGTCTGGAATAGCAAACAAGGTTCACGAGAGAGCAGCATACCTCCGATCCGTGAGATTCCTCGCTTGCGGAAGCACTAAGCGAAGGTCGGATGTTTGGAGTAGTACATCAACAGTCATGTCTGCTTGGAAACCTCTGGATGAGCTGCCATTTATATGTTGTGGTGTCTTATGTATGCGGGAGAAAGGGCATCAGACAAGCAGCGATTCTTAGACTCTTGATAGCACCACCTAATCAGGCATTCTCGGCAGCTTGATCGACTACGTATTAGAGGATCAAAAGGGCATCGGGATTGCTCTGATCCCCATCGCAGACATCGTAGGTGATCACATTGCCGCTGTAGTCGGGACCAAAACTAGTTTCGGTATTTAAGCAGGAATTGTTACATTGCAGCTGTTTGGGAAGAGACTGGGCCTTGCAAGTGGTCCTTCGGAGTTTCCGACGTTGTGAGAGGTCTGAGTACGATCGCTTTGCGCGATCAAGCATATGATTATGCATCAGATCCAACCAACATCAATGACTATGGATTACTGGAAATCCGGACGAGTCGTAGGATCTTTACGATTCAAGCTTTAATTGTTTGCGGAGACATAGGAATAACGTAGGATATTCCTTACAATCGAGAGTAGCGATCAACATATCTGCTTGTGCCTACGCCCTGAAAACAGTAGCCTGCTTCAAATTAAAAAAATTCGTAATTACTGTACTCATAAATCGACCGCCGAGTAATGTATTGGCAGTCTCGCATGGGACCTACTCCATTGGTTTCCGACAACTGTGGTCAACTAAAGCTACACTACCAAGTTACTTGGAAGTCAATCCATCGTCCCCTGATGTGTGCTGTGGCTGACACCAGTGTGGCTGTGAACGCCACCGTAATTCAGAAAGAGGTACACCGCACTTAACAGCTCTGCTGCAATGTCTTGCAACAACGCCTAGCTTCTGAGCTGCTGGACATTATTCACGAGTGATGCATGCGCAAGTCTGTTAGGTGAGGGTCTGACATAGATAACATAGAGTCACTAATGTTCCTCCTATGAAAAGTGCTAGATATTCGGTGAGTTCTTTCAGTTCTGTAAATGCCAGGCTATGATTTAGTGCTTACTTAAGCCCTCGAAATTGTGTAACTTGAAGTTGACACGAGATCGTCAACATGTCAAAGCCGTCAATCGTAGCAACAACTACATAGTTGCGTACGAAGTATAGATAATAACGGAGGCCGTGGAACTACAACATCATACAGATCCCCCGACACCCACTCAAGTGCCAGGTTTATACTTCTTACATTAAAGGAACCTGCTGACATATCAGCTGTCCTTCTGGAATGGATCCAACAATTACAGATATCATTACTCCGTGGCAGGACAAACCTGAGTTATTGGAACGCATAGCACATCGAAAGATACAGCCCCCCGTACTCATCCTCGAGCCGAATCCGCAATGGCCAATTCGATTCGAGCAGGTCAAGCAACTTGTACGGAGTGTGCTTGGCGATCTGGTATTAGACATTGCCCGTATGTGCGATGAATGGGAACATCTCAATCCTGGCGCCCATTTCAACCCATGATATATCAATGCTTTTCACCATTCTCAAGTCTGTACTTGATGAAAGCTAACCTACTATAGATACCGGATCGACAAGCGTGCCCGGCCTGCCAGCTAAGGACATCATTGACGTCGACCTAACACTAAGAGACGTCGTGGATGAGGATAAATACGTTGAGCCCCTTGAAAGTGCAGGATTCCTTTTCCTTCTGCGGTACGTATACCGGAAACAGCCATGGTTGTCCTGCTCAGCATTTGCTCCCTCACGACTTGAACAACAGAATCTGATGCACTGTAGAACGATGGCTGACTTCTGTGATCATTGTAGTGAGCCATACTGGCACCAGCACCGGTTTTTTGCCGAAAACTGGCCTGGAAGTCTAGGCTATCATGTCAATCTGCATGTGTGTACGTACGATTTGGTACCCATATTCTGCCCTAACCCGCGATATTCTGGCCCCATTGTCCAGATCTTTACCCAGTCGAACAAAAGCTAATTTCATACCTTTTCTCTTCTGTAGGGGGTCCACGTTCACCAGAGGTAGCACGCCATCGCATCTTCCGAGACTGGCTACGCAAGACACCAGCCGATAGGGACTTGTACGCCAGTATCAAACGAGAGGCTGCTGTACAACTCAATGGTGACACAAACGTGGATAAAATCTCGAAAATGAAAGTGTACACACATCGAAAAGATGAAGTCTGCCAAGAGATTTTGAATAGGGCTTTTCGCGACCTTGGCTACATTCAATAAGCCATGTCCGCAAGACTTACTTGCTAAGTTACAGATTGTATGCGACAATCAGCCTATTATGTTAAAACGTTCGATTTGATTTGACTTGACTTTTGTGCAAGGATGAAAAGAAAACACGAGATGGAAGGCAATTTCGGCAGAGTCACGTGAAAGCTCTGGAACTAAATCACGTGCGATATTGGCACCTCGCCAGATTTCAGAATTCAAGGACTTCAACATCCACATGAGTAAATAAGCTTCATGCTCACGACAACGACTGTACAATGTGAACATGTGTAAACCAAATCTCCTACTGTGCTTCGATGCTTTCGGAACACTCTTCAAACCCAAGCGATCAATTATTGAACAATATGGCGAGGTTGCAAGGCAGCTAGGGCTTGTGATCCCTCGGGGTGACAAACAGCTGGAAAGATCCTTCCTCGATGCCTTTAAAGCCGAATCAAAGCTTCATCCCAACTATGGTCGAGAAACTAGCTTAGGTGCTACGAAGTGGTGGACTGCCGTGAGATAACTTCATGCTATGTTGCTTACCAAGGTTAACACTATAGGTCATTCACAATACTTTTGCCCCATTCCGGAAGAGTGGTCAACCCTTACCAATCGGTCTTGCATCGGCTCTTCTCCATCGCTTCTCGTCACAAGAGGGATATGCCGTGGAGACTGGCCTTGTGTCTGCGATACGAAGTCTGAAGCAACCTACGCCGAGCAGAAGATTCAACAACATAGTCGTTGGGGTAATAACCAACTCTGATGATCGTGTCCCATGTATCCTGTCATCCTTTGGTCTGAATGTCAGTCGATATCGATTCGGTATAGATACAGGATCCCTAGACCTTGTCAGGGAGGATTTTGATGTCGACTTCCACTGTATCTCATACGATGTGGGTTTCGAGAAACCCGATCGGCGTATCTTCGACACTGCAGATTCTTTGCTTTCAATGATTTTAGCCATGAGATATAGTGGTACTACGACCACAAATTGTCGCGACCCTGGAAAATGGATCAAACTCTATGTTGGAGATGAGTACGAGAAAGATGTAGTTGGATCCCAGAAAGCAGGTTGGAAGCCGATAATGCTTAGCGATGCGCAGACACCACCTGGTATGACTAGCATTGAAGACTGTCAAAATGACAGCATCGATCAGGCTTTTGCGATGTACACGATCCTCCATGTCAATTCGATACGACAACTAAGCAATTGGCTGATGGGTGCATGAAAAGTCCAGGTTGTCCGTCATAAGTTATCTTCCTGTTGATGAGCAATTTTGAGACCACAGATCGAAAGGCAATTTCAAAGATGGCGGTATCACAACTTCATCGGAAATAGACAAAAAATACTATGCACACTATCACTTCTACTGTGAAAAAGGGTAGAGTTTGAAAGCATTAGTGCATCGGCTTTTACAAGGGGCAAGCGAGAATCAATTTGAGCGCCTGGTGGAAGCGAATTGTGCAAATGTAATCCGATGAATCCTTCTTTCGTCTGCCTTGCTAATACGATAAGTAGAGTGATGTCCCGGTTGTCACCATTAACAGCGAGGGGAGGGAGCTTAGTACGAGGAAGGCTAACAAAGCCGACGCGCTCAATTTTTGCGTGCGAACTGTTAGTCAAAGCTACGAGTCATCTACTCTTAGCTGCTTCTTCTAAGCAGTGTCCATCACATTCTCCATCTTCCTCCCCACGATCTCCACCTCCTCTGCAACACTCGCATGACTTTCCGCATCATTCGCTTCCACACTTGATGACAAAGATCAGCTTCCTGGTCTTTTCGATCACGACATATGTCTTGTAAGGCTGATAGACCCGGAGAGGAAAGAAAACTGTCGGCAGAGCCGCAGAGGACTTGAAAACCACGCGCATCGAGTGAGATCCGGTCCCACTCTCAGTGCACCAATTGAACAAGCTTGAAGCACGACAAAGAATACTTTATAATCATACATTGAATTGTTAGAGATTATACTTACTGTGCATATGCACATTCAGTTTTAGACACTACACTGTAATTCTTCCCGTTTTCGCAGTAAAGTTCTTCTTTTATGCTTCATGACGACTATCAGGACAACTATGCGACTACTGATTCCCCAAAGAGGAAAGAGCCTGTTAATAATTTCGACACCATCGCGTACCGACTCTCGATTCGACCGATGACTTACGCCATTTTCTCACTTCGTCCAAGAATAATCACGAGTTTAGTCACCTGCAATCTCTTATACGAGAAGTGCTGGACCTCGTCCGTCGAAGAATACTTCGTCTAACAAGCTCAACAATACCTTCTGCCCCGCCCACTGCTCTTCAACAGACGGTCTGATCTGCTCTGGAGGCAATACAAAGCCATACTGTCCGATATCCCTTAGTTCAATTGTATACGAGAAGGCAGCCCTGCCAATGGTGTAAACGTCTGGAAGAAGAGTGTTAGCAAGTCTGCTGTGCAACGCCTTGGCAGTGTGTCATATAGGACAGCAAGCAAACTTACGGTCAGGAGCAGCACCTGTGGTAACGTATACTTTCAAATGAAGTCAGCAGATGAGATCAATTTGGAGGCTTTCACGTGAATACTTACAGGTCGCTCCAGATGGTCCGAAAGTAAATGTAGTCTTCGCTGGAGAACTGTCTCGGATGGTTTGACTGAGTACGCTTGCTGCCTTGGTCCACTTTCCAAGTTCTGGAGCGTAAAGTGTCTCATTGTACCCATATGGAGATAGAATATATTGCCCATAGCTGTGCCAGTCGATGTATAGTTTGATACCAGGACCATCTCTCAGCTTCCGGACGAAAGTATCGAGGCCCTTGTCTGTAGGAGAAGGAGAATCAGCTTTTACCCGAAACGGATACAAACGATCTCGAACGGATACATTCAAGAACAGATAGGCAATATAACGGTCGCCTTGTTTCTCATACAAACTCACTTTCAGGAGTGTCCGTGGCAGCCTTTCCTTGATAGGTCTGGCTACATGGATTCGTACTTGCGCCTCTTGGATTGCTGCCCCATGCAAACTCCCAGTTACGATTGATGTCCCTTCCGATGCACGTTGGGTCAACGCCACTTGGAGCACCCTGTCTGTTCTTGCGCCAGAGTCGATCAACATTCTGAGAGTGAACGAAACCTATGCTGTACTCAGTCATAATTTGTGAAGAGTGCAAATCGTCCTTACCATCTGGATTGACGACTGGGAAGATGAAGAAATCGTACTTGTCCAAGAAACCTTGAACTTGGCGATCGCCGTTCTTGTACCCTGAAATCAGTTGTACAGTGATATACTCGACGACCTGCGAAAGAGGGTTATGCGACGTCTGTTGAATACGAAGTGACTTCTTACTGGCGCGGCAATCCACTCCCTTGCATGTACCGTGGCATGGTACAGCACAGCTGGCTTCCCAGGACCTGAATTCCCAAAAAGATGAAGCCCGAAGATGTTCCGTCCATACACACTTTTGCCTGTCGATACTACCTCCGAGTTGTTTGGGAAAGCCTTCTGAAGCGAATCAAAATATCTGAACAGATATTTTCAGCAAACTTAAACGTATCGCCTCACCGACTGGGTACATACTTGATGTGATCTCCATAAGTATGATACGAGTCATACCAGCTTAGATCCTCTGCCTGACGCTTCCATTTGGACGATGCGGCTGGCTTTGACTCTGCAATGATGGAGCTACCGAGATTTTCGTGAAGGGTTATAAAGTCGAGGCCGAGGGAAGTAAACTTGGCAATCTGGTCGGGCGCGATAGCAATGTCAAAGTTGTTGCCATCAGAGTTCCATTCGTCATACTTGAGACCTTCTAGAGACTTCACAATAGCTGGCGTTCGACCATTCGTCTTTATGCGGACGACTCTGTAGCCTTCATAGGTGATAGGTACGTCGACGGTGGGAGTGGCTACAATACTTACCGCAAGCGATGTGAGCACGGATGCCAAAATATTGAGCTTCATTGTAGGAGATGGCGCACAGAAGGACAATGAGCTTTAGCGAATTTGGAAAACATATTGGCATTCTTGCTTATATATCTTGCTGCCATTGAGACTCGGCAGTTCCCCCGCCGCTGAATTAATATCCACGATGATGACATGAACAAATGTGTTGCGAGAGCACGTAAGTTTGCTTCTCCAGCATGTCAAGCTCATACATATTGGCTTGTCGGGCGTAGTCCGCTCCACCTTCCATAATCATCTCCTTGATGTGATAACTTGAGTATTCGTGAACGAAACGCCTCCCGCAACCCGCATAACGACCTTCCAAAACGACGTTAGCTTCCTTGAGCACCAAGGCTTCGTCATTCTTGTTAACAATCACGCCTCCGTATTCTTGCAAATTTCGTCGCACTGTAGTGAATAGACTGTCGACCGCGCGAACTTATATTACTGCATGCACTAAAGACATCGGTGGGCTCTTCATCATTTTGATCTTACAGCATTCGTGGGAGCGTGGCTTGGCATTCGCACAACCGCCACATGGTCTTGAAAGCTCTACATGCTTGAACATATCAGAACGGTGAGTATCGAATGTATAGATCGTTACACGGACTCGATGCCTTTATTTCATGACTGAATTCCAGCTTCCTTCAGCTGCTTCTGATCAATACTTGTCGTACTATGGAAGTTGTTAATTCTCGTCTGGCCACACCTCCATCTGTAACACATGACCAGTTAGCAAGCCATTATGTGCCCCCAAAATCGTTGCTGCTACATAATCCAGGGAAATTGGGAATAATTGTGGTTGACTAACCATGTCGAGCCACTCTAGAGCAAATGCTTGTAGTATCATTGCCCATCTTTGCACCAAAGGGAATTCAATGTTGCCGATCGAATCGTCTCCCCTTGTATCTATAACAGATGGTTCAACTCTAAGAGTCGACACACCAAGTTGACTGAATGCAGTGTCATCATTGAATGACGAGGTCGTGTTCTGGCAACTTCGCGGCCTGCCGAGAAATGGGAAATTCGGAAATACACCACCACGATCTGCCAAAATTCGAGTTTCTATATCTACGAATCTCGCATAGATATCTTGTGTCTGGTTCCTGTAACATGGTACAAGAGGAGCAGGGAGACCAAGGTTGTCAAGTAGCACAAATAGTTTTGTTTGCTCAAGTTCGTTAGAGTAGAGGCCAAATGAGTTTCCTTGTTGCTCAAAATCTCGACTTAATCGTCTATCGATCGTCATTTTCAGAAACAGAAGTAGGTCAAATTACCAACCTGGATCCATCAAACGCTTCTTCGCCGTTCATTCCAAACTTCCCATCGAGGAACAGAATTCGTACGCCCATGTCCATTGCTTCGCTACCACCTTCACCAAGAGCAGCCATCTCAGAGTGCATCGTTGAGATGTATGGGTCTATTGACTGGGCGATATCTGTGTGGTTGTATGATGAGTACAGTTTCTGGCTTCAACTGCAAGCAACTTACGAAAGAGTAATGCACAGGGTACTGCGCTTCCTGCGGCTGACACTGAACTCAGATTGCCATCGTAATGGGCCGCAAATGTCAAAAAATTGGCTTGCCCAGGCTTTGTCCATGGTGGCTCCCTGCTATAGACCATGTTTGCCACGTTCCGTGGCAC
>Ga0247809_1001318_pt1 | contig 11137 bp, 9 predicted proteins | sample UWRJL104311B1_FD_180951 | JGI IMG/M metagenome (GOLD analysis project Ga0247809, IMG submission 180951) | Plant litter microbial communities from Arlington Agricultural Research Station in Wisconsin, United States - UWRJ-L104-311B-1 | ecosystem: Environmental > Terrestrial > Plant litter >...
CTATAGGGCCTTGAAACAACAATTGGCCTTTATTGATAATGCCCACATGAGTAGCAGTCCTTTCTATTTCTGCTAACAGGTGACTAGATACCAGGATTGTTTTCTGATGTTTGCTGGTCAGTTCAATCATCAGGTTTCTGATTTCAATAATCCCATTTGGATCTAAACCATTGGTAGGCTCATCTAATAACAGTAACTCAGGATCTGAAAGTAAAGCCAATGCTATCCCCAAACGCTGTTTCATTCCCAAAGAATACTTGCCAGCTTTTTTATTTGCTGCTTCTGTTAAGCCAACCAATGCTAACATCTCGTTAGATTTGCTTTTTGGAATGCCCAATAACATGCAACGATTAATCAGATTTTCTTTACCTGTTAAGTTCCCATAAATTGCAGGTTGCTCTACTAAGGCACCCATTCTTTTTAAACAGGCAACTCGATTGGTATTGATTTCCTTATCAAAAATGAAAACCTGATCTGCAGGAGATTTCAATAAATTCAACAGAATTTTTATCGTTGTAGTCTTTCCAGCACCATTTGGGCCTAAAAAACCGTAAATACTTCCTTTTGGTACTTGTAGCGAAAGATCTTTAACTACAGTTTGTGAACCGAAGTTATAGGTTAATCCTACAGTTTCTATAGCGAAATTGCTCATGCTTATTTTAAGATTGCAGTTGTAGCTTTAACCATAGTGCCAGTTGCAGATGTTGTTTTTGAAGCAACCTCTTCATCTTGGGTAGTTGTATTGCTTGTAGCAAAAGCTAATACCATCATGATAAAGACTGGGAATAATAAAAGTAAGAATGGCGATACATTTGTTAACTTTTTCATGGTTCTATTTGTTAAAAGGTTTATTGTTTTTGTTTGTTGAAACAAATAGAATGATTAAAAAAATACTGCTAAAATGTTTTAGACAAAGTGCATATTATTCTAGATAAACGGTTAAAATGGATAGTTTTGTAGCTGGTTGTTTGTTTTTGCCATTTGGTAGAAAAAAAATGCCCGTTCGTCGAATGTCTAAGCTAAAAATAAATCAAATATCTACTTTGGATACAATTAAAGGCCTATTAAATAAATCTTATGAAAGATAAGAGTAAAGCATCTATAGTTCTGAATAGCATATTTTGGGGCATCATTTTATTGTTTGTTGCATTGATATGTTTTTTTGATAAGGAAAAACATTCCCTAAAAGATTATACCATCAGTTATGGAGTTTTTGGATTGTTAAATGTCTCTATTTTTTATATCAATTATATTTTCTTAATACCAGAATTCATAAAGAAGAAAAAAAAGTACTGGCTTTATATGTTTTCATTTGTTTTTTTAATGCTAATTAGTACAGCAATTAAATCAGTGATAGCAGTTCTTAACCCAGAAGAGATGTTGCGTTATGGTAGAGCCGGGGAGAAACATGAAATCAGTCTTAATATTTATGCATTGAATTGTTTGTTTATCGCTGGTTTTTTTCTAGTCGCCAGTTGTATCATCAAATTTGCAGTCGACTGGTTTTCTAATGAACGCATCCAACGTAATCTTGAAAGCGAGAAAAAAGACATGGAACTTCAATTCTTAAAGTCTCAGCTCAACCCGCATTTTTTGTTCAACTCTTTAAATAACATTTATTCTTTGGCTTATCAAAAATCAGATAAAACAGCAGATGCAATCTTGAAGCTTTCAGAAATTATGCGTTATATGATTTATGAAAGTAATGATAGCTGGGTTGGTCTAAGTAAAGAAGTAGAATATGTACAGAGCTTTGTGGAACTGCAAAAGCTGAGGTTTAAAGATGGTGCCGCAGTTGAAATCACTATTAATGGTGAGGTAGATGGCCAACAAATTGTGCCCTTGATTTTGATCTCATTTGTTGAAAATGCATTTAAACATGGAGTAGCCAATGATCCAGAAGATCCAATTAAGATCAATATTATTGCTAACCAGAAAATATTGCATTTTAGTGTGAGCAATAAAAAGAGTAAAACCAATAAAGATGCTATGGGTGGAGTTGGTCTAAACAACGTAGAAAGAAGGTTAGAATTACTTTATCCGAATCGATATAAATTAAATATTGTAAATTCGGCTACTCATTACACCACAGAATTGATGCTAGACTTATGATATTAAAATGTATTGCTGTTGACGACGAGCCATTAGCGCTTGATATTATTGAGGATTACGTTTCTAAAGTTCCCTTTTTACAATTGGTAAAACGTACCGAAAATGCAATTGAAGCTTTGCAATTGGTACAGGCAGGTGGAATAGACCTGGTATTTTTGGATATTCAAATGCCAGATCTAACCGGAATTCAGTTTCTGAAAATCGCAAGTGGAAAATCTAACTATATTTTAACCACCGCTTACTCTCAATATGCCCTAGAAAGCTATGATTTAAATGTATCAGACTATCTTTTGAAGCCTATCGCTTTTGATCGTTTTTATAAAGCGGTAGAGAAGGTTCATAATCAATTACAGAAAGCAGAGCCTGCGGTGGCCCCAGCTCCGGAGCCTACTCCTGCTCCAGTTGCTGCTACATCAACTAATGCACCAGCACAAGATTTCATCTTCGTTAAAACTGAACATAAGATCCAGAAAGTAGAACTTGATGATATTCTATATATCGAAGGACTAAAAGATTACATTTCAATCTTCACCAAAAACGAAAGGATCATTACCTTACAGAACATGAAGAGGATGGAAGAAACCCTCCCAAAGGGCGACTTTATTCGTGTACATAAATCATATATTATCTCCATAGATAAAATTGAAAGCATTGAAAGAAGTAGAATTTCAATTGCCGCCAAAACGATCCCAATAGGGGATACCTATAGAGATGAATTCTTTAAACTGATTGACGGAAAGAACGTTTAATTCTTAGTTGATAACTTATTTATAAATCATCTACTAGATGGTTTGCTGGGTGTAAATTCTAGACCATCATGGGTATTAAATCTATCAAAATAGGTACGATTTAAGGATAACGTAGCTAGGAGGTAGGTAGGAGGTGGCTAGGTTTTGTATTTTGAGTTAAATTTAGGTGTTATTGGTGTTGTGTGTTTAGGTTTGAATCTAGCTAGAGACTATCCAAAATCCGTTTAATCTGTGGCTAACTAATTGGCATATTGCCACTACTTATATTTTTTCATCCAGAACGCATTTTTGCCTGAATGAAATCTAGGCATAGATTCTTCGCTTACGCTCTGAATGACAAAATGTATAAGTAACTGATGGACAATAACTTTTTTTAATTCGTTGCTACAGGCTTAACCTTATAACCTTTTGCCTGCAAGCCTTTAATTAATCCATCTTTACCAATTAAATGTCCTGCGCCAACTGCAATAAAAAGCGATTGATCTTTCATCATGGTAGGTAATTGGGCCAACCATTTCGAGTTACGATCTTTAAGCATCGCATCCATTTCTTTAGCCGTGTAATAACTGGTGTCGCTAAAAAGCTTTTCTAATTTCTCAAGGTCTTGCGTAATATAATATTGATACAGGTCTTTTCCTTCTTTCTCATTCTTTTCGCTTTCTCTAATGTACTTCAACAGCATTTCTTTTTGTCTATCTATACTGGTGCCGAATAATACCTTTGCTTGGTCTTCTGCAGTTTCAAGGCCAAATACTTTCTTGTTGTTCGACTTGCCATAAGACTGGATATATTCATCAATGGCAGGATTTGTAGCAGTAAAGGTTTTCGGAGCAGTAAGCTGTAAAATGATGGTTTGGATCACCACAGGTTTCATCGTGTTGAACATTTTAAGATCATAACCTGGAAATTTTTTAAAGTAATCAGCAACCAATGTATATTCTTCAGGGGTTAAAAGCTTAGCTATGGTATTGCCCTTCATGGTCATAAATGGAAGTAATTTCATCGCTACCTGTTTATCCATAATGAGTTCGCCGACTACTGCATCAGCCCCACTTAATTTTTCATTTAATACCTTCATCGTATCGATAAAACCTTTGTCGGCAAAATGGTAAGTACCAAAAACATAAGATGGCTTTTTTAATCCTTTACCAGAGATTTCCCACAACAAGGTGTTTCCGCTCTTTTTCGATTGTGCAGCTGCTGATAAACTTAAGCTTAATAAGCAGATTAAAATGTAATTAATTATTCTCATGAGATAGGTTGGTTTAAGTGGGTTCTGATAGCCATTTCGGTAGCTAATACAATTTCTTCAGGGGTTTTACCAGTTTTATCAATGGGTTTTAGTACCGTCCATTTGATGGGATTGCCAACGGTTAATGGAAACATCCCATAGCGGACAATTTTCCAAGAGTTTTCTATGGCAATAGGTACCACCAATGATTCTGGAGCTACCTTAAGCAAAGTAGCTATCCCACCCACATGAAAGGGCTTGATCTTTCCGTCTTTTGCTCTTGTGCCTTCTGCAAAGATGACAGCGCTCCAATTATTTGCAGCCATCTTTCTTCCTAATTTAATGATTTCGGAAACAGCCTGTTTACTGTCTTTTCGATTGATATTAGCACCGCCACCAACTCTTAGATTGTATGAAATAGATGGAATCCCTTTTGTAAGTTCAATTTTGGAAATGAATTTTGGATGATGTTTTTTTAGGTTCCAGATGATCCCAGGAATATCATACATACTTTGGTGGTTGGCCACAAAGATGATCGGTTTGTCTGTAGGCAGTTGTTGATCGTTGTTGAAAGTTACCGAATTAAATAATGACCAATTGCAATAGGTTAAAAATAGGTTCAGATAATCAACCGATACTTTATGTGCTTGATATCCAAAAAATTTAAAGCAAATCCATTGTATGGGATGGAAAATGCATAGAAATAAAAAGAATAGGATGTGGAAGATAGGGCCAAATATATAGCCTAAAAATTTGTTCATTTAAATTAAATTTTTCCTTCTTGTATGAGGATTTTAGTTTTTAATATGCCTACAACGCTCATGCTATCGGTAATTTCACCATTGATGACCATTTGATAAACCGTTTCGAAAGGTAATTTTTTAACCACCAGTTGCTCGGTTTCTTCTGGTTCTGCTTCTCCAAAAGTTAAGTCTCTTGCGATAAAGATAACAGCTAGCTCATCAGTTACTGAATTAGATAGATGCATTCGCTGAATTTCCATAAAACTGCCTGCGCTAATACCTGTTTCTTCAACCAGCTCACGTTTAGCACCTGCTATTGGTGGTAAATTTAAGGCCCCACCACCTTCAATGATTTCCCAGCTGTACATTTTTAATGGAAACCGATACTGACCAACAATCCAGGTATTCAGATCTTCATCCAATGGGATAATACCGATCGCAAAATTCTTAAAATGAACCTCGCCATAGATTCCTGCTCCACCTGATGGGTTCAAAACTTGATGTTCCGTTAAAGAAATCCAGTTATTATCGTAGATTTTTTCACTACTTAGAATTTTCCAAGGATTATCAGTATTCATAGCGCAAGATACTAAACAAAGAGGAGAGGGAGAAATGGGAGTTTATGGGGTCAATGGTTAAAGCATTACGTACTAGGCTAACTAACCATTATACTAGAACAGAAACCTATGTGACTATGTGGTGAAAAAATTTAAAGCCCAGCCTCGTAACCCGTAACTTTTAACTCGTAACTCACTACCCCTTTGGTGGCGGTGGTATCTCCGTTTTCTTAACCTTAACTTTCGTAAATCGGTAGGTTAAACTCAAATTAACGTTGTTGCTATTGTTTCTGGAATAGCTTTCTAATGAAAAATTAGGGCCCTCACTCAATGAACTGTTTTTTCTCCTGCCAAAAGGGTCATTTGTACTGATCCTTGCGCTCCACATGTTTTTGAAGAATGCTTTTCTGGCGCCAAAACTTGTGGTAATCGAACCCTTATTCCGCCCTTGTGAATTAACAATATTGGCGTAGTTTACATTAGATTCAAAGGCAGTTTTATAGGGTAGTTGCATAGAAAAGCCAAATGCTGCAGTAATGCTTATTCCATCTCTATTTAAAGAAGAATTTAAGTCAGAGATATATTTGCTTTGAACGATGGTGAAATTTCCATTGGCTACAATTTTACTGGTAGGCCTATAATTTCCAATCAGCATTAACGCCAATCTATTGTTGGTGCCCACATTTGCAAAAGTATTTTCGGTGACAGGAGTGTTGCCACCAGTTAAACTTTTAGCGTTTACGAAGCGATAACGCTCAATTACACCGTTACTGGTAGAATAAGAAACACGAGGTGTGAACGACCACTTCTGTCCGAAAGCACCAAAACTAACATCCATTTGATGGGTGTAGGAAGGATCTAAGTTGGGATTGCCATAAGAAATATTTAAGGTATCAGCATTGTTTACCTGTGGATTTAATGCGTTTTCTCTGGGCCTGTTCACACGAACACTGTAAGTTGCACCTAGATTATATCTCTTTTTGAAAAAGTGGTTTAGCGAGATATTTGGAAATAAGCTGAGGTAAGGATTTACATTATAACTCTCTCCAGTACTTAGATCGAAATTAACATTGGTATACTCAGCCCTTAATCCGCCTTTTAATCCCCAACCTTTTTTGCGATAGTTATAGGCGGCATATCCAGCTAAAATATGCTCGTTGTAGAAGAACTTGTTCGAAAGGTTTTTGTTGATCTCGAAAAGTTCAGTGGTATAATTGAAATTCTGAACTAAAAGATCATTGTCGTTTTTACGATAATTGTAGGCAATTCCAAATTCCAACTGATCGCGCTTTTTGAATACTGGTTTGTCGTAATCCAAATTAAATGTTAAACCCTGACTACTGATTTCGGTACCGTTATGCTGTAATGTTGGATTGAGGTTGCTAGGGAAAGCATACGATCGTCCATAAGTACGCATGTCATCATTGCTATTTTTGTTGGCAGTAATACCAATCGCCAATTTCCCACCACTGGTGTCAGTTTGAAGGTTATAATCCGCATTAAAAACGAAGTTATTGCTATTTCCATCTCCAGTATTTACTTGATTACGTAACCTGGTTGCAACCTTTGAAGCATCCAAATAATAAATGTCGTTTCCAGAAAGACTATTGCTGCTATTGATATTGTAATTGGTAGAGAGGCGCAAGCTCTGTTTGGGTGTAAGATCCCAATCGAAACCTAAACGAAAATTACCACCGTTATTGTCGTTTTTACCAGTATTAAATTGGTTGTTATACGAGGTTGGCGCTTCAGGATGGTCTGCCAAAAAATTACTTCTAAAACTTTCACTGCTTGATTTGCCTACGTTTTGCCGATAAGCACCGCTCCCAATCAAATTATAGTTTTTGCCACGATAAGAAGCACTTGCGTTCGCATTTGTATTTCCCTGTACACCTGCATTTATCCCAACATTGCCATTAAAGCCAACCTTAAAGCCCTTTTTCATTACAATGTTCAATATACCTTCTCCATCACCAGAATATTTTGATGGTGGATTGGTCATCACTTCTATCTTCTCTATCGCATCAGAAGGCAAAACATTTAATAGGTCAGAAATATTGGAAGTCATGTATTCTGAAGGTTTCCCATCTATAAAAACTCTGGTACTCCGCTTGCCAGAAATAGTTGCATTACCATCAATGTCAACCTGTACCATGGGTACGTTCTTCAGTACATCTGTAGCCGTACTCCCTTCTGCCAAAACAGAGGAGCCAACGTTGTAGGTAATAACATCAGCACCGAATTCAACCAAAGGTTTTTGTGCACTAATAACTACTTCATTCAAATTGCTTTGTTCGCTACTTAATTTTAGTGTGCCGACATTCTTTTCAAACTCTTTTTCGGTAATCGTAATTTCATTTACATAGAGAATCGCAAAGCCAAGGTAACTTACCTTCAACTTATAAATCCCAGCTTTTAGGTTGATGAATTTGAACTCGCCTCCTTCATCAGTCTGGGTGCTAGACAATGGCTGTTCTGCAGTGCCTTCAAATATAGAAACGATTGCAAATGGAATTGGCAATGCTCCAACCTCTTCTACAACTTTGCCTCTAATAACTCCTTTTTCAGCACCTTTAGCGCCAAAATAAAATAACATTAGTGAGGTGAAAGCAATAAAATAGGGGAGCAGTTTTTTCAAGTTAACGTAAAGATAAAGTATTAAAATGATTCTTCATCTGATCGACCGTTCTCATCAGATTTTTTAGTTTTCTTAAAGCTAAAGTCAGTTTTACCGAAACGATATGAGAACGTTAGGTTCGCCATCGTACCTTGCATATACCTGCTAAAATCAACAATCGAATAATCGCCAGTAGTCGTCATCTGCCACTTTCTTGTTGAAAATACATCACGGATATTTAAGCTCAAACTCGACTTCTTATTTTTAAAATCGTATTTCGCACCAGCATCAACTCCGTACATCGCTTTTCTGATCCCTTGGGCCATTACCTCTCTTGAACGGTATTCTCCCCTAACCTGCAAGGTGATTGCATAAGGCAATACAAAATTATTGGTGATATTGGTATTGTAGCTAAAGCCAGAGTTTTCTAAAATTCCCAAAGTAGGTACACCGGTAATTTTACTTTGATATAGATTCACATTGGCAGTGAAATTCCAAGTTTTGAACAAATCAAATTTACCAATCAATTCTAATCCGCTCGCCACACTCCTGGTTAAGTTTTGAGGCGTTACCGTAGTTACACCATCAGCATCCGGCTCCGTTCTTATTCTTTGGATCACATCATTTGTCTGACGCAAATAAGCCGTTGAAATCAAAGAGAATTTGCTGAAAAACTTGTTGTAGCTAAGTTCAAATGCATGTACATCTTCTGGTTTCAAATTGGGATTTCCCTGACGGATATTGAATGGATCTGATACATCTTTAAATGGATTGGTATCCCAGCCCCTTGGCCTATTTACCCTACGACTATAACTTACCTGCAACTGTTGGTCGCCCTTAAATTTCTGGGTTAAAAATATACTTGGGTATAAACGTTGGTAAGCAACCTGACCGGGAGTGTAAGAAAGTACGCCATTCTGATCGTAAGAACCTAAACGTGTATCTAATTTAGCATCTTCAGCCCTTAATCCAACCTGATAACCGAAGTTTTTAACCTGATTTTGGTAGTTGATATAGACTGCATGAACCTGATCTTTATTGTTAAATTCATTGCTCAGGTCTTTGTTAAAATTAAATACGCCTGCATAATTTAACTCATCTGCGTAAGTAGAGCTCTCAGAAAGACGAATTTGGCTGCGGTAACCAGCTTCAATCTTTCCAACATTGCCAAGTGGCAACGAATAATCCAATTGTGCATTATAGTTTCTGTTAAAACCATATCGATCATTCCGTTGGATGCTTTGAGCACTTGTTCCTGCACCAACATTCAACTTATTGGTGTTGTAAATCTGATAACTGTCATTATCACCCTCAGAGAAGCCGAAATTTAAGGTAAGCTCTTCTTTAGGTTTTTTAAACTTCTGACTGAAATCTAAGTTTAAATCATAACTATTACCACCACCATCTTCTGTATTGGTTCTATTGCTTAAAAATAAAGGATTGGCACTTGCCGATAGTTCATTGATGTTAAGTAATTCGTTTTCGTCCTGAGTTCTGAAATTTAATCCTGTAGAAAAACTAACCACGCTTTTCTCCCCCAGATAATAGTCCATTCCAGCTTTTAGGTTATGACTTTTATCCAAGTCTTTCGAATCCCGATCCTGATTTGTAGCATTCATTAGTGGCAAGTAGGAGATATTATTGTAACCTCCACCAATGCGATTGCCATAACGGTAACTGTAATTTCCGTACAAGTTCACTTTTTTGTTTTGAAAGCTTAAACTGGTATTGCCATTATAGTTGTCGCGATTGCCCGCGGTAAGTGCAAGAGAACCATTAAAGCCTAATTTTTTGTTCTTTTTCAAAACAATGTTGATGATCCCCGACTGTCCCTCAGCATCATATTTCGCTGATGGATTGGTAATTAACTCAACACTTTCGATTGAACTGGCAGGAATTGATTGTAGAATTTGAGCAATGTTGCCCCCGGCAATTAAAGATGGTTTACCGTCAATTAATACCCTAACGCCCGAAGAACCCCTCAAACTCACATTGCCATCAATATCTGTTTGTACAGAAGGTACATTTTGTAAAAGATCGGAAGCAGAACCGCCCTCACTAACCAAACTCTGATCTACAGAAAAGATCTTCTTGTCAATACCCATTTGCATAGTCGTTTTTGGAGCCGTAACCGTTACTTCATTTAAAAGATTTCCTTTTGCGGGTTTCATTTTAATACTGCCGAAATTTACTTCCTTAACAGCATCAGAAATAGAAACAGAGTCTCTAACCATGGTTTGATAACCCACATAACTTGCTTTAAAAGTAAATATACCTTTAGGTAAGTTAGTTAATATGAAATTACCGTCTACGTCTGATTGAACGATTTTAACAGTAACTTTTGTTTTTTTATCTAATAGTATTGCCGAAGCAAATGGAATGGTTTCGTTGGTTTGTCCGTCTATGATCTTTCCGCTAATTTTACCAACGCCTGTTGTTTGCGCAAAAAGTTTTACAGTTACCATACAGATTAAAGCTGTTAATAACAGAACTTTGCATTTGAATTGTTTCATTGTGTGTTTATTTCTTACCAGTTTTATTAAAAGGAAGACAAAGGTCGGAATAGATGGTTTAAAAAAATGAGGCGTAACTATTTTATTACAGCTATTATGGATAATTACAGTAATATTTTCGATAATGAAGGTGTTGATTATTCAACCTATCGAAAATTAATCAATGATTTGTTGGCAGAAGGCAAAACAACTGGGCCAGATCATTCAGAAGCGATGTTACATTATACTAAAATGAATGTACAACGCATGAACAGGGTTGAAAAAACTACTGTTTTGACGGATGAGCTTGTAAAAGCCATCGAAAATGTGAAAGGTAACTACCACTTTTTAGTAATTTCAGAAGGTTGGTGTGGTGATGCTGCCCAAATTGTACCCGTTATCAATAAGATTGTTTTAACCGCAGCAGATAAATTTGATTTGAAATTGGTTTTAAGAGATCAACATTTATCTTTAATAGATAATTATTTAACTAATGGCGGAAGAGCAATTCCAGTATTACTGGTACTAGATGAAGATAAAAATGTAATTTTACCTAAGTGGGGACCAAGACCAGCTATATTACAGGGATTGTTGGCCACATGGAAAAAGGAAAATACAGATCCAATACTTATTGCC
>Ga0247809_1001320_pt1 | contig 11129 bp, 8 predicted proteins | sample UWRJL104311B1_FD_180951 | JGI IMG/M metagenome (GOLD analysis project Ga0247809, IMG submission 180951) | Plant litter microbial communities from Arlington Agricultural Research Station in Wisconsin, United States - UWRJ-L104-311B-1 | ecosystem: Environmental > Terrestrial > Plant litter >...
GCTGGTATCCTAATTTGTATTGCGAATGTCGACCATGGGCCATCGTTGCCATCCCTGTCCCTATATTCCTTTAAATCGCGTTGAGATTACACCAAAAAAACTATCAAACACTCGGACACTACCCCTGTATAACAGGTCGATTTAACGTCCTACTCCTCGCTTACCTTCTTAACACCCCACTTTAAATCAACTATTGACCCCACCCAAGCCAGCACACCCCATTTGACATCAAGATCTTTCTTGCCAGCAGGCAACAAAGTACATCAAGATAAATCACAAAGCTTTTCACTTATAAATCACATGTAATTCGCACTACTAGGAAAGCGTCACTTAATATTCTCGACTCTCACATACTACTTCACACTTCACTCGACAACATGACCCACACAACAATCTGTACCCATAATGCCAGCAAGTTCTCTCGAAACACTGGATCTTTTTGCCTTACCAACGCCTTTCCCAACTCCCGAAAATCACATCGTCTTTCATGCTCCACCCCATACACTTTAAAGATTCCCCTCAGCCGCGGCTCATGCACACCAACCACCAACACGTCCTTCACAACGTCTTGCCACTTACATGACTGGCTCATATTATATACTACCCCATGATTTGGGGCCCTGCTCGGAAGAAAGCAATGGAAATGCCTCCCATTCGGCAACGAGGCGCTCTTCACCCCTCCTTTAAACAACTTGACATCGTTTAACACAGCTTTAGTGTGAGGACAATCTTTCCATACATGCATTCCACCCCCAACCCTCCCACCCAGCCAGCATGCCACACATACACTAGATTTAATACCTACGTAATTTAGAACTTTAGTAGCTAGTTCTACCAACAACAAGTCTCCATCTACCTGTTGAAGGAATCCCCTTAGGCCCGTCGCATTCTCAATTTTTGCGTACTCGATAGGTATATCCAAACCGAACAACGCAACCTGTTTATATTAGTAATAATTCTCATGTCAACACAATCACGAACCTTGTCCCCTCCCTCATGACACCTCATCAATTTCTTGGCGCTGCGAAAATCTCCCAGTTCGGGAACACCACCTTCCCACTTCCTCTTCTGTAGCGCCCCACTTGACGCCAATATAACATCGTCTTCATGCGACGGCGGCACCCAAGATCCCTGCGATGTTTCTGGCACGTATGTTGTGCCACTCCCCACTTGTGTTGATGACACCCCACTACTCGCCAAAGACCCCGTCACGGAGTCCGTCACATGCGTCACATTACTCTGCAGCCAGTCGCTAGTCTCCCACGCTCTTTTCCTTATATAACCCTACAGAACCTGTTAGCAAAAAAATTCTTTCTTTCCACATCTTCTCAATATGTACCATTTCTGGACCCATCTCACCACAAAAGTCCCTCCCTGATACGCCCGAATTTGCAAATGCCCAAGCCAAGTCTCGCGGCATTTCTGTCGCTAGCCAACCCATATCAAGCACCGTGTTGTGATCTGGCAGGATCAATGATAACGCGGAGCCTGATAAGACACTTTGATCCTCGTGACCCACTACTTCGACACCCAAATCGAAGGACGTAGAACTCCTTACCATTGCTTTCGAAGACATATCAACCCAACACCTGTCACACTTATTATCCCCATCAGCACAACCCAAGTACAAATATCCATCCAGGTACGCAGACAAAAACCTCTTCCGACACTCCAGTGTTCTTAAGTATGCTAACACCACCTTTCTCTCCTCGCTAGCACTCTCGTCATCCCAATCGGACGGTGCCATAATCACAGTTACTGTTGACCAAGTCCCATCTCTTCCTGCCCTCCCTCCTTGCTGACTGTAGTCAACAATACTCCAAGATCCGCCCACAATTAGCACTAGTCCTGCTCCCGTATTCACTCCCTCACCTAAAGCGGTTGTCGCCACTATCATCGTCGTGCTCCCACATTTGAAATTATCTACCATCTTTTTCTTATTACCTTCAGTCGAATCTCCAGAAAAGAAATCACACCCTAGCTCGAGCGCCAGTTTCTTCCCAAGCTTTCTCCCCAAAACGTATACTAGCGTCCCACCCACAAACTCCTTTGACTGCACCAGCCGCTTCACCTCCTCTGAGTAAACCTCCTCGCTTACGACCGTTACCACCTCGTGCCGAATATTCGCCTGCACTGTCCGCGCGGTGACCTCTACAATATCTCCATTTCGCACTCCCATTAACTGATACATCTCGGTCTTCATTTGCAACGGGAGTGTCGCCGTCAAGAAAACCTTCTGAACACTGGACATTTCGGCGCCACGAAACAATATCGCCAGCGCGTTCCAACTGTTTCTCCATTCGACATCCATCACTAAGTGATGACATTCGTCGAAAACCACTCGTCGCAAAGTCCCACTATCCGCCATCTTCTTCACCCATGATACAAACGCATCTCCTGTGCTTAGCTCAGGAACTCCCACCACCACTGATGTCTGAGGAAAAGACGTGCTCGTCAGCTCGGACGCGGCAATCCCCATCCTTCGACATGTTCCTAAGATCTCATCACGTAACGCCGTGTAGGGGACGAAGACAGCGGTAATAAATCCTCTTTCAAGATACGCTGGGACCAAATAAGCCATCGTTTTTCCGATTCCAGTCGGTGCCCGAAACAAACAATCCTTAATCGAATTCCCGACATGCAAAATTGCCTCCTTCTGCTCGGGCGAACGGAAACTTCGACTTCCCACCATTCGCTCCATTGCATTCACAACATCTCCCTCCGAGCATAAAGAGAGCTGTTTGTTGCCTACAGGCAGATTTGGGTTCTTGCCTCCAGGCAATAAAGTCTCGCATAATTTTCGTAGACTCCCCAGCTCATAATTAATGGCCATGAGAGCCGCATCTCTCGTGTCTCCACCTAGCTTGTCGGATCTAACCAGACGAGGAGCAATCTGCTGATTACCACTCCAGAACCGGTGCCAACAAGAAGAAACTGCTCGAAAAGCCGTCAACGACTCTTCACTCAACCCTTGCAATGCAGATTCGTCTAATGCATAGTGGTGGTCCTCCACGTCTTGTCCATGCCCTGATTGCAAGATATGTATATCAATCTCTGTTGTAGCTTGCGATCTCAACAGGCGCTTGTCGATTGCGATCATAACATGCCGAAAGTCGCGAGTTGTAATTGGCACCCCGAGCTGTTGCTCCGACTCTCTCTTCAGAACCTTCGTGATGCGATCCGTTGTCCATGGAATTCCTTCAGTGTGGAACAAAAGCGGCGAAGCAACTCGATGTTCTCGCAGTGGCATCGTCGCCTGGATCGCCTCATGGAACGGAATCACGTCCTTGATCCAAGCCACTAGCAAGCGCCCAACGTTGTCTGGAAGAATTCTCGCAATCACCGTTGGAGAACTTTTATTCGCATCGATCTTGTTGTAGGTGCTCACCAGAGTCACGTCTCCATCAAATAACATCACGCTCCTGTGACTACTCCACCCATTTGCCCATTGTAAACTCGTCAACTCGGTGCCTCGAGACACCAGCCCTCCTGTCAAGTGCATTGCCACCATCAACAATTCTAACGTCTTCTCATATTGCTCGAGCCATTTCCTTCGAACCACTTTATCAGTCAGCAGCCGCACCTCACAAGATGTAGAAGAAGCTCACTGAACACCTGTCTCCCGCCCACCGCCGACCTCATCTCGTCGATCAACGCCTGGCCCACCGCCGACCTCTCTGCTCGCTCACACACCTCCGGCCATGGTGTCAATACACCCTCGCCTTGGTCTACAAAGCATTCGCCCCCAGCAGCCCACAATGGGTTATCTTCGAATGACGTTAGCTCAACGGACTCCAGCCACCCCGTCGACTGAAATAACAACCCAGATTCTATCTGTTGTCCAATCGTCCGAACCCAGCCTGCAACCATACCCCGTAGGCCGTCCAGCGTGAAAATTTTACCTTTCAAAATCAGAGCGGTGCCATCTTTTGTCCAGGTCGTACTAGGGTTGCCGTAGTAATCCTCTCCCGCCACTTTTGCGTACGCCCTAATCCCGTGGATCACTGTGAAAGCTGCATCGCACCCATCGTGCAAATATTCCTTGGCGTAATTTCGAGCTGTGTGTGTTGACATTCCTACTTCGTCCCTCCTCCATTCCTCGATTACCACCAATCGCATACAATACACAATTTGCGAGAGCGTTGGACGAAACTCCCAAGCCTTCTTCCATCTTCCTTGGGTGACATGATACCCTTCCACAGACAACCAAAAGACGATAGGCGAAGTGAACTCGTTCTGAGTAATCTCCTGCGAGATCAAACTCATGCTTAATTCTTGGATCAAGCCCAATAACTCCTCCTCCCTATCCGCACCCCGCTCCTCAAACCTCCCTCCGCATAGCTTCAAGAGCAGTCGCGCCTGCTCGTCGCTCACCGTCAAGCCAGGCACATTGTGACCCTGCGTCCTCACCAAAAAACCCAGCAGCTTCTGCCATGCTCGTTGATAGGTTACAAATGTTTGTTCCCCTACATTCTTGAACGGCTTGCCTGACAATTCATGGCCAATACTTTGAAAGATCCTCAAGTGGTGATCTGGAAAGTCTTGCAATTTGGCATGGACCCTAGCCAGTAGTCGAGTTATCGCTTTCACCACGTGGTGTACCGCTGGACTATCGTCGTCATGGTGTACAATCGAATATTTTGCCAAATCTAACATCATGGTTCCCTTGTGAAATGTCGCCCACCTCGTCTTCGCGTCCCATTTGGTAAGCTGGAGAGAGCTCACCACTTCTGGCGCAACCAGACCTTGATTTCGTTGTTCTTGCTTATGTTGACGTATTCGAATATTCAACTTATCCTCCAAGCCACGCATATTGGACGTTGTTACTGGTGGTTGAACTGCGAAGTATGACTTTCTGCCCCCCAGAAATATCGTCTGAACAAAGCACGCCTCCATCTGCACATCGTCGTCTTTGTGTATCGCTTTGTGTTGTGGCCAAGTGGAGGTTTCTCGTCCAACCCCACCACACGAGGAACACGACCATCCATTGTAATGATCCAAGCCGGCAATATGTCCAAAGCTCTGAGCAGCCCTTACTGCATCCTTATCGTCCATGTTCATAGCTCCCATACATTCCACCTGGGCCAAGACCTTCCTCGTCTTGAAGTCGATTTCCTTGTGAGCATCGCGCAGATGACGTTCGATCTTGTCCACCTCGTGATTGATCCCATGCTTGCAACGCATACAAAATAGAACCTTCCTCAGCGCGTCATAAAGTAAGAAGTCCATAGTAACAAGTTCGATAGAATTGGAAGGTATCGATGTCTGGAATTTCACTACAAGAACACTGCATTCAAAATGGACACCTTAAAACAGGTGCAAAACGAGCTCGACTTGTACTAATTCTCGTCCCGACAAACTAGCATCAGATCAACTACCTCCAAGCCTCATTTTACTTTCCCAAAAAGAACACCCCTTTAATTTACACAAACAACGACTTTGTTGCCTACAGGCAGATCTTCATTATTGCCTACAGGCAATAAAGTCCTCGATAATAAAAGTTGGCCGCACTCTTTCATACCCGAAGCCCTGGAAATCTCGCGTAAGCAAGGTCCCAGACCCCCAAATCAGGCCATTCGTCGCTGAAAAGGGATTCGTTTCAATATTAGGGATCCCCACACGCCACATCCTCCCGCTTATGGGTCGTCACGCCCCTTTTTTAGAGAGATGTCATGCGTACAGCACTCCACCTTCAGCACGAGGCTCTCGCTACATCACATCATGAACACTCTGTCAAAGCATTTCACACTGGACTGTCACGCCTCCCCTCCCTCCTCTCAAGATCTTCGCGTCAATTACATATCACCATGGGTTGAAACATTAGCAAAGTGACATCGTCTCATTCGATAATCAATCCCCCGCTGCCCCTATTCACTACAAACGATTCATCAACGCCAATCGACTCTTCATCCACCGCTCCCACAATTCCGCATCACTCTCCCTCGCCCTCCTCCTCCTCTCTGCCATTTCCCTCCATGGCGTTCGCATCCACGCCGTCTCAGTGCCCTCGGGACTCCACTCGTGGACACTCACTCTCGACGTACACTGGCGGATGTGCGCCCTCACCTCCCGTTTGACATACGACGAGATCGGACGACCAACAGGAGGCACAAAACGTACCGACGTCACATTTGGCATTCGCGCCAGACCAAAGAGTCCTGCCCCATCCATCGACATGATGGCCCCCGAGTCCCTCATCTCCATCCAAAGCCACTCCAAATGATGTCCCCCCTCTCGCCGCGTCAAGTCCCTTATGACATCCGACAACCACAAAAAAACCCAGTGCGCCTTCTTGAAGTGATAGGTCCTGGGACCGTTGGAATGGGTCGGCGTCGCCTGTCCCCGCACTTCGACAAACATCAAGAAAATCGCCCGCACCCCTCTCCAAAAGTCCAGATCGTGCTGGTACCGCTGGACACAACGATATGCTTCATCCAAGTCCCTCCAGACCAACAACTGACCAACCTTCAGCGGCGGCGTCATCTTCCACAATTCATTTTCACTCAGCTGCCCTGACTGCAACAACCTCGGTGGCACAACCACCGTCGCGCGGAGCTGGACTTCATGCAAATGTCGATTCACAAAACCCAAGCCGCCCAAATTGCCCCTCCCCAACACCGTCCCATCATTCCCCCCATCTGGCGTACAATACCTCGCAATGCGGTCAATTACCACATTCGGGAGATGATCCAAGGTCGCAGCGGAGGCCATTCTAGCAAGAGATTGTGGCGGGTTGTGTGCAAAGGAGGAACGACAGGTGATCACGAGGACACGCACAACACAGATATCGAGAAGTTAGACAGGTAGAAGTGGACGTTGCGCTGATGTTGACTTGGAGAGTCCTACATTGCGTCCTACCCCGAGGGTTTAAATAGGCCACACAGCTACCCCGCCTTATCTCTGGACCAAGCAAACATATCATTACTTCTTCTTGTGTTACCCACCCTCCTACACGCACCTCCCGTCCCAAGTTCACTCGTGATGCATCCGAACCTATTCAATTGCGAGAAAACATCACGCCTATCATGCCACCTTATCTTCTAGGCAAGGAAACGCCACTTGCGGTTCCCTAATCTGACGAGTCGCACCCTAAACCCATCTATAGCTAATTGGAAACTCCCACACCATCCCTCTTTCCTACCTGCCATCCAATAAGAAGCGCTTACATACACCTCGCTTCACACCCTTGCACATCCCCTTCGAGTTCAAAGCAAACAAATCTCCTAAGCTCACTTTCGCACATCATACCAAATGGACACATAGAACGTAATCTGCCATACGCCAAGGCCAGGCCAGTCCCCCCCCTTATTGGCTTATAGCTCTCACTATACATTATTTACTATCCTGATATAATTTTCAAACACTATGCATTATTTACTATTTCAAAACATTTTTCGCCTATAATACATTATTTACTATTCTAATACCTTTTTCTAGCACTTTCATCACAGTTCAGTAACTCTTACATTATATCAAATGATATCTTTGTTGCCTACAGGCAAGTTCTCGAAAGCGAGCTAACCCAACTTCGCCTAGGAAGGCAAAGAACGCTAGCGAAAGCTCGCTTAGGATCCCTAGCGCGATTTGGGTGCGGCTCTGCTCGCTTATAATCCCATCTTCCTCCTCCTCTTCCTCCCTCCCCAACAACCAAACACTTTCACTTGCTTCTTCCGCCTTCTTTTCCCTTTCTGTTTCTGCCAACAGGCAACAAAGTCTTACTTTAACACTCACACTCTCTTCTTGCTTCTGCCTGCAGGCAACAAACACTCACTTTATCACTTTCATTCTCTTTGCTTTGCGATCACTGATAGCGACAATGGGTGGCAGACGTCCAAGAAAAGGTGCTGCGAAGGCTCCTAAAAAGACCACACCACAAGCTGAGGCATCACAAGCTGAGGCACCACAAGCTGAGGCACCACAGGCTGAGGCACCACAAAATACTTCACCACAAAATGCTTCTCCACAAAACGCTTCTCCACAAAATGCTTCCACTTCGACAGCACAGTCTGCTTCGGCAGCACCTTCCACGTTGGCCTCCTCTTCCAAGGGTCAAGGCGCGACTAGGAGCGCAAATTACGCCAAGCAGATTGGGGAACTGGCCTTGCCACAGGACATATGGTACCACACACCCTTGAGCCCCATGGCATCGGATGAGGATTTCAAAGCCAAGGTTATGGCTGCGTTCAAGGCGAACACTATTCCTGGCCTTTTCGCATTCCCAGAGCTGTATGAAACAGACAACAAGGGTTTGGTGGCCGGATACATGGGTTTGCGTCGAGAGATCGATCTGCAACTTCTTCTTCGTGGTAAGTCCTCTATTTTCTATCTTCTCATTAATGCGTTTCTTGCCTGCAGGCAGAAATAAACTTGCCATCAGGCAACAAAGTCACTAACTTAATATAGTTGATTCTCCTGGTTCCTCGATTCTTAATGCTATTCTGAACAACATGCACGACGGATTCGGCATGAAGACACAGGTCAAGAATCTCGATACCAACCTTAACAAAAAGGAAACCCTTGTGGCAGCTCTCGGCCGCCTATCACCCAAGCAACGCCAACTCATGTTTGGTAGTAATGTTGCATTCTCGGCTCGCGATGCGGATCTCCAACACGATCTGCTGAAATTTGCACAGCTGAGATTGTTGCAGATGATGCACCAGTTTATGGCACTCAGATTCTGCGTTTCGTGGCCTTCTTTCCACAAGCCGTACGACGTTATCGTTCCTGGCACTATCTTCTCGGTCGAGGATTTCAACAGGATGGCCTGTTATCTCAGGGTCATTATGCGTTGTGAGACTCACCGTGGCGGCGGTGGACGCTGGTATCGAGACGGCAACTTCAAAACCATGAACTGGGGCAAGGAAAAGGCTGCAACTTCTCCTTTTTACTGTAACCCAGAGGCCGATGTTGAGGTTGTCAACACGGAAACTGGTCGTACGGTTATCGTTCCAGGAACCGAATCGACCACCATTACCAGATTGCTTATGATGACGGAAAAATATCGCCAAAAGGTTGAGGGTCTGGAGACTGAAAACGGAGAGGGCGAGATTCTCAAGTTTGGAGATTTGGTTGACGCAGAAGAGCTGCGAAAATTGAGTGATGACCCTCAGGCTCTCGAGTTGCTACAATACAGTCGTATGAGAGTAGAGGAAGAGATGGACAGAATTGAGCGAATTAGCCTGGCAACCAACTCTAACGGCATCCTCGCAGGCCACGAACTCAACCTCAAAGGCCTACCCAAAGACATTAGGGATCTCATTCGTGCGTCTACAAGAGCTCCCCTCTCCTTTCAAGAAATGAAACGTGTCTGTGCTATTCTCGGCGAGGACGTCAAAGTTTTCGTGCAACCTGAGAACAGACCCAAGCAGAGCGAAGATCCTGAGGCACAGGATACCAACGCACAAGCCGACGATCCTCACCTTGTCCCTGGTACTATTGCGGCCCCTGGGATCGAAAAGAACGATCTGCTGCAACTCGCGGGTCAACTACAACGCTCTGCATTGGACGTCGAGGTTCTGACCACAACTGACAAGCGAGTCCACTCCGAAGCAAACATGATTCAATATGAACCGACCGCCGAAGAGTTGGCTCAATTCAACACCCTGCAAAAGGAATTATGTGTGACTTCGTCATCCACAACTGATTACCCAACTGCCGCCGAACGTATAGGAATCGACCCTAAAACTCGCATTATTACAGAGGGCAGTCCATACGAACTATTACCTCACCAGGTAGTTGGTAAGTTTTTTTCTAAGTTACCCTCTTTCTTGCCTGCAGGCAAGGATATTCCTGCCTCCAGGCAACAAAGTCCTCAACTAACTTTTATAGATGTCGCATGGATGAGCGCCATGGAAGATACTCCTCTGCGTGGTGGGGTTCTTGCTGCTCAGTGTGGAACAGGGAAAACTATCTGCAGTCTTCATCTCACGCTTGTTAAGGCAATGGCAGCTTCCAAGATCGCAGGACACAAACACACGTGCACAATGATGGTCTCTCCCGCTTCGGTTATAACCCAGTGGGCCCAAGCAATTCACAAGTTCTATCCTGGTATTTTCAGGGTCGTTATGTTTTATGGCTCACCTCAAACTGCACCCAAGGACGCGCCAGAGGTTACACTGGGCACCTCGGCCCATGACCTGGACGTTTTCTTGGCTCGCTTGGATCAGGACGATCACAATGTATGTATCCTATTTTCCTGCCTGCAGGCAACAAACTCACAGAAACTACAGACTTCTTTGACTATGATTCTTTCCACATATGGAACGATTGCGTGTCGTCTTCTCAAGACTGGGAAGTATTCGGAGGAGATGATGATCAAGGACCTTGCGTCGTACAAGGAAGATCTCATCAAGAAGGATGGGACTTATCAGGACGACTTCTTCCCCGCCGAGCTGCTGCTACCGAGAGGCGACGACGACGATCAGTACGATATTGATCTCAGAGGTTATGAATACAGAGCAGACAGAGACGATGACGCTGTGGTTGACACGGGCAATGACAATGACGACAATGAGGGTGCCAAGTGCAAGAAGGATGTGGAATACCATCTTCACCTCCGCAGCCGTGAGAAGATTGGTCGGATGATCCTCGACGAGTCGCACTACATTCGAAACCCGCTCACGAAGGCCTCACAGGTTATCCGATTGATCAACGCTCTCTTCTTGTGGCCTACTACGGCAACTCCAATGATCTCGAAAACCGCCGACCTGCGTGGCTTCTTGTTTTTGTTGTTCCGCAAGAGTTGGGCCATTGATTGGAATATTAGAGAGTTGGCTGGTGACCTCCTCGAATTGTTCAATCCCGCAAACGACCTGCGAAAACTTCGACTCTCGAATGGCAACATTCTCAACGTCTATGACATGATGCCACCAATAGTCCAGGAGTACTACGACGAAACCGGATATTGCTTGTCCCTGCTGGACCCTGCTCTTTTTCTCCATCTCCAGCAACTTGGTGGTCAGGGTGGTCTTGAGTCCACGGAAGCTAGGCTAATCTTGCCTACCATTCAAAAGATGATGCAACTCCGCCGCCTCATGACAGATACTATTGATCTGAAGGATGGTAACCCTCCAGTCCAAGTCGGCGGTTCGATTCCTCCATACCGCGTTATCACGATGATCTTGGAGTGG
>Ga0247809_1001323_pt1 | contig 11126 bp, 7 predicted proteins | sample UWRJL104311B1_FD_180951 | JGI IMG/M metagenome (GOLD analysis project Ga0247809, IMG submission 180951) | Plant litter microbial communities from Arlington Agricultural Research Station in Wisconsin, United States - UWRJ-L104-311B-1 | ecosystem: Environmental > Terrestrial > Plant litter >...
GTCGGCTACCAGGGCGACGCAGCGGCACCGTCGTCGGTGCTGCTCAAGCACAACGGCATCCACGTCGACATCCAGATCGACCGCTCCACCGTCATCGGCAAGACCGACCCGGCCGGCATCAGCGACGTGGTGATGGAAGCCGCGCTCTCGACCATCCTCGACCTCGAAGACTCGGTGGCGGTGGTCGATGCGGCCGACAAGGTGCTTGCCTATTCCAACTGGCTCGGCATCGTCGAAGGCTCGCTCACCGAAGAAGTCGCCAAGGGCGGCAAGACCTTCACCCGTGGGCTGAACCCCGACCGTGAATACACCGGCGCCGACGGGAAGCCGCTGAAGCTGCATGGCCGCTCGCTCATGTTCCTGCGCAACGTGGGCCACCTGATGACCAACCCGGCCATCCTGTACGGCGCCGGCAAGGAGATTCCCGAAGGCATCCTCGACGCGGTGGTGACCACGACCATTGCCACCATCGACCTGAAGCGAAAGGGCAACTCGCGCACTGGCAGCATCTACATCGTGAAGCCGAAGATGCACGGCCCGGCCGAAGTGGCCTTCGCGAGCGAACTGTTCGGCCGTGTCGAGCAACTGCTCGGCCTGCCCGCCAACACCGTGAAGCTCGGCATCATGGACGAGGAGCGCCGCACCAGCGTCAACCTCAAGGCCTGCATCGCCGAAGCCGCCGCGCGCGTGGCCTTCATCAACACCGGCTTCCTCGACCGCACCGGCGACGAGATGCACACCGCCATGCAAGCCGGCGCGATGCTGCGCAAGGGCGACATGAAGGCGACGCCGTGGATCGCCGCCTACGAGCGCAACAACGTGCTCACCGGACTCGCGTGCGGCCTGCGCGGCAAGGCGCAGATCGGCAAGGGCATGTGGGCCATGCCCGACCTGATGGCCGACATGCTCAAGCAGAAGATCGGCCACCCCAAGGCCGGCGCCAACACCGCCTGGGTGCCCTCGCCCACCGCCGCCACGCTGCATGCGCTGCACTACCACCAGGTGAGCGTGGCGGACGTGCAGAAGGAGCTGGAGAAGATCGACGCCAACGCCGAGCGCGACAACATCCTGAACGACCTGCTGCAGGTGCCCGTGGCGCCGAAGCCGGTGTGGAGCGACGAAGACAAGCAGCAGGAGCTCGACAACAACGTGCAGGGCATCCTGGGCTACGTGGTGCGCTGGATCGACCAGGGCGTCGGCTGCTCGAAGGTGCCCGACATCCACAACGTCGGTCTGATGGAAGACCGCGCCACGCTGCGCATCAGCAGCCAGCACATCGCCAACTGGCTGCTGCACGGCATCGTGACGAAGGAACAGGTGAACGCCACCTTCGAACGCATGGCCGCGGTGGTCGACGGGCAGAACGCCGGCGACGCGCTGTACCAGCCGATGGCCGGGCACTTCAAGACCTCGGCCGCGTACCAGGCCGCACAGGACCTCGTGTTCAAGGGCGTCGAGCAACCCAGCGGGTATACCGAGCCGCTGCTGCACGCTTGGCGGCTGAAGGTGAAGGGCGAGGCCTGATTCGTCGCGCCCCCATCGGTCGAGAAAAAGGCACCCGCGGGTGCCTTTTTTTGTCTGTCGTGCGCAGGTTCAATACCCGCGCGCCGGGTCGACCAGCCCGGCCGGCACCTCGCCACGCTGCACGGCCTGGATCTTCACGACCATCTGCGCGATCGATTCCGATACCACGGTCTGCGCCGAGATGTGCGGCGTGATCGTCACCTTGGGGTGCGACCAGAACGGGTGGTCTTCGGGCAACGGCTCGGTGCGCGTCACGTCGAGCAACGCGCCCGCAAGGTGCCCGCTGTCGAGCAGCGCGATCAGGTCGTCCTCGACCAAATGCGCGCCGCGGGCCACGTTGATCAGGTAGCCGCCGGGCTGCAGCTTCGACAGCGAAGCGCGACAGAGGATGTCGCGCGTGTCCGCCGTGAGCGGCACCATGCACACAAGGACGCGCGTTGCGGCGAGGAAGTCGTCGAACTGTTCTGCGCCGCTGAAGCATCGCACACCATCGATGGCCTTGGGCGAGCGGCTCCAGCCGCTCACCGGAAAGTCGAATTGCTGCAAAGCCGTCACCACGCGCTGCCCGAGCACGCCCAGGCCCATCACGCCCACAGGAAAGTCGCTGCGCACCCGGCCCACCCGCGGCACCCACTGGCCTGCGGCCGCGCTGGCGTCGTAGACGTCGAACTCTCGGAAGTGCCGCAACACCGCATGGCAGACATAGTCGGCCATCTGCACCGCCATGCCGCCGTCTTCGATGCGCACGATGCGTGCCTTGGGCGGCAGGTGCAGCTTCAGCAGCGCGTCGACGCCCGCGCCCATGTTGAAGATGAGTTCGAGCGCGGGGTGCGCGTCGATGAATGCCTGCGTGGGCGACCAGACGATCGCATGTCGCGCGGCGGGCGACGGTGCGGGCCACGTGTCGATGGTCGCGGCCGGCAGCGCGGCGCGCAGGCCGGCGGCCCAGTCGGCGGCCTGCGCGTGGTCGCAGTACAGCGCGATCGGCAGCGGACGATGAGAGGGCGTTGCGGTGTCGAGAGGGTTCATGGCGAACAGCGAAGGAAAGAGAGTCAGAGTCTAGAAGTTCCGCCGTCCCTGTGTGGCGGTGCTCGCCCGCAGACGGGCGGCCCCGACCTTCACACCGAAGACCCCGCCTCTCCTACATGCCGCCGCGCGACATGCCGACCCGGTCTCCTCGATGGACGCCCCTACGGTATCCCCAGCTGTCCACGAGGCCAGCGATGCCGGAAATCCGGTTCGTTTCCATTCTGTTCATCCAAGGAGATTCATCATGATCAAGCGCACCGCACCTCTGCTCGCCGCCCTTCTGCTCGGCACGGCCGGCATGGCATTCGCTCAAGGCAATCCGCCCAATAACGCATCGCCCAACCCCGCCACCGCCGCTGGCCAGCAGACACAGCAAGGAACGCCCATGGGCACCACCGGCACGCCGACCGCTCCAGCTGGCGGTACGATGGCAGCGCCGAGCACCGGCATGGGCACCACGGCGACCCCGCCCGCGGCCGCACCGATGCAGCCCGCCATGCGCCCTGCGCGTGCCGACCGCAACTGAGCATCGACAGCGACGTTGATGTTCACAGCCGGCAGGCCTGTTCTGCCGGCTGTTTGTTTTTCTAGAGAGGCCGCAATGAACCAGACTTACCTGCGCGCTTGCGCAGCGATCGTGCTGAGCGCCTGTGTCCAGATCGCAGGGGCTGCGACGCCCGCGCCCGCGATGTCGGTCGAAGCGAGCGGTGTGGCACGGGCGGCTGTCACGTCGGGAGACAACCAGCGGATGCCCTTCGCGGTGGTCGACAAGAAGAACGCCCGCCTCCATGTCTTTGCAGCCGACGGCGCATTGCAGGCCTCGTCACCGATCCTGCTCGGCTTGGCGCGTGGCGACCGCTCGGTCCCAGGTATCGGCGAACGCGCGATGGCGCAGATCAAGCCCCATGAGCGCACCACCCCAGCCGGCCGCTTCGTGTCCGAGCCCGGTCGCAATCTTGGCGGCGAAGACATCGTGTGGGTCGACTACGGTGCTGCCGTCTCGATGCACCGCGTTCGAGCGACGAATGCGTCCGAGAGGCGGCTGCAGCGGCTGGCCTCGCCCACGGCTTCCGACAATCGGATCTCCTTCGGCTGCATCAATGTGCCGGCAACTTTCTACGACACCTACGTGAAGCCCGCGCTGGGCCAGAACCATGGCGTGGTGTACGTGCTGCCCGAATCCACGGCCCTGCGCGAACACTTCGCTTTCCTGCCGACGCAGGCAGCGCGTTGAGCGCTGTGGAAAGCGAGGCGGCTGCCAGAGACAATGCCGCGATGCAGTCCATTTCTGTACCCGACGCCTTGCGATGCCCACTCTGCGGCATGACCAATGGCTGCGAGATGGAGATGGCAAGCCGGGCCGGCACGACGGCACCCTCGACCTGCTGGTGCATGACTGCAACCTTCGATGACGCACTGCTCGCGCGCGTCCCGGCGGTCTCGCAGGGCTTGTCATGCATTTGCGCCCGCTGCGCGGCAGACGCGCAACGCTGAGGCCTTCAGCGCTGCTGTCCGCCGTCTTGAAACATGCCCTGGTTCTGCTGCAAGCCTGTTTGAAAAAACGGTTGCTGCGTCTGCGTGTGACTCTGGTTGGATGATTGGACCATCGCCGGTGCTGCCAACGGCGCAGGCGCCACCGGCTGCGCATCCTCCGCTGCAGCTTCGAGCGGGACATCGGTGGTCGTTTCCTCGTTCTGGCTGGCGCCCGTGTGGCTGCGCTGACGCTGCTCGGTGATGACCTGATGAATGAACTGCAACTTGCCCACCGTGGCTCTCGGCAGCACGAACGGGTAGTAGTCGGGCTGGCCCATGCTCCGCGAGAGTTCGTTGAGCACGTTGGTCAGTCGCACCCAACCATTGAGGAAGTCGAGAAACTTCATCGCGCCCGGATGGTCGGGCTGCCACAGGTCGGCCGGCTCGAACAGATCGCTCGCCAGTTCGACGTTCTGCGCATCGACACCGAAGCTCATGGCCGTATCGGCGGTGTCGGCCATGTGCAGGTAGTGCGCCCAAGTCTCGGCCCAGTCTTCCCATGGATGCGAGCTTGCATAGCTGGTCACGAAGCGCACCGCCCAATCGGCTGGCGGACCGTTCTCGTAATGCGTGCGCAGCGAGGTCGCGTAGTCGGCCCGCTCGTCACCGAAGAGCGCGCGGAAGTCCTCGAGCCACGGCGTGGGGAACACCAGCAGGTCCCAGTAGTAATGCCCGATCTCGTGGCGGAAGTGTCCCACCAGCGTGCGGTACGGCTCGCGCATCTCGGCGCGGATGCGTTCGCGCACGGCGTCTTCGGCTTCTTCCGCATTGAGCGTGATGACACCGTTCTCGTGGCCGGTCAGCACGTGGGGTCCACCGGGCACATTCCCCAGAAAGTCGAAGGCCAAGCCGTGCACGGGATCGGCGTGTCGGGTGACCACCGGCAAACCCAGGGCAAGAAGTTGCGACAGCAGGCGGCGCTTAGCTTGCTCGAGCTTGCGCCACAGCGTGCCGTTGCTTTCCACCGAAAGATCGGGAATGGTGCGTGTCGCGCTGCACGAAAGGCACAGGCCAGGGGCCAGGTTGTGCGCGGAATCGGATGCGTCGTCGCCATCGCGCGGCCCTGGCACCATCCAGTTGCAGCCAGCGGCGGTCGAGAAGTTGGTGCAGCGGTGCCAGGTCTTGCCACCGGTGTCGCCGAAGACGGTGAAGGTGTCGACCTCGACACCGTTCGCGTCGGCCAAGGACAGGGGCACCACGCCGAGTTGCTCGGTGACGAAGCCGAGCGGCGTGCCGCATGCCAGGCATTGGCTGTTGCCGAGAAAGATCGGGCGACCGCACTGGCACTGGTAGGCGCGGCTGATGCTGGGCGCCCGCAGATCGGCGGCGAGCGAATGGCTTTCGCCTCCGGACCCTTCCTGCGGCCGGGCGGGAGAGCCGCCTTCGTTGGAGAGAGAGTTCATGGTGTATGTTCTTTTTGAATGAGGAGCGGGACAGCGAGGGCATTCTCTTCCTCGCACGTCGAAGCTCCGAAGCGCAAAGCCCGATATCCTTGTAGGACAGGCTGATCCGAGCCCTGCCGCCCATGACTGCCTCCCCCCTCGCTTCCCTCAGCAGCCGCTACGGCGAACGCTACCGCTGGCTGCTGCTGCTGTCGGTGATGGTCGGCACCATGGCGTCGATCATGTCGTCGACGATCGTGAACGTGGCCATTCCCGGCATGAGCCACCATTTTTCGCTGGGCCAGGAGCGCGCGCAGTGGGTCAGCTCCGGCTTCATGGTGGCGATGACCGTGTCGATGCTGACAACGCCCTGGCTGCTCGGCCGCTACGGCTACCGTCGCACGTACGTCGGCACCATGACACTGCTGCTGGCTGGCGGCGTCGCTGGCGGGCTGGCCGACAACTTCTCTCTGGTGCTGGCCGCGCGCGTGGCCGAAGGACTGGCAGCCGGCGTGGTGCAACCGATCCCGGCCATCATCATCCTGCGCGCCTTCGAGCCGCACGAGCAGGGTCGCGCCAGCGGCATTTTCGGCATGGGCGTGGTGCTGGCCCCGGCCATCGGACCGAGCATCGGAGGCGTGCTGGTCGACCTGTTCGGTTGGCGCTCGATCTTCTTCATGGTCGTGCCCTTTTGCCTGGCGTCGATCTGGCTGGCCTACAAATTCGTGCCCACCACTGCACCGGGCGGCGTGGCGGCGGCACGCGCCGGCGGCCTCGACTGGCGCGGGCTGCTGATCGGAACCGTCGGCACGCTGTGCCTGCTCAACGGCCTGGTCGAGTTGCGCGGTGACGCGCCCCTGCAGGCCACCGCGCTGCTGGCCGGCGCGGCCGCGTCGCTGGTGCTCTTCATCTGGTGGCAGAAGCGCATCGTCGTCGGCGGTGGCGCACCGTTGATGAACATGGCGTTGTTCGGTTACCGCCAGTTCGCGATGGGCAACGTGGTGGCCTTCATTTACGGCGCGGCGCTGTTCGGCTCGACTTATCTGTTGCCGGTCTACATGCAGGTGGCGCTGCACCTGTCTGCCTCCCACGTGGGCACCATCATGCTGCCCGCAGGCATCGTGCTGGCCATCACCATCGCCGGTGTCGGGCGCCTGGCCGACCGGCAGCCGACATGGCTGCTGGTGAGCATCGGGCTGGCACTGCTGGCCGTTTCCTTCGCGTTGATGCTGGTGCTGGGGCTGGGCACTTCGCTGTGGCTGCTGGTGGCCTTCGCGACCATCGGGCGCATCGGGCTCGGCTTCATCCTGCCCTCGCTCAACCTCGGGTCGATGCGGCCGCTCGCCAAGCCGTTGATCCCGCAAGGCGCCAGCGCCATCAGCTTTCTGCGCATGCTGGGCGGCGCGGCCGGCGTGAGCCTGTGTGCCATCGCGCTGGAGTGGCGACTGGCGGCGCACGGCGATTCGCTGACGCAGGCCGCCACCAGCCCGGCTCGGCTGACCGCCTTCAACGAAGTCTTCCTGATGCTGGCCGCACTCTGCGCGCTGGCGATCTGCGCTGCCTGGCAATTGCGGACCAACCCGGCGCCCGCGGCGCCGCACAAGGAATCCTGAACATGTGCCAACTGCTCGGCATGAACTGCAACACGCCGACCGACGTGACCTTCAGCTTCACCGGCTTCGCGCAGCGCGGCGGCCGCACCGACCACCATGCCGACGGCTGGGGCATCGCCTTCTTCGAGGACCGCGGGCTGCGCCATTTCGTCGACCACCTGCCGGCCTGCGAGTCACCGGTGGCCGAGCTGATCCGCCGCTACCCCATCCAGAGCCGCAACGTCATCGCGCACATCCGCAAGGCGACGCAGGGGCGCGTCAACCTGCAGAACTGCCACCCCTTCGTGCGCGAGCTGTGGGGCCGCTATTGGGTGTTCGCGCACAACGGCGACCTGAAGGATTTCCGGCCGCGGCTGCACGGCAACTTCCACCCCGTGGGCGACACCGACAGCGAGCACGCCTTCTGCTGGGTCATGCAGGAGCTGGCCAAATCGCATGCCGACGTGCCGAGCGTCGAAGAGCTCACGCTGACGCTGCGCGAACTGGCGCCGCAACTCGCGAAGCACGGCACCTTCAACTTCATGCTGTCGAACGGCCAGGCGCTGTGGGCGCATGCGTCGACGAACCTCTGGTACGTCGAGCGGCAGCACCCTTTCATGGGGGCGCACCTGGCCGACGAGGACGTGGCGATCGACTTCGCCCAACACACCACGCCCGACGACCGCGTGGCCGTGGTGGTGACCGCGCCGCTCACGACCAACGAAACATGGACCGCTTTCGCGGCGGGTGAACTGGCGGTGTTCGTGGACGGGCGCCGCGCGGGCTGAGCGGCCTGGCGGAGAGGGCGCCGCGTTGGCGCCATACAACGAAGCACACTTTTCAGCCCCGTCACGCGGGGCGCACGCAGGCGCGAGAAGATAATAACGATTCTCATCTACGCCCAAGAACCATGTCGACAATGTCTGTCCCACTGCGCCCCGTCACGATCGCCGCGGCGATCGCCCTCCACAGTTTGGCCGCCACGGCACAAACGCCCGCCCCCGCTGGAACGCTCTCGACCGTGACGGTCGAGGCCAGCGCAGATGCATCGGCCGAGGGCTTGGCCAAGCCCTTCGCGGGTGGGCAGGTGGCACGCGGCGGGCGGGTGGGCATCCTGGGCACGCAGGACGTCATGAGCACACCTTTTTCGACCACCAGCTACACCAACGAACTGATTCAGAACCAGCAGGCCAAGAGCGTGGCCGACGTGCTGCAGAACGACCCGACCGTGCGCGTGGCGCGCGGCTTCGGCAATTTTCAGGAGTCGTATTTCATTCGCGGCTTCATCGTGAATTCCGACGACATCGCCTACAACGGCCTGTACGGCCTGCTGCCACGGCAGTACATCTCGTCGGAATTGTTCGAACGGGTCGAAGTGCTGCGCGGCGCCAGCGCCTTCCTGAACGGTGCGACGCCAAGCGGCGGCGGCATCGGCGGCAACATCAATCTGCTGCCCAAGCGCGCCGGCAACGAGCCGCTCACGCAGGTCAGCCTCGGCGCCTCGAGCGGCTCACAAGGCTACGTAGCAACCGATATTTCCCGCCGCTTCGGTCCCGATCAAAGCACCGGCATCCGCATCAACGCGGCCCACCGCGAAGGCGGAACGGCCGTCGACGACGAAGACGTGAAGCTCGATGTCGTGTCCATCGGCCTCGACTGGCGCAGCCGCAACGCGCGCATTTCCGCGGACATCGGCCACCAGGAACATCGCCTGAGCAACACACGCCCCAACGTGACGCTGGGCGCCGCCGTGACGGTTGTGCCTTCCGCGCCCAACAACAAGACCAACTTCGCGCAGCCCTGGACCTTCTCGAACGAGCGCGACACCTTCGGCACCGTGCGCGGCGAATACGACATCACGTCGGACATCACGGCCTGGGCCGCAGCAGGTGCACGCAGCAGCCACGAAGCCAACTCGCTCGCCGGCGCCACGGTGTCGAACGGCAGCACCGGCGCGTTCACCACCTCGCGTTTCGACAACACGCGGGAGGACGACGTGAAGACCGCCGAAGTCGGCTTGCGCGGCAAGCTTCGCACCGGCAGCGTGGGTCACGAATGGGTGCTCGCCGCCTCGTACTTCGGCCTCGAGAAGAAGAACGCCTACGGCCTCGGCCTGGGTGTCGGCGGCACGCTGGCGTCGAACATCTACACGCCGCGCTACTACCCGCAGACCAACCTGACCTTCCTGGGCAACGACCTCGCCAACCCGGCTATCAACGGCGAGACGCGCCTGAACAGCTTTGCCATCGGCGACACGCTGTCCTTCCTCGACGATCGCGCCCTGCTCACGCTGGGCCTGCGCAACCAAAACCTTGCCACCCGCGACACCTCCTACCGTGTCGTCAGCAATGGCGCGCAGACCGCCGCCGGTGGTATCGAGACGTCATACAGCGAAGGACGAACCAGCCCGGTCGTCGGCCTCGTGTTCAAGGCGCGCAACGACCTGTCGGTGTATGCCAACTACATCGAAGGCCTGTCGCAAGGGGAAACCGCACCGGCGCAACAGAACGGCAGCCCGGTTCGCAACGTCGGCGAGCAACTCAAGCCCTACGTTTCGAAGCAGAAGGAAATCGGCGTCAAGTACGACGGCGGCAACATCGGCGGCAACGTCGCCTTCTTCTCGACCGAAAAGCCACGCGCACTGGTGGAGAACGGCTTCTTCTCGTCGGCGGGCAAGGACCGCCATCAGGGCATCGAGCTCACCGTCTTCGGCGAGCCGGTCAAGGGGCTGCGCATGCTGGGCGGCCTGACGCTGCTCAACGCGGAGCAAAAGGAAACCGGCAGCACGACCACCGATGGCAAGGACGTCATCGGCGTGCCGAAGCGCCAAGGCAGCATCGGCCTCGATTGGAGCGTGCCGGGCGTGACCGGGCTGTCGCTCGATGCGCGCGTGGTCGCCTCGGGCGCCAGCTACGCCAACGCCACCAACACGCTGCGCGTGCCGGGCTGGTCGCGACTGGACATCGGAGCACGCTACGTGACGGACATCAGCGGCAAGCTGGTGACGCTGCGCGCGCGCGTCGACAACGTGACCGATCGCGACTATTGGGCCTCGGTCGGCGGTTATCCGAATTCGGGCTACCTGGTGCTTGGCAACCCGCGCACGTTCAGCCTGACAGCATCGGTTGAATTCTGATCGCCGGGCGCATGGGCGCCCTGAGTGAACACAAGGGACCTCACGGTCCCTTTTCCAACTCCACTTCCAGCGCGTCGATGAACATCGCCGGCACGTCGAAGCCGGTCTGGTCCGTGATCTCCTGGAAGCAAGTGGGGCTGGTCACGTTGATCTCAGTGACCGAGTCGCCGATCACGTCGAGCCCGATCAGCAGCAGGCCACGCGGGGCCAGCGCCTTGCCGACGGTCTCGGCGATCTCGCGATTGCGCTCGGTCAGCGGCTGGGCCACGCCCTTGCCGCCGGCTGCCAGGTTGCCGCGCACTTCGGTGCCCTGCGGAATGCGCGCCAACACGAAGGGCGCAGGCACGCCGCCGATGATGAGGATGCGCTTGTCGCCGTCGACAATCTGCGGCACGAAGCGCTGCACCATGATGGTCTCGGCGCCGCCCTTGTTGAGCGTCTCGACGATGGAGCCGAGGTTGAGCGCGTCCTGCCGCACGCGGAAGATGCCCATGCCCCCCATGCCGTCGAGCGGCTTCAGGATGATGTCGCCGTGCTCCGCATGGAACGCCTTCACCGACTCGGCGCTGCGCGTGACCAGCGTGGGCGTGGTGAACTGCGGAAACTCCATGATCGCGAGCTTTTCCGGATGGTCGCGCAACGCGCGCGGCTTGTTGACCACGCGCGCGCCTTCGCGCTCGGCCTGCTCGAGCAGGTGCGTCGCGTAGATGTACTCGGCGTCGAAGGGCGGGTCCTTGCGCATCAGCACGACGTCGAAATCCTTCAGCGCCTTGGTTTCGATGATGTCGTCGTGGTACCAGTGCATCGCGTCGCCGGTGAGGGTGATCTGACGCACGGTGGCGGTCACATGGCCACCCGACACCCATTGCAGGTCCTGCGGCAGGCAGGCCGCGATGCGCCAGCCGCGGCGCTGCGCCTCGCGCATCATCG
>Ga0247809_1001325_pt1 | contig 11120 bp, 7 predicted proteins | sample UWRJL104311B1_FD_180951 | JGI IMG/M metagenome (GOLD analysis project Ga0247809, IMG submission 180951) | Plant litter microbial communities from Arlington Agricultural Research Station in Wisconsin, United States - UWRJ-L104-311B-1 | ecosystem: Environmental > Terrestrial > Plant litter >...
GGATGCGAAACTCCAAGCCCAGAAAAAAAATGGTTACAATCTTTATTGGGTTGCGATTGGCAAGACTGATTTTTTATATAAAAATGTGGAAGATTATAGAAAAAAACTTGATGCGATAAATTTTAAATATGACTATAAAGAAAGTGGCGGAGGCCATATATGGGCGAACTGGCGGGATTATTTAACTGAGTTTACGCCACTGGTTTTTAAGTAAATGATTGAATGGAAAAGGGCTTCTTGATTTTAAATCAGGAAGCCCTTTTCTGTGATAGTGAGTGTAACTAAGCCACTACGCTCAGTTTTTCTATTTCTTTTACAATAGCGGTTTCTAAAGTAGATGATGCTTTAATAAGCGGTAGCCTAACTGTATCGCCACAAATATTTAAATGCTTTAAGGCGGCTTTAATTCCAGCAGGGTTACCTTCAGCAAAAGCCAGTCTGGTAAATTCCACCATGCTTAAGTGTGCCGGTAAAGCGGCTTTAAAATTTCCTGTAAGGCAAAGTTTTACCATATCCGAAAACTGTTTTGGAAGGGCATTTGCAATAACTGAAATAATGCCAGAAGCACCCATTGCCATCATTGGTAAAGTAATCGGGTCATCACCGGAAATTAATAGAAAATCCTCAGGTTTGTCACGAATAATCTGATTAAACTGATCAAAACTTCCCGACGCCTCTTTCGTTGCAATGATGTTTTTATAATCATGCGCAAGTCTGCAGGTCGTTTCAGGAGTCATATTGCTCATTGTACGGCCTGGAACATTATATAAAATCAAATCCAATGGAGAAACCTCAGCAAGATGTTTATAGTGCTGGTAAATACCTTCCTGGGTAGGTTTGTTATAATAAGGACTTACAGATAAAATAGCGCTGTAACCGTTTGAGTCAAAAGATTTGATATCCTCTGCAACACCCAGTGTATTATTGCCACCAATTCCGGCAACCAAGGGCAATCTGTTATTGTTAATTTCAGCAGTATAGGCCCACACCTTCTTCTTTTCGTCCTTAGTCATTGTGGCAGTTTCGCCGGTTGTGCCTAAAGAAACGAGGTAATCTATCCCTCCGTCTACCAGGTAATTAATCAGGTTTTTTAAACCATTATAATCAACTGTTCCATCTGTGTTGAAAGGTGTAACTAGAGCCACACCAGTACCCTGAAATTTGTTCATTATGTTAAATATTGTTTTTTCTTTTACCACGAAGTCACAAAGACACTAAGGCGAATTATTAAAATTAAAAATATCCGTTTATTACTCTTTTTATTCCGTCTTTTATTTTTGCTACGTTAAAGTTTATTAGTAATCCAAGTCTGCAATTCGATAATTTTAAATACGTAATTGTTTGTGCTAAATGCACGTCATTAAACATATTAACAGACTTAATTTCTACAATAACTTTCTGTTCTACTAAAAGATCTATTCTATATCCACAAGCTAGCCTAATTCCCCGATAAACTACTGGTAGCTTTACCTGAGCATCAACCTGCAACCCTGCATTTTTCAGCTCGTATATTAAACATGCTTCATACGTTGACTCTAACAGTCCCGGACCCAATTCAATGTGAACCTGATAAATAGCATTTACAATTAATTTTGCAATTTCATTTTCATTCATCCCTTAAAATTTAAATAGTTTAATTTTTTAAATCAATAGGGATACTGCAATCTTTGTGTTCTTAGTGCCTTTGTGGTTATTTATTTATTCATTTTATCATCTCCAACAATTCAGCATCGCTGATGATCGGGATGTTTAACTTATTTGCTTTTTCGAGCTTCGAGGGACCCATATTATCGCCTGCAACCAGGTAATTTAATTTTCCGGAAATGCCACTTAAAATTTTCCCGCCGTTAGCTTCAATTAAATCTTTTAGTTCATCTCTGCTGTAGTTGTCAAAAACGCCCGAAATTACAAATGTTTTTCCAATAAGTGTATCGCTGTCAAGCGTTATTACCTTTTCTTCAATTTCAAAGCACAATCCTGCGGATTTTAATAATTCTATCTGCTCTAAATGGATTGGATTTCCGAAATATTCAACAATGCTCTCTGCTATCCGTTGACCTATTTCATCAATTGCTATTAATTCTTCTACAGAGGCCTTTGCCAGATTGTCTATATTTTTAACACCTGCCGCTAATTTTTTGGCAACAGTTTCACCAACGTACCGAATGCCCAATCCGAATAATACTTTTTCAAAAGGCATTTCCTTTGATTTCTCAACGCCACTCAGCATATTTTCAATAGACTTTTCGCCAAAGCGGTCTATGGTTTTCAGCTGATCTGATTTCTGATACAAAGTATATAGGTCGCTGATGTGGTTAATTAAACCTCTTTTGAAAAAAGTTTCAATGGTTTCATCGCCCAGCCCATCAATATTCATCGCCTTTCGGCTGATAAAGTGTTGAATTTTGCCTACTATCTGCGGCGGACAGCCTTCGTCATTTGAGCAATAATGAACAGCCTCACCTTCTTTTCTAATCAATTCCGTTCCACATTCAGGGCAGTTGTGCAGGTAATGAACTTTTTCCGAACCAGGTAGCCGTTTATCAAGGTTTACCTTAATGATTTTAGGAATAATTTCTCCGCCTTTTTCTACAAATACGGTATCGCCTTCGTGTAAATCTAATCGTTCTATTTCATTCGCATTATGAAGGGTAGCTCTTTTAACAGTGGTTCCCGCAAGTAGGACCGGTTTTAAATTCGCTACCGGGGTGACTGCGCCTGTACGCCCAACCTGATAAGTCACTTTTTCAAGTACGGTTTCTACCTCCGCAGCTTTATATTTGTATGAAATGGCCCAGCGAGGTGATTTTGCCGTGAAACCCAATTCCTGTTGCTGCGCGTAGCTATTTATTTTAATTACAATACCGTCAATATCATAACTTAATTTAAAACGTTCATTTTCCCAATGATGGATAAAGGCCAATACGTCATCAATTTTGTTAAGCAATCGGTTGTGTTCACAAACATGAAAGCCCCAATCTTTAACTGCATTTAAACTCTCCCAATGCGTTTTAAATTGATTTTTGTCGGTATATAAAAAATAAATAAAACCATCAAGCGGACGTTTAGCAACTTCTCCGCTGTCCTGCATTTTTATGGTACCCGAAGCGAAATTTCTTGGATTTGCGTAAGGGATTTCGCCAAGTTCTTCCCGGGCAGCATTGAGCCGTAAAAACGCAGCTTTATGCATAAATATTTCACCACGAATTTCGAAAAGTACCGGGGCTTCATCTGTTTTTATTTGGTGAGGAATCGTATGAATGGTTTTGACATTATTGGTTACATCATCGCCTTTGGTTCCGTCACCTCTGGTAACTGCTCTTAAAAGTTTCCCGTTTTCATAAGTAAGGCTGATGGAAAGGCCATCAAATTTTAGCTCGCAAACATATTCAAAGTTATCGCCGATGGCTTTTCTGATGCGTTCATCAAAATCCCGTAAATCCTGCTCGTTGTAAGTATTTCCAAGGGAAAGCATTGGGTATTTGTGCGGAACGGTAACAAAGTTTTTCGTAATGTCGCCACCAACACGTTGCGTTGGTGAATTCGGATTTGTAAAATCGGGGTTTGCCTGCTCCAGATCGGCCAGGTGCTTAAGTTTTTTATCAAATTCAAAATCGCCTATGGTTGGCATTGCCAGTACATAATAACTATAGTTGTGCTGGTTTAATTCCGCCACCAGGGCATCCATTTCTTCTTTTATTGCGGTTAGCGACATAGAGCAAACTTATAGAAAATAGTTCTTTTTTGCCACAAATATATCAGCTCTTATTTGGTTTAAAAAGATCTCAGCAAAAGGGCTGGTTCAATTTTAAAAATTTGAAATACATAAAACCTTATCTGTTTTTATGGTGTTGAAAATATAAAGGAATGTGATATGGAAAATACAACTACTAGGAAAAATATTAAAGATGAATTGTTAATTGAAGGTTTAAAAGCGGCTGGTTCTGCAATTGGGATTCATTCGGGAAGAGGGGCGATTAAGAAAACGGTTTCTAAAAACTTTAGCATAATTAATAGTTTGATGGATGCAGCTTTCACCAGGCAAGGGGATGGAAATCACAAAATAAAAAAAACAATTGAGTTAAGTAGTCTGGGCGCTATTGCACTTTATAATATTTTAAAAGGGGTGAAAAGGAAGCGCAGGACTTTATTGGTAGAAGGCATATTTCTGTCAGTAGCATTGGGTGCAGTGCTTATTGGTTCAAATGCCAAGACCAAAACAAAACGGACACCACTTTTGCCGGAAGCTTAGCCAAATTAAAGATGGCTAAGCTTATCTTCAATGTATTCGAAGACGGTCATGAAATCTTTTTCTAAAACCTCTTTAAAAAGTGCAAGCTGGTAAGTAAGCTGATTTATTTGGACTTCATTTAATGTTTCAGGCCACAGGCGCATGCAGATCCGGTTTAGCGCATAGCTGATGTTTTCGAGTTTCTGGTAGCTAAGTAAATATTTGCTGCTGATGAATTGATCCAGAAATTTAAAGAAAACTTCAGGGTTTTTAAGCTTACAATGCTCCAGAAAATCACTTAACGACTCTTTATTTACGGACGTTAAATTATCATAAAACTGGTGTACCTGAATTAAGTTATGTTCGATAAGTAAATGATCTAACAACAACTCAAGACCGATGTGGGCTAAAAATGACGGCCGGACCGGTGTGTCCTCTACAACCGGAATAATTAGGTGTTTGAGTTCTGTCGTCTTCTCTAAAAAGAATTCTGAAGAATGAAAAAATAAATCAACAGATAAATGTCTTTTCCATCCTTCGAGTAAGGCTTCTTCGTCAGGATTTCCTAAAAAAAGAAACTCATTTTTTTGCGGATACAGGTTGGATTCTTTCGATGCATTTTTTACCAAATCAGGTAACACAACACCCATTACAACATTTGCATTCGTGTTAAACCTGTCGAAATAAAAATGGGAAAGGAAGTTCATGCCGTAAATATAGTTTTTAAAAGGTACTGATTCCGCTTGTTTGATTATCTCAACCACAAGATAACAATTCATAAATTAAACTGATTTTGCTTGCCGCAATTCGTTTTCAGCTTTAGACTCAAAAAACTATCTTTGCGCAATTAATTTTATACCATGACAAATTTTGTTGAAGAGTTGCGTTGGCGGGGCATGTTACACGATATTATGCCGAATACCGAAGAAAAGTTAAATGAGGGTATGACTTCCGGTTATATCGGTTTTGACCCTACGGCAGATTCGTTACATGTTGGCCACTTAACTCAGATAATGACTTTGATTCACTTCCAGAATGCCGGTCATAAACCGTTTGCACTGGTTGGTGGCGCTACTGGTATGGTTGGTGACCCGTCGGGTAAGTCTGATGAGCGTAACCTGCAGACGCCAGAAATGGTCGAGCATAACCTGGCAGGAATGAAACGTCAGCTTGCAAAGTTTCTGAAGTTTGAAGATGAAGGTAATGGGGCGGTAATGGTTAACAATGCAGATTGGTTTAAAAATATGAACTTTTTAGACTTTATCCGCGATGTGGGTAAACACATTACAGTTAATTACATGATGGCCAAAGACAGCGTTAAAAAACGTCTGGACGGCGATACAGGTATGTCTTTTACTGAATTCTGTTACCAACTTGTTCAAGGCTACGATTTCTATTACTTATGGAAAAATAAAAACTGCCTGGTTCAGATGGGTGGTTCAGATCAGTGGGGTAATATTGTAACCGGTACAGAACTAATCAGAAGAAAATCTTCGGGTACGGCTTACGCCATAACTACGCAGTTAATAAAAAAAGCCGATGGAACCAAGTTTGGTAAGACTGAAAGCGGTGCCATTTGGTTAGATGCGGAAAAAACCTCCCCATACAAATTTTACCAGTTCTGGTTAAATGCATCAGATGATGATGTGAAAAAATGGATTCGTATTTTTACATTAAAACCCCAATCAGATATCGAAGCTTTAGAAGCAGAACACGATGCTGCTCCACATCTGAGAGTTTTACAAAAAGCGCTTGCGGAAGACATAACCGTTAAAACACATTCTGCTGAAGCCCTTGAAACGGCAATCAAAACGTCTGAATTTTTGTTTGGAAACGGTTCTCTAGAATTTTTGAAAAGCCTGTCCGATAACCAGGTTTTGGAAATGTTTGAAGGTATTCCTCAATTTAAAATTTCAAAATCGGAACTCTCTGAAGGCATTGATGCAGCTTCCCTGCTGGCGGAAAAAACCGCTGTCTTCCCTTCCAAAGGTGAAGCAAAGAAATTAATCCAGGGTGGTGGCGTTTCTGTAAATAAAGAAAAAATTGCCGATGCAAACCAGGTTTTTAATTCAGAAAATCTGATTAACGAAAAATTTATTGTCGTTCAGAAAGGGAAGAAGAATTATTTCTTGCTGATTGCTGAATAGGAATGTAGTCGTAATAATTTTTATTAGAAAAAAGGTGCCTCCATTTTACCGGAGACACCCAACTAATCCAAATTTAACTTCGTTAATATCTTGTAAGAAGGCTATAATCTAATAGCCGGGATTTTGTTTCAGCTTAGGATTTGAACCAAGTATGTCGCGTCCTATTGGAAATATTTCTGTATGCTTATCTGCATCTGGTTTCTTATCCCACCAGGTTCCTGTATTGAAAACACCCCAGCGGATTAAATCCGTCCTGCGGCGGTTTTCACCAATAAATTCCCTTCCCCATTCATCAAGCATTTCCTGATCGGTAAGTTGGCTGCCCGCAGCATCATATAAACTTGTCGATCCAGCCGGATAATTCCTTTGCCTTACCTGGTTTAAAAGTGCAGCGGCTGCGGCTTTGTCGCCAGCACGATACCTGCATTCTGCAAGGGCATAATAAACTTCTGTAAGCCTGATTTCAGCATATGCAGAAGTTATACGGTTTGGATCCGGAGTAGGATACACAGGATACTTTACCAAAAATATGCCCGAATTGTGATCGGCATGGTTCATGTTCGATTCTTTATCGGCAATTTTAACGCCTGGTTTCGTTCCTAGGAAATAGCCAACCTGATCTCTGATAAAAAGTGCGTACGGACCTTTGTTCCCTCTAACTGTATCCTGTCTGACTACGCCATTTACTGTTTTGTTATATGGAAGATAACCATATAAAAACATCCCTTCGCGTTTACTGTCGCCGAGGTTTTTATATTTCTTTAAACGCAGGTCGTCCGGGTATTTCTGGAATTTAACAAATGGTTTTCCAAGTGTATGTGTATATTCAACACTATCTACATCCCTGCCTGGTTGCAACGCAAAGCGTGGGTTAGATTGGCCAAAATCTGTGAAACCACAGTAAAGCGGAGCAGCATCGTAGGTCATCCCCCAAAAAAACATACCGCTATCATACTGCCAGTGTGTTCTGGCTAAAGTTCCGGGGAAGCCATAAATAACTTCTGAATTAAGATTTTTATTTGTGTAATCAAAAGGAGCATCCCATCTCGAATCCAATGTATAAGCGCCATATTTGCCGGCAATGATGTCGCGGCATATCGCTTCGCACTCCGTATATTTATCGGTTCCGATATAAACTTTTGCATTAAGGTACAACCTGGATAGCAAAGTTGCGGCTGATGCTTTTGTCCACCTTCCGATGCCATTAGCACCAAGTTGTTCACGGGTTGGAAGGTTTGGTATTGCGGCTTTAAGTTCTGATTCAATATAATTAAAAGTTTCCTGAGGGGTCGCCTGTGTACCGCCCTGTGTTGTGTTTTTAACATCCGTTACGATTTCTATATTGCGGTAGAAATCAAATGCACGTAGGTAAAACCAGGCACGAAGCGTTCTGAGCTCCGCTTTAAAATCATTAAGCTCATCCGTTGTGATGCTAAGCTTTGCGGGGTCAGTAATGCCTTCCATATCCTGAAGCGAGTTGGTAGAAAGCACAATGCCCTGATAAAAATTTCTCCATGCTCCATTAGTAAAGCCGTCCTGTGGGGTCCAGGTATGGTAATGCATACGCTGATAATATCCGCCATCCTGCCAGTCGCCCTGACGATTATAGGTGCCCATTTCATCTGTACAATCTTCGCCAACGGCATACACGTCATTTCCCTGGATACTCCAGTAAGCATGTTCGAAAGGGCGCAAAAAATCCCTGATTACATCATCCCTACGGGTAAGGAAATTTGCAGCATCAACCTGGTCGTAGACCTGTTCATCTAATTTTGTACATCCTGTAACGGCTAAGAAAAAGCACAGGACACTGCCGATAATTAATTTATAATTTTTCATTTTTTTCAATTAAAAAGTTGCCTGTAAACCAAAGATTAGCTGAAGTGTTGATGGATAATAATTAAGTGATGTATTTACACCTGGAGTAAGCCCATTCACCTGAACGGATTCAGGGTCTCCACCTGTAAATTTGGTAAAGGTGTGTAAGTTTCTACCAGCAGCATATATCCTTACCGATTTTAAATATTTTGTCGTTAATGGTTGTCTGTAACCAAGCGACACATTATCTATCTTCAGGAATGAGCCGTTTTCAAGAAAATAATCCGAAGCAATTGATGTCGTAGCAGTGCTTTTCAGAAGCGAATATTTACTGGAACTATCGTAAGCTGATTTCAGCACGTTTGCATCACTTTGACTGGATGGGGTGCCAATGTAAAATGCGGTTGTATTGAAGATTTTATAGCCAAAAGTTCCACGAAGAAAAATGCCCAAATCGAAACGTTTATACCTGAAATTGTTACCGAGTGAACCCATAAATTTAGGTAAACCATTGCCAACAAACTGCTTGTCGTCGTTTGAAGCCAGATTGGCCTGAACAATGGAGCCATCAGCCTTATACACAAGGAGCGCACCGGCATCGTTCACGCCTGCAGAGCGAAGTGTATAAAATTCACCGATGCTATGACCTTCCTGAATCCGCTGGATGTTTCCTGGCGATCCCGGAGCTGGAAGTCCGGCCACATCCTGAAAAGTACCGCCCTTGTAGATCTCATTTGAAAAGGAAATAAACTTGTTGCGGTTAGAGGCGAAAGTTAGGTTAACATTATAACTAAAGTCTGTTGTTTTTACCACTTCACCTGTCAAAGCCAGTTCCAAACCGTAATTTTTCATTGTTCCTACATTGGTAAAAGTTGTGGATTGCGTATTCGGTGGTACGGGAACATTATAATTACCCAACAAGTCTTTATTGGTTCTTATGTAGTAATCTAACGACCCGCTAATGCGGTTATTGAATAACGAAAAATCCAGTCCGACATTGAAGTTTTCAGATTTCTCCCAGCTTAAATCCGGATTGACATTTGATGATGGTCCGTAAACCTGATAATATTGTCCATTATATGGAAAATAACCTGCACCGCCATATAATAATAGGGAAAGATAGTTTCCGAAATCCTGATTTCCGGTGATGCCGAAGTCTCCACGAAGTTTCAGGTCACTTACCCAAGGAACAGATTTTTGGAAAAATTCCTCTTCAGAAACTCGCCATGCAGCAGAAACCGCAGGAAAATTACCCCATTTATTGTTGGCTCCGAATTTTGATGAACCTTCACGTCGTAAACTGGCGGTCAAAATATATTTGTTGTCGAAATCATAGTTAACCCTTCCGAAGAATGAAATTAACGTCGAACCATTCTGTGTGGAAGCAACCGCAGATTGTCCTTGTCCTGCTGCGCCGCCATTATATAATCCTGAACCCAGATTGTTCCACTGATAAGTGTCGAATGGAAAATCATAGTTCTGTGCATACATACGCTTATAGTTATAAAGTGAATAAGAATACCCGCCCAGAAGTTTTACGTGATTTTTGCCAATGTTTGCGGCATAGTTTCCAGTCCATTCAATGTTTTTCTGGTCGTTTTCCTGCTGTTCCTGTGATGCAAAATTCGTCTGGGTAATTTTATTGGCCTGCACAATTGAAGACAATGTTGAAGGTTGGAAGTACAAGTTTTTGGCTGACCGGCTTATTTCTGAAACTGTCACCGTTGTACTCAAATTCGAAAGAATGTTCATTTTTAATGAACCATTTATATCCAACTCTTTGATTTCGGCTTCGGATTTAAGAACGTTAGCATTTTCTACCGGATTATTGGAAAAGAAACCGGTGTTTATATAATTGTATTTACCCGCGTTGTTGAAAATCGGATAAGTAGGATTCAGTGTAAGTGCGTTATTAAAATTTCCCTGATCGGAATTGTTGCTTTTCATATACCTTGGGGCCGCAGTTAATGTTGCCACAAACATGTTGTTATCGGTCGTGTGATTTAAAGTTATTCTAGTGCCATATTCCCGCTTATGGGCACGAAGGTCGATTCCGTCCGCATCCCGGTAATCTCCTGATGCGAAATAATTTGTTTTGGCAGAACCTCCGGAAAACTGTAACGTGTGCTTTTGTGCAAATGCAGGCGAATTGGTAACGGCATCAAGCCAATCTGTTCTTCCTTTATAATCCTGCCCTTGTTTGTTTGCAACTCTGTTGGCGATAAATTCATCTGTAGTTAGATTTTTAAGCGTGTTTGTGATGTAATCAAAACTGGCATAACCATCATAAAACATTTGAGATTGAGCACCTCCTTTCTTCGTGGTGATGATGATTACACCATTGCTCCCCCGGGTACCATAAATAGCAGAAGCTGCACCACCTTTCAAAACATCAATACTTTCAATATCATTCTGGTTGATGTTGTCGATATTTCCGCCAGGTACACCGTTAATTACATACAGCGGACCTAAACCAGCACTGCGTGATGAAACGCCCCTCAACTGTATACTTGGACTCGAGTTGGGATCTGCCATCGCGGTATTCGTGATGTTCAAACCCGCAACTTTACCCTGAAGCGACATCAACGGGTTATTTGCTGCAACGGGTAGTAAATCTTTTGAAGAAATATGCGTAATTGCGCTCGATACTTCACGTTTATCCAAGGTTCCGTAACCTACACTAACCACCACTACATCTTTAAGGTTATTTGAGGTAGAACTTAGGAAAGCGTTAATAATATTGGCTTCGGTTACAGGCATCGTTTTCGGCTGATAGCCAATGTATGAAAACGTAATTGTTTTGGTATTTGCAGGGATGGATATGGTATATTTCCCCTGCGCATTGGTAGACGTACTTGATGATTGGGCATTATCTGCTACCGTAACACCTGATAAAGGCGAACCATCTGCCTCGTCAGTTACGG
>Ga0247809_1001326_pt1 | contig 11117 bp, 10 predicted proteins | sample UWRJL104311B1_FD_180951 | JGI IMG/M metagenome (GOLD analysis project Ga0247809, IMG submission 180951) | Plant litter microbial communities from Arlington Agricultural Research Station in Wisconsin, United States - UWRJ-L104-311B-1 | ecosystem: Environmental > Terrestrial > Plant litter >...
GTAGTAGTCGACGTTGCCGCCCGTGATCGGGAAGGCGAGGACGCCGTCGGTCAGGGTCGCGGTGCCGGTCACGCCGGGGGTGAGGCCGAGGGTGCCGAGCGCGTCGACGAAGCCCTGGTCGAGGGTGACCTGCGTGTCGACGCCGTCGAGGGCGGGGATCGAGGCGAGCGGCTTCGGGTCGGCGGTGCTCTCCGACGAGGACGACGACGAGGGCGAAGACGAGCCGGAGTCGGTGCTCGTGGAGCAGGCGGCGAGTCCACCGACGAGCATGGTGGCAGCGGCGAGACCGACGGTGACCTTATAGAACTTACGCATGATCAAATCCTTTGATTGGGGCGGAACTTTCGGTGGTAATGAGAGTTCGGTCCCCTCCGCGATGTGGATTGGAATGCGTCTGTTCCGTTACCGTTCCGTTACAGTTTTGCGACATCCGCCCCGGAATCCCGGGGGCTGAGGATCACCCAGCCGGCCCGGCGCACGCTCATCACGACGATGAGCACGATCGCGGCCGTCACCGTGAGCCGCGCGAGGTCGACCGACGGGATGAGCAGTCGCTCGGTGAGGGCGAGGGGCACGGCCAGCCACTCCCAGCGCCCGGTCATCGCGATCATGGGCACGAGCAGCAGGGCGTACCAGGGGTAGCGCGGCGTGACGGCGAGCAGGGTGACGCCGACCATGACGAGCTGGCCGAGCCAGGGGTTCGCGGGGTCGGTCTTCCACCAGACCCGCAGGCCGGTGGCCGCGACGATCAGCGCGGCGAGCACGAGCGAGGCCGATCCTGGGGCGACGAGCGACAGCATGATGAACCTCGTGCCGCTCTTGTAGCCCTCCTCGCCGAGATAGCCGGGTAGGTAGCCGAGCACCTCGGGGCCGTTGGCGATCACGTAGGGGATGTAGAGCACGGCGAACGTGGCGACCGAGGCGACGACCAGGCCGACCGGCCGGCGGCCGAGCAACGCGGGGGCGCCGATCACGGGGATGAGCTTGGTGGCGATCGAGATCCCGAGCGCGATGCCGCCGAGCCAGCGCCTGCCCGACGCGACGAGCACGGTCGCGGCCAACAACAGCAGTGCGCTCACGATGTCGATGTGCGAGTTCGTGACGCCCTCGGTCGCCACGAGCGGGCTCCACCCCCAGAGGGCGGCCCAGCGCGGGTCCTTGCCCGAGCGGGTGAGGGTGCGCAGCAGGATCACCGTGATGCCGAGGCTCGTCAGCAGCCCGAGCAGCTGCATGGGCCAGTATTCGGGGCTCGGGCCGACGACCAGCCGCACCCCGGCGAAGACGAGTTCGCTCGCGGGCGGGTAGATCGTGGGCACGGTCGCGCGGTTGATGGCGGTGCACAGCAGGTCTCCCGTGCCCACCTCCTTGGTCGTCATGATGCGTTCGCCGACGCACTCGCCGTCGACCGGTGCCGGGAACAGCCAGTCGGTGCGCAACGGCGCGAGCGCCTCGTCGGCCGGTACATAGGTATACGGCGACTCGCCCGAGTTCTGCACCAGGCCGTCCCACGCGTAGCGCGCGGAATCCGTGCTCGTGTTCGGCGGCCCGGCCATGGCCGCGACGCCGATCGCGAGCGAACCGACGAGCACGAGAACGACGGATGCCGTGCCCGTCACCTTCCGAAGCGACGCGACGGCCAGGCCGAACAGCACCCAGAGGCCCAGCGTCGCGTACACGAGCGGCTCGATCGGCCCCGACTTGTAGTCGTAGAACGGCAACGTCGCCACCGAGAGCGCGGTACCGGCGACGCTGAGCGCGAGCAGTACAGTGGTGAACACGATTCGCATAACTTGATCCTGTCGTATCGGGCGGGGGCTACGAACCACAGGCATAGAGCGGATAGCCGTCCGCGTCGACACGAGGGGGTAGTGCGCCGATGCTCGTTCTTGCCGTGCACAGACTACTCAACGCGCTGCGGGGGTCGCTCGCGAGCCCGTCGCGCAACCCGCGCATGGCCGTCGTGATCGGCCGGCTGCTCGCGATCGCGTTCCTCGTCTGCTTCGGAACGGGCATCTACAGCCACTTCTTGCAAGACCCGCTGCCCTGGATGGTGTTCCCCACCCGGCCGTACTGGCTCTACCAGGTGACCCAGGGCGTGCACATCACCGCCGGCATCCTCTGCTTCCCGCTGCTGTTCGCGAAGCTGTACATCGTCTTCCCCGAACTGTTCCAGACGCCGCCGGTGCGGTCGTTCTCCCACCTGCTCGAGCGGGCGTCGATCGCGCTGTTCGTGGCGTCGTCGATCGTGCAGATCGTGATCGGGCTGCTCAACACCTACCAGTGGTACGCGCTGTTCCCCTTCCCATTCCGGCAGACGCACTACGCGCTGTCGTTCGTGATCATCGGGTCGCTCGCCATCCACATCGCCGTGAAGCTCGACCTGATCGCGAAGTACTGGCGCAAGCCGGGCGCCGAGCCCGTCTCGGACGCCGAACCCGCCGATGCGCCGGCGGATCCGACCGTGGCATCCGCCCCCGGCAAGCTCACTTCGTCACCCGCACGCAACGCGGTCATCCGGGCCGAGGGCGTCACCGGTCGCCTGTTCGCCTGGATCGACGCCACCCCGCCGGCCGAACCCCGCACGAGCCGGCGCGGCTTCCTCACGATCGTCTCGGTCGCCGGCGCCGCGGTCGTGGCGCTCACCGCGGGGCAGTCGTTCCGGGTGCTCGACGGCGCGAACGTCTTCGGCGCCCGCAAGCAAGGCATCGGACCGAACGACCTGCCGGTCAACCGCACGGCCGCCGCCGCCAAGGTGAAGGATGCCGCGACCGACTCCGCCTGGGCGCTCACCGTCAGCAACGGGGCCCGCTCGGTCGCCTTCAGCCGCGCCGACCTGCTCGGCATGCCGCAGCACACCGTCGAGCTGCCGATCTCGTGCGTCGAGGGCTGGAGCCAGACCGCCACCTGGACGGGCGTGCGCCTCGGCGACCTCGTCGACGCGGTCGGCGCGCGCGGCGGGACCTCGGTCAAGGCGACGAGCCTCGAGCAGAACAGCTCGTACGCGATCATGCACATGGGGCCGGAGTACGTGCGCGACGACCTCACCCTCGTGGCGCTCGAGCTCAACGGCGACACCCTCGACCTCGACCACGGCTACCCGGCGAGGATGATCGCGCCCGGTCGGCCCGGCGTGTTGCAGACCAAATGGCTGAGCTCGCTGGAGGTGCTCTCGTGACCGCCGTCCGCCGCTGGCAGATAGCGCTCGTCGTCGTCGGGCTCGCGACCATGCTCGTCGGCGGGATCACCCTGCTCAACGACGTCGACCCGAAGCGCTACCTCGGCATCGCCGTGTGGTTCGTCGGTGCGCTCGTGCTGCACGACGGGATCATCTCGCTCGTCGTCTTCGGCGCGAACGTGCTGATGCGCAAGACCGGCGGGCGGCTGCGGATCCCGCTGCCCGCGCTGCTCATCGTGCAGGGCGCGCTCGTCGTCGCGGGGATCATGACCCTGATCGTGGTTCCGGCCGCGCTCAAGAAGTCGATTGGAACGGCGAACCCCACCCTGCTGCCCCTCGACTACGGACTGCACCTCGTGGTGTTCTACGTCGTGCTGGCGGCAGTGACGGCGGTGGCCCTGGCGGCGTACGCGCTGCTGCGGCGCCGCCGGCGTAGTGCGGCTGGTTGAGTAGGGCGCTCTGGCGCCATACCTGCTGGTCGAGTAGGCGCTCTGGCGCTATGCCTGCTGGTTGAGTAGGGCGCTCTGGCGCCCGTATCGAAACCCACGCGCCCGCCACGACCTGCGCCGTCTGGGGCAGCACGGCGGCCTGAGTGCCCCGTTCGACGCAGGTCACCGCACCAGGCGCCCCGCCCTGTCTCGCAACTCAGGCAGGATTTCGGATGTCGCGACGCATCGCCGCGCGACTCCAGGGGCCGTGCCGCCCGCCAGCGGTTACTGCCTGAGTTGCGGGATGGCGCCGAGTTGCGGGATGGCGCCGGTTGCCAGGCGGTGCCGGCGCGGTTCGGCATTCAGGAGCAGCCGCGGAGGCATTGCCCGCCGCCCCCGCTATTACGTGGCGGGGAGCGCCGCTCGCGCCGCGGCATCCTGAATCACGAACGCCGCCCGACCTCGCGACTCAGGCAGGACCGCGGATGTCGCGAGTCGCCGCCGCGCGAAACCGGGCCCCGCGCCGCCCGCCGCCGGTTTCTGCCTGAGTTGCGGTCAAGGTACGGGGGTGTGGGCGACCGCGAGCCCGCGCTACGCAGCCAGGCGGCAGAAGGTGCGGCCGTCGATCTTCCACGACTGCACGACGGCGAGCCCGAGTTCGGCGGCGAGGCCGAGCATGGGCCGCAGTCCGATCTCGGCCCAGGGGAAGTACTCGCTCGCGCCGCCGCGTGCGTCGACGAGGCGTGCGGTGTAGGCGTTGTCGCGGTCGGGGTCGTCGTGCAGCTCGACCACGATCTCGCCCGTCGGGGTGAGCAGTTCGATGCAGCGCGACAGCATGGCGCGCACGTCGCCGCCGATGCCCACGTTGCCGTCGACGAGCAGCGCGGTCTGCCACTTGCCCTCCGCGGGCAGCGCCTCGAAGATGCTGCGCTCGAGCACGGGCAGGCCGGCCTCGGTCGCGATCTCGATCGCGGTGGGGGAGACGTCGACGCCGAGCACGACGAGTCCGAGGTCGAGGGCGGCACGCACCATCCGGCCCGGTCCGCAGCCGATGTCGAGCACGGGGCCGGCGACGGAGCGAAGCAGGGTGAAGTCGACCTCGTCGGCGTCGGCGTTCCAGCGCGAGACGTCCATGGTCGACGTGCTCGCCTCGCCGAAGCGTCCGTCGCTCAGCTGCAGGGTGACGGCGTCGTTGCGGCGGAGGGCCTCGGCGTACGGCTCCGCGCCTCCCGACCCGAAGGTGTTGTCGAGCGTCGCGATGCTCATGACTGCACCAACACGGGCGAGGTGAGGCAGCCGAACGCCGAGGCGAAGGCGGTGTGCGGCGCGAGGGCGGCGACCTGCCGGGCGTCGTCGAAAGTGTCGACGTCGAGCAGCTCGGGCAGATGCTGCACCTTCAGCCCCGCACCGACGAGGCGTTCGAGCTGGATGCGCCCCGTGTCATCCCGCGACATGGGCACGCCGCGAATGAGGTCTCCCCGCGGGTCGGCCATGCCGAGAGCCCAGAATCCGCCGTCGCTCGCCGGCCCGAAGAACGCGTCGACGTCGGAGGGCCAGTCGAAGGCGGGAGCGAGGTCGGCGGCGGTGAGCTGCGGGGTGTCCATACCGATCAGGATCGCCGGACCGTCGACCGCGTCGAACACGGCGGCGAGCCGCTCGTCGAGGTCTCCCGAGACCTGGTGCACCACGTCGTAGTCGCCGGCGCCGTCGGGCACGCGGGTGCCGTCGAACAGCAGCACGCGGCGCGAGGCGGGCAGCGGCGCGACCGCGGCGAGCGTGTCGGAGATCGACAGCGCGGCCAGGGTGGCGGCCTGCTCGAAGCTCAGCTGCGGCGTGAGGCGGGTCTTCACCTTGCCCGGGATGGTCTCTTTGGCGATGAGGATCAGGGTGGTCATAGGTTTCGCCCTCCCAGCAGGCTGTCCAGAATTCGAAGGGTCACACGACGTATTCGGAGCGGAACCCCGAACGGTTGCCTAGCGGGCACGGGCTCGCAGCAAGCGGCTCATGTCGAGCACGGCGATGGCGGTTCCACGGATCGTGCCGGTGACCTTCGACCGCCCGATGCGCGGCGAATACGGGGAGTCGACCTCGAGGATGCGCCAGCCGGCGTCGTGCCCGCGCAGCACCGTCTCGAGGGGATAGCCGCTGCGCCGGTCGCGGAGGTCGAGCGCTACCATGGCCGCGCGGTCGGCGGCGCGCATCGGCCCGAGGTCGTGCAGCGGCAGGGAGGTCGCGCTGCGCATCATCGCCGCGAGCGCGCGGTTCGCGATGCGGGCGTGCAGCGGCCAGGCGCCGCGGGTGGTCGGGCGCCGCCGGCCGAGCACGAGGTCGGCGGTGCGCGCCGCGACCGGGTCGACGACGCGGGGGAGATCACGGGGGTCCATCGAGGCATCCGCATCGCAGAAGGCGACGATCGGCGCGGTCGCGGCGAGCAGTCCGGCATGGGCGGCCGCGCCGAAGCCGCGGCGCAGTTCGGTGACGACGGTCGCGCCGTGCTCGCGCGCGACCTCCGCCGAGCGGTCGGTCGACCCATTGTCGACCACGATCGCGCGGTAGCCGTCGGGCAGACGGCCGAGCACCCACGGCAGGGCGCCCTCCTCGTTCAGGCACGGGAAGACCACGTCGACGCGGTTCATTTCACCGCCGCCCGCAGCGGAGCGGTCGCGAACTCGCGCATGCCGTCCTCGAACGTGACGACGGGCCGCCAGCCCAGCTCGTCTTTCAAGCGGTCGGATGACGCGGTGATGTGCCGCACGTCGCCCAACCGGTACTCGCCCGTGACGACGGGGGCCGGCCCGCCCGAGTGCTCGGCGAGCTGTCGCGCGATCTCGCCGATCGTGTGCACGACCCCGCTGCCGACGTTGTAGGCGCGCGAGCCCTCCGCCCGGGCGGTGTGCTCGATCGCGGCGAGGTTCGCGGCGGCGACGTCGCGCACGTGCACGAAGTCGCGCCGCTGCCGGCCGTCTTCGAACACGCGCGGCGCCTCGCCGCGCTCGAGCGACGAGCGGAACAGCGACGCCACGCCCGCGTACGGGGTGTTCTGCGGCATTCCGGGGCCGTACACGTTGTGGTAGCGCAGGCTGACGGCCGTGCCGCCGGTGGAGCGCGACCAGGTCGTGGCCAGGTACTCCTGGCTGAGCTTGCTGATCGCGTACACGTTGCGCGGGTCGAGCGGCGCGTCCTCGTCGATGAGCGCGGGGGCGAGCGGGCGGCCGTCGTCGTCGAGCGGGTCGAAACGACCGGCGTCGAGGTCGGCGGGGCGTCGGGCGGCTGGCCGGGTGGGTCCGGCGGAGCCGACGTAGGCGCCCTCGCCGTAGACGACCATCGAGCTCGCCTGCACGAAGCGCCGGATGCCGGCCTCCGCCATGCCCGCCAACAGCACGGCGGTGCCGAACTCGTTCGAGCTCACGTAGTCGGGCGCGTCGGAGAAGTCGACGCCGAGCCCCACCTTCGCGGCCTGGTGGCAGACCACCTCGACCCCGGCGAGGGCGGTGGCGACGGCCGCGGCATCCCGCACATCGCCGCGGATGAAATCGACGCCGTCGGGGATGACGGGGTCGCCGCCGTGCACGTCGGAGCGCAGCGAGTCGAGCACGCGCACCTCGTGGCCCGCGGCGAGCGCAGCGTCGACGACGGCGGATCCGATGAACCCGGCCCCGCCGGTGACCAGCAGCCTCACTTCGCCACCGGTGCCTGGCCCAGTACCGCCGCGACGGCGGCCGGGTCGATCAGTTCGCGCCCCGCGTAGTCGGCGGGGATGGCGCGCACGATCGCCTCGATCGCTGCGACGATGCGCGGCTGGGCCTGCTTCAGGCGTGAGAACACGAGGTCTGCCGTGAGCGGCTCGCCCTGCTTCTCGTCGTCGGCGACACCGGCGTCGGAATCGGTGACGTAGCTCAGGTTGACCGTGCCGATGTTGAGCTCGGCGGCGAGCGGAACCTCGGGGTAGAGCGTCATGTTGACGGTGTGCGCTCCGGCCGCGCGGAACCACAGCGACTCGGCGCGGGTCGAGAAGCGCGGGCCCTGGATGACGACCACCGTGCCGCCGCGGCGCACGTCGGCGTCGAGCGCGTCGGACGCGACCGCGAGCAGTGCGGGGTCGAACGGGTCGGCGCTGCCGAGGTGCTGCACGCTGCCGGTGCCGTCGAAGAAGGTGTCGGCGCGGCCGTGCGTGCGGTCGATGTACTGGTCGGTGAGCACGAGCGTGCCGGGGGCGTAGTCGGGGCTGACCCCGCCGACGGCCGCGCTCGACACGATCGCGGTGACGCCGAGCGAGGCGAGCGCCCAGATGTTCGCGCGGAAGTTGATGAGGTGCGGCGGCACCGAGTGGTCGACGCCGTGCCGGGTGAGGAACGCGACCGTACGGCCGGCGAGCGTGCCGACCGTGACGGCGGCGGGCCCGTACGGGGTCTCGACGCGCAGCCGCTCGCTCTCGGCGGGGTCGAACAGCGAATACAGCCCGGATCCGCCGATGACGGCGATCCTCGCGATTGGCTCAGTCATATGAAGCACCGTTCCCAGAATTGGTACGGGGCGCGATGCCCCTGCGTGGTGTTCGGAGGCGAGTGGCATCCGGTTTGCTGTGGATAGTCGATCAGCTCGCCGACGTTACCCGCCCAGACTGGGTGGATGCCGCGATCCGAACTGCCGCGCGACCTGGGCGACGCGTTCCTCGGGAGGGACGCCCGGCGCCGAGGGGTGTCGCGGCGGCGGCTCGCGGCATCCGACCTCTCCACCGAATTCCGGGGCGCGCGTTCTCGCGTGTCCGCGCCGTCGACGGGCGACCGCTACGCCGACTGCTACCGCGCCCTGCTCCACCGCTGTCGCGCCTACCTGCCCGTCGCGCCCGGCGACTTCCGATTCAGCCACGTCACCGCGGCGCGCCTCTACCGCATCCCCGTGCCCTGGCAGCTCGAGCTCCGCGACGCCCTCGACGTCACCGTCGCGGGGTCGAACGTGCCGCGCCGGGCGGGTATCGCCGGCCATAGAACGGGCGAGCTGCCGGCCGCACGGTTCGTCGAAGGGCTTCCGGTCGTTCCGCCTGAAATCGCGTGGTTGCAGCTCGCGACCGAGATCGACGTGGACGATCTCGTCGTCGCCGGCGACTACCTCGTGCGCCGCAAGCGGCCGCTCGCCGCGCTCGCCGGTCTGCAGACGGCGGTGGCCGGCTCGGGTCGCGGTGTCGCCCGCGCGCGGCTCGCACTGCCCGACATCCGCGAGGGCACGGATTCGCCGACCGAGTCCAGGCTGCGCCTCGCGATCGTGCGGGCGGGGCTGCCCGAGCCGGTGATCGGTCACGCCGTGTACTTCGAAGGCCACTTCGTCGGAACGCCAGACCTGGCATACGTGCGGGAGCGCATCGCCCTGGATTTCGACGGGGCTGTCCACCGCGAAGACGAACGCGTGTATCTCGACGACGTCGAGCGGCGCAACCTGTTCGCCGACGCGGGGTGGCGCTACATCACCGTGACGAAGGAGAACCTTCGGGTGCCGCGCAGCCTGCTCGCGCGGCTCGACCGCCTGCTCGCCGATCGATAGTGCAGTTGTGACCCGGTTTCGGGACGAAAAACGTGCAGAACTGCACTATCGATCGACGCCCGCGCGCTACGCGAGCCGCAGCACCGCCGGCCCGAGCGACAGCCGGCCCGAGGTGAGCGGCTCGCAGCGCATGCCGCCCCGCCCGCGCAGGGCCCGGAACGCGCCCGGGGCGAGCACCACGTCCATCCACGCGCAGGGGTTGGCGGGTCGGTTGCCGCGAAACCCGACCGGGCCGTGGCCGGAATCGAGGCTGAACTCGACGCCGCGCAGCTCGTCTACCGGGAAGCCGCGCAGCACGATGTTGCGGCGGGCGGCCGCGGCATCCGGGATCTCGGCGAGCGCGAGCGTCTCGGCGACGTGTTCCAGCGACTCCGCCGCGAACACCGTGACGGATGCCGCTTTGTGGGCGGCCTTGGCGAAGTAGCGGTCGCCGACCACGCCAAGTCCGGCGCGGATCTCGATCTCGTCGTGCACCTCGGGGCCGGTGGCGGGCAGCGGGCCGTCGGCGGGGCGGCCCTCGTACCGCGACCGCGGCGACGCCAGCAAGAGCTCGATGGCGACGTCGAACGAGGGCATCCAGAAAGGCTACGTGTCCTAGAGATAAACTAGGTCGAATGGCCCATCTTCTCGGAGCAGAATCCCTCCATCTCGAATACCCGACCCGCGTCATCTTCGACGACGTAACCATCGGAATCGACGAGGGCCAGCGAATCGGCGTCGTCGGCCGCAACGGCGACGGCAAGTCCACGCTCCTCCGGCTGCTCGCGGGCCGCATCGAGCCCGACGAGGGCCGGGTGACCCGCCGCGGCGGCATCACGCTCGGCATGCTCGACCAGGCCGACACCCTCCCCGACGAGCTCACCGTGGCCGAGGCCATCGTCGGCGACCGTCCCGAGTACGAGTGGGCGGGCGACCCCCGCGTGCGCGACGTCATCGCCGGCCTCGTCGGCGGCATCCCGTGGGAGGCCCGAATGGGCGAGCTCTCGGGTGGCCAGCGCCGCCGCGTCGGCCTCGCCGCGCTGCTCGTCGGCGACTGGGACATCATCTTCCTCGACGAGCCCACCAACCACCTCGACGTCGAGGGCATCTCCTGGCTCGCGGAACACCTCAAGCGCCGCTGGGCGACGAACTCGGGCGGACTCATGGTCGTGACCCACGACCGGTGGTTCCTCGACGAGGTGTGCACCGACACTTGGGAGGTGCACGACAAGATCATCGAGCCCTTCGAGGGCGGCTACGCGGCGTACATCCTGCAGCGCGTCGAGCGGGACCGCTCCGCCGCGGCATCCGAATCGAAGCGACAGAACCTGATGCGCAAGGAGCTCGCCTGGCTCGGCCGCGGCGCACCCGCCCGCAGCACGAAGCCCAAGTTCCGCATCGACGCGGCCAACGAGCTCATCGCGAACGAGCCGCCGCCCCGCGACAAGGTGACCCTCGCGTCGATGGCCATGCAGCGCCTCGGCAAAGACGTCGTCGACCTCGAGAACGTCTCCGTCTCGTACGACGACAAGACCACGGGTGCCGTCAAGCAGGTACTGAAGGATGTCACGTGGCGCATCGCCCCGGGCGAGCGCACCGGTATCCTCGGCGTGAACGGCGCCGGCAAGTCGACGCTGCTCTCCCTGGTGGCCGGCAGCCTGCAGCCCACGTCGGGCAAGATCAAGCGCGGCAAGACCATCAAGGTCGCGACCCTCACGCAGCAGCTCGGCGAGCTCGAAGACATCTGGGACGACCGCGTGAGCGAGGTGCTCGGACGCCAGAAGAGCTCGTACGTCGCCGGCGGCAAGGAGATGACGCCGACCCAGCTGCTCGAGCGCGTCGGGTTCCAGAGCGCCCAGCTCTCGACCCGCGTGCGCGAGCTCTCGGGCGGGCAGAAGCGCCGCCTGCAGCTGCTGCTCATCATCCTCGACGAGCCGAACGTGCTGATCCTCGACGAACCGACCAACGACCTCGACACCGACATGCTCGCGGCGATC
>Ga0247809_1001328_pt1 | contig 11113 bp, 8 predicted proteins | sample UWRJL104311B1_FD_180951 | JGI IMG/M metagenome (GOLD analysis project Ga0247809, IMG submission 180951) | Plant litter microbial communities from Arlington Agricultural Research Station in Wisconsin, United States - UWRJ-L104-311B-1 | ecosystem: Environmental > Terrestrial > Plant litter >...
AGCACCATCTAATAGCCCATGAGTCTATATTACCTAACATCTGTTCTCTGAGCATTTTAAACATATCTGAGCCCATTTTATTAAATGATTTTTTAAAATGACTATCTCTCCTAAGCGTATCGTAATCATCAACTACCCAATTTATATCATTCCATCTATTTTTCCAAGTAGCCCAGCCCCAGCTGGATGATCTTTTAGTAAAGTAAACATCATTTGACGGGTTTAAAATTGTAGGTGTGTAACCAGATACTGAGTAAACCAACTTATCTGCAGAATAGTATTCAAGTGCGGAATTCATGTAGTGAAGGAAGTTAGGACTTGTTACTAAATCATCTTCCAACACTATAACAGAATCATATTTATCCATAATGCGACTAACGCCCTCAATTATTGATTTAGCTAGTCCCAAGTTCTTCTGAGCTTCTATAATATGTATATCTTTGAAACCATCAATAGATTTAAGATAAGTTCTAACCTGGTTAATATCCGGTTCGTCACGACTATCTTTTGCGGCATCTGAGAAAATATATAGTTCACTTTCCATAGCCAGAAAATTCATTTTCAAAGTATCAATGGTGACCTTTAAAGTGTCTAATCGTTTATAAGTAAAAAGTAATACAGGTGATAATTCCGTCATGATTGACTTTTTAAAATCTTAATTAACTGGGAGACAAAAACCCTTCCAAAGTCAAGAGTAAAATATATCACAGGAACCTTTGATCGTTTCGCCCAATTCCAACGCGTAACTATTTTATTCGGCGAACGGATGGATGTGAAGGTATCCCTCAAATAACGTATCCCTTTTTTACCTGTGTGTAAATTATTAAGTCCAGTGTCAATTATATGGCTTAGCACTACTCCTTTTACATTAACTAATAAGGAATATCCAGCCCGCCTAGCTCTAAGGGAAAATTCTTCATCTGCCATATAGTGTGGGAATTCCTCTTCATTGTAGAGTCCTATACTATTAAAAATTGACGACTTGATTAGTGTTCCTCGGCCTGGTAATAAATCGGATTCGATTAAATCATGAGTAATTTTAAATTGTGAATATGGCACATCAATAAACACAGGCGAAGAATACTTCGCTAACCATTCAATCCATTTTGTCCCAGCATAAGCAATATGCTCAGCATTAGCTATATCTACTGAAATACTACCAATAATGGAATTTGGATGGCTATTAGCTACATCCAACATAATGGAGATGTAGTCTCTATCGACTATGAGATCATTGTTTAATGTCAAAATATAAACTGCGTTATTACTTAATGCATATCGTACACCCAAATTTGTTGCGGCAGTCCACCACATACTATCTTTTCCTTTCAATATAATGACCTCAGGAAACTCGTTTTTTATAAATATGCTGGTTCCATCTGTAGAACCATGATCTACAACAACTACCTGAAACTGTTTGCAGGTCTGTTCTTTCAAACTTGATAAACACGCTTGGGTTAATAGCCAACGGTTAAATACAGGGATTATAATATACAACATATATTTATTTAAAAGACATTATCTTTTTTAAGATACAGGTAAAGAGACTTTTTTAGGTTTTGCTAAAATAGCGCCAAACTTAAAAAAGCTATTTAAATCTTTATCTGTAAAGGACCTAAATTTATTTGTTGAAACTAACCCAATAATTAACCATAAAAAGTAATAATTCAGATCAAATTGAGTTAATTCTTCAAGAAAAAACAGAATCCATCTGGAGGCAATAAGCACACCAAGCATTTTACAGAAGTTATTATTCGATTTATAAATGGCATAATATGATGAAATTAATAACATAAGAAAATATAGTAATACCCCTATTAACCCAGAATTAAGTAAGGTATTAAGAAATCCCACCTCTGTCCCATAACGCATATTTCCGGTAACTAATTCAGTAAAATATATAGATTTATATTTTGCTACAGCACCACCACCAAACAACCATGTACCGTTATCATTCATTGTCTGAAAAACTTCTACATATAGAAACGTTCTGGTATCAGCAGTCAGGTTACTGGTTTCACTAATTTTCGTTCTTATAGTATATCCTTCATTTTTCTGCAATTGTTCAAATATGTTAAATCCACCGAATACAGCCATTAGTAGGAGAAAAGTCGGCAATATGAACATAAATGCATGTGCACTTCTATATAGAATTTTAGATGACAAAGATCTTAAATAGAAGGTCCCCAAGGCTAAGAAAGAGACTGATATTTTAATTATGTTAGCCCTAAAATCCAGAATTGAAAGTACAGAAGTGATAGCAACTAACAGAATCAAAGCCTGGTGCTTAAATTTTAGGTAAGGCAGGCAAACTATAAAAAAGCTAATGGGAATAACTATCCTGGCATATAGTTCCTCATTTGTAACTAAACCTATTGGAATAAGTAAAAAACCATAGTAACAGACATATTTTATAAAAAAAAAGAATGTTTGTCTTAACAGCATCAAATTTTTTCCAATAAAAAACGCTAAAGGCACAAGAAGAAATAAAGAAGAAGAAAGAAATAAGACCTTCCAATCCCAATATGATCGGACAGTAAATGCTCCATAAATAATCGTAAAAACATTCCAGCACAATAGAATACGATAAGTATTTACGATAGATTTAGGTATTCCTTCCTGTAGTTTACTTTTTGTTGTAATATAAATTATGATAAATAATGCCAAATACTTACTCAAAGAAGATAAAGGAGTAAGATATGTGTCTGACAAGCCAGTTCCACTAACATAATGCGAAGCATCTGCTAATACGAACAAAATAATAAGCGCCAGTGTTATTTTTTTAGTATTCATCTATTGGTATAATTCTACTATTGCTTCCACACCGTTGAAAATTGAATAATTCTGCTCTATATATTTTAAAGCTGCTGTACCTTTTAGCTTACTTGTTTCCTGATTTGTACGACAAAAAATTATCATTTCTGCCAATGTATGGTAATCTGGATCAATAATAAAACCATTGTCATCATTATTTATTAAATCTTTCAATCCTGGAACATTATACAAAATTGAGGTTATTCCGCATGCCATAGCCTCGAGGGCCGCATTACCCAATCCTTCGTAAACCGAAGGCATCAAATATACGTCAGATGCAATTAAATAATTTCTCACATCTGTTTTGTTTCCCAAAAATCTGATACTATTATAAACACCTAATGATTTAGCCAATTCAATTTCTTCATTTTCTGTATTACCTGTACCAAGATGAATATATATACAAGATACTTTTTTGTTAGTTATTTCTAATGCGCGTATGATATCATGATGGTTTTTTACATGGCTGCACCCCCCGGTTGAGATGACAACGAGATCTTTATCTGATATATTTAATGTCTCCCTGACTATGCGTCGTTCATCATCTGATACTGACGGATAAAACTTTGTTGCATCATACCAGTTATTTATCTTGATCGATGGGTTTTTATAATATTTCAATTCATTTTGATAAACACTTTCTCCGATACTATGAAATACCAAGCCGAAAACCTTTCTGCAGATTAGTCGCTCCAGTACAGCTTTAAACCAAGTGATTTTTCTATTTTTAAAAACATTATGTATAGTCCTCACGCATCTTATGCCTTCTATAAATCCCACCAACGAAAACAAGCTGTAGTATGAAGATCGATGAATATGTATCACATCAATGTTTTCGTTTTGTATAAGATCCCTGACTTCCTTAAAGTATCTAAATAGAAACAGAGGGTTGAATATTCCATTACATAGAGGCTTATGCATTATCTGAATATTAGCCTTATCAAATTGCAATGAAAAATCACCGACATTTACACCCGTACTTAGTGCAACCATATTTATTCCCTTTTTCTGGAATAAGGGAGCTGCATTCGCATACATAATTTCTGCACCAGAATATTTAATTTCATTAAAAACATGAAGGACTCTCATATATGCTACAGTCGATTTAGATTGAATTTATAATTGATCATTTGTTTATCGAAGTCTTTTTTTGAACCTAAGAATAAAATTCTTGTAAAAATAAAACGCCGGAAAAGCAGATAAAAGCAATATGACAGCAAAATTGTCGAAATGAAAATTATTGTTAAGTTATCAGTTAAGTACTTGTGCAACAAAATTTGGATTGTTTGATGCAGATACATAATAACAATAGATGATTTCCCAATTGCGATAAAAGAGCGTGATATTATGGAAAATTTTGAACAGAACTTCCCGACAAGTAATATAAATAAAGTACACCCTATACTAATCAAAAACGTCACACCTGGAATTCCATAAATTACGTTTTTCATATCAAAAAAATTATCAATTTTCAGTTTAACGAGTAAGATTCCCAGGAACGAACAAAATATCGAGAAAGCAACAGTTAAATATGAAAACTTCGTTTCTTTAAATAAAAAACCAGAATAGCATATAGGAGTTGCAAGTAAGACTACATTAATATCCCATGGAAATCGAAGTGCTGGAAAATATGCGGCATTCAAATATGCCAGAATCAAAAAGGCAACCATTACAACTATGACTTTTCTAGTATTTAAAACTCCAATCAGATAATTTAAGACTATTTGAGAAAAAAATAATGTGGTAATAAACCAAAACACTGTTGTATAACTGGATAACCATTGCCCCCCTAGTAAAAATCTTAGTACCGATAATGTAAATTGATTAAAAGATAAAGGAACATTTCGAAAATGATCATACTCTTGGATAGAATATATGATTAGTAAAAAAACAAAATAGGGAATTAATAATTGTATAGTCTTGTTAAAAATAAACTCACGATCGTGCGTTTTCTTTTTAAATAAAAAGCCGCTTATAAAAAAAAACATCGGCATATGAAACATATAGATATAGCTTTGTAATATTCCAAGGTGTCCCAAAACAACCAATAATATTCCAAATCCTTTTGCTATATCAATATAGTCCAGTCTATTTAAACTAGTCTCTATTTGCATAAAAACACATTATTGATTCCATTTTATTTTTTCTTTAATCGTTTTATTAGGAGATCCAGCTGAAACGACATCTTTAGGAACATCTTTGGTAACAATTGATCCCATACCAATAACACTCCCATCGCCTATGCTTACACCTTTTAAAATTATCACCCTGCTACCTACCCAAACGTTATTACCTATTGAGATAGGTTTCTCAAAATTAATAAGCTCCCCGTGCTCATTGAATATAGGATGAGTATCACTAGCCCATAATTCTATATGATCCGAAAATAAACAGTCTGTTCCAATAGTAATATTGTTCAGTTCTCCGGCATTGATTATCCGTATTCCTCCAAAGGTTGTGCGATCACCGATCGTGACTATACATCCAGTACCTCTAATAATTATATTTGCTTGTCTGAGCTTTACATTGGCCCCTATTACTATACTATTATTATCACCAGTAATAGTTATTGATGTATCTTCAATAAAAACATCCCGAGCAATAATACTGTTAGCTTCCCCTTTAATGTGCGCAAAGGTTCGATAAATTTTCGAATTCTGGATATCCACCAGATTATTCTTCCCCATTTTTATATTAACCCTAAAAAATAAACCTGATAAGGTGCTACTTTTGGATATACTATATTCCAAAAGTATTTTATTAAAAAAGGAAACAATGTTCACTATTATTTTTTTCATTAACGTACATAAGTTATTTACCAATAACAAGCACCTTCAACGGCTGCAGCATTTTTAGGTCTATTTTTATCACTTGGCCTTACCCAATATTCGTTATATAAGTTTTCGTAGGGATATACAATGTAATTTTCCCATCTGGCACCCTTTATCCCAAATAAAAGTTGTGTCACGCCACCTAAATGAATCGCTTTTTTACCGAGACTTTTGACATAGGACGCTAATGGAAACCCATATGCTCCACAACCGATTATGCATATATCAAAGTCCATCTCCCGTATTTGATTTTTCATTGAGTCCAAGGCTTCAAACCAGTCTTTATAATTAGTTTCCTCACCTGCTAAACTTTGCACTGCTTTGATAGTTTTTAATTCAAACTGAGGCAAAAGATTATTATGGAACAATTTGTCTCTGTTTAAATACTGGGATTCAATTTGTTCGGCAAATGGGTGAATGACTAAAACTTTCTTGTTTTCTAAAGCTCTGGTCCACGGATTCGTTGCAAAAAAGGGTTCTAAGTCTTCTAACATCACCTTTTTAGACTGTGAGAGTTCTCTTTGAAAAAATGTTTCTTCTTTTAACCATGATCCTAATATGTCAACTTGATTCAGATCATCGATCATCATCAGACAAAACTTTTCAATGTTCTCTTGAGTTGCAGGAAAGAACCCTGACCAATTTTCCATTTGCTTTATACTTCCAGAATTCCACCACCAAGGCGGAGATGTTTGAGAGATAAATCCTCCAACTGATTTATATTGTTCCGGATATTTCACGCCTAAATAATTAACCATACAAGCTAGTTCTGTTGAACCAAGACGAGCAATCATCAGGGGCTTATTGCTCATTAAGCGATCATATATTAAATCATTTGCATACTCTTTAACAGAAAACAATGTCCAATTTCTACCAAATTTTGATTTACTTGAATCGTATTTCGAGTATAAGACTTTCGCAACTTTTAGAGGGTAACTTAATAAGTTCATCATAATTTTATACTAGTTAAATCGTCTTCATTAAATACGCCGTCTTCATCCGCCAAAATAAAGTTTTCAGAATTAGGATAGCTATGCCAAAAGTCTCGGGGGCATATTTTAATTCCATCATTTAACAATGCTGGTTTATAAGAGAAGGAACTTTTGCTGGTTATCAATAAATCAGCCCTTGACATATGAAGAAAGGAATTTTGAGCATTCATATCAAGGCAAAAATGCAGATTACTGAATTTTTTAAATTCACTGAAATCTGACACTGTACCCTGGGAAAAGAAATAGATAGCTATAGGTTTATCTGACTTTAAGTTATCTACCACACGCCGAAGGACATTTTCAAAATAGTTATTATTTTGCCAACGCATAGTTAAATTGGGATTATGATTTTCTTTACCAATTACAATATCCCCTCTTCGAACATGAATTGCTATGTTAAAATATTTATCAGAATAAAGAAGTGTTTCAGTTTGTCTAGCTTTTGCATTGTTAAATTTATATTTTATATCAGTTATCACACCATACTGATCCTTATACGACTGATCCTGCTCTGCAATGAAGACTACCTTCTTATCTTTATATGAAGAAATAATTTCATTGATCAGTTTCAATTCATCCGGCTTAGATTCATCAAATAATGGCAGTTTGACTCTAATATAATCTTGTTCGCTAATTAGTTTTTTAACAGATATTTCATCCTCACCAAATCCTAAGAAGTAATCCCATTTTTTAGAAGAAAATGGGATATGTGCGAATTTCAAATTCAATTGTTTTGCAAACCAATAACCAGCTATCCAATTAGCCAATTGATGTCCAATACCAGCATCGTAATTTGGAACAGCGCTAAAATAATTCTCTGTTTTCACTACTTCTTTAGGCCTTTGGGCTTTATGGTGCCAATAAGATTTATATAATGCAGGATACCACTTTTTCTCTCTCGCAAAAGAAATAGTAATATTTTTAACCCTTTTAATTACCTTTCTTAATAGTTGATTCATTTTTGATTGAAAACTTAGTTTCCATTATATTATTTTTTTACGCCTAACCTTTTCAAACCACCATTAGCCACTTGTTTTAAACTAGCTCTTTCATCACTATTAAAAGCAATAAACCAAGCTGTAATGGTCACCGATACAGTGCTGATGAGTGAAACAATAATCAATTCAATAATTCCCTCCTCCATCATTAGGTATGGAACTATAGATATACCAGTGGCAACTAATAACATTAGTATACACCTGCCAATAACATCTTTTAAAAATAATGATATTGACAAATTAAAGTATTTATTGGAAAAATATAAGGTCATAACGGATTCAGATAGTGAGTAGGCAATAAATACTAGATATAGAGCATATGGAGGGAAATTATAGAAGAAAAGAATATATGAAAATAGCAATGGTGCAAAGCGTAGAATGGAAACATAAATTTGAAATTTACGAATATTGCCTACTGCGGAGATGGAACTGGAAATCGTTATATAAAGTTGCTCAACCAGATTGCGTAATAAAAGCAGACGGCAAAAGATTATAGCATATTCGGGTACATTTTTGAGCCAAATATTAAAAATATACGGCATTTCAATAAATACAGGAATGTAAAAGAATATTAACAGAAGAAATGAAGCCTTGGTGCCAGTCATTGATGCTTTGATCATCAAAGTCCTGTTACCCGCTCCTTCACTTTTATCTATTATTGGATTAAGCGCCTTTAACATTGTTACTGCGAAAGCCCCAAGTTGTCCGCTTACCTGTCCCGAAATACCTTGAGCAGCATTTACAACTGTTCCAAAAAACATATTCATTAATATACCCTGACCATAGTTGGATAACATACTGGTAGAAGACCCTAGGAATGTCCAGCCCGCAAATCCAGTCATTTCTCTGAAAACTGCCATATCAAAATACTTCTTTAAATTAATTTGGCATTCTTCGTATTTTCTGAGGCAATAAACCCTTCTAATGACTAGAAGTATGATTGAAAGTCCAGCAGTTAAAAAACCGTAAGCAGTTAAGTGATCGAATGATGAATATGTTATGTATAATGCAATCCCTAATTTAAATAATGCTTCTACTACGCCTAGCACCGCAAAAAGCATCATGTTCTCATGTGTATTTATAACAGCATCATAAGGGACTGAGATTATAGTAAACAAGGTACTTATAATCATAAATTGAAAAATCAGCCTAGCCACGGCAACGCGAGCTTCCGGAATTTTCAAGACTCCTTTAAATAAAAAATATCCAACAACCTCTAGCAAAAGAAGAACAAGTAAGGCAATAATTACATGTAAGACAACACTGACATTGAAAATATTCTTCACTTTGTCAAAATCACCAGCACCTTCAGCATAAGACATAAATCTTTGCGTAGCACTTGCCATAGCGCTATTGAGAAAAGTAAGCATTGAAATGGCCCCTGCAACTACATTAAATATACCAAAATCAGTTACACCCAATGCATTTAAAATTAGCCTTGTTGCATAAAGTGAAATGAAAACAGTTATTGCCATTCTGGCATATAGGATGCCTGTATTCTTGATAATCCTACTGCCTGCTTTCATTTAGTAACTATTTAATAGCCGGTGTTTGGAGGACTAAGAGATCCTTAAACAAGCAATTATAATATTGAGGTCCTGAATTACTTTTTAAAGATTTTTTTCCAAAAGTTTTGTTTCGTCCCTTCATTTCCATAATTCCCATAACCATATCCGTAACCATATCCGTAACCACTACTTACATCAATATCATTAATTACAATACCAATTTTTTTCATTTTTTTGTCTCGATAAAGTGCATCTACAATTTTTAGCTGATCTTTATTGGTGTATTTCTGACGTACTACATATAAACAAATATCCGAATGAGGCTCGATCAACTGCGGATCCGTCACTAGTCCCAATGGAGGTGCATCAATTATTATATAATCGAACTTAGATTTAAGTTCTGAAATTAACTCACCCATCCGGTTATTCATTAATAGTTCAGCTGGATTCGGAGGTATGGGGCCAGAATTAACAATATAAATATTAGGGTGAATTGTAAGTGCTTTAATAATACTATCAGCTTTGAGACTAGGATCAATAATATAATTGGTGAAACCATTATCATTCAAAATATCTAATTTTAGTGATAGTCCTGGCTTGCGCAAGTCTAACTCCATCAGTACTACCTTTTTCCCCGATAATGCTAAAATATTACCCAAATTTAAAGACACGAAAGATTTTCCTTCACCCCCCATACTTGATGTAAGCATAATTACTTTACTGGCTAATCCCGGAAGATAGAAAGTAAGATTTGTACGCAATGCTCTAAATTGTTCTGCGATCACAGATCGAGAACTATTTGCTACAACAAGATTATCATTCTCCATATTATGGATAATTTCACCAATGATTGGAACATTGGTATTATTACTGATATCTTCTTTGCTTTGAATCTTAGTATTGAACAATTCCATTAGATATAGTAAAGCAATAGGAAAAATAATTCCAAATGCGATACCTATAATATATATAATTTTCCGCTTAGGAGTAAAAGGAACTACAGCTGCTTCGGGAGGGTCTATAGTTCTTGAATTAGCAATGTTAGATGTTTTCGATATAGCTGTTTCTTCACTTTTCTGCATTAGGAATATATATAATTCCTGTTTGATCTGCTGCTGTCTTGCAAGATTTAAATAGTTTCTTTCAGTTTTAGGAACTTCCTGAATCTGGCCTTCAGCATTGGACATTTGTTTAGCAATCCTGTTTTTAGAGATTATAAAAGAGTTTCGAGTACTAATTAGATTAGATAACATATCCTTGCGAAGATTAGCAATCTGTTCATCTAAATTAATAATAACGGGATTGTTTACGGTTGTACTTATAAGTCTGCGGTCCTTTTCCAATAGTAACGAATTATATTTCTCTATAAGCCCACTAAATACTATATCTTCAGAAATTAACGAGCTTGGAAGAACTCTTTGTACATTATTATCTTTTAAATATCCTTCTAAGCTATTTAAAACACTAATTTGTGTCTCTACTTTAGCCATGTCTGTAACAAATTGTCCTGTAGAGGAAACTAATAGTTTCCCTTGCTCAGACATGTCTGCTAAATTATTTTTTTGTTTAAAAGTCTGTATATTCCCCTCTAAACCAGACAGTTCTTCACCTATATAATTTAATCTATTCTTGATGAATTTAATTGTACTATCTGCAACTTCATTTTTATCTTTGAGATTACCTTGTACATAGTTGTAAATTAACCTGTTCAAAATATCCTCTCCCTTTTTTGGAATTGGATAGCTTAAAGATAAATCAATAATAGTTATCTGCTTATTTGTTACGCCTACACTTAAGTTATTCATTAACGAAGCCGCTCGGGCTTTAACAGAAACTATGCTGAAACTATATTTTTCATGTTGTATTGGCACTGCATAATTTCTTTTAATCTGAACTATACCAACACCGGGAAGATTAAGGTTTTGATTAAAGTTAATTATCGTATCTTTTGCTCCTATTTTAAGAGATAG
>Ga0247809_1001329_pt1 | contig 11112 bp, 14 predicted proteins | sample UWRJL104311B1_FD_180951 | JGI IMG/M metagenome (GOLD analysis project Ga0247809, IMG submission 180951) | Plant litter microbial communities from Arlington Agricultural Research Station in Wisconsin, United States - UWRJ-L104-311B-1 | ecosystem: Environmental > Terrestrial > Plant litter >...
AGGCCCGAATTTCACCTCCGACAAGGGCACCGTCCGGGTGATCAAGGGCGGTAAGGAAGTCAGCGTGTTGCATCCGGAAAAACGCCTCTACACCGTTCAGAACTCGGTGATGACCGAAGCCGGGATCGATGCCGGTTTCACCCGTGACCTCTACGTCGCCCTCGGCGAACCGCTGGGTGATGGCGCCTGGGCCGTGCGCGTTCACGTCAAACCGTTCGTGCGCTGGATCTGGTTCGGCGGTCTGTTGACCGGCTTCGGCGGGTTGCTGGCGGCGCTGGACCGGCGTTATCGGGTCAAGGTGAAAAGCCGCGTGCGTGAAGCACTGGGCATGACGGGAGCCGCTGCATGAGACGTTGGTTGATGCTGTTGCCTCTGGTGATTTTTCTGGTGGTGGCTGTTTTTCTGTATCGCGGGCTGTATCTGGATCCCGCCGAGTTGCCTTCGGCGATGATCAACAAGCCGTTCCCGGAGTTTTCCCTGTCGAACGTGCAGGGCGACAAGACCCTGAGCAAGGCTGACATTCTGGGTAAACCAGCGCTGGTCAATGTCTGGGGCACCTGGTGCATTTCCTGCCGGGTCGAGCACCCGGTGCTGAACAAACTCGCCCAGCAGGGCGTGGTGATTTACGGCATCAACTACAAGGACGTCAACGCTGATGCCTTGAAGTGGCTGGAGGAGTTTCACAACCCCTACCAGCTGGACATCCGTGACGATGCCGGTTCCCTTGGCCTGAACCTCGGCGTGTACGGCGCGCCGGAAACCTTCTTCATCGATGCAAAAGGTGTCATCCGCGACAAGTTTGTCGGCGTGATCGACGAGCAGGTCTGGCGCGAAAAGCTGGCCGCCAAGTATCAGTCGCTGGTCGATGAGGCCAAGCCATGAAGCGCTGGATAGCGGCTGTGGTATTGGGCTTGAGCATGGCCGGCGTGGCGCATGCCGCCATCGACACCTACGAATTCGCCAAAGAAGGTGATCGCGAGCGTTTTCGCGAGTTGACCAAAGAACTGCGTTGCCCCAAGTGCCAGAATCAGGACATCGCCGATTCCAACGCGCCAATCGCCGCCGACCTGCGAAAAGAGATCTTCCGCATGCTCGGCGAGGGCAAGGACAATCAGCAGATCATCGACTTCATGGTCGACCGCTATGGTGATTTCGTCCGCTATAAACCGGCACTCAACGCCAAGACGGCACTGCTCTGGTTCGGCCCGGCCGGCCTGTTGCTGGGCGGTTTTGTGATCATCGCCGTGATCGTGCGCCGTCGTCGCGTACAACGCGCTGCAACCCCGGACGCGCTTTCTGCCGAGGAGCGTGAGCGCCTCGACCACCTGTTGGATAAAAACCAAGAATGATTGATTTCTGGCTCGCTGCAGGTCTGCTACTTCTGGTTGCCCTGAGTTTTCTGTTGATCCCGGTTCTGCGTGGTCGTCGCGCGCAACTTGAAGAGGATCGTACTGCCCTGAACGTCGCGCTGTATCAAGAGCGCGTGGCTGAGTTGCAGACTCAGCAGGAAGAGGGCGTTCTTGATGCCGCGCAAATGGACACCGGCCGCGCCGAAGCGGCCCGTGAGCTGCTCGCCGACACCGAAGGCGTGGCAGCGCCGCGAGTGACGCGCCTGGGCAAGCCATTGCCATTGCTGGCAGCGGTGCTGGTTCCGGTGCTCGGCCTTGGCTTGTACCTGCATTTCGGTGCCAGCGACAAAGTCGAACTGACCCGCGAATTCGCCCAGGCGCCACAGTCGATGGAAGAGATGACCCGTCGTCTGGAACGCGCCGTCGCCGCTCAGCCAGATTCGGCTGAAGGCCTGTATTTCCTCGGTCGCACGTACATGGCTCAGGACCGTCCTGGCGACGCAGCGAAGATCTTCGAACGCACGGTTAACGTGGCCGGTCGTGAACCGGAACTGCTCGGCCAATGGGCTCAAGCCCAATACTTTGCCGATGGCAAAAAGTGGTCGGACAAGATTCAGGCGTTGACCGACGAGGCTTTGAAAGCCGATCCGAAAGAAGTCACCAGCCTGGGCCTGCTCGGTATCGCGGCGTTTGAAAGCCAGCGTTATCAGGACGCCATCGATTATTGGAATCGCCTGCTGGCGCAACTGCCGCCCGACGACAGCTCCCGTGGCGCACTGGAAGGCGGTATCGCCAAGGCTACCGAGAAACTTGAAGCCAGCGGCGGCAAGGTTGCCCAGGCACCTGCGGCCAAACCCGCAGCGTTGCTGAAAGTCACCGTAGACCTGGCGCCCGCGCTCAAAGCCAAGGTCCAACCGGGCGACAGCGTATTCATCTTCGCCCGCGCGACCTCGGGCCCGCCCGCGCCGCTGGCGGCCAAACGCCTGACCGTGGCCGACTTGCCAGTGACCGTCGAACTGGGAGATGCCGACGCGATGATGCCGCAGTTGAAACTGTCGAACTTCCCTGAAGTCCAACTGGTTGCGCGCATCTCCCGTGCCGGCCAACCGACTGCCGGAGAATGGGTCGGTCGCAGCCAGCCTCTGGCCAGCAGCACTACGGCGCCGCAGACACTGACCATCGACAGCCCGGATAAATAACAGGAAAACGCCACATGACCGCTATTGCTCGTATCACCCTGCTCAGTCTGGTTTTGGGGTTAAGCGCATGTGCGGTCCAGCCGCCGGAGCCCACGTCGCCGCCACCTATTCCGCCGTCGCAGCCAAGACCTACACCATCGCCAACACCTACGCCAAGCAAGCCGGGCATCCCGGCCAAGCCCGCCAAACCGATGCCACGCACCTCCGCCAGCTTCGCGCCGCCACCGGGTGGCAACAGCCATTGGGATGCCAAGCTCGGCGTCTATGTGCTGGAGGATCAGACCAACACCTTCTACCGCCAGCGCACCTACTACCGCTGGAACAACGGCTGGAGCCGCTCGATCAGCCCGGATGGGCCGTGGGAAGACACGGATATTCACGGCGTGCCGGGCGGGTTGGGGCGGCAATTCGGGCAGTAAATGGAAACGGCGATCTCAGGATCGCCGTTTTGTTGTTCGGTCTGTTTGAAAGCGACTCACAGAATTTGCCTTATAGGGCAGCAACGTCTTGGCTGATTTGATTAACCCCTGACGAAACAGAAGATCCAGATAGGTGCTGACGTCCAATGGCGGCATCTTCAGTTGCTTCCTTTGCCGCTGTGCTGCCCCAACTACCGCGGCGGAGTCCAGGTCGAAAAGGTTGCAGACGAACTCGTCAGGGTGTTGCGCCTCAATACCGAAGGGGACCAACGCGGAACGAGGAAAGTCTTTCTGATTGAACGTGACGATGACGTTGGCGTTGCAACAAATGGCGGCTGCCAACACATGTCGATCGTCAATATCAGGCAATGTCAGTCCTTCGATCAGTACCTCGTGACCCGTTACGCTAGCGTCGGGTAATGCCTGATTCATCAGATCTGACGTGCGATCCAGTTGTTCAGCGTTCATATCTGGACGGTTTTTGAGTAGATTGCGTTTCCATTCATTGTGTATCTCCGCAGACCACTTCGCTCTGAAATGACCAAAGAGCGCAAGCCACATCAGAAAATCTCTCAAAGGGAGCGGGGGTACAAAACACAAGCGTCATATACAGCGGTAAAAGAGGAATGCCTCACTCGTATCCTGTCCTTAACGCTTGACCCTGCTCCGCGAGAAGCGTCATTGCTTGCTCGCTGGCAGTGTCGCACCGGTTTTTATAGTCCATCAAATCGGCAAATCGCACACGTCGGTGCTTGCCGGTTTTGTGGTAGGACAAGTCGCCGGATTCGAGCAATTTGATCAGGTGCGGGCGTGAGACGTTAAGTAGGTCTGCAGCTCCTGGGTGGGTAGTTCGAGGGTGTGAGCTTCGTTACGCTCATCAAAAATCTGGATGTGCTGGGTTTCCCCCTGATGAGCAAACACCGCTTCGCGCAAATCTTCGGCGGCGTTGACGCGGATTAGGCCGTTGAAGCGAGCCTGTTCGCGATGACGATGGCACATTCAACATTGATGTGAGAGATATTCCGCCATTGCGAGCAGGCTCGCTCCTACCGTTTTGTGTTGTTTGTTAAAACGCGGCTTTGCCGATGGAGGAACCACCATCGACAAACAAAGTCTGCCCGGTAATAAACCCGCTCTGCTCGGACATCAGAAACGCAATCGCCGCCGCGATCTCTTGCGGCTGGCCCAAGCGCCCCATCGGTACGCCCGCCAGATACCGCGCTTCACCTTCGCTCCCCGGCGGGTTGTTGGCGCGAAACAATTCAGTTTCAGTCGGCCCCGGGGCCACTGCGTTCACCGTCACGCCGGTCTGCGCCAGTTCCAGCGCCCACGATCGCGTGAAGCTGATCAGCGCCGCTTTAGCCGCTGCGTACGCGGTGCGTTGGGTGATTCCGAGCACGGTCAAACTGGAAATATTCACCACCCGACCCCAGCCCTTGGCGCGCATGTTCGGCAGCAGCGCCTGGGTGGCCTGCAACGCCGAATGCAGGTTGACCTGCATCACATCGTCGAACGTATCCAAATCAATTTCACCCAGCACTTGAGGGCGTACCAGACCAACGTTGTTCACCAGCCCATCAAATTCGTACGTCCTGGCCAGGTCCGCCAAGACTTCCTGAGCCAGCGCTCTGTTGCTCAAATCCAGAGGAAACAGAATGCCGGGGAATGTCAGGTCCGGCGTTCTGGCAATCCCGACTACCCGGTGGCCCGCACGATCCAGGTGCTCGGCCACTGCGCGGCCAATGCCTTTGCTGGCGCCAGTGATGAGAAAGGTACGACGGGTCATTTCACACTCCTTGAAAAATATGCCGCGGCTCAGGCGGCATTTGATCGGTTAGCCGCGAATCGCATCCAGCTTCGCTTGAGGCTCAGGACGTTGAGTGTAATCCGGGTTGACCTTGGCGTTACGAGTCACGCGGAGTGAGAGTAGTCAATCTTTGGGGAATGCCGTGGCGCGCAATCACACCCTGTAAAACAACCGAGCGTCACTATCCGGAATTTTGTGCTTGAGTAAAGATAACTCTAGGGTTATGTTTTATTGGGCCTGAGCAAGGAGGCTATTGGTGCAGAGCAGGCTAATGATTAAAGAGTTGGAAGAGGCCGGATGGATACTGGATCGGATTACCGGAAGTCATCACATCTTCAAACACCCCTACAACCCGTACACCATTCCTGTCCCTCATCCGAAAAAGGATTTACCGATCGGGACGGTCAAAAGCATCAGGAGGCGAGCCGGGCTGTACTGCCCGGGAGCCAGTTTTGCAGGAGATCCATAATGCAATATCCAATCTGTATCGAGTGGGGCGACGAGAACACCGCCATCGGTATTCAGATCCCCGATATTCCAGGCGCCGTAACGGCCGGGGATACGTTTGAAGATGCCTATAACGCGGCGGTCGAGATTGCTCACATCATGCTTCAGGAAATTGCGGCTGACGGGGAGTCGATACCGATGCCTACGTCTGCGGCTGCTCACCGTGGTAATCCAGACTTCGCCGATATGGGTTGGGGAATGCTGGAGTTGGACGTCGCGCCCTATATGGGCAAAACCGAGAAGGTTAACGTGACACTTCCTGGTTATGTGATTCAACGCATTGACCGGTATGTGCGCGAGCACAATGTGAAAAGCCGTTCTTCCTTTCTGGCAGATGCGGCAATGGAAAAGTTGGTTCGACACTGAGTGATCTGAGGCACATCCCTTGTGGGCAAGCTCGACGCTTGAGCTTGCCCACAAGACTTTAGATTTCTTAAGCCGTCGCCAACGAAGCCTTCTGCGACACACTCAAAAACCGCAACAACGCCAACAGTGGAAACGCGCTGCCGACAATCACGATCCACAGCCAGCCGCCATGTTCATACACCGCGCTGGCCACCGACGAACCGAACGCGCCGCCGATGAAGATGCTGGTCATGTACAGCGCATTGAGGCGACTGCGGCTTTTGGCGTCGAGGGCGTAGACCGCGCGTTGGCCGAGGACCATGTTCATCTGTACGCAGAAGTCGAGCACCACGCCGGTCACCGCAAGGCCAATCACGCTGTAGAGCGGATGGATGAAGGCCGGCAGAAAGCTCAGGCTGGCGAACAGCAGGGCCAGCAAGGACGCGATGCGGGTGTGGCCAGCATCGGCCAGTCGCCCGGCGATGGGGGCTGCGATAGCGCCGATGGCACCGACCAGGGCGAAGATCGCGATCTGGGTTTGCGACAGGCCATGGTTGCGTACGAGCTCCAGCGGCACGGCGGTCCAGAACAGGCTGAACGTGGCGAACATGCAACCCTGATAGAACGCACGCTGACGCAACACCGGCTGTTGGCGCAACAGCGTCCACAGCGAACCCAGCAACTGCCCATAAGACGCACTGTGATCAGGCTGGCGCTTGGGAATGGTCAGCGCGAGCACGATGCTGATCGCCGCCATCAACGCTGCCGCAATCATAAACATCGCACGCCAGCCGAAGTGGTCAGCGACTACGCTGGACACCGGTCGAGCCAAGAGGATGCCCAGCAGCAAACCGCCCATGATCCCACCGACCACGCGGCCACGAGTTTCTTCCGGCGCAAGATGCGCGGCTAGTGGAATCAGGATCTGCACCGACACCGAACTGAAACCCACCAGCAACGAGATGAGCAAAAATACGTTGGGCTGATCGGTGAACGCAGCGCCCAGCAAACTCGCAATCGCCACCACGGTGGTGATGATCATCAGCCGGCGGTTCTCCAACAAATCGCCCAGCGGCACCAGGAAGAACAGCCCCAGCGCATAGCCAATCTGGGTCAGCGAAACGATCAGGCTGGCCATGGTGCTGGTCAGGCCGATGTCCGGCGCGATCAGGCCGATTATCGGCTGGGCGTAGTAAATATTGGCCACAATGGCACCGCAGCAGAAGGCGAAGAGCAACACCATGCCTTTGGTCATTGTCGCCGTGCCGTGGGGCACCTGAGTCGCTGGTTTCATAACGGGTCGCTCTGAACAAAAGGGAATGCGCGAAGGCTAAGCGGTAAGCTCAAACGGCGAAAAAGTGATTGGAGTGATAGTAATTATTCCATTGCGGAATGAGTGACGCGTGGCGGGACGTACGCCTTGCGTCGGGACATAGAGTCTGGATGATACCTTCACTTACATCCTGTTCGATAGCGTGCTTATGTTCTCTCTTCACGTTTCACTACTGGAAGGCACTGCCATGAATGCAATGTTCCGTCACCTGATTCGCGGCGCTTCAGCCCTGACCCTGATCACCTTGTTTACCTCAGGCCTGGCCCAGGCCGCCGACGCGCCGGGCATGCGTATTGGCGTTCGTGGCGAGATCACCGGAGTCAGCCCTGACGTGTTGAAAGTCCGCGCCAGCAGTGGCGAAAACGTAGTCATCAACCTGACCAACGACACCAGGATCCGCGCCGTCACACTGGCCAATATTGAAGACATCAAACCTGGCAGCTACATCGGCACGGCCGCCGTTCCTCAGGAAGATGGCACCCTCAAGGCGCTGGAAGTCCACGTTTTTCCACCCGAATTGGCCGGCAGCGGCGACGGGCATCGGCCGTTTGATCTGGTCAAGGGCAGTACCATGACCAATGGCAGCGTCGGCGATCTGGTGGTCAGCAATGGCCGCGTGTTAACGGTTAACTACAAGGGCGGGCAGCAGAAGATTCTGGTGCCGGAGGATGTGCCGATTGTGAACTTGATGCCGGGGGATCGCAGCTTGCTGAAGGTGGGGGTGAAGATCGTGACGTTTGTGACGCAAAGCGCTGACGGAACGCTGACCGCGCAATCGATCTCGGCCGGCAAAGATGGCGTCACACCGCCGATGTGAAGGCAAGTCAAAATCCCTGTGGGAGCGAGCCTGCTCGCGAAGGCGGCAGCACATTCAATATTGTTGTGACTGATACACCGCTTTCGCGAGCAGGCTCGCTCCCACAGGGGATCTTCAGGGAGCATGGGTTTTGTGTTCGGCCACAAAAAAGGCGACCTGCTCAGGTCGCCTTTTTCATTGCGCTCAGAAACTACTGTCCGCTGTAAATCTGATCAAAGATCCCGCCATCATTGAAGTGGGTCTTCTGCACGGTGCGCCAGTCACCGAAGGTTTTCTCTACCGACAAAAAATCCACTTTCGGGAAACGATCGGTGTACTTGGCCAATACCGCAGGATCACGTGGACGCAGGTAGTTTGCCGCCGCAATCTCCTGACCTTCCGGCGACCACAAGTACTTCAAATATTCCTCGGCCGCAGCACGAGTGCCTTTCTTGTCGACCACTTTGTCGACCACCGACACTGGCGGCTCGGCTTCGGCCGATACGCTTGGGTAGATCACTTCAAACTGATCACGACCAAATTCGCGGGCTATCATTTCCGCTTCGTTTTCGAAGGTCACCAGCACGTCGCCAATCTGGTTGGTCATGAAGGTGGTGGTGGCTGCACGGCCACCGGTATCCAGCACCGGGGCTTGTTTGAACAGCTTGCCGACGAAGTCTTTTGCCTTGTTTTCATCACCGCCATTCTTCAGCACATAACCCCAGGCCGACAGGTAGGTGTAGCGACCGTTGCCCGAGGTTTTCGGGTTCGGCACGATCACCTGAACGCCATCCTTGAGCAGGTCCGGCCAGTCTTTCAGAGCTTTCGGGTTGCCTTTACGGACGATGAATACAGTTGCGGACGTGAACGGCGCGCTGTTGTTCGGCAGTCGCGTGACCCAGTTCTCCGGAACCAGTTTGCCGTTGTCCGCCAGGGCGTTGATGTCGGTGGCCATGTTCATGGTGATGACGTCAGCCGGCAGGCCGTCGATCACCGAGCGCGCCTGTTTGCTGGAACCGCCGAAGGACATCTGCAGGGTGATGTTTTCGTTGTGATCGGCTTGCCAGTGTTTCTGGAAGGCCGTGTTGTAGTCCTTGTAGAAGTCGCGCATCACGTCGTAGGAAACGTTGAGCAGGGTCGGTGCGGCCTGAGCCAAACTGGTCAATGTCAGGCCAGCGGCCAGAAGCGAGGCGCCAAAGAGTTTTTTCACTACGCAGTCCTTGTTCTAATTCAAAAGTGAGGCAATTTGCCAGCGACTATAGCTGTACGCGCATAGGCCTTTAAAGATTAAAAAGCTCTTTGCTTATTCCATTTTTTTAAATAGTGCATTGCCGCATCGCGAGCAGAACGCTGCGCCGTGTTCATGGTTGTTTTTCTTGCACACCGGGCAGTCATGTTGCAGCTGTTCGCCGCGCATGGCGTTGGCCAGTTCGGCGGTGAAAATTCCGGTGGGCACGGCAATGATCGAGTAACCGGTGATCATCACTAGTGATGAAATCACCTGACCCAACGGCGTCTTCGGCACGATGTCGCCGAAGCCCACGGTGGTCAGCGTGACAATCGCCCAATAGATGCCTTTGGGAATACTGGTGAAGCCGTGTTCCGGACCCTCGATCACGTACATCAGCGTGCCGAACACCGTGACCAGCGTGCTCACGCTGACCAGAAACACCACGATTTTCTGTTTGCTGCCGCGTAACGCCGACATCAAGTAGTTGGCTTGCTTGAGGTACGGGCTGAGCTTGAGCACGCGGAAAATCCGCAGCATCCGAATGATCCGGATGATCAGCAGGTACTGCGCATCGGCGTAATACAGCGCGAGGATTCCGGGCACGATGGCCAGCAAATCCACCAGCCCGTAAAAGCTGAACGCGTAGCGCCACGGCTTGGGTGAGCAATACAACCGCAGGATGTATTCAACAGCGAAGACGAAGGTGAACCCCCATTCGATATACGCCAGCACATCGGCGTAGTTCTGGTGAATGGAATCGATGCTGTCGAGCATCACGATGATGATGCTGGCGAGAATGATCAGCAGCAGGGTGCCGTCGAAGCGCCGCCCCGCCTTGGTGTCGCTCTGGAAAATCATGACGTAAAGGTCTTCACGCCAGTTTTTGCTGCTGTCCATGGAAAACGCCTGAACCGGGAATCAACGCAGCCTAGGTTGATTCTCCCCAGGAGCGCAAGGCGCACTGGCCCCCGTCGCTTTGCCGAGCATTTGAGTAGCCGTACGGATCAGCCAGCAGGCGAGGATGAATGGCGCGGTCAGCGTGGGCAGACCGATAGCGGCAAACATCGGCGTCAGCAGCAGCGCAAATGCAATGCCGACCAATGGCAGCCATGGCTGCTGGCGCTGCGAGCTGAAGGCGAGGGCGGCGAGCACGGCGTTATAGCCACCGAGGCCGAGCAGGCCGGTGTAGAAGTCGTGCTGCAGGAGGCTCCAACCCATGCCCGCAACAGACGCCAACAACGCCCAGCAGAAGGCGCGACGATCAGCGATCAGCAACCCGGCGGCAATCAACGCACCGGCCAGCGGATGACCGAGGAACATCACCTGGCCGAGACCTTTGAGTGGTCCGGCGAGCATGTTCAGCGTGTTGACTTCGATCAAATGCGCCTGTGTCGACGGTGTGGCGAAGCACAGCAGCAACCAACTCAGCCCCACGAAGGGCGCGGTGTAGGCGGGCAGGTATTGGCTAAGACGGGCGCGCTTGAGCCACTGTTGAGTGAGCATCGCGCTCAGGCCGCCGCAGGCAATGATCACCAGCGGAAGCACGGCGGACCACGGGAAATACAGGCTGAGCAACAAGCCGAGCAAAACCCCGTTGTAACTGAACAGCCCGGCCTGGCGATCGGCCTTGGCGTAGCCGCGACGTTGCGCAGTCAGCAATCCGGCGACGCCACCCAGCAACGCCCCGCCGAGCAGCGCTGGCGCGGTAAACAGAATGGCCAACAGGCACAGCAGGCCAAACAGCGGATGGCGCTGGAGGAATATCTGGCTGAAGCCGTTGAGCAGGGCAGTCGCCCAATCGGGGCAGTGGGTGTTGAAGTGATTGGCAGGCATGGTAGGTCTGGAAGTCAGTGAAACCGGGTCGCCGGCATCGCCAGCAGGCTGGCTCCCACACTGAATCTCTGTTCAGTCTTGATTTCGTGATCGACACAAAACCAATGTGGGAGCCAGCCTGCTGGCGATGAGGCCGGTAGGGGCGCTCTAGATCAACGTCTCAATGCGCAGTGAGTTAGTCGACCCCGGCTGCCCAAACGGCACACCCGCGGTGATCAATAAGGTGTCGCCACGCTTGGCCATGCCCTGGGCCTGGGCAATCTCCAGCGCCGTCGAACACACTTCATCCACCT
>Ga0247809_1001331_pt1 | contig 11107 bp, 7 predicted proteins | sample UWRJL104311B1_FD_180951 | JGI IMG/M metagenome (GOLD analysis project Ga0247809, IMG submission 180951) | Plant litter microbial communities from Arlington Agricultural Research Station in Wisconsin, United States - UWRJ-L104-311B-1 | ecosystem: Environmental > Terrestrial > Plant litter >...
TAATGAGGGGTATGGATTTTAACAGGCTCAAACCGTATCAAACAGTAGCATTACCAGTAATAAACCCCAGGCCAACGCCAGTGCCAAGCTCAGCCACGTGCCAATCTCAAGCGCCAATTTCAAATCGCCAAAAAGTTCAGGCGCCCTTCCCTAAATCCTCATCCGAATCCACCAAATCCCAAAGGACGAAACCTCTTCCTTCGCGACACATTCCTTGTTCTAGCTCTACATCCTCAAGTCAAACATTCGCTTCAGTCATATCCCACTCCTCACGACTTTCTTGGATTGCAGCCAATCTGCCACCGGTTCCATCCGCACCGTTACTTCTCCCCTCGCTCACACACTCAAAATGGAAGCCGTGAATTTTGTTGGAGACTATGCCGAGAACTTTTACACAAATGTGACGACCACGCTGGATGGCATGGATTCGCAAAAATGGATCCGTCTCGTCGCAGTCATAGGAGCCTATTTCTTGATTCGACCATGGATAGTGAAGTTCGGTGAATATGTGCAAGAAAAGGAACACGACAAGGAGATTGTGACGAAGGAAGACCTAGAAATAATGGCGGGTGGAAAGGCCAAACTTACGCCGAATGATATAAGAGGGCCAACTACACTGCCGGACGACAGCGGCAGCGAGGATGAGGGAGACGCTACGGGGCCGAGTTGGGGAAAGAAGGCTCGGAGACGCCAGAGACATGTGCTGAAGAGAATTCTGGAGCAAGAAGAGGCATTGAGAAGGGAACAACAAGCGGATGATGAGGACAAAGATATCCAAGAGTTTTTGGAGAGTGATGTATTGGTGGATTACAAGGAGGGCGAGGATGGATGGTGAGAGCATGCTACCTTGCGTTCGCTTTTGGGATGTAAGGGAGCCGCAGACATATATGCCTCATATAAGAATCCCGAACGCTGTATAACAAATGTACACTTACTGGGACTACCTACTGTTGTAACATATCACTTGTATTGACAGATGGGAGTTTGGGCTTAGTCTTACCTAGGGTTTCAGAGCCTTGCAATATGTTATCAGAGCACTGAGAGCCTGGCAAAATCTATAGAATACGCTGCATTGAGCTGCGTATAATTACACAACTGCATTAAGCCTTCGGCATGCCTTCCTATACTTATGGTCGTACTTCTGGTGCACATGTGCACTCCAACATAATGGCAGGCCACGACCAATCCAGAGCGCGGGAGTCAGTACAGCCAGTAGTGTCCGTAGATCTTCAAATTGAAGGTGTCCCAGGCGTCAGGGACAGCGGCTTTGTTATTCGATGGCTCAAATAAGAGGCTTTCGTTGGCGCGTAGTCTGCAAAGAGACCCGAATTTAATGCACAACTGCTGCACCTCGATATCTCGTTCTTTCATTCATGTAGTCCCAAGTGTTGGCTTTCCACCGCTCCTTTGTGGATCTCGGCGATGTTGGTTGATCACATTGACTCTGCTGAAAAATGACTAATAAGCATTAACACAGCCAGAACTCCAGCCGCTTATTGTAAAAAAGACTGTTGCATAACATGCGTAGGTCTCTTCTAGGCTTTCAAGTGGTGAGAATTTGCTGAGCTGGTGAGGATTGATGCTATGATGGCGAGGAGGAGTGAGGAAGTAATTCAAGCCAACGCCACAATAATCCGTCTTGTATCCCCACCAAATTTAGTCTTGGGGTCGTCAGCCGTCCGCCGCCGTCATCCTGCGCCGTGAGAACCACAAACTCGAACCTCAGACAGTTAACAACCAACCAACCACTCTACCAAATCCAGACCTACGACTTCGTTCTAGCCCTTGAAATCTTCTATCAACTCTGAACGAGTACATTCACCTTAGAATTATGTGAATGTGCCGTTTATGAGACTCGATTTCCCAAATATCCTGCATCTGATTTGCCATCCTATGGCCTAAACTGCGTTTCTTTTCAAGTCTTTCCAAGCAGGCTCCCGTCATGGAGCCACCGCAGCGGCGCGACATCAATGAGCTTTTGGTAAATGGTTACTTCAAGACATCTCGGGCAAAGAGTCCAGCTGGGTACGTTCTGGCAGACGCAGTGTATGTTATCTAGGTAGCTAATCCAATTTTAGCTCGACTCCAACCCCAAACTCGCCCTCATATCTTACAGCCGCTGAGCTCGCGCATCGTCCCCGGAGCAGGAGCAGAAGTCGAGAGCCTCCAAGACGACCACCACCACGGCCTACAGTAGAGGATGAGGCAGTCTCCCTGTCTCGGGAGTCATCTGCAACATCGTCTGTTACCTCCTATGACCCTCCTCTTCGAGGAATTATCGATCAAAATCCTGTAATACTAGAAGCTGAGGTTTCCACGGCTGAGGCTGCGAGGTTGCAAACTACGCCAATTTCCAAGGACCAGGACGATAATCCAGAGCGGAGATTCGTGTTCATTCCCAAAGCCGAGCCAGCACCAGGCAAAGACGATGGACCTCCAAGAAAAGCAGAAAGGCCAGATGGTAAGAAACAGGAGCAAACAAGAAGAGAGGGAGACAAGCTAGACCCTCGACCCACCTTAGACCGACGTAGAAGTCGACAGGATCTGCCATCCCTTCAGACAAAAGTACCTCGAGATCTTCCCCCGCACTATCGAAGAAGTACATCCGCATATACAGCTTCTGCTATTGATAATGATTTGACTCCTCAGCCCCCACCGCCCAGAACGCCAGGAGAATACCTACTCTCGCCCGATGTGCCACGAGGAAAGGATTACTTTGGCGCTCCTCCTCAACATCACAGAACATCGAGTTTTGGACGAAGTGGCGGAACACCAGCTATTGACAAACGTAAGAGTGGAGGAAGTGTTCCTGGGGCTCCGCGGACCGCAACGCCAGCAGAAAAAAGGCACAGTGGAAATTTTGAAAACCCGAGATCAAGGCGTAGCTCAATTGAGAAACTGACCAGACCACAAGAACTATCCGAAGTTTACAGGCGCAGGGGACGTCATGGATCTACAAATTCTGCTCGACTGTCAGCTGGAGGTGGCTCAGATCGTGATAGATCTGGAAGATCTTCATCACATTCTAATAGGCATCAACAAAGCGACAGTGAATCGGATATTGCGGATAGTGGGTCGGAAAGAGGATACAGACGGAGCAGACTGCGACCTAGAGATTTACAAGTTGATGATGGTATTCGGCGTTCAGCTTCGCGTTCCAACAGATCCTCTTTAGAAGTCAGATCTCGCCAAGGCACTTCTCCGTTACCATCCCCTAATGGTTCACCAAATCGACTTTCTAGAGGAGAGAGGGAGAGAGCAGAAACATTTCCACAAAGAAGTGGCAGTCGAAGCCCAGTTGGTAGACCAGTATCTCCATTCTCACAGTTTGATGAAGGTTATCCATCAGATAGATTGAATCCTATGGATTCTCAGACAAGGTCAAGGTCAAGGCAGTCACAGACAATCTCCACACCAACAGCCACAGCGTCTAATACAAATCGTCCTGTTAGTCTTCCTATGCCGTTGGCCGGACACCCAGATCATCACAAAATGCCACAATTCCCTCCAATAGAAGATAATCGATCTCCAATTTCACGTCCTAGGGAATCGTACTGGCAACCTCCTCCGTTTCAACCCCCCTCAAATAATTTAGACAAGCCAGTAGGAAGCTTTCGTCGTTACTCTGAGGATGTTGATAAGGGTAGTATTGTCCCATTACCTTCTTGTCCTCGGACAAACTATGTACGCGGAAAGAACGATTGGCTCACCTTGCCGCAATGCTCACAATTCGATATTTGCCCGTCTTGCTTCAACTGCGCTATTGCACCTACTGAGTTTCGAGACTTCTTCGTCAGAGCCCCGCCTCGATCCCCGGAAACAGAAGTTCTTTGCGATTTTGGCAGCTCACCATGGTATCGAATTGCCTGGCTCCTGACTCGCAAAGAACGAAGACGCGATCTTAACTTATTTTACGGTCTCGCAAAAGTTGCTATGCATTCTCCACCATGTGCCGGGAAACACGAGGCAATTCGACAATGGTATTCTCTTATTGACCCAAAAACAAGAAACCATATCCCAAATTTCAATGTATGCTCCAGCTGCGTTAAGAGTGTGGAGGTTCTACTACCTCCTCTTAGAGGTCTTTTCAGACCACTTGATCCTAAAAGACCAATGGGGGATTCTCGCGTCTGCGATTTGCGTTTTGATAGCAAGCGCTTTATTCAATACTTTGACGCACTTGAAACCGCTGTTGATAAGTCAAATACACTTGATGAGCCACCGGATACCCGGGCTCTGATATCTTTATGTAAACGCATGTCTGTGTTCCCAGAATGTGAGCGGGACACCGATCTAATCGATCAACACTGGAATGTCATAACCCAGCTCCCGGAGTTCACCGTTTGTGAAGAATGCTTCGACGAGGTTGTTTGGCCAGAACTCGAGGACGAAAAAGCCATTCCTATGATGTTTAATAAGAAGCTACAGAAAATAGGGATCGCAAGCTGCCAACTTTATAGTCCGAAAATGAGAGGTATTTTCAGGACGGCTGTGGATGGAGATGATTATAAGTTACTAGCGAGCAAAGCGAGGGAGAGAAAGACTGTGGAGATTCAGTTCAAGAAAGACTTGGATGCTTTGAGAAGATTGGGGAAGCAAAACCCAGGAGTTGCTATGGAGATGAAGAGAGTAGAGGAGGAGTGGCGAAAGTGGGAATGAAAGCATACGTTTATGATGATGATGATGAAAAATAGAAGATGATGTTTACGAAAAGTATAATTTGTTGGTACACATGCATCTTTCTCGTTCGTGACTTCTATGTCCCCAGCCCGCCCCATTTGTCTCTACTTTTTCGTATAAACGTGTTTTGTGTTTTGGCTAGGATCGGGTTTGATTTTCTAGCGACCTAGTAATGGGAGGGTAGCTCCGGGCTACATCAAGCGACGAACAAAAGGGGGGCTTCGCTTATTTAGCTCTACCCCTATTTTTCCCTCTCTTCGGCTACTCATATTAGGTATGTAGTTATAGAATAATTATCGTGCTGCCATCTCTGGAATTGAAATTCGGGGAGGTTGGCAAGCGGAGCAGTGTAATATGAGAGAGGATTGGGGTTGTGTTTACTGTATTTCTAGAGGCTAGATCTGGATACTTAGGTAGTTATAAGGGGGTTTTTTGGGGGGGAATCAGCTCGTGGTGTTCAAATCCGTCCAGGTAAGTGTCATATCATTCCCAATATGCTCAAGTAGACTTAGTCATTGTTTTCAGGCCGGAGTTTGTAGTGAAATGGAAGTTTCTCGGAAAGTCTCTCTGTCTGTTTTCCTGATATTCCTCACCTCATTTTGCATCAAAGTTTACATTAGTCCATCATAACAGCCTTACTATTCACTGATAATCAACATATGCCTTCTATTATCATGTCTAATTGAAACCCTGGCCAACTTCTCGCGATCTTACTCCATCACTTCAGTTCCTTAAGCAGGTACTTCAGAATCATATTTCCAAGATCTTAAACTTCTCTAGCGCGTCGCTTCGATCGCCAAACATACTCATCAATACCACGCTACGTATGTGCTTTCTCTCGACAGGATCTATCAGAAACCAGAGAAAATAATAATAAAAACAAAGTAGCAAATATCTTAAGGATTAGGCTTCACCGCCGAAGTAGTCTTTAATCATGGACCACGGTTACCTTTTGTGACATATACAACCAACCAATTACTTTCTGCATTCGCTTGATGATGATCGCAATAACAATCGGTTAAACATTTGCTAAGGAAAACAATCCAAAGGTACATAGGCATGTAAATCCCTCGGCAGTATGGCGGTAAGTTCATGATCGGCGGTTTTTGGATATGAAAACAAAACCAATACCAAAACCACAATAAAGCTAGCTGTATCGCTCATGTAACATATATTTCTCGTAGACTTTGCACTTTGTATTGATATGAATAATTAAAAAGTTTATAATTCTTTTTATCAAATCACTCTGAATATGGGGCACCACCACATGTTCTCACGTAAGTATTCGTTGTATTCGGTGGAGACCTACGGTACCTTATATAGAGGTTTTACGTACAGGGTTTGGTATTACGTCCTCTATCGTATTCATGATGTGGTCACGTAAACCGCACAGATTATGTGCCAACTACACGTGACCGGTATGATTTGGAATTACGAATCGTACCAACACTTTTGCTTGAATTGAATTATCCCTATTAATCATTCGTTTTGTTTTTTTGATAGTAAGACAAATTTTATTTAGTTGTTAGGCCCATTTTCTTCCTGTGCATTTTGCCTTTTTCTTTTTTGAAAAAAAAGGAAGGAAATAAAAAGGCGAAAGAAAAGCTTGTAGCAGGCGAAGTTGCACGATGCCAGGCCAGCCAGTCACTACAAAGGAGATATTCCTCAGTTATGAGGAAGGGTTTTGTATTCGGTGCAGTCTAAAGAATGAAATAATTGTATTCTACGATAGATGCCATATGCGGTGGCAGCGGCTTTTCGTGGCCAACTACAAAAGGCTGTCGTCGTACAGCAGATTCATGTGGCGCCGATTTGAGTCAAATCATTTGACTTGAGGCTGAGCTGATTTTTCAAGCATTCCGAAGTCTTGAGTTGTTAGACTAGACTAAGTAAAATTCAAAAGAAGAATACAAGTCTCTTGACTTGAGCCCTTTGACTTCCTTCCCATCTATCAATGGCAACTCCAGTTGCATCTGGGCTCGATCGGCTAGAAGATTCGATTTTACCAGTCACAGCCTCGTCTTCGAGGACAAACGCATTCTCGGGGCGAGTACAACCTGGCGACACGGGTTCTGGATATGTTGACGAACTGTACGTACTGGATGAGGTTGTGAGACGCTCAGCACGGCCCGAGAGCGTTATCGAAAGTTTCGAGGATTTTCTCCAGAATCAAGCACGCTCCAACGACCAAATTGGGCGACTTTTCTATAATTACAAGACTTTTAAAGATAAACCTGGTCTTGAGCTGTTTAAATGCTTGCTGTACGCTGATTTTGTAGATTGGCAATCCGAAGAAACTGCTTGTCCTCCTGGCAAGGAAAAAACTTTCTCAGAACTCCTAGATATCGTAAAGAACGCCTTACAACAGTTATCCCCAGAATTATTGCACTGCTGGTAAGTCTCCTTGATCTCGATAGTAGATATTTTAGTGAAAAAGCCATTAATGATCCATCAATAAAGCATCTTGACCAGCGTCCTTCTTTCAGATAAAAAGTCAAAGTCCTATTCGCACTTTAAATCCGAGCTCTCCGCCTCCGCACAACTAAGAAGTAGCATCCCATATACTTCTGTGCAGGCTATACTCTACACGATCAAGGAAAGTTGGCGTATAGCACCCGAATCCTTAAATGGCTGGCCGGGTGAACGAACAAGGAAAAAGGGAACACTTGAGAATTTGCCATCTAACCGTCAGTGAAGCTGTGTTTCCTCCCCATATACGTGGTATTAATGATAAATAGATAGTATACCGGTATCACCTACTCCTGGAAACCAAGAATGGACATATTTAGATCTCTGTTGGTTCAAAGATATCCATACCTACACCTCTGACATGTCTGTGTACATCTGGGAGCCACATCTAGAGCCAATATTACCTTTGGAAGTAACAATCTGCATTAGTCCCTGGTCCCAGCCATGCGGTAACATTTTTATTTATTTCAGACCCCCGGCTTCTTATCAATATAATGTTCAGAAAGTTAAAGACACAATTTTCTCTTCGATTCCGGAGACACTCAAAGCTTGTCCTCGATTGAATATAAAAGCTCTCTCAGTAGCTCTTGCAGTCTTCAAACACTTAATACTCGACACTTCAGAATTAATTGATGCTACAAATCACTCAATTGAAATTTTGGTAAGGATGCTTTACTAGATCTCTTTGCACTGAATCTTATTCACTGGAATAATAATCCCGCTAACTAATTTTAGATAAAAGAAGGAAAACGTAGTCCGTCCGTGGACAAAATGAACTATACTATATACCTTAGCGATTCCTTGACGCTTTCCGCGAAAGCACTTGCAGAGTCACTTATCAAACTTGACTGCATGTTGCACTCCCCACCTATACCTGCAGAAGACGCATTATTGGTCCAGGACCTTGAAAGCTGGCGTTCTACTATCAACCAGGACATAAAATATCTCCTAAAGCTTCTCGAAGAGCTAGATCCCCAGATTCTTCAACTTCGTAACATGGTAAAATCTATTTCCCCTATACTTTGACGTGCACGAATATCGCTCTGACGATTGCATAGATTAAAGAGCAGCTTGACTACCGCCAATTTAGGTTAACAACGACATTAGCGATCCTAGCAGCAATCTACTTGCCTTTTTCTTTTATATCGGTAAGTGAAGCAAGGTGACATGAAAATGTAAGACACTAATGCCATATTTTCTACTTACAGACTTTTTTTGGTATGAATTTAAGGGACCCACTCTGGAGCTCCTCATCTAAAGCTAGCAACAATTCCACGCCAATGATTAACAATATCGATTCAAGTGGCATTCCAGGCTTGCTCAAGAACCACACAGACTCGATTGTGAACGCAGTTTTATCGGATGGCTCTCACTTGTTCACATTGAAAGAGTTTTTATATATCGCATTCACAACCACCTTTATCACTCTCGGCATTCCTTTACTCGGAATAAAACTTTTGCGAGCCATTTTGCAATCATTCTTGCGCAATATTGCAGCTTGGCGAGTCCTCTTAATTGTATTACTTCTTACTGGAACTGTCATAATAGGCATATATATCCCCTGGTACAGTTTCTTCACTATAAGTGTCCCTCAGATCGCTTTCGGCATGTATAAGTTCATCAAAGGTGAGATTATGCCACCACAAGGGACATGGCGAACAAGAAGGTGGCAGAAAAGATGGATGGTGTATGTTGCTCTTTCCACTGTTTGTGCATTCAACGCCTATGTCAAGTACCCCTTCTGGAATCTTATGCCAATAGTTTATCTCTTCTTTCTTGGGTGCTTATCAAATGACGGACAACTCCTCTTCGAATACAACGTACTCTCGAAGGATACGACTTTGAAGATCCCAAATCTGCGTAAAAAGCACCACAAACATGGCATCTGGATTCTATCTGGATTCTACATTGCGTTGAGCATTTCAAGCCTCTGGAACCCTGTTCTATCAATTCAATTCAATACCTTCTTTTTTGGTATATATACAGGATTGTATGCTATGAATATGGTGAGAGAATGATAGGACTCCGTCGCCCTTTCCTTTAGACGTTTAGCTAGCTACCTTTAAGAACGAACGGACTCTAAGGAGTTAGAGAATCAGACACTTATTACCATTTTGCAGACTCACATCGTGATCTCCGATAGAGAAGCACTCATCCTAGGTGGAGATCCAGTGGAATGGGTTGGATTTGTGATATTTTCCTCTGGATCTATATGTCTAGATGCTTTTATAACCTATAGCTCCTCACTCCCTACATTGCCCTTTTGCTATCGCGTTATTTGGCGTCTCTGGAAGAACGACCAGGCATTCATTGGGAAATACCTACCAGGTTGGATGAACTTTAGGAGGGGAACGGATCGGGCTGTGGATATAGAAAGTAGTCAAGCTCAGGAAGCTCAGCATAACTCCTAAACAGTGAGGAAGTGGAAAAAAGTTATTGTAGCTCCTAGACTTTAACTTTGGCACTAGTGCTATTGCACTCCAACTATTAATATGCAAGGGATTTATACTCAGACAAAAGAGATACTTCATCACAAGCAGACTTTTCTTCCCTTCTTTATACCACAGAGCTCTTCCCATTTCCTCGCTCTGGATTCCTGCTGTGCTTCTTAATAAACTTTGGAAAGTTTATCACTGCTGGTGAATGTACGCGCGAAGTACAAATCATATGCACCACAACCTAAGTGGCGTGTTTCTTTTTCCTCATCGCTTTTGGAGCTCTAAATCTATAGATCATACTTTAGACATATGTTTATACCATTTGTTGTCACGATACCAAACCGTTCTCTACCAACCTTATTAAAGTCAAATTCTAACTTTCCTTTACCTCTCGTAACTACAAGTTCGTTCACGCGGCCATTCATGCACAAGTCCGCGACACAATACAACTTGCTTTTTAAATTAGTAGGGTGTCTGTTTTTCCTATGAGAATGCATTTTTAGATTTCGAGCCTGTGCTCAGATTAGTGGGATATGGGTGTCGATTGTGATTTAATTGGCTCAGGCAATCAAGAGGCGAGCTCTAGAGCCTGGGACGAATTGCAAAATGGTTCGGCAGTACCGTAATTCGAGCGGCAGTCTAAAGAAGTAACCTATTGTAGAAATAAACGAACGTGAAAATAATCTATCGGTTGTTTGATATAATAACAACCTTGATATACTAACAAGCTTGTTTAAGTGTGGCATCGTTCGAGCGTTCTGTAATTATCGCGCTGTGAGACCCCGCCAACTCTTCGTGGGCGAGAGAAAGAGGCAATGCTTTAGATACCATCCTTTTAGTCTGGATTGTGATATGATCGCTGGGTCGGAATGCGAAGTGGTCAAACAAATGTAACTGCGCTACACAGTTGATGAAAGAGATGGAGGAATAAATAATCCGTAATGTTAGAGCTTCAATATGGTCTTTGCGCCTTAATAAATGATAGGTGTTGGTGATAGGGTATGTAGCCACTGAGCCTGAAACCAACAAGAAGCGAGTAACACTATTCTAAGTATTATGCACATCCGCCTGTTATAAAATCTAAGGGTTCATATAAACCCCTCTATCTCATCGGCTGTGACCAGTGGTACAGTGTGTGGATATATAATATGTGTATTCCAACCATATATCCCCCTCCAAATACCAAGTTAAATAAATACATCCATAGAATCAAGTTGTATATGGTCACGGGAATGGTCTGAAGACTAGGGAAAATATCTGACTAAGGAATGAATTTTCGTCAGACGTTGCTTCTACGAGCTAACTTTCACATTTCAATGTATCCTCATTAGATTTAAAAGGGCAATCATTTGAATGCCAACCACAGAAGCCCTGAATAGGGAAATTTAGAAAACCTGTCTGTTGTCAACTTGGTATTTCTATTTTATGGGTTCAGGAACTATTTGTTAAGTTACGCATTATCCGATTCATAGAAAACACTAGAATTTTTGTTTTTAACAATAGCTTTTTAAAAAAGATTA
>Ga0247809_1001333_pt1 | contig 11087 bp, 10 predicted proteins | sample UWRJL104311B1_FD_180951 | JGI IMG/M metagenome (GOLD analysis project Ga0247809, IMG submission 180951) | Plant litter microbial communities from Arlington Agricultural Research Station in Wisconsin, United States - UWRJ-L104-311B-1 | ecosystem: Environmental > Terrestrial > Plant litter >...
ATCCAATGAATGGTCAATGCGTTTTTTAGGTCCTTCGGGACTTACAGGGTTGTGGCAGATCAGTAAAAGGGGAAAAGGAGACATGTCAGATACAGAAAGGAAAAAGCTGGATAATTTTTATGCGAAGAATTATTCTGTATGGTTTGATATCAGTATCATGCTAAAAACCTTTCCTGCGTTATTTCAAAAAGAGAAAGTATAATCTGTGTTTTGAACTTATGAAGATACATATCATCTGATATAGGCATTCACCCCAAAGACGTAATAGATATTAAATGAACTTATAAATTACAAATAAAATATAAACCAATGAAAAAAATAACAGCACTCTCATTTTTTATAGCTACCCTTTTTACACTTAATGCATCTGCACAGCAGGAGTCTATCATTCCTGATGTGAATTATGTTTTGCTAGATAAATACATTGCTGCTGCAAAGGCATATTTTCCAAGACGTAAAGTTCTGACGTTACAGGAACAGATAGCAAAAACCACTATTACTACAGCTAATCTTTCTTATCTGGACCTTTTTAGTGCTTCATATTTCTGGAGACCAGGTGAGAAAACTGCGATATCAGATCCTTCAAACCCAACCTTTAATCCATATGTTTTTAATGGTGTGCAAGTAGGTATTGGTATTAATATAGGAAACTACGCCAGCAAACCAGTTGCAGTGAGACGCGCAAAATTAGAATACAAAGTTGCACAGTTACAGTCACAGGATTACGAACTGGCTTTGATCAAAGATGTGAGACAGAGGTACTATAATTATTTACAGGCTCTAGCTCTTTTAAAAGTGAGAACCCAGGCGAATCAGGATAATTCAAGTGTAGCGGCTAATGCCAGAATAAAATTTGAAAGAGGAGAAATACAACTCGATAGTTATAATGCAGCAAGGCTTTTAGTTTCGGAATCTAATATCAGACAGATTGAAAATGAACTATTATATCTGAATGCTAAAGACGCCCTGGAAGAAATCATCGGGAAAAAACTTTCGGATATAAAATAATATAATTCAACGTAAAAAATAATAATGGACATTACTAGATTTTTTAAACTGCTTAAGAGGTATTCGTGGATATTGATTCTCCTTCCTGTAATTGCTGCCGTAATTACATATTCTTTATCCAAAAATCTTCCTAAAGAATATAAATCTGACGTGCAAATATCAACTGGTCTGGTAGATCAGTCTAAACAACTAACTTCCCAAAGCCAGAATGATTATTTTAAAACTTCTTTACAGTTTAGTAATATAATCGAGCGGATGAAAATGAGAAAGATCTCGAGCATTCTTTCTTATAATCTGATCATCCATGATTTGGAAAATCCTCGAACTACTTTTAGAAAGTATAGTCCTAAAATTGATTCCCTCTCTGCTGCTCAGAAAGCAGAGGTAATTCAAATGTATAAACAAAAGCTGATCTCAAAATCACCTATTACTGTATATGATAACAAAGGAAAATATAAACTGTATGATATTTTAGGGTCGATGGGATATGATGAAGCATCTTTTGCAAAAAAGATGAACATTTCAAGACCCGATAACAGCGACTTTGTAAATATTGAATTTATTTCAGAAAATCCACTTTTGTCGGCTTATGTTGTTAATACTCTTGCAACTGAGTTCATTACTAACTTTACGCAAGATGTATATGCCAATCAAAATACATCGATTGCTTTGCTCGATTCATTGCTGAAAAAGAAGGAATTGGAAATGAATAGCAAAAACAGTGCGTTGAAAGAATTTAAGATGCGCAATGGTATTTTAAACCTCGATGCACAGTCTGCGGGTGTATATGCCCAAATTTCTCAATACGAGGAGAGGAAAGCGGCTGCGATACGTGATATTCAGGCTAACCTTGGTGCAATCAGCGCTATTGATAGCAAATTGAGAGGGGGTGGTGGCGACACGAAGGTTAATCTTAATGCCACATCTGTTATAGATAATACTGCAATCTTAAATATTAAAAATCAGCTGAGGGTTGCAAATGATCGGTATATTGATGGTAATTTCAAACCCAGCGATAAGAAAAGGGTTGATTCATTGCAGATTGTTTTGAATGCCCAGTCTAGCAAAGCTATGGACAACGGTGGCGGAACCATTGGTGGTAGCAGTGGCATTACGGTTAGACAAAGTTTACTTCAGCAGAAAACAAGTCTTGAAATTTCTACGGAACAGATTAAAAATACAATCGCATCAATTGACAGACAGTTGGCAACCTTGAAAGGACAATATAGTTCTATGGTTCCTTATGATGCCAGTATCCAAAATTACACAAGAGACGCAGAAGCGGCAACCAAAGACTATATGGCTGCAGTAGACCGTACGAATCAGGGTCGAAATGAACAAAATACAGGTATCAAACTGGGCATAGCTCAAATAGGACTTCCTGGTGCTGAACAGCCTTCCAAATCTATAGTTTATGTGGTGATGGCAGGTGCAGCAACTTTTATGCTGTGCTTTGTAGGTTTGGTAATATTATTCCTTTTGGACAGATCCATTTATGGACCGTCACAATTGGCAAAAGTAGTTGGAAGCCCTGTAGTTGGTACATTAAATTTTGTGAAGGGTGATGTGAAGGAGCCTAGAGCAATCTGGAAAGATGACGGTACGAATGAAAATTTTAATATTTATAAGGACCTGTTACGATCTCTCCGTTTTGAACTGGATAAGTCGCTAACTGACAGCAATGCCCAGATTCTTGGTATTACGAGTTTAAATAATGGGGCAGGTAAATCTTTTCTTTCTTCAAGTTTGATTTATGCTTTTGCTATGACAGGTAAGAAGGTGTTGCTAATTAGTGGCGAGCAAGAGGCTACAGACAAACCTATTTCGCAAAAATTAATTCCCAGTGAGTTTTTTGAGACTTTCCTAGTTAAAAAAGAGATACAGACAGAAGACCTGATCACTGTATTTAACAGTAGGGCCAACAATTCATCACTGCTGGAAACGCAGAGCGCACAGAATCTTAATATTGGATTCAATGTGCTAAGAAAGGAATTTGATTTTATTGTGATTGATGTAAATAGTTTGGCAGAGATGAATAAAGCTAAAGAGTGGTTGTCTTTCACAGATAAGAGTATTGCCGTTTTTGAATATGGATCAGAAGTACATGAGAGCGACAAAGCTTATATTGCCTATATTAAAAATCACCCTGGTTTTATTGGCTGGGTTTTAAATAAAGTAAAAGAAAAAGCAGTTAGTTAAAGAATTATAAGTCTTACCTAACATTTTAGCAAAGTATCATAATTATGATGAGATTTCTTACTGGTTTATCCTTCAATGCAAAAAGGAATCTATTCTTAGTAGTTGGGATTATTGCCGCAATTTTTATTGCGAATCTTTGTTTTGCATTTGGTCCGGCCGTACCTATACTGATTATAATGCTATCAGGATTTATTTTGTTGCAGATCGTGTATTTTACGGAGCCGCGTTCTACACTTTATGTGCTGATAAGTTATTGTTTCCTCTTTCCTATACTTGCGAGGGAAACCCAGATAAATTTCCCGTTTGGGACAATGATAGAAGTCTTTCTATTCTTTTCTTTTATCGTAGCAATGATCAAAATTCCTATTGATGATTGGAAGGTTGTACAAACTGATCTATTTTATATCTTGCTGGGTTGGTTTGTGCTTTCAGTGCTGGAAGTCGGTAATCCTGCGGGGGCAGCTGTTCTGGGCTGGTTGCAAGAGATACGCTCTGCGGCACTATACCCTGTAATGATAGTCACCTTGAGCTATCTATTATTTAATAGTAATAAGGATCTTAATACTTTTTTAAAAATCACAATATCACTTTCGTTATTGGCTTGTCTCAATGGTATCAAACAATTACATATCGGCCCTTCACCGGGTGAGCAGTACTTTCTAGATCATGGGGGCAGCGTTACCCATATACTCTTTGGTAAGCTAAGGGTATTTTCATTTTATAGTGAAGCCGGGCAGTTCGGTGCGTCAATGGCCCATTTTTGTGTAATGTGCCTGGTTCTGGCACTGGGACCTTTTAAGTGGTGGAAGCGTGTTGCATTGCTGATTGCTGCGGTGCTGATGTTTTATGGAATGTTGATCTCCGGAACCCGCGGAGCATTGTTTGCATTGGTGGTGGGAATATTTGTAGCCATCATGCTGAGTAAACAATATAAAGTGGTCATTATTGGTGGTGCCCTGGCAGTATGTTTTTTATGTTTCTTAAAGTTTACTACCATAGGTAACGGAAATTATCAGATTTATCGTTTAAGAACTGCAGTAGATCCTAAGGATGCTTCTCTGAATGTGAGAATCAATACGCAACGTTTACTAACAGAATACATGAGTACGCGTCCGTTTGGCGGTGGCCTGGGAGTTATTGGTGCATGGGGAGAAAAATACAATAAGGATAAGTTTCTTTCCAGCGTGCAGCCTGACAGTTACTGGGTAAAAATATGGGCGATGTATGGCATTGTAGGCTTTATATTATGGTTTGGTATGATGATGTATATTCTAGGCAAGTGCTGTGGAATAGTATGGAGTCTAAAGGATCCGGGACTGCGGATAAAAACTATTGCGTTAACGGGTGGCTTTGCAGGAATCCTATTCTGTAGTTATGGGAACGAGGTAATTAATACTATGCCGTCATCAATAGTTTGTTATATGTCTTGGGTTTTTGTCTTCATCAGTCCTACTTTAGAGAAGCAGCTGCAAGAAAAGAATCTAGCTAAAATTTTATAATTTATGCCTTACGAAATATTTGGATTACCCGCTTTGATTTGTTTTGCTTATGGTTTTTATAGGGGATTAAAAGCCTTAGACAATGATAACTAGTTTACTATCTTACATTATTGCATATAAAGGATGTCAGTTATTTCAAAAATAAAATCTAACCCAGCATTAAAAAGTGCTGCATTACATTTGCTGATTCCGGCAAATGAGCACAGACCGCGGTTATGGGTGAGGTTATTCCTGAATCCGTTTAAACATAAAAGAGGAAAGGGTTCGGTTATAAGAAGCCAGACGAGGATGGATGTGTTTCCCTTTAATCAGTTTAGTCTCGGTGAGCGTTCGGTAATTGAGGATTTCTCTACTATCAATAATGGGGTTGGGGATGTGTTTATTGGCGACCGGACGATTATAGGTTTGGGCAATACAGTAATCGGACCAGTTAATATTGGTAATGACGTTATGTTTGCGCAAAATATTGTAGTATCAGCAATGAACCATGGTTATGAAGATATTAGCATTCCGCCAAGTAAACAGAAAGATATTATTAAGCTGATTACGATTGAAGACGAAGTCTGGATCGGTGCAAATTGCGTAATTACTATTGGGGTTACGATTGGTAAGCACAGTATCGTAGGCGCCGGAAGCGTAGTTACAAAAGATATACCTCCGTACTGCATTGCTGTTGGCAATCCTGCAAGGGTGATAAAAAAATATAATAGTGAAACTGCAGCCTGGGAAAAGGTTGATAAATAATACAGAAGAAATTTAAATGATGAGCCCGGACAAAGTGCATTTTGATAAAATAACATTACTAGTTACGCATTATAACAGAAGTAGATCTCTGGAAAGGTTATTAAATGCTTTTGCGGCTACAAACTGTACTTTTTTTGATATTGTAGTATCTGATGATGGCAGTAAGCCAGAACATGTGGAGTACATTAAAGGGTTGCATGATAAATTTGATTTTACGTTAGTTACAGCACCAAAGAACGGGGGGCTTGGTAATAATATAAACAAAGGTCAGGATGCGGTTAGAAGTGAATATACATTATATGTTCAGGAAGATTTTATTCCGTTGCCAGGTTTTGAAAAACCAGTAGCAGACGGGCTTAGGATAATGGAAGAGGACAGGGATACAGATACTGTCAGATTCTATTCTTATCTGAACTATACCAACCTTAAACCATTTAGAGATGGCTTCTCGGAAATGGTGTTTAAACCATGGTCTGTTAACCTTGATAGGTTCCCTTTATACAGCGATCATCCCCATTTAAGAAGAAGTAACTTCTTCACTAAATTCGGTAGGTATGCAGAAGGCAAAAATCCGGAAAAAACAGAGTTTGATATGATGATATCTTACCTGCAGCATAAAGGTAAAGGTTATTTATATAATGACTATAAAACTGTTTTTGACCAAATCAATACCTCTACTGAACCGAGTACCATGAATAATGAAAGACAATCATGGAAGAAAGGTGATGGATTGTTGCTGGAAATTGCACGCAAGCTATACAGGCAGGTACTATTTAACTATGCACTGTACTTTAAAAAATATAAATATTAAGTAATCAATTAGCTGTACAGCCGAATGCTATGAGTAAAATCCCATCAACCCTTCTTAATGATATTATAATTATTGGACAGCAGCCTTGGGATACTGAAATCGGCAGTAATTGCAAAAATATTGCTTTAGAACTCAGTAAAACGAACCGGGTGTTGTATATTAATTCACCACTGGACAGAATTACTTTTTATAGGGGTAAAAGTGACCCTAAAGTACAGAAGAGGATCAATGTTATCAGGAATGAGGAAGATGGGCTGATTCACATACAGGATAACCTCTGGAATTATTATCCTGATTGTATTGTAGAGTCTATTAACTTTTTGAGCTCTACGGCTGTATTTAGTTTTATCAATAAATTTAATAACAGACGCCTGGCCAAATCTATTAGTAAGGCAATTAAAATCCTGGATTTTCAAAACATCATATTATTTAATGATAATGAAATGTTCAAGGGTTTTTACCTAAAGGACTTTCTTAAGCCGGTTTTAAGTATTTATTACTCCAGAGATTATATGCTGGGTGTAGATTACTGGAAAAAGCATGGGCAGGTATTGGAGCCACTGCTGATCGCCAAGAGCGATCTGTGTTTTACCAATTCAGAATACCTGGCAGAATATTGCCGGACTTATAATGGGCAATCTTTTAATGTTGGGCAGGGCTGCGAGATAGAGTCTTTTAAACATGTCAGCAATCAACAGGTTCCTGAACTCGCGGGATTAAGGCAGCCTTTGATCGGTTATGTAGGTGCACTGAACAGTCAGCGTTTAGATATAGCCATCATCGAACATATCGCCGTAACTTATCCGCAATATACCATTGTTCTGGTAGGACCGGAAGATGAAACCTTCCTGGCCAGCCGCCTCCACAGTCTGGAAAATGTCGTATTCCTGGGCCAGCGGGCTGTAACAGATCTTCCTGCATTTATCAATGCATTTGCTATCTGTATCAATCCGCAGCTTGTAAACGAAATTACAATTGGTAATTATCCAAGGAAGATCGATGAGTATCTAGCATTAGGCAAACCAGTAATTGCTACCCGCACAAAGACTATGGAAGCTTTTAAAGACTATGTCTATCTTGCAGAACACAAAGAAGATTATGTCCGCTTTATTGCTTTAGCGATTGCTGAAGAAAGTGAACAGAGAAATAGTGAGCGTAAAGCATTTGCATTTACCCACACCTGGGAAAATAGTGTGCTGGCTATGAAAGACAAGATTACCGCAGTTTTGCAAGAAGGAGCGGGTCAAATAAAAAAATAAGCAGTCGTTACTATGAACATAGCCTTAACTATTTTTATTATATTCCAGGTACTGGTGATCATTCACCTCCTATTTCCGGCATTGCTGCTGTTGTTGAAATCGCTTAGGCCTAAGCCTCTGAAGAGTGTACAGCTGATTAACCCATCCTTTGAAGTTGATTATGCAGTTATAGTTACTGCATACGAACAGACCAACCTGATCCCAAGTGTAGTAGATTCTATTCTCCGTCTCAATTATCAGAATTTCCTGATTTATGTTGTTGCAGATAAGTGCGATGTTTCCGGTTTGTTGTTTACAGATCCGCGTGTGGTTATCCTTCGTCCCGAACAAACCTTATCAAATAATATAAAGTCCCATTTTTATGCCATAGACCGTTTTCAGCGGCCGCATGAAAGATTGACCATTATTGATAGTGATAACCTCGTAGAGCCTGAGTATTTGAACGAATTAAACGCGGTATTTGCGCAGGGCTTTGAGGCAGTACAGGGTGTGCGGGAAGCAAAAAACCTCAACTCAAACTACGCTTGTCTCGATGCTGCAGGAGATATATACTACCGTTATATTGATAGAGAACTTTTGTTTGCTGCCGGTTCTTCTGCTTCATTATCTGGTTCGGGAATGGCTTTCAGTACCAGGCTTTATAAAGATTGCCTGGAAAACCTGGTAAACAGCGGGGCTGGTTTTGATAAGATCCTGCAATATGAAATTATCAAACGTAAGTCAAAGATAGCTTTTGCGGAACAGGCTGTGGTATATGATGAAAAAACTTCAAAATCTGACCAGCTAGTTAAGCAGCGGGCAAGATGGATCAATACCTGGTTTAAGTTCTTCAAACTGGGCTTGAAATTAAACCTTAAAGGAATTTTAAGTTTAAATGGAAACCAGTTTCTGTTTAGTATTATGCTGCTGCGCCCCCCTCTTTTTATCCTGTTTTTTCTATCGTTCCTGTGTTTTGCTATAAATATTTTTATTATGCCGGCAGTAGCAGGGATATGGTTCTTAGCGGCAATCAGCTTTATGCTGATGTTTTATAAATCATTAACCTATTTTAAAGCTGATCAACGAATCTACGATTCCCTTAAAAGCGTACCTAAATTTATGTTTTTCCAGGTACTCGCATTAGTTAAAGCAAAAAAAGCAAATGAGCTTTCTGTAGCTACGAAACATGATCAGGATGCTAATATCAGCGATCTTAAATAATCTCCACCTTTAAATTTATCCGACAACACGACCATCATGGCAAAAAATAAAATTAAAATACTTCAGACAATCAGACAAGGGAAAATCGGCGGGGGAGAATCTCATGTGATCGACCTGGTAGAAGCACTGGATAAGGAAAAGTACGAATCCATAGTTTTATCATTTACTGAGGGGCCAATGGTTGAACATATGAAATCTATTGGTGTAAAAACTTTTGTGATTCCTACAGAAAAGCCATTCGACTATTCTAAATGGGACGAAGTAAGGGAGTTAATCGCTGCTGAAAAGATAGATCTTGTGCATGCACATGGTACAAGGGCCAATTCAAACACAAATAGCAGTGCCAGAAAACTGGGTATTCCAGTGGTTTATACGGTGCATGGATGGTCTTTCCATCCGGATCAGAATTTCCTGTTGCGTGCGCTGCGCATATGGGGCGAGAAATACCTGGTTAATAAATCTACATTGACAATTTGTGTGTCTGACAATAACCTTAAAGATGCAGGCAATCAGTTTGAAATGAAACGGGCAACTGTCATTAAATACGGTATCAATTTGAAGAAATATAATCCAGATGCAGCATCATTCTTACCGGTAAGAAAAGAACTGGGTATTGAAGATGATGTAGTACTGATCGGATATATTGTAAGGATGACTATCCAGAAGGATCCGCTGACGCTAATCAGGGCGATTTCACTAATGCCGGAAAATCCAAAGATCAAATTCCTTTTTGTAGGTGATGGCGATTTGAAAGAAGATGTAGTTAAGCTGGCCAAAGAGTTAAAGGTGTTTTCGAGGATTATATTTATGGACTTCCGTCAGGATGTTCCGAATATTCTGAATGCAGTTGATATTTATTGTTTGCCTTCGTTGTGGGAGGGACTACCTATTGGCTTACTTGAGGCAATGGCAATGCGTAAGGCGATCGTTGCCACAGCAATTGACGGAACCAAAGAAGTAATCAATAACATGGAGAATGGTATTGTAATACCGGTAAAATCTCCTCAGAAACTGGCTGATGCATTAACATTACTAGCTGATAGTAAAGAACTGCGTGAATCTATGGGTAAAAAAGCTGGGGAAACTATTCAACATGAGTTCAATGTAGAAAAGATGACCCGGAAAATTGAGAAAGTATATGATAACCTTGTCTAATTTACAGACAAGGTTAATTTATCAATTATGAAGACTTCTTATATGTGTCTTCGGGAAGTTTAGAGTTAAAGTTATTGAAGAAACGTTTCGCTTCTTTACTGATCCTGGAGGTTAAGGCCTGGCTGAAATTGTGTCCATTGCGCTGAAGAGTTCTGACTCCCGTCCACGCCCTTGCCTTGTTAGCTCTTACCTGTCTTACCTTGCCATATTCCATCAGGCCAAGACATAGCTGGCCGTCATCGCCCCAAAAATTGTCATTGATAAAACCTACTTTCAGGCCAAATTCTTTCACATAGCCCATGCTCAATCCGTATGCATTGAAGTACGGACGTTTAATCTGTCTGAATTCAGCAATTACATCTTTCATTTTCTCAAGCATATACAATTTCCATCTCGGGAATCCTGGTTCGCTGATAAAAGAATAACGTCCATAAACACAAACTACATCAGGTTTACTTAATACAGCAATCATTTCTTTTACCCAGCAGGAAGGATAAAAGCAGTCTGCATCAGCTAATAAGACGTATTTGCCTTTAGCACTTAACTGTCCGTGCTGTCTTGCTGGTCCGCAGCCTTGGTTTTTCTCAAACATCCCGTTGACATGGAGTTGATCTATCGTGTCTTGCGTACGGTCTTTAGAGTTGTTGTTTACTACAATAATTTCTATCGGAGAATCAAAAACTGTTTTGGAAAGGCTGGCGATGCAGCGCAGAATATTAATTTCTTCATTCCATGCCGCAATTAAAATTGTTACCAATGGCTGATCTCCGGTTATTTTATCAAGGTCACTATTGATCCCATCAAATACTGTCTGAGGGATCTCCTCAAATTTTTCATAAGAATAATCAAGAGCCTTTATCCAGTCAGGGTTTTTAATTAGTTTCATACAATGAATAGGTCTTCAGTAGTGATTATTTATTTTGATTAAATTATATACTAATATATGACTATAACTTCGGAAACGCTGTAGGTCGGGGTACAAAGTTATAATTTTTACAAGATAAGTGTGTAAACATGCAAGTATTGAGATTTTTAGCCTAACTTTATTAAACCGTGTTAAAATGATAACTTTGGATCGGTTTGTTTATATAGAAAAAAATCACCCGCAATTTGATGAATAGAAGGTCTTATTTAAAAAGTATTGCCATTTTGAGTGGGGTAGGTGCATTATCTTTTTCAATTTTTAAAGGATTTGAGCTAACTAAACCATTT
>Ga0247809_1001338_pt1 | contig 11082 bp, 5 predicted proteins | sample UWRJL104311B1_FD_180951 | JGI IMG/M metagenome (GOLD analysis project Ga0247809, IMG submission 180951) | Plant litter microbial communities from Arlington Agricultural Research Station in Wisconsin, United States - UWRJ-L104-311B-1 | ecosystem: Environmental > Terrestrial > Plant litter >...
TAACCATTCTTTTCATCATTCAGCAATTCGGAACAAATTTAGTTGGCAAACTTTTCGGACCAGTTATGTTCGTTTGGTTTGCGGTTTTGGGCATTTTAGGAATATCATTTATTGTAAAAGATTTTAGTATTTTAAAGGCTTTTAATCCATATTATGCGATTCACCTGCTTGTAACCAATAAGCTTGCTTTTTTAATTCTTGGCGGCGTGTTTCTATGTACAACTGGTGCTGAGGCGCTGTATTCAGACCTTGGCCATTGCGGAAGAAATAATATTCGTATCAGCTGGATTTTCGTTAAGCTCACCTTAATCTTAAACTATTTAGGACAGGGTGTGTGGATTTTACAAAATAGTGGAAGCTATGTGCCTGGCGCAAAAATGAATCCTTTCTTTCAAATTGTTCCTGATCATTTTCAGGTACCCATGGTTATTTTAGCAACAATGGCGGCAGTAATCGCCAGTCAGGCATTAATAAGCGGATCATTTACCCTTATTGCAGAAGCCGTACGTTTAAACCTTTGGCCCAAAATACGAATCGTTTATCCTTCCGTTTCGAAAGGTCAGTTATATGTTCCATCGATAAACTGGATGCTTTGGATAGGCTGCTGTGGAATCGTTTTGCTTTTTCAAAAAGCCGAAAAAATGGATGCTGCATATGGTTTGTCGATAACCATTGCTATGTTGATGACGACTATTTTGGTTAGTTTTTATCTACGTAGTAAGCGTTTTCCAAGGTATTTAATTGCTACATTCTTTTTTACATATGTAATTATTGAAGGTACTTTCCTGATTAGTAATTTAACCAAGTTTTTGCATGGTGGTTGGGTAACCGTAATGATTGGTTCATTACTGTTTACAATTATGTGGAGTTGGTTTGTTGCCAGAAAGATTAAGAATCGTTTCGTTAAATACGTTGAAATTGAAGATTACTATCAAATTTTGACAGAGTTAAGCAGTGACGAATCTGTACCAAAATATTCTTCTCAACTGGTTTACCTGACCAGTGCCAACTTTAAAACAGAAATAGAATCGAAGATTATTTATTCTATTATTCAGAAAGAACCAAAACGTGCCGATGTATATTGGCTGGTACACGTTGATGTAATGGACGAGCCTTATACTCTGGATTATAAGGTTGAATTCCTGATTCCTGGTAAGTTAATTCGTATTGATTTCAGGTTAGGATTTCGTGTTGAGCAACGCGTAAACTTACTTTATCGCAAGGTTGTGGAAGAGTTGGTTAAGAATGGCGAAATTGATATTACAAGTCAGTATACATCACTTAACAAACATAAAATTGCCGGTGATTTCAGGTTTGTTATCTTAGAAAAGCATTTATCCAAATTTACTAAACTGAGTTTTTATGAGCGTCAAATAATGGATTATTATTTCATCCTTAAAAAGTTAAGTTTATCTGAAGAACGAAGTTTTGGTTTGGATAGTAGTTATGTAGATGTAGAGAAAGTTCCTTTAATCTTTGTAACACCGGATGATATTGAGTTACATAGATTACCAGTTTAAATGAGGAAAGCGTTTTTAATCCTTGCGATTTGTCTTTTCCTTATTGGGCCTGCTGCCAAGGTTTTGCACTGGCCGAACGAAGACAAATATATGATTGCTTCAGTTGCAGGGCTAGTTATGATAACTTTAATGGCTTTCGTGAAGAAGAAGGATTAGTTAAGTATTTTGCAGGTCGGTGTGACACCAACCGATAGTGAGAACACACATTTCTACCGGTTGGTGTCATACCGACCGGAATATTAAAGACATTCTTAACCTCTAAAATGAGTTAAAATGTTATGTTTATCAATACCTGTTTCATAAAAATTAGCACTACTCCATGTATATTCTTCCGGAGATGCACACAAGTTCCATTTTTCTTTAACAGGATTATCGTGTATATAATCTAATTTTTGAAGTAATATATCGTTTGTACTTAGTGGAATTGCTAGAGGGTCGCGTTTCCAAAATTGATAGTTGCGATCTTCTTTATCTGATTTATATATATCCAATAAATTCGGATTATTAGCAGACAGGTATTTTCTAAATTGATGGGCTGTAAATTTTGTAAAACTAGCAACAGGGCTTTCCTTTCCATTTATTTGCAATATTGTCCAAATTAGATGAAGGTGATTTGGCATGATTACATATCCGTAAACTTCAACGAATTTATGTTTAACTAAATATTGCAGGGATTGAATGATAATCATTTTTAAATGATCATCATTCAATAGATTTTTAAAGCCAAAGATGGTGACTGTATAAAAATATGGATGGTTATAATCCATTTGCCCCTGTCGTTTATGAAATATGTTCATGATTTAAATTTTAGCTGCAGGGACAACTCGAAACAAAATAAGTATTTAAATTAAGTTTTTTAAATAAATCTATAAAATCAATTATGTTTCGGTCGGTGGTGACACCAACCGATAGTGTTAATATATGATTGCCTCGGTTGCAGGATTAATTTTGATAACTATAATGGCTTTTGTGAAGAAAAAAGGCTAGGTTATTATGAAATGCAAATATGGGTTTAATAGAATTGATAGGCTGCGAGGAGTCGTCCTTCCCAACTTGATTGGGAATCCTAGTGCAATAAGCTTCAAGTTTAAGACTCCCGCCTGCGCGAGAATGACGACTACCCTGATAGAATATGTCAATAGTAGTCTGTAGAAGGAATTATAGGCTTTTAAGGCGTTTCGAATAGCTCAACGTGACGAGGTCTAAAAATATAATAAAAGATGTAGCGTTTTTTGAGCTATAATCTAAAGCTGTGCTTCCTGCCCTAACTTGCTATGTTTAAAACCGTATGCAAAATAAACAACCAGGCCAATTACCAGCCAAATGCTAAAACCAATCCAATTGGATATACCTAACTCGCACATCATGTAAAGGCAACTTATAAGACCTAAAACAGGAATTAGAGAAAGATTTTTTGTGATGCTGAAATAAGTAATAAAAACACAAATAATCAGAAAAATCCACATTGGTATTTTGTGTTTGAATAAGCCCCAACCGCTTTCATATTTCTTTTCTATAGGTATTTGCGAAGAAGAAATAAACTGTTCATACTTATCGGCAGGAAGATTACTTAAATAAGATTCAGCATCAACTTTATCCGTTAAAACGATTTGCGGTGCCACATTTTTAACAATCTCCTTTTTAACTATTTTTAATTCTTCACCATTTAAAGAGGTAACAAAAGTTATCGTTTCGATGGTTTTGGGTGTGTTGAAGATAAACGCTTTGGTTTCTTTGTTGTAATTTGTAAATGCAAAAGCAATTGCTGCAACGAAAACAACAGGGATTATAAATTTACTGTTAACATAAGGAATTTTGAACTTTCCTCGTTGCACGTCGGGCCTGTTCTGCAAAACCAAAACACCTGCGCAAACCAGAACGAAGGCAAATAAAGTTCCTATTGAGCAAAGGTCGGTTACAATTGTTAAATTCATAAATAAAGATGGAACAGCAACCACGAAGCCCACAACTATTGTAGCGAATGACGGAGTTTTGTACTTCGGATGAATTTTTGAAAATGATTTTGGTAATAAACCATCGCGGCTCATACTCATCCAAATACGTGGTTGTCCCATTTGGAAAACCAACAGTACACTTGCCATTGCAAATACAGCGCTGACAGCGATAATTCCACTCATTAATTTCAAATCAATCTGGTCGAATACGAATGCTAATGGGTCACCGACTGCCAATGTATCTGACTTTACAATCCCGGTTAAAACCAGGGCAATTGCAACGTAAAGAACAGTACAAATAATAATCGCCCACATCATTCCACGCGGTAAATCTCTTTGCGGATTTTTACATTCTTCGGCAGTTGTAGAAATTGCATCAAAACCGATGTAAGCAAAAAATACTGCTGAAACACCTTTTAAAACACCGCTAACGCCGTTTGGAGCGAAAGGATTCCAGTTTTTTGTATCAATATAAAATATGCCGACTGATAAAACTAAAAGGATTACAGCCAGTTTTACAACAACCATTGCATTACTGGCATTTCTGCTTTCTTTCATGCCACGGTAAACTAAAGCCGTGATGAAAATGATTATACCTAGCGCGGGTAAATCTGCAACCAGGTGAAAATTTCCAATTTGTGGAGCCGTTAGCCAGGCATTATTTGCAACTGCAGTTGCTGCATCAAGTCCGCCAATATTTTTGCCTGCGGCTAATAGCGCTTCGGCATGTTTATGTCCGTTAAAGGCGGTCAGGTAGTCCATTGTTGCCCAGCCGGGAATGTTAATTCCGTCAATACCTAAAGCCGGTATATGAATGGAAGAAAGTAAGCCAGTAAAGTAATCAGACCAGGAAATAGCAACGGTGATGTTTCCAATGGCATATTCCATTATAAGCGACCAACCGATAATCCAGGCGACCAACTCACCAAAAGCGACATAAGAGTAGGTGTATGCACTCCCCGAAACAGGTACCATTGAAGCAAATTCTGCATAAGCAAAAGCAGCAAAACTACAGGCAACAGCTGTGAAAATAAATAGGAAAATTACCGCCGGACCGCCATCTGCACTGGCTTTACCAATAGTACTGAATATGCCCGCACCAATTATCGCTGCGATACCAAAAGCGGTTAAATCCCGAACGCCGAGTGTTTTGTGTAAGGTGTTTTCATGGTCGCCATAGCCGCTTGCTGCATCTTTTAGTATTTTAGAAATAGATTTCTTTCTGAATAGCTTCTCGAACATCTGTTTGGGTTTGTTGTTTTCTTCAAACTTAAAAAAATATCGGTTAAAAACGTTTAAAGCAAGGTATAAATTTCATCAACCATAGTTTTCAAAACAAATAATTGAAAATTAATTGATTTTTTAATCATAATCTAAGCTGAAGTAAAATGCTACAATAATTGTAATCTGATTGTGTTTATTTTATAAATACCGTTTACACTGTATGGCGAAATGCTACTTTTGCCGCTTAATAATAAATCGGCTTTGTGCCTATTTTCTTAATTCAAATGACATCTTCCACCATACAAAAGTCAAATATTAAAGAAAAAAATCAACGTATTGCCACCATCTTGGCTTTTGCACTGATTCCGCTTTCTGGTTTCGCAACAGATATTTACATTCCATCATTACCAACCATGGCTGGTGAGATGAACGTAAGTAGTGTTCAGGTTCAGCTTACTTTAAGTATTTTCCTGATTAGTTATGGTATAGCGCAACTCTTCGTTGGCAGTATATTGGATAGTTTCGGCCGATACAAAATTTGTTTATACAGTTTATTGGTATTTACTGTTGCCAGCATAATTATAGCTGTTACACAAAACATTTACCTGATTTATTTAATGAGGGTTATACACGGCCTTTCGGTAGGTGCGATTGTTGTGGCAAAGCGAGCTTATTTTGTTGATTTATTTACTGGCGATAAATTAAAACACTATTTAAGTTTGTTCTCCATCATCTGGTCTACGGGGCCAATAATAGCACCATTTGTTGGTGGATATTTACAAGCCGCTTTTGGATGGGAATCTAACTTTTATTTCCTTGCCGGTTTTGCACTTGTTTTTGCCGTGCTCGAGTTTTTCTTTAGTGGAGAAACATTAAAACATTTTACCGATTTTCAACTTAAGAAAATAACAAATATTTATATCGACATGATTAAAACCACGAGCTTCACTTTAGGTATCGTAATGCTGGGTTTAGCCTATTGTATGATTATGATTTACAATATGACCGGCCCTTTCATAATCGAACATGGTCTGAAATATTCGCCGGTAGTTGCTGGTTATAGTTCGTTAATTTTAGGTTTCGCCTGGATGGTCGGCGGTTTCATTGGTAAAGCAACCATTAATAAGCCTTTTTTCAGGCGGTTAATGATTAATGCGTTGCTCCAGGTGGTTTTTGTTTTAGCGATGATGGTTAGCCTGAATTTTGTATCCAATTTATACTCGTTGATATTCTTTGCCTTTATGATTCATATCGGAGCCGGATTTACTTTCAACAATTATTTCACTTTTTGCTTAAGTAAATTTCCTAAAAACGCAGGAATTGCGGGAGGACTGACAGGTGGAATTACCTATGTAATTGTTTCTTTTTTAAGCTATGCGATTGTGAATTTCATTCCGGCAAAAGATGAAAGCAATTTAAGTTTTAGCTATATGGTCCTGATTATACTATCTGTATTGGTGATGTTTTTGGTTATGAAAACGAGGAAGAAAAATGAGGTTATTGCTTAAGCTTATTTGAGCGTTATCCGCGATATTTGTGGAAAATCGTTTGATTTCATACAATTTAATTTTCCTCCCCCAGATTACGCAGATGTCCGCAGAATTTCTAATGAACCATATTAATTTATTTTTCCTATTTAATATTAAAACGAGGATGAAAGATGAGGTTCATACTTAGGTTTTCTAAAACTTATATGCGCTAATCAGTGATATCTGCGGGAAATGTATTGATTCATACTATTTACATTTTCCATCACGCATATGCTCGCAGAATTTCTGATGAACATATTAATTTATTTTCCTATTTTATTCGCCCTTCTTCATCGGTAACACTTGTTTTTCGTTCCCTTATTGCCTTTATTGCGCTGCTTCCAAAACTATAATTCAGGCTAACTCTGAAAATCCTGCTTTCCTGTTTCTGTCTCAGATTATAATTTAATGATGATAAGGCACTACTAATCCTGGCCACTCTCGTGTTTAGGATATCATTTATAGCGAATTTTAGGTTCAACCTTTTGTCGATGAACGATTTTTTTAAACCAAAGTCAATTCCATAATAAGGCTTGATTGCATAGGTTCCATAGATTTGAGCAGAAGCAAATTCTCCAGAAAGTTCTGCTCTTGTTGATGGCGTAATCGTAAAGTTGTGACTGCTGTTCATTGTGAAATTTACCTTTTTTCTATCGTAATTTAAGCCGCCTAAATCTGCCGACTTTATTTGATTGTAAGTGCTCGTAATGGTGTTGTCCATACTCCAAAATTTGGTTACGGTTGTCGGATAACCAACCGTTAAATTATAAGAAAATTGTTTGTCGAGATTTTGAACAGTTTGAAAAAGTGATTTCTTTGCATTATCTGGAAGTAAAACATCCATAATGAGGTTGTTTGTAATGCTGTATCCCAAAGAAATATTAAGTTCTTTTTTATAATTGTATGTAAGTTGAAAAGCGTTGGTGTACTGTGGGTTCAAAAACGGGTTTCCCTGACTAAATGTATATAAATCGACAAAATAAACAAACGGATTCAGTGATTTGTAATCTGGCCGGTCTATTCGCCGGCTATAGGAAAATCCTAGTTGATTGTTTTCAGATAAAGTTTGATTAACGGAGAAGCTTGGAAAGAAATCGAAGTAACTTCTTTTGACAACTTTTTGTTCGTTAACAGAATTGCCTTTTGAGTTGGTTTGTTCTGTTCTTAATCCAATCTCAACACTGGTTGATTTGAATTCATGTTTAAAATTTACGTAAGCTGCATTTATATTTTCATCGTACACAAAACGATTGCTTCTTGTTAAATCATTTTGCCATTGCGAAGCAACAAGATTTTCAAACCTGAAATCATTGTCGGTGCTTACCCAACTGCTTTTAAGGCCAAAGTCAAACCTGGATTTAGTATTTATAGGTAGCGAATAATCAATTTTAGCTGCTTTAATTTTTATGAGTGAGGGCATTAGATTCCTGAAAGTCAAAGGTGTTCTATAGCCAAATCCATTTGCATCGGAGAAATTGTTATTGTACACTGTGTTTTCTTCACTACGATATTGTGCGTAATCCAAATCAACTGAAAATTCCTGACCGAGTGTATCTAGAGCCGATTTGTAATTAATGTTGTAAGCCTGATTCCGATATTTATTTGTTGATGGATTATCAGCGACAATTGAAGAATCTATTTTGGTAAAGCTTGTTCCGATATCGGTTGTTCCTTTCGAGCTATCGTGCCCATTATTGAAATATCCTGTAGTTAAAAAGCCGATAGTGTTTTTTTCGTTTAGGAAATAATCTAATCCGAATTTGTAATTATTGTTGTGTGAAGAACGGATTTGAGTGTTATACTGGTGAAAATAGGTATCGGAAATGCCGTCGCTTGTAATTCTGTTGATGTTTAAATCTTCCTGGTATTTGTTATTGTTATTTGCAAAATTGCCAAAAATATTGAGGTTTTTGTTTCTGTGGTTGAGTGAGATACCTGCATCACTTTTTGGGTTTTTTGCGTAGCCAAATCCTAAGTCAATATTGCCATTTGTGCCAAAAGCCGAGTTCTTTTTCAGTTTAATGTTAATAATCCCGGCATTGCCCTCAGCATCATATTTAGAAGATGGATTGGTAATCAATTCGATGGATTTAAGTTCGTTGCTGTTCAGCGATTTTAATCTTGTTGCTAATTGTTCATTGGAAAGAAATGTCGATTTCCCATCTATTAAAACGTTAACACCTGATTTTCCTCTAACGCTGATGTTACCGTCCTGGTTTACCGAAACCCCAGGCATCTTAGCAAGAATTTCAAGCGCCGTGTTTCCTGTTGCTACGAGACTGTTCTCAACATTCATCACGGTTTTGTCCGTGAATCTTTCAATTAACGGTTTTCTCCCCGAAACATTTATGCTGCCTAGATCACTTGATTCAGCAATCATTTTAAAGGTTTTATCAATAGAAAACTTAGTGGATGTAATTGATATCTTATCGTAAATCGCTTTAAAACCAACCGCATTTATATTAATTGCATAAATGCCATATGATAAATTTTTAAAACCGAATTTTCCTTTATCATCTGTTGAAACTCGTCTGATGAGCAAGGTATCTGCCAAATTCTTTAATACAATAGTTGCCGAAACGGGTTGCTCTTTATTATCAACCAACAAAACTGAAATTTTACCATTTGTATTTTGAGCTTTTGCCTGGGATAAAAGAAAAACAGAAAGGAATATGATAAACGTAGAGATTTGTTTCATGTTAATTTGATAGCCTGATGATTAATATTTCCTTATCTGAAGGAATTATGGCGCTAAACTAAATGATTGGGTTAATCAAAAGGGACCTTTTAACAATGTTTAACTTAATTAACACAATTTCACAAATTGGTGTTTCTATAATCTTTAATGAAGAAAACGTTAATGATATAGGTTTTTTCTGCGTTAATCTGCGGTATCTGCGGGAGGTGTATTTTTCTTTTATATAGCTCAATTTTCTCCCGTAGATTGTGCATAATTCGCAGATTTTTTGATTTAAACTTTTAAGCCTGGTTGAGGCAAAAAAAAAAGTCGCAGAAAACACTGCGACTTTTTTTGTTAAAACAAATTTGTATTTAGAGAATTTACCCTAAACCCTAAACCCTAAACCCTAAACCCTAAACCCTAAACCCTAAACCCTAAACCCTTAATCTATCCTAGTTTTTCAAGCTCTTCCTTCACGAAATCTGCAAGTTCCTTCACGTACTCTGCACTAAAATCAAATTTGATTCCAGCAGTTTCGTAAATCTCATTCATTGGTTTTGTATAGCCTAGAGCAAGCGCAGCTAAATATTGTTCTAAAGCCTTTTCAGGGTTTTCTTTATAATTTTTCCATACAGCAATAGCACCTAGTTGAGCGATTGCATATTCGATGTAATAGAAAGGAACCTCGAATAAATGCAGTTGTTTCTGCCATCCGTTTCCAAATTCCTTTTGCAAATCAGTCCAGTCAGCAAAACCAGCACCAAAACGGTTGTAAATTTGTTTGAAAGTTTCCTCCCTGTCCGCTGCAGTATGATTTGGGTTGGTGTAAATCCAATGTTGAAACTGATCGATTACCGCCACCCAAGGCAATGTTTTTAAAACATCAGCCAGTTGTTCTTTCCTCGCACGATTTAAATCTTCTGCATTATCGAAATACACAGCCCAATTATCCATAGAAATCAATTCCATGCTCATCGATGCCAGTTCAGCAACTTCCGAAGGACAATGTTTAAAATCATTTAATTCTAAATTTGCCGTCAGAAAAGTGTGTATTGCATGCCCGCCTTCATGCACCATAGTAGTTAAATCACGAAGTGAATTCGCCGAATTCATGAAGATGAACGGTGCTCCGGTTTCTGCCAAGGGATAATTATATCCTCCAGGGGCTTTACCTTTTCTACTTTCGACATCAAAAAGGTTATTTACTTTCATTATAGCCAGTTTTTCACCAAGTTTTTCATCGATGGCGTTGAAGCAGGCTATACTTTTATCAATCAGCTCTTCTCCGCTATTAAAGGGTTTCAAAGCAGGTTTGCCGCTAACACTAACCTCTAAATCCCAGGGTTTTAAAATATCTAAGGCCAAAGCCTCACGGCGTTTTTCTGCCTGTTCCCTGAGTATAGGTACAATTTCTTTTTCAATGGCATTTGCAAAATCGTAGCAATCCTGTGGTGTATAATCGAAACGTCCCAGGGCCTGAAACATATAATCGCGGTAGTTTTCAAAGCCCGCATTTAAAGCAACCTGAGTTCTTAACTTAATCAACTCATCAAACAGGATATTCAAATCATCTTTGTCGATAAGTCTTCTCTGCTGAATGGTTTTCCAGGCATTTTCCCTTACCTCGCGATTTAAATCTTTAATAAATATAGAAGCTTGTTCAAGTGTATATTCCTGACCATTGATTTCAACACTCATGGCACCGGCAATGCCCTGATATTTCTGTTGCTTGACTTGCAATTCTGTAAAAAGCTCAATGTTTTCTTCCCGGTAAAGCTCTAGGGCTTTTTTGACCGCTCTGCTGTAAACAAAATACTTTTCTTTGTCAAGATCCTCCATAAAAGGACTCTCAACAAATTTTTTGTTTAACTCGTTTGATAATGGCGAAACTTTGGGTTCGATTTCCTCAGCGAAGTACTGGAAATTTTTAACCAACTCCTCATTAGCAGTGTCGCAGCTCATTTTAATATATCGCCATGCGAAATCCTCTTCCAGTGCGGCTTCCAGTTCTGACCGGTCTCTCAGCCATGCTTCTAATTCCTCAGCACTTTTAATTTCACGGTTTTGCAATTCTGTAAAAAGAGGCTCGAGGCTTTCCCAGGTAATGGTTAAATCTTGTGGAATATATGTTCTTGGTTTCTTTGTAATTATCATAGTTTAATCAATTATTGAAG
>Ga0247809_1001339_pt1 | contig 11082 bp, 10 predicted proteins | sample UWRJL104311B1_FD_180951 | JGI IMG/M metagenome (GOLD analysis project Ga0247809, IMG submission 180951) | Plant litter microbial communities from Arlington Agricultural Research Station in Wisconsin, United States - UWRJ-L104-311B-1 | ecosystem: Environmental > Terrestrial > Plant litter >...
AACAAGCTTCCTTTAGCTATATGTTAGTTACACCAGACTGGCTGAGAGTCTCCACCCTGTGGCGAAACATCTATTGGATCTTGTCCTGCAGGACAATGGTGTGATTGCTACGCGTGCATTGTACGTTCTGCTCAACTTGGGTATTATCTTGAGCTGGGCAGTGCAGTTGGTTGAGAAGGACGAGGAGCGGGTTCGAGAAGAACTTATGAGACAGATCATGTGGTGGGACCAGGAGATTGATCGGCTAGAGACTATGCTTTATGATTTGGAGGTGAGACATTTCATACTTATGTCCTATCCCAGATCTGTGTTACGTATGTGTGGTAAGAGTGCTAGAGCCGTTGCAAGCATTCAGACCCTATACCTCCTCATCTAATGTGTGCTCTCCTCTGTCAAAAATGTTGCTAATCGCTGGTACAGGAGAAGGAGCTTCAAGAACAGATCCAGAGGGAGTTTCAACAAAGCCTTGAAGCCCCCAAGCCCAGCAGCGTTGTTGGTGTGGCAGTCGGTTTTGAAATCGGATCTCGCAAAGATTGGGAAAGCGCTCTTAGGAAAAAGAGCCATTCGCGAACTTCAATTGTGGGGGTTTTCCCCTTGAAGAAGTCTGGCATATCGACAAGAGCTCGTTCATAACAGCATGGGATTGTTGACAGCGGCTGGAGCATCGTGAGATTGAAACCCAGTCCAGGTTGAGTTTTTACACTTGTTGAGAAAGAGGCCATGAATCCGTGTATGTTAAGCGCAGCTTGCAAATACGCTGATGGGATCTTTATGTTTCTGACGAGAACATCTCATAATTTGGGAAGTCTAAATGATAGTAAGAGTGGACGGAGGAAGTGCTATAATAATCAATAGAAAACATCTTCTCCCGTGGATCGAACGCCTACTTCTTCTTTCAGAGAAATGGATTGCAATTTTCATCAAAGCACAGCTGTATCCAGATACTGACTCCATTAACATACATTTAGTTTCCGATTCAATAGCCCCCGAGTGAAATTGGCACGCTTGTTTTGTCTTGAAAGCAGAGGTGCGAGGTTATGGTTGGCTGAAGAGCTTTTGGGTATTGCTTGATACAAGCTGAAATGCTGAAAAGTCACAACTTGCGAAAATTACGGCGAAACCTGTTTCCTTAGGTAAATTTCAAGTTTGGATCATTTGAAATGTTATTGAGAGTAACCGTAAGCTTGAAGGCGAGCTCATATATGGTCCGTAAACCTTGATTTGGCTTGAAATCTTCGTAGTACCGTACTTACGCATCAATGGCCTACTTATCAATGGGTTCCTATAAACAATACCTCTTCAGACAATTTCTTCCAACTCTGGCGCTAAGCAGGCGACTTTCATACTCCAAAGTAAACATGGAAACTCATTCAGTTGTAATTCCGATACTTTGAGTATCGGGATAGAATGAAAGAGAACGGCATCGCTGCTTCTCACGTTCTGTCTTCCAGATCTTCAAGAGAAAAGGGTAGTCTTTGATGATGAAGACATTTGCCAAATGACGAGTCGGGGGTAATTGACCAAGGTCATGTGGAGAACTACGAAAGGTGTGATTTTATTGTCACTTACTCAGAGAAGTCATCTAGATGTGTAGCATTCAAAATTGAAATCAACCTGCTAACCGAGTCTTCTCTCTGAATCCAGCTCAGGCTCGTAAATGCTCCGAATTGGGTCTGAGTGCATTGTTGATACCAATCTTCATTAGTCTGTGGTTGGTGATTGGGAGAAACCGTTTTGAGTGAGATGAGATACCAAGCGGGATAAATAATTAGAAGAGCGTAGGTTTAGCTAATTTGAAATTTCAGAATGATTGCGATTGTTTTGCAAATTTGCTGAAGAGCAGGGTGTTATGAATTCGCGTTATCTAATTGTAGTTTGTTGAGTTAGGAGAAGCACGGTTGCAATTGCCTAGAAAGTAAAAACGCAACAGAAAAAACAGCCGTTTACCAACACGCTACTTTAGCCTTCAACTTATATTCACGAAGTTTGAAATTCTTTGGTTGTTGATGTCAACATCACGTGAGTCTAAATTCAACCTGCCCCCTAAATAGCAACGCAATCCATTTGGTGGTCATCGCTAGAGACAATTCAGAATAAAAACACCATTTTAAGTTAATGGATCTTTTTCGATAGTATTGAATTCATATTTGACCGATATATATATGCGATTTCCCCCTCTAGTTCACATAAAGGGGCTTAAGCGAGCTCGCCAAGATGAGACTATGATACAGATCATATAAAACACTCTTGAGTAAGAGCCAGTTACATACCGAGGGCATTCTAGGCAGAAGCATAATAGGATTGAGGAACAAATGAAAGTTATTGAAATGTACTTCAATGAATTGCTTTGAGCCCCAATATTTGCCGTGGATAATGCAATCCATCTGTATATTGAAATTTAGGAATAATATTTAGAAACAAACGAGAGATTTCAACTACTTCGGATAACCATTTCCTTGGTACAAATTCTATCATCATAACAATATGTTTTGAAATATACGGTGCAGCCTTTGAGACCACGAGGAGCAATATCAGTGTGGAAACACTTAGAGATAGCCACTTTTATCTAAGGGACTGGCTTCGATGACTTCTCCTTACTCACTCGAGATGAGAATTTGTACTTGCTTAGATTGATAAATTATGATACCGCTGCACCTTGAAACTTTCGATGGCCAGTTCACTGTGGCAAAACAGCAGGAGGTTTTCTTAGGCATTCTGTAGAATCACTATATCGAGCACTTCGTACAAAACTGAGATCTTCATAGACGTGTACCAAAATCACAAGACTATGCTGGAGATATGCTGGGGGCTGGTGCACAGGCCCAGTTGGTATATTCCGTGAAACGCCAAACTCCCAACGCCATGCAATATGCTATGCTCTCTAGTCTGTCCTAGCTTTAAAATGGCTTTGCAACCTTCCGGCTCTCACTTTCACCTGTCTCTGGATCCTTGTATTCCTTCCAACTTACAGGATACATGGCGTTGCCAGCTTCGCTCGTTGCCATAATGACCCCAAGGTTGTTGCTAGCAGTAGAGAGATAGTAATTCGACTGGTCACCCAGTGAAATCTGCAAATTGGTCAGCATCAATCCGAATATAACGAAGCTTTGGGGGACAAACCACGACTGCTCTAACAATATCCCCTGGTCTGAAGCTCTCGAAGATCTTAACTTTATCCTTCTCTGTGGCTCTCACATCCTGAGTTCGGATCATCCCTTGCCATTCTCCATCCAGGACTGTTTCTCCAACTACTAAGATGGAAACCGAAGCTTGCTTTGGTGCAATCCTCGTCACTTTACAGAGGACTGTGCTGTTGACTTCCGGAATTACTTCCGCCTTTTTGTTTCCGTCCTTCGCGCTTGATATAGAGATATCTCTTTCTATCGAGACGGTAGTGAGTAATGCAGGTTCAACCGGTGTGATCTTTGTGAGTCGTTTGGACGGCCCTTGAGGTTTTGGAGGGGTGGTTTTGGAGATCGGTCCCAGGATAGAGGCGTAGAGCCTTGAATTGTGTATGTGAGTACCCGGCCCGGGTAAAAGCTCGCTGGCGGGGCCGAGGAGTTGTCCTGGTACAGCAATTGAGATTGCCTGTGCCATAGCTTAATAGATTTTCGACTGGTTGGAATGGATGGTGTTGTTTGAGTCGAGGCTGCAAAATAAAAAGAGAAGGGCAAGGCTGGGATTAGTCAGCATCCATTTACCTGCTGTTACCGTAAAACGATGCCGCCCTATAAATTAAATTGCCAGGCTGTTTGCTCCTGGCCCTTGGCCAATTTGCCCCCCCAAAATACCCCGCGCCAGTTTGTGCAACTGCCCCGCTTCCATCATAGTTCGCCCCCAATATTAGCTTGGTACGGAGATACCACAACCCCCCATAACACGACATGGGGTGATTGGGGAATGGGAGGATTGGAGTGCTTTGGACATTTAATAAGTACGAGAAGAAGGTAGAACTATACTTGCTATTACCTGCGTTCCAATTACCACCAAATAACACCAGAACCTCCCAATCATGTCTGCCAAACACTTCATCAACGATCCGACCCTTCTTGTGAACTCGGCTCTCCATGCTCTCACCCTCACCAATCCATCTATAGCTCTCGATGCCGAAAACAAGACGATCTACCGGAGACCCGGCCATGCTTCGCAGGTCTCAATTGTCTCTGGCGGAGGAAGTGGCCATGAACCCAGTTTTGGAGCATTTGTAGGTGAAGGACTGCTATCGGCATCGGTAGCAGGAACTATATTTGCCTCTCCAAGCGTAGAACCAATACGAAAAGCCATTATGTCAAAGGTCGATACCGAGAAAGGAATTCTCGTCACCGTTATGAATTACACAGGAGATGTTCTGAATTTTGGTATAGGAGTTGAAAAGGCAAAGGCTGCTGGTCTGCAAGCTGAGATGCTTGTAGTCGGTGACGATGTTGGAGTTGGGAGATTGAAGGCTGGGAAAGTAGGAAGACGTGGCATTGCTGGCACAGTTTTTGTCCACAAGATTACAGGAGCTCTTGCAGCTACTGGAGCCAGCTTGGAAGATGTTTATAAAGTGGGAAAACTTGTAGCAGATAATATCGTCAGTGTTGGGGCTTCTTTGGATCATGGTGAGTGCCATCCACTCTCTATTTTATTTCTAAGCGCGTTCTCAATTCTTCACAATGTCCAGTAAGTCGTGGTCACTAACTCTCTATCAGTCCACGTACCCGGAAGGGCAGCACCAAGAGCAAACTCAGAGGGAAGTCTGGGCCCTGGAGAAGTGGAGTTAGGAATGGGAATACACAACGAGCAGGGAAGTGGAAGGGAGAAAGCTGATTTGCCAGAACTCGTCAAAAAGATGCTCAAGCAACTCCTCGATCAAGAAGATAAAGATCGGGCTTTCGTGAACGTCAATTCCAACGAAGTTGTGCTGTTAATCAACAATCTTGGCGGAGTCAGCGTACTGGAGCTTGGAGGCATCACTGCTGAAGTTGTCGGTCAGCTAGATAAGTCATATAACATCAGACCAGTTCGGATACTGGCTGGAACATACATGACAAGTCTGAATGGACAGGGCTTTAGCATATCGATTCTGAACGTGGTGAATACCGATATTGGAGGACCTAGTATGATCCAGTTGTTGGATGCACCATCTGAAGCAGCAGGATGGGCAGCACCCATCAGGAAAGAGACCTGGGAAGCAAAATCAACGCGGACAAGAGAAGACTCAGACAAAGTGGAAGCAAATGTCAAGCCTAGCGGACTGAAGATGGATCCAACAACCGCTAAGAAGGCATTGTCAGCAGGTCTCGAAAGAGTTATTGCTGCTGAGCCAGCTATCACTCGGTACGATGAAGTTGTGGGTGATGGAGATTGTGGTATTGGACTCAAGAGAGGAGCAGAAGGTAAGAGAAAAGTTTTTATTATATTATCAGCAAAAGTTGAACACTGACACTGAAAAGCTATTCTCGATCTAATCACCAAAACCGAGTTATCTGGAGACGCAGTTGTAGATGTCCAGAAGATCACAGAAGCAGTGGAAGGTTCCATGGATGGAACATCCGGCGCAATTTTTTCCATTTTTCTGAACTCTCTTGTATACTCGCTTCGACAACAAGGTTCAGTGGGTGAAGCAACTGCCAAAGTCTGGGGCGCCGCACTGAAGCAATCCTCCAAAGCTCTCTCAAAATACACCCCAGCGCAACCCGGTGACCGAACACTTATCGACGCACTACACCCATTCGTTGAAACACTCAGCGAAACAGGAGACTTGAAAAAGGCAGCCGAAGCCTCGAGGAAAGGAACCGAGAGTACGAAAGGTATGGTAGCTAGCCTTGGACGAGCGGTTTATGTTGGTGGATCTGGATTCAAGCAGGTGCCCGATCCCGGAGCTTTTGGACTAAGTGAATTCTTTCTCGGGCTTGCCGGACTGAACGCTGCTGAACCTGATTACGAGTTAGTTTAATCGTGTCTCTGGTGGTATTGTTAAAAACATATATAGCTAAATACTCGACGGTCATGTAAAGTGTGATGGAGCCGCGACTTGAGCGTGTGTGGCATATTTAATATTGTATTGTAGAAATTATACCTCATATATATTCCAAACCCATGTGACCTATATGTTATCTCTCTCCACCTTTGGGCTTCCCATCTTGGAAATTGTTATCTTTTTCTTTTCGATAGCTGCTGTGGTATGGGGTATTCTAACCCCTCACTCTAACCTAAGACCCCAGAGTGCTGCGGGTTGCACGTGGTTGCCAGAAACTTACTCAGTCAGGTATCCGGTCCGTGAGAACCTAGTCGTCAACATGCAGTTCTTCTGATCGCACCTGGTCTTGTCTAAACTACACAGCTTGAAGAACGAGAATTTTGTTTATACGATTTGAATTTGGCCGTTCATTATGTATTGAGACCCCTTGCCATTAAGTATCTCTTAAGTCATACCTTCTATTCAGTGATATAGTATCATGGTTTCCACCACAACCCCAAACAACCCCCAACACGCCCAGTAGACCCCCATCCCCCCAAATCCCAATTTTTTAAACGCCTTGCTATGCTGAGAACAAAATAAAAGTCATCCGCCGTACTAGTTAACCATTACACCAAATTTACACCATGAGGAGGCTACTGTTAGAGAGAACGTTGTGTTTTCCGCTCGTTTTATCTTCACTATTTATAGTAGACTCTCGGACAGACTGTGGAAGTATTATGGCTTTGGTGGGTGAATACGAGCTAGACTCATTGGGGTCTTGCATATCATTTTCGTCTTCGTCGAACTCTGAAACGCTGAGAGCCTGGCCCTCACTCTCAGAAAGTTCCAAATCGGGCACATCCGGGAGAGGAACAGCTATAGCAGTTGCTAGGTGAGATATGAGTGTCGAATGACCATCCAGATACTCGACTTTGGGAGCAGGCGCTGATTCTATCTCGAGCTCCGGCTCAAGTATGGCTTGTCTTGCAAGATCACTGTTGACCGCTAGCGAGGAATTGATAGTTGATGCTGGTGATGCAATCTCGATGAGATCAAAGAATAGCATGAAAACACCACCTTGTGCTAAGACATTTTCTTCACTGACTTTCATAACATCATCATCACTTAATCGCCACCATTGCTGCTTGATTGGAGCTTCTGAGTCGTCATCTTCCTGATGCGATAGCACAGGGTGCTTTTTGTAGCATATGTAGTGACCATTCTCATGCCTTCCATAATGTGTAACTACTGCCCGAAGCTCATATATTGGGCCATGTACTCGCGAAGCGCTTCTGCTACTTGCTATCATAGGCTCTGATGGGTTCAAAAGCCACTCCTCAGTAACAGTGTCTTTGATAGCACCCGAGCTACCTAAACACCATGGCCCAAGATCCAAGGTTTTAGGAAATCTAACTTGGGCGGTATTTTTTGACAATTCCCCTGTCAGCTCGTTGAACACACTCCGGTTAAAATGTACGACCAATGACTTTGGTGGTCTAGCAATGACTGCCTGGCGTGTCTTGACTGATGAAACTCGGTTTTTGGAGGTAATCATGCACTTTTGCGAAAGAGTTTTTTCGGTGTAATCGTCATCCTCAAGAGCCTCCGTTATAAAGGCTAATCTCTCTGACACATTCTTGTAAACAGCGCTATCTGGAGAATCTTGGTTTCTCTCTTTCAGTTTCGAAAAAAGGGCTTTTGTCTTAAGTAATGTACACCTTCCACATTCGACTCCTTCGATTTCTTCCAGGTTGGTGTACTCGTCTAGGCATTCGGCGATACCAGACTCTCTTGCCCTTCCTAACGGAACAGTCAGACAGTTGAAGGGGATCATTGATAGGCCTTCTGAGTATCCACAACTTGTACATCCGACTCGCTGAGCAATAAGGCCTTCTAGGGGGTTTCTGAACTGCATAGTGCCAGAGCCATTCGTTGCCGAATCATCAGATTCGAATCCCCGCGACTTTTTGACCATTCCGGCCACTTTGCTAACCTCTTTATCGATCTCTTCTAAAACTTTGGAGAAATATTCTTGCGCATCTTGCTGTTGCCAGCTGCTCATATTCTTTAAAGTTGCTGGAGTCCATATTCTCTGCCCATTGTTCTCAGGGTCATTTAAAGTGGCGATCAGACCTCGTAATGACTCCGCCATCTTCATATCTGGTCTTGTAGGTCCCTCTGTCATACCACTGTCGACACTCGGGGTTGTGAGATATTCTGAAAGCGAGTCCAGCGACGCCAGCCCTTGGAGGACGCTGTTCTGATAACATGAATTATCCCAATTTCCTAGACCTGGTGGCTGACTTTTCGACTTTTCTGCCACTACATTCAGGCCAGATATTATAGACATCCTCCGACGCCCAGCTTCAGCTACCGTGCTTATAATCCCCCCAGGAGTGTCGAGTCCTAGTATTCGACGTAGCGCCTCACTCTTCCATGCTTGCGTTCGTGGGACATTCTTTAGAGCTGGGTTCATCATTCTAAGCGGACTTTGGTACATGTCAACAAGGTCGATAAAACGCGTGGGCGTTAGATACACTAAGCAGTTCCACATCAACTCCGGGATTGACAAAAGGTTGTAATCTGCCAGATAACCGATTTGGTAGAGAATTGTGAGTATAAAGAGGATCGCTGGAATGATAAATCTGGCGTGTATGTATTGCGAGAACTGATCTGCTTCCCTATAGTCTTGGTGGTATTCGAAGTCGTACTCTGGATCGCCGTCGAAGAGGTAGTGTATGTCTTGAGACATGGCGAGGCATGTATTAGAACTGGGGCAGAATCTAGTTACATCAGTTCTGGGATTTGAAGGCGATAGTGTACAAAGTGATTTTAAATGGGTTCATTCAGTACACAGTTTTGAGTTGTACCTAGGACAAGTATAAGAAGAGTATTTATGAAGGGTAGTGGAACTTGGTAAGAAGTACGAAACCATAACTAAAGGCCCAGGGTTTGCGGGCCGACTTTGATCCGTTGAGCATAGCGATAAAAAAAAGTTGAACCCCACATTGCGATAAAGAAAGACAAGCGGGATAAGACTTCAAACACAATATTTGGAAGAATGGCGAAAACAGCTCCCTTGAAGAAAGGAAAAAACCGTAAGCATCAGAGGAGAAAGCAGAACTAGAACGTAATTAATGATATTTCTTTACAGCCATATCTGTCCGCTCTCGTGCCTCGAAACGAGCAAGCTCCCCATCAATCGATACTGATAAGTCACTCAAAAATGCCAAACCACCCAATGAGAGCGTCAATTACCGGCCGTCCGTCTTAGCTGTCCATCAGAGCGCTGGCGTATCAAAGAAGTCAAAAAATGGTAGAAAAGCAGTTTTGAGCGCAAAGGCAAAGAAGCGACAGGAGAAGGGAATGGATCGTGCTGAAGCAGTGATGGACAAGAAGGAAATTAAGATTGTAAAGAGCAAAGATAGGGCAAGGACTGTCCAAGAGAGAGCGAAGGCCTGGGAGGATCTAAACAAGAAGATGATCGCAAAGAAAGCTAGGGAGGACGCTGCAGCTTTAGACTTGGCTTCAGGGAAGGAGAATTTGCTAGATGAAGGTTGGGAGGTGGACGTCATGGAAGAAGTTGATGTCGAAGCAGTTATTCCAGCAGTTGAAGGCCTGGAGGTCTCAGATTTGACGCCTTTGCAAATACAGACAGCTGCGGATGAGATTGACGTAGAGTTATGATAGATTGTGGACAATTGCATTGCTGGAGTTATGGTGGAAAAGGGTCTTAAGATGGCGACATGATACCATAGGTCGTTACATTATATCTTTGCTCCGGAACTATAGAAAGAATTTTATTATGAGAAGAGTTGATCTTCTGAGCATTAATACCGCTGACTATATTCTCTACTCCACTACGACTGAAACCTTCTTGTTTGGACTGCACTGTAACTCCTGTAGTAAAGTACATTAGGAAAATACTCTGCGGTCTCAAATTGCCTAAGACACTTTGACTTTCTAAAAGCATTACCTCATCACGCCGGTCTTGCACATAGAAGCTAAACAAAGAAATTATTTTATCTAGCGTCCTAGATTTCATTGGAATATTCCTACCAAAGTAGTAATTTACACTAATTAATGGAAGTGTTAGTTTTGCATTTAGTCAAGCATTTTAGTGTCACTTTATAAAACCTGTCTAATTTTGGGCAAGGAGATATATAGCATTACCTGCTCTTCGAAACTCCCAATCCAAGACTTTAGCTGAAAGAAGCCACGAACGATGAATGGAATCTGGAGTCTACTCACGCCTTCAACTGCATATCCTGCTCGAGCTTGAAACGGACAACGCTAAGCTCATCAAGAATTACTAGATATGATATAAGTTTTGAGGTATGTGGAAGTAGCAATACAAATAATCATTGGTATCTCTCATAGTTGTCGAAATGCAATATCCAAATGCAGGAGATTCCTAGCAGTACCGTGACATGAAAGGAACCAAATCACAGGAAGAGTAGACTACATCTACATATGGGGGAAAATAGCGGTATTAGGAGCTATCATCAAATGCTGGGTATCCTAAAGTTAGAAGTAAATAAAAATTGCCTCCTATTACAACATCCATTCTTGTATATGCGTAAAAACAAGACATCCAACTTCTCGTGGTGCTTTTAATCTCTCTTTGAGCCCCTTTTACTTTCATGACTTTTGCTTCTTCGTCTCTCTCGATCATGATCGTCATAGTCCCTATCTTTGCTTCTCTCCCGCCGTCGGTCCCGTAGTCGATCTCGACTTCTGTCACGACTTCGGTCTCTCCTGGAATCCCTCTCACGCCGAGCGTGCGGGCTACGGCTGCGGCTTCTGTCTTTTCGATCTCTCCTGCGGCTTCGAGAGCGGCTTCTTCTATCATTGTCCCTCGAGCGCCGTCGTTCTCTATCCCGGTCTCTGCCTCGATCACGATCGCGGCGGCTATCTCGGTCGTCATCTCGCCGGCTACTGCGATCCCGCTTTGTAGTACTATCACGACGACGACTACTAGCACCAGGTACATATCTGTCGATGTTAATCGGGCTCGTGGATCGCTCGATTCTGCTTTTGCGTCGAATTGGAGAGCGTGATCTGCTTCGTGCTCGAGATGATCGACCTTTGTCTCTTTCCCTGTCACGAGAGCTATCCCTCTTTCTCAGAGATGTGGG
>Ga0247809_1001341_pt1 | contig 11081 bp, 8 predicted proteins | sample UWRJL104311B1_FD_180951 | JGI IMG/M metagenome (GOLD analysis project Ga0247809, IMG submission 180951) | Plant litter microbial communities from Arlington Agricultural Research Station in Wisconsin, United States - UWRJ-L104-311B-1 | ecosystem: Environmental > Terrestrial > Plant litter >...
ATGGGCAGTGGTGGCCGATTCGACAAGGCACTTTGAGAGATGGTGCACATGGCGAGGTAGAAGCTGGTATTTCTGGTAAGGCCGGAAAGGGTGTATTCAGTATCGTCATGTCGAATGGTGGATATGCAGACAAGGATGAAGGTGATGTGAGTTCACTTCTAATCCTCTCCATGTTGCTCTTGCGCTTCCAAGTGTGCACATCTAACGTTCTTTCTCTTCTGCAGACAATCTACTACTGTGGCACTGAATCCGACACATCAACACCGACGAATGGCACTGGCCTCCTCCGCTCAACTCTCTCTCGTTACCGACATCCTATTCGCGTCCTTCGAGCACCACACAAGAGATCTCTGTACGCACCGGTAGAAGGTATCCGATACGATGGCCTTTACGATATCGTTGACGAGGAACTGCTTAATCGAGATACTGCGTTCTATCGCTTCAAGTTGGTCAGAGTTGAGGGGCAGGATCCGATCAGACATGGTGGACCTGAGAGAAGGCCTACGAGGGAGGAGGTGATGGAGAAGGAAAGGGTTTGGAGGACGTTTGCAAATAATTGAGGGTGAGGCGTGGATGTGGGGCGATGTTTTTCATATGTAATATTTCGACGGAAGGGATAGTGCATGTTCTGACGTGGCAATGAGTATGGATTTATGGGCTCAGGGCTGCTAGAGATGGAAATTGCGAGGCCATTTAGGGGTACTGTTTTTCTTGCGAGCGAGCATTGTTGTTTTGTTACGATACCCAAGATCATGAGCAATGTAGAAGAAGTATGTATGCATGGTTTCCTGTTTGTAAACATTCATCTTCAAGACGTGCTTCGTTGTCTAAAGTGAATGGAGTCAAAGAGAAGCCGTCTGGATATGAGGGACCTCTATTTCCATCACTTTCACCACCAAAGGCAATATCCTGCATGGTAAGTAAGCAATTGTCATTTGCACCTGAAAATCGCGATCTTTAGACTGGTTCAAAGGTCATTGTCTTCCGAGGATGGAGTACATGGCTGAATGCTGAATCCGGCATAGCACGGAAATATATCATGCTACTCGCTATTCTCAAGCATCGTATCCAAGTCTGACCTCATAGTCTCACTCATTTCAGGAGATAGGACGAAGTTTTGACAAGGCTCTGTATATGGCGTAGAGGTCTGTGGTGGGACTACATAGAAATGTTTCCTCCGCTGTGATTGATTACAGCTTTGCTGTCATATCTTTGTCATAGGATGAGCGTTCCTGCTCGAAGATGTATGGGAGTAAACGTGGTCGAGTTACTTCTTCTGGGCTGTTATGAAATGAGTGAATCATGGAGATTTGTTTTGAAAGTGTGTATGTACTTTACTTTACGTCAAGGGAAAGCGAATGGAGTCATGTACGGCCTTGTGCGGACTTCTACTCAATACATCAAGAATATTCTTCTCTTTCAAGCCTGATGTGTTGTTGCACGAAAGCTTTTAGATTATGCTTTTGTGCGCGGGACATCGCTCGGGTTGATGATCGAGGTGAACGTGACAGACATTACTTGTGTGAACAGACATTATAACGAGAGTAGATGCACTGCATCTGAGATTACAAGACCGTGCACTTCTTTCGCATCATCTGGTAACTCAAGCGAGAGCAATCAATCGATCTTGATCGAATTCAGGCAATGAATCTCGAGCCATTGCGTTCCATGCTTGAGATAGTGGCTTGTGTATGTACTTAATGCTTTATATGATGCATTTCTAGTCGAAAGAGATGGAACCTGGGAGGGGCTGAAATTATATAAAGTGACTATGCAAGGACTAGTTATATCGTGTTAAATATGGTCTTGAGGAGCATTTGTGTTAGTGATTCGGAAGTCACATTGCAAGTGGCGAATAATTGTGACTTGTGTCAGACAACAGTCGTGAATGTTGGAGAATCAAACTAACTATCACAGAAGTTCATCGTAGCCTACTCTTCGCACGTAGAGTCTGTAGTGTTTCTTCGTTTTGAGAGCAAGACTTCCTCGGGACTACACATGCCCTTTGAAGTCAAAGAAGAGACGGAGGTCTAGAGAAGCGGTACAAAGGTAGCGCTTGCATCAAGATTGATATAGCATCGTGACTCGAGACTAATGATGAGGGTAGCTTGTGACTTCTCAATTCCGGGAAATATCGATGCATGTTGGAAATCTTGGGCGACATCATAAGTCTTGTAGAGATAATCTGGGTTGGTATACTAGCTCTTTGTTAACAAATTCACGTCCAATACAACAATTCTCATAATCCGCCTGCCTTTTGATCGATGTGAATCTACAAAGATCTTGACTGACAGCGTGAGCAAGGATAATAAATGATTGTGTGTCAGATGCTGGAATGGGTTTTCTTATAAAGTGACATCCGGTAGGCGAATCTCAACCCTGGATGCCAATCATCGCCATCTACACAGTCTCATCTATGCATGGTGTATGTTGTTGAGCGACTGTATCTACTCATAAGTAATAGTACCAACAATAGTAAGTCCCTGTGATAGTACTTATTGAGTCATATTTTAGTCTCTAGAGACAAGTCGTCACGTCAAGTCGCAAAGCTTACCAGATCCTCGTGATTGACAACACACTTGCGGTGTCTGAGGGGACATATTTGCTTCTCACGTATCTGAGCTCATCGTTTCTGAAGCAGAGTATGTATTGGGACTTCCGTGGTAAATGTAGACGTGACTAGCATGCCTATCGCCGCGTTGTTGTAGCGGTATGGGTGACCAGAGTGGCGATCCTGACGGCGAGACCACTAGACTCGCCGGTGATGACATTGTCGACGAAACTAGCAACTTCTGAGAACAAGCTGCAGTAGGGATACTTGGTTTTGCTCTTGGTGTACTGCTTATTGGAGTTGTGGTCGACAGCATCATAGCATGAGATGTCATCGAGCTGAGAGGAACTGATTCTGCATTCATCGTAGCACGTGCTGACCTCAACTTGGTCGTTTCAGCAGCTGATACAGTTTGTGAATCTACCATTGTAAATTTCACCATCACTCTCTCTATGACTTCTACAAGTACACGGCCATTTGCGATATAGTTCTGTCATGCTTTAGCCGTTCATATACCACTGCTCGCTCGCAAGGTAGTTGTTCAAATGACCACCTAGAGTAGCAGAATAGCATTACTAAACCTCAGATCTATTGTTGAGAGGTCTTCGGCGAGTCACAGTCGTCAAAGCAATCCTGGAATTATGTGTTCTCTTGTCCCATAGTATCAACTACCACTTCACGACAGAAGTCTACACCGGGCAAAATCAACCACAATGGCCCAAACTACGCTTTTGGATACTTTCCAGGCAAACCCAATGAAAATTTCACTCAGACTCGTGATCTCATAACTTTGATGGTCGGAATTGCTCTCATGTCACTGTCGAAGAAGATTTGGTGGATGCAACACCAAGACATCTGTTTACTTCTTCGGCCACACGGAATGGCTCTTCTGCTACTCCAATGCAAATTACAAATCAGATTCACCACTTCGGATCTGATACTAATCGTGGCGTTCGTCATATGAGATCAAGATGATGGCTACTTGTGGTATGCAATCACCTCTGTGGCAGAACCTTTACTTGTGCCACCAACACATCTTGCTGTCATCCATGTTGCAAGAAGTGCTTGATCGGAAATAATAGGCATGGTTCTAGGCTGTACTTCAAAGAGATTGGATCATATGTGTTCCCGTAAGAATTTGATTTGATTTTGCGTTTCTGCTATATAAAAGAGTCGCGCCGGTTTATTACTGTTGTTGGCTACCGTTGATCATTGACAGCTTCTTCCGCCGCAGATCTCACTGTGCCATGTACAGGATTTCAGCTTCTGCGACCGATCTACAAGTCCAGTCCCGTCGTTATAAGTAGGCGACATGTGTGTCAAATTCATCCCGAATTTTCAGTACAGAAATGCTAGCATTCAAGACAAACAATGTTGACCAGCAACAACTACAACACGATCGATCAAGCTTGACACATTCTGATCATGCAGCTCGTGCTTTGAAGATCTGCCGAAGCTAGTCGTTTGTAGCCAAGTACTGTAGCCCACTCACTGAGAATGGTGGCTGCCCTTCGGTAAGGACTGAAAGTGAAAGTTGGTCGGGAACCAGGAACAGGACGGCAGCTCCGCACATGCAAGTCATACTGTAGTCATCTTTGTTGTCAGCCACAGTGTGAGTATTTCCCCACTTGCTAGCTGACTTGCTAGCTAATTTCGAGACGTTGCCGGTACTTATCGTATGATAATTTTTGAAGCTTGCTGGCGATGATGATCACTTCGCGCTCGTGAGAGATGTGTTTACAAGTTTACACAGATCCGATGATCTCACACTTAAATCACAGAGTAAATGACAGAGAGAGCAACTCCCAAACAGACAGTGCGTAAGTTGTCCTTCTGCATATGATTTTCAACTACGGAGTATTTATGAGCGAGCTTGTTTTGGGAAGGGATTACCACATCGCGAGAAACGACTCCACTCAAAGATATTGTTGGGGATGACAAACATCATCACCTGTCACTGGGGTGAATACGATCAGTTGTATTGGAGGTTGATTTTGCGATGTGATTTGTTCTATTTATGTGCAATCTATGGTGCTACAACCAACATCATCTCGCGCTGAGAAAGACCACAAAACCATCCACCCGTCATAACCATAAAATCATCTCCAACTTTATCACTATTTATGCGAAGATGTGGAGGGTCTTGAGGTACTGCAGAATAATTAGTATAAGCAGGGTCGGAAGGTGTAGAAGAAAACATACATCAGATGGGTTGTTGAATCGCAAGTTAATGTTCAAATCAGAAATCTCCTTGATCTCCTCCTCCTTCAAGTCGAAATCGGTAACGTGCAAGTTCTCAATCAGTCTGTCCTTGTTGTTTGACTTTGGAATAACGGCCAAACCTCTCTGGGTCGCCCATCGCAACAGAACTTGAGCAGCGGTCTTGTTGTGTGCCTTTGCGATCTTGAGGATGGTGTCGTGGTCGAAAAGTCTTGCAGTCTTGGCGGCGTGATCCCAACCGAGCTCAACGAATGACTGTGGACCATATGAAGAGTATGCAGTGACGGCGATGCCTTGCTCCTTTGCGAGCTCGAGGAGAGTTGGCTGGGTGAGGTATGGGTGGTGCTCGATTTGAAGGACAGCTGGGACGATCTTTGCGCCACGAATAATCTCGAGAATCAAGGATCCGCTGAAGTTGGAGATACCGATGCTCTTTGCAAGCTTCTTCTCAACCAAAGTCTCCATAGCAGCCCAGGTTCGGGCGATTGGAGCCTTGATTGGCTGGACATCTCCGTCCTTGCCGCTGTATGTCCATCCTGGTGGGTAACGGACCTCTGGGTCAACATATCGGAGAGCGACTGGGAAGTGAATATAGTAAAGATCGAAGTAGTCAATGCCGAAGTCTGCAAGTTGCTTGCGGGCGATTGGCTCGACGCGCTCGTATTCGGCGAAAGTACCCCAAAGCTTGGAGACGATGAAGAGATCCTCACGCTTTACGAGGCCCTCCTTGATGGCTCTTGCGAAACCTTGTCCGGACTCCTTCTCGTTACCGTAATCTGGGAAGAGTACGTTAGCCAATGATCGCTTGTACAATACATCACCGAATAGATGTACACGGCTACCGCTTGCACACAAAATGCCGTGAAGTTGCAGTTTGCAGAAATTCATGTGAGAAAGAATCTCTTACCAGCGGCAGAGTCGAAAAGACGATATCCAGCCTTGATTGCGTTGTAAACAGTGTCGGCGCAAGTTGCGTTATCGACCTTCCACAGACCGAAACCGACCTGTGGCATCTGCTCGCCATTGTTAAGCTTGATGTTTGGGATGTTGACCGACATGTTTGCGGAATGATGTAGATTTCTGGTATGAATTCGTGAAGAGGGAGTATATGTTCGAGAGGCAAGTGCAGGAGGGCGAGGACAGAATTTATTTATTGACCTCCTAAGCGGGGTATAGTGGGGGAGTGACGATGAAGGAAGTGGATGGCGAAAACTACGGTATGACTTTTAGTTCATCAACTTGTAACACAGGAAGACGTCGTTTCTTGTATGTGTGTGTGCGCGTGTGTGTGTGTGTTCCAGATGGTTGGGTATATGGACTCACCTAAACAAGACACAGAATGGGACAGGTCGGGACATGGTAACGCGAATCGCAAAGGTGTGAAGAGGGATGAGGTATAAATACCACCAATTGCTGTTCTGCAAAGGAGTCGCCAACCTACCAACTCACGCGCCTCTGCGTTACGCCATCATCTCTTCTGCATGTACCGCTGCAACTAGGGTAAAGTGGTCCATCCCACTACTAACTCAAAGGTCCGACTGGAAAACTCTGCTGGCCATCCAGAGTTGTTCCATCCGTCCAGTCATCTGGCATCTTGTTGACATTGTTGACTTTACAATTAACCCCACCACAGCCAAGAGTCGGCATTGCTAACTCAGGCACTGGATGAAAGGCCGGTTAAATGAGTACATAGTATCCACAGCTGTAGCATCGCGGTCATGCGTTTGGGGGAATCTTGGGGACGGCGGGTTGTCCTCTGTTTAGGCGGAATAGCAAGAGTGGATATGGTAACGATTCAGGCTAGGTGGTGTTGAACAAGTTCAAATGGTTAGATGTTGCTGTGGGTATATATGTTCTACTGGTAGATGCGATTGCATCGTTGGTATATATCGTAAGCCATTTGTCGTTCAGATATGTTCCGGCGTAGCATGAGCGATGCAGGAAGCGAGAGCAACAAGGTGCGGCGTCAGACAAATTCTTCTGCCAAGAGATATTCGTGGCCGCCTTTAGCTGGATCAGAGACTGCTTTCATTGTAAAGTCTCGCGGGGCTATCGGTGCACGCGACTACATCACACCTCTCACCCAGCGACATGCAAATCACAGCTTCATGCACACCGTCGCACGTTTCTGCTACTCATAGTCTCATCATCATTGATGTCTCATTAAATCCGGGGACGACCGGCAGAAGACTTCGGCTTGCCTCCGAGCTTTTCAACAAGAGTTATGTGGAGTTTCCTTCTGTATAGCATGGAAGGAATAGAGTTGTATGCAGAATTACTATGTGCGCACAACTTGTCAGTGCATCGAAACAGCTTGCGAGGCAGTTATGAGATACCGAAAGGAGCAAATGCGAATAGTTATGTTGTTTCAGCTTCAATATGTCGGTGTGCACGCAACGACCAATGCGCTAACACCCACTCGATGATTTGCACATACCTTCGTGCCCTGGTAAGCTTCAATGATGTCCACGGGGCGATGACACTACTCTTGGCATGGTCCTGATTTATGCCTACCGCGAACACATCTTTATTGCCACGAAGATCAATTGAATCCGACTATAATTCCAAGGGGGGAGTCGTGGCAGTCAAGCGGCCCCTTTCTTCTGAACAGCTTTTGCGAGTCGATCATTGTAAGTGCATGAAACGTAGTGTGACACGCCACACTTGGGCTGTATTCAGTTTTCTGTGAATTTCATACACAAAGTCATTATGTTTTCTGCGCGTCAGTCTGTGTTTGACTTTGTTTAGCAACGTAGGTTCAAACAGCAACATTTCGAACATCATGAGATATCGGGATACCATTAACGACTCCGTGTGATGAAGGCACAGTCTTATCCACAATGTACACAACAAAATGTCCGATCTACTAAATTTACGAAGACGAAGGTAATCGAAAGCGTTCCCAGCAGCGACAAGACAGACTCATCGAAAAAGCAGGTATTGCTGCCGATGTGGCTTGAATACGCTCAGCTGAGAGCAGAGGCGGCGCAATCACTCGATTGATGACAAAGGAGGAGAATCGACCCTGATTTAAGTCTACAAATCCTTTCTGATGGAACGTGAAGAACCAGAAGATCCAAGAAGATGGTGAGAGAGTTCTAGATGCCATCAAGATCTGAGCTGATGATTCTGATAGATATCGCGACGTTGAGTTGGTTGAGATCTGAGAAATATATAGCTGACTCTCCAAGAGTACTTGACCAATCGCGAAGATAAGCAAGTAGGGGGATTTTTATAACCAAATTGAAAATAATGACATCAATAAACGGAATTCGCCGCAACCACTCTCTTCAAAAATCGTCAACTTGCCTAGCGGGATGATCAAGCGTCTCTCGCGAGTTACCCTGCTAGTATCCCAGCGGATCGATAACCATGGAAGGGAACAAAGTTGCTCGGAAAATGGGGTTATGGTATGGTATAGTGTTGTAGGTCTTTCTAAATATATTCCCTCAGCTTCTGGTAATCACAAAGTGATCCACACAAAAAATATGCTTCAAAGTGAACCGATTACAGCCATCTGAACGACTTTAACCAGGTTTCTAGATATAAAGGTGGCGCCGACACTGGAATAGGAAAATCAGTGGTCGTTGTACAATTAGTCACCCCGTTCGGGTACAAAATAAGAGGAATCATGTCAGAGAACAAGATACCAGATCAACTTGCTCCAACGAATTTGCCACATTGGGTCAAACGGTTGCTGCAGTCAGATGATCGTAAAGAGCGAGTACATCTGGCGTACTGCGAGTTGGGAGATCTAAATGATGTTTTAAGACATAGATACGATCTATATATTTACCACGTTTACAAAGACTCTCATGAGTGCCGGGAGGAAAGTGGAGAACAATGAGGGAGTGAAGGATATGATAGATAAGGTGGTCATGCTGGAGGTCAATTTATGGAAGGGCATGTTGGCGAACAAGATTTGGGCAAAAGGATAGAGTCTGGCGCCTGGTCCTAATGAGAATGTATAGAATATAGAAGGCTCTGGGACAGGGGATCTTTTATAAATAGACCCAGCGAGTCAATGTGACTTGCCCAATCTCTATCAAGTTCTGTTGACACCCACCAGTCATGGCATAACAAAACCCGGCAGCACTACCGGACGAGCCAATGTATCAGAAGTGGTGAATAATCTGTACACGTTCGTCATCTATCAGCGTTGGAATAACTATGTGTTAACGAAACGTAATAAGTCCCATCATATCAAAGACTGACATCATCCATTACAGACCTAATTATACTTCTTGGTAGTCTTCAACCTCTGCGATAGATCCGCCACAATACTCATCTTGCCTTCTCTCGTCGCACTTTCCGCTTTCTTGGCCGCCTCACCAAAGAAGTCCCAGACCTCGACATATTTCTTCTGCACGCCAATAGCCATGAAAGCCTCCTTCATACGCTCATGCTTCTTGACCGCCTCAAAGTCTTTCATCGTTGTTGCGGCCCCACTCAGCTTCAGATACTGTGTGTTGAGTGCGCCCAGCTGGATGCAATAAAGTACCAGTGCCGCGAGACCTGATGCGATCGCTGTAGCCACCGATGACCCCGTCAGGGTTTTGCATTTATCTAGAGGAGCATCGTTTGGGCGCTCTTTTACAACATTGTGTCCCGGGAATATGAAGTCGATGTCTGCCGGGTCACCCGCCCATTTCCAGATATTGCCTGACGCTTCTGCGGCACCAATCTTGAAGATGTGTTTTGTGCTTGACGCAGACGGGAACGATCGATCTCGAGCAATTCCTTGATCGTTTGCAGAGCAAAACATGAGAATCCCAGCTTTCGCGGCGTCATCAATCGCCGCCTCCAAAGCAGCTATATCGCTTCCATTGGAGCCGGTCGCCTCGATAGTCCATGACATGCTTATTATGTCGACACCTTTAACGATTGCAGCTCGCACAGCCTGTAATTCAATCAGCGCACTTCATTCTAAGTAGCAGGCCCTGCAGTATATGCGACGAGATCCAGGAAGACATACCTTCTCAGCACTCTTAGCCGTGATTTGTCTTTGATTTGATTCCGATATGTGTTCATCCAACTTCAACACATACAACTGTGCTGCGGGGCATACGCGACAGATAAGTGCTGCCATGACTGTACCGTGGCCGCCAGCTGTAACATAATACGGCATGGATAAATTCTCGAAAGGATTTCTTGTGCAAAAGCTTCGTCCGCCGATGATCTTGGCGTGGAGGGCGGGCTCATTGACATCAACTCCATCGTCGATGAGTGCAATTGTGACCGGACTTTGTATAGGCATAGGAGGGACGACATTTTGGATGAAGTCTGAAAAGTCGTCGATGCTCGTCAGCCACTGGTGACCAGGTTGTGGCTGAGAGGCGGTATCCTGTGTCCCATTTCCAATGATAGATTCGTGTCGCGACTTTTGATTTTCGCGCACATCATCGACCTTGATATCTGACCGAAGCGATTTTAGCCTTCGTTTGAAGTCTCGTATGTTGGCTTTTGTGCGTTGATTAGACTCAAGCCCTGTGCTGAAGTTCAAGTGTAATGTTTCCAGCTTTGTGAGCAGGCAAAGACCTTCAGTCTCACTCCAGCCTCGTAGAACTGCGTTGTTACCACTCCAGTATAAAGACAATTCTCTCACGTCTGGTGCAGCTTTGAGGATTGTCTCCGAGCACAGGTCTACTTTCTTCCAGTCCCAAATCTCACATCCCAAGCCCCCGATGCACCGCTCGATAGACTCGTCGGAATGCGGTGGGTCGGAAGTGTCGTCAACGATGACTTTGAGGACTCTCTTCACCTTCTTCTCACGTAGAAAGTCAAATAAGAATTCCATGTCTCGTCTCCCCTTGCCTTCTTGTTGCTGTTGCTGCTTTTTGATCAGCTTCGACTGTGGAATACGGTCTACGCGCGCCGCAGGGAACGCAACGTATTGCAGGGTATCCTCGAACTTGACATGCGCTAAACCTAGCTCGATCCTTTCTTCTGAGATGGTTTCGCTTGCCGTCTCGTATAGATCAAAATAAATCTGATTTTCTTGATTCTTTCCATACAAAAAGTCGACAGCTTCTGCATCGTTTCGAGTGCGCAAACAATGTAGCCTAAAATTGTTAGAATTATTCCATCAGGCTACAATAGACGTTTCACGTACTTGAGGAAGTTTCGAACATTGTTAGCGGACTCCTCTGTAACCTTGTCTTCCTTCACCCTTCTTGACTTCTTCTTCACACCAGAAGTTGATTTCCCATCATTGCTAGACGGTCCAGGCGCGCCAGATGGGACTGCTAGAGCAGCAGGTTGCGAGAGCGCCTGTGAGCCTGTGTTGCTTCTCCTGATCGCAAAGTCTTTC
>Ga0247809_1001342_pt1 | contig 11079 bp, 9 predicted proteins | sample UWRJL104311B1_FD_180951 | JGI IMG/M metagenome (GOLD analysis project Ga0247809, IMG submission 180951) | Plant litter microbial communities from Arlington Agricultural Research Station in Wisconsin, United States - UWRJ-L104-311B-1 | ecosystem: Environmental > Terrestrial > Plant litter >...
TGGCGATGACCGGCGCAAAGGCGACCTTGGCGTCGTCGCTGCGGCCGAGTTGCAGCAGCAACTTGACGTAGTCGAAGCGCGCGTCGTCGTTGGCCGGGTCGGTGGCCACGGCGTGCTGCAGCTTCTGGAGCGCGCCCTCGGTGTCGCCCTCGGCCAGCGCTTCGTGCGCGGCTTCTTCCTCGGCGGCGGCTTCGAGTTCTTCGGCAGCGGGCACGTGCTTGTCGAGGAATTCGCGGATCTTCTCGGCGGGAATCGCGCCGACGAAGCCGTCGACCGGCTGGCCGCCGACGAACATCACGCAGAACGGGATGCTGCGCACGCCGAACATCTCGGAGAGCTGGGTCGAGATCTGCGGCACCTTGTCGGCGTCGAGCTTGGCCAGCGTGAAGCGGCCGGCGTACTCGGTTTCGAGCTTCTCGAGCACCGGGCCGAGTTGCTTGCAGGGGCCGCACCACTCGGCCCAGATGTCGAGCAGCACCGGTGTGGTGGCCGAGCCTTCGATGAGCGCGGTCTGGAAGTTTTCGAGGGTGATATCGATCATCGGATGCAGATGGAGGCGAAACGTAAAATTGCGACCATGAACCAAACAATCCAGGTCGGCGTGGTGATGGGATCGAACTCCGACTGGGAGACGATGCGTCACGCGGTCGAGATTCTCCAGCAATTCGGTATCGGCCACGAAGCGCGGGTGGTCTCTGCGCACCGCATGCCGGATGAACTCTTCGCCTATGCCGAGAGCGCTGCGCCCCGCGGCCTCGCCGCGATCATCGCGGGCGCGGGCGGCGCGGCCCACCTGCCGGGCATGCTGGCCGCCAAGACCACGGTGCCGGTGCTGGGCGTGCCGGTGGCCAGCCGCCACCTGCAGGGCGTCGATTCGCTCTACAGCATCGTGCAGATGCCCAAGGGCGTGCCGGTTGCGACCTTCGCCATCGGCAACGCCGGCGCCGCCAACGCGGCGCTCTTCGCCGTGGCCATGCTGGCAGTCGGCAACCCTCGGCTGCGCACGCAGCTCGACACCTTCCGCGCGGCGCAGACCGCCGCCGCGCAGGCCATGACGCTGCCGCCGCCGGAGCCTGGCACGCCAGCCGGTGCCGCGGTGTCGCCGTTCTCGCCGCAGGGCGGGGGCGCGCTGTGAGCGCGGCCACGCCGCACCTGCTGCCCGGCGCCACGCTCGGCGTGCTCGGCGGCGGCCAGCTCGGGCGCATGTTCGCGCACGCGGCCCAGCGCATGGGCTACTTCACGGCGGTGCTCGATCCCGATGCCGACAGCCCGGCCGGCCGTGTGAGCCATCACCACATCCACACCGACTACACCGACATCGACGGCCTGGCGCGTCTGGCCGGCTTGGCCGACGCCATCACGACCGAGTTCGAGAACGTGCCGGCGCCGTCGCTCGAGCACCTCGCCGTGGCGCGGCCGGTGGCGCCCGGCGCGGCGTCGGTGGCCATCGCGCAGGACCGCATCCGCGAGAAGGCGCACTTCATCCGCTGCGGCGTGGCCTGTGCGCCGCATGCGGTGATCGAGACCGCCGCGCACCTGGCCGCGGTGGCCGACGACCTGTTGCCCGGCATCCTCAAGACCGCGCGGCTCGGCTACGACGGCAAAGGCCAGCAACGCGTGGCCACCCGCGAGGCGCTCGCCGCCGCCTGGGACGCCACCGGCGGCGTGCCCTGCGTGCTGGAGAAGCTGCTGCCGCTCGACTTCGAGTGCTCGGTGATCGTCGCGCGCGGCCAGGACGGCCAGATGGTGCACCTGCCCGCGCAGCGCAACCTGCACCGCGACGGCATCCTGGCGGTGACCGAGGTGCACCCCGACAACATGCCCGCGCGTCAGGCCGAGCTGGCGGTGCAATCGACCCGCTCGATCGCCGAAGGCCTGCGCTACGTGGGCGTGCTGTGCGTCGAGTACTTCGTGCTGGCCGACGGCAGCATGGTGGTCAACGAGATGGCGCCGCGCCCGCACAACAGCGGCCACTGGTCGATGGACGCCTGCGACGTGTCGCAGTTCGAGCTGCAGGTGCGCACGCTGGCCGGCCTGCCATTGACAGCGCCGCGTCAGCACAGCCCCGCCGTCATGCTGAACCTGCTGGGCGACCTGTGGTTCGGTGCAGGCGACGACACGACGGCGGTCGAGCCGCCGTGGGCCGATGTCCTGGCGCTCCCTGGCACGCACCTGCACCTCTACGGCAAGACCACGGCGCGGCGCGGCCGCAAGATGGGCCACCTGAACATCACCGGCACCGACATCGACGCGGTGCGTGCCACGGCCGACTTCGCGGCGGCAGTCCTCGGCCTGCCGATCCCGTTGTCGGAATGAACGCTTCCCGATGATCTTGAACGGAAGCGACCCTGCGGCCATCGCCGCCGCTGCCGACCTGCTGCGCGCGGGCGAGTTGGTGGCCTTTCCGACCGAAACCGTCTACGGCCTGGGGGCCGACGCGGGCAACGACGCCGCGGTCGTCGGCATCTTCCAGGCGAAGGGCCGGCCCGCCGACCATCCGCTGATCGTGCATGTGCCCGCTGGCGCCAAGGGCACCGAGGCGGTGTCGTATTTCGCGCAGCCGCTGCCGGCTTTCGCGGCCCGGCTGGTGCTCGCCTTCTGGCCCGGCCCGCTGACGCTGATCGTCACGCGCCAGCCTGGCGTGGCCAACGCAGCCTCCGGCGGGCAGGGCACCATCGGCCTGCGGTGCCCGGCGCACCCGGTGGCGCAGGCGCTGCTCGAGGCCTGCGCCGCGCAGGGCGTGCTCGGGCTGGCCGGTCCGAGCGCCAACCGCTTCGGACGCGTCAGCCCGACGACCGCCCAGCATGTGCACGATGAGTTCGGCGACGCATTGACCGTGGTCGACGGCGGAGCCTGCGCGGTCGGCATCGAATCGACCATCGTCGACTGCAGCCGCGGTGCGCCGGTGCTGCTGCGCCCCGGTGCCATCACGCGGGCGCAGATCGAGGCCGCTTGCGGCGAGCCGCTGCGCGACAAGCAGGACCTGGCCGCGCCCGATCCGCGCGCGCCCGGCACGCTGGCGTCGCACTACGCGCCCGACGCCAGGTTGCGCTTGATGGATGCGAAGACGCTGCAGGCGGCGCTCGACGTGCTCGGCGCCCAGGCGGCGCACATTGCCGTGTGGGCGCGCTCGCCGATCAAGAGCCGCTCGCAGCGCGTGCTGCATCGGCGCATGCCGGACGACGCCGGTGCCGCGGCGCAGCAACTGTTCGCATTGCTGCGGAGCTTCGACGCCGAAGGGGTCAAGCTGATCTGGGTCGAGACGCCGCCCGACACCCCCGAGTGGGAAGGCGTGCGCGATCGGCTGCAGCGCGCGGCCGCCTGACGCGAGCCGCCCCGCAAGCCATAACGCCCGAGTCGGGCGTCTTTCCGCATCGCGCCAGCCGGCACCGGTGGGCACACCGTTGCCGGGTGCTGACCGTTGACAAACTGGGCTGAATGCAGGCTGAATGCGGCATACTTTAGTTTACGTTCGTGAATTATTTTGCAGGCGCGCCAGAGGGGCGGCTGGCAACATTCGCGGGCTGAATAAAAGAACCAAAGTCCACGGAGGGACGACATGAACGACACGCTGGGCGAAGCCGCGCTGATCGACAACGCGCTCGCGGCCATCGGCATGGTGTTGGCGCGCATGGAAGGCGCGCCGCCACCGCTTCCTGCCGACGCGCCGCGGCCAGCCACCGCAGCGATGGTCGTCCCCATGGCCCCGATCGCGGTGCAGGCTCCATGGGTCGTCATGCCCTCGTTCACGGCCGAATACCGCGCCATCCACTGCTGCCTGACTTCGGCGAGCGCGTTGCTCGGCGTCACCCAGACCCTGATCCGACAACCCGCGAGCCCGACGCCGATGGAGCGGTTGCGCCAGTGGGACGACGTGATCTCCCAGACCAAGACCGCCGGCCGCGCTGCCTACCAGGCCGCGCTGATGCTGACCGACAAGCAGGTCGACTGAATCGGCGGTGGCGTGTGCCGGGCTCCCGGCCGCGGTCAGTCCTGCGTCGCCCAGTCGACCAGCGCATCGAAGGCGGGCCGTGCCGCCGCGGCGTTGCCGTGGTTGGCAATGGCGACCAGCACGTAGCGCCGGCCGCTGGCACCGTGCACGTAGCCGGCCACGCCGGCCGCATCGCGCAACGTGCCGGTCTTCAGGTGCGCGGCACCGCCGGAGCGCAGCGCGCGCCGCTTCAGCGTCCCGTCCACGCCCGAGGCCGGCAGCGAGGACATCAGCTCCGGCATCACCGGCGAGCGCCACGCCACCTGCAGCATCTTGCCCAGTTCGCCGGCGGTGATGCGCTCGTCCCGCGACAGCCCCGAGCCGTTGTCGAACACCGGCTGGCCCTCGCCGGTGCCGATGCGGTTGTTCCACCACTGGCGCATGGCCGTGCGCGAGGCGTCGAGCGAGCCACGTTTTTTCTGCTGCAGCCCCAGCGTGAGGAACAGTTGCTGCGCCATCACGTTGTTGCTGTACTTGTTGATGTCGCGGATCACCTCGGCCAACGGCGGCGAGGCGACTTCGAAGGCCGGCTTCAAGTCGGCCGGTACCTGGCCGTCGCGCACCTGGCCCTTGAGCTGGCTGCCCATCTCTGCCCACATCCCGCCGATGGCGCGCGCCGCGTAGCCGCGCGGGTCGGCGTAGGCCACCGCCCAGGTCTTCTCGCCGCAGGCGGTCGGGTAGCTGCCGGCGAAGCGCATGCGCGCAGGGTCGGCGACATCGGCGGCCAGGGTGGCGCGCCAGTCGCCGCATTCGCCGGCTGACAGCGGCACGGTCGCCTGCATCGCGACGCCCTGGAGGTAGGGGTCGAAACTCACCTGTGCGGTCGACATGGCCCGGTTGGGCACGAAGGTCATGACGACCGACTTGAAGTTGATCAGCAGCGCGTCAGGCGCCGCGTTGTAGGGCCGCAGGCCCTCGCCGTCGAAGGCGTTGGGGTCGGCATCGACGGTGTCGAAGGCGCTGCGGTCGAGCACGATGTCGCCCGCGATGGTGTGGATGCCCAGCCCCTGCACGCGGCGCAGCAGCAGCCAGAGCCGTTCGATGACCATCTTCGGATCACCCTGGCCGCGCACGTAGAGATTGCCCTCGAGCACGCCGTTGCGGATCGGCCCGTCGATGTAGACCGGCGTGTTCCAGGTGAAGGCCGGTCCGAGCAGGTCGAGCCCGGCGTAGGTGGTGACCAGCTTCATGATCGATGCGGGATTGACCGGCACCTGGGTGCGCCAGGCCAGCCGCGGCGGGCGCACGCCGTCGGCGTCGGCCACCAGCAGGGTGACGGCGTCGCGCGGCACCTTGGCGCGCGTCAACGCGGATTCGACTTCGGGCGGCAAGGCCTGGGCAGCGGCCACACTGGCCGCGGCGGCGGCAAGAACGGGCAAGACGGCACGGGCGAAGGCGCGGCAGGCACGGCGCGAGGCCGTCGGCAAGGCGGGAAAGGACATCGATCGATTATCCGGGCCGCGATGGCCCATGGCCCCTTGCCGGCGGCCGAGCGCTTGAGGCCCGGATAATCGGGCGATGCCCACCGCTTTCCGATTTTTCCCGCGCTTGTCCGAGCGCCAGCTGGGCATCGGTGCCGCCGTCGTCACGGTGCTCGTCTGGACCGCCTTCATCCTGATTGCGCGCGCCTCGGCGGCGCGGTCGCTCAGCCCGTTCGACCTGGCCTTCCTGCGCATCTGTGGGGCCAGCGCGGTGCTGATGCCCTGGGGCGCGTGGCTGGTCGCACGCGAGCGCGCCCGCCATCCCGGCCGGCGCTTCGGTGCGCTGTTCGGCCTGTCGCCGTTGACGTTTCGCCTGAGTGCGCTGGGCGGTGCCTTCGGCGGCCTGGCCTACGCCTTGTTCGCCTACAGCGGTTTCTTCTATGCGCCCGCCTCGCATGCGTCGGTGCTGCTCCCGGGAAGCCTGCCGTTGTGGACGGCGCTGCTGGCCGCGATCGTTCTGCACGACCGCATCACGCCGGCACGCGCGGCCGGCCTGGTGCTGATCGTCGTTGGCGACCTGCTGGTGGGTGGACGCAGCCTGTTGCACGCCTTCGAAGGCGGCGACGTCTGGAAGGGCGACCTTCTCTTCATGGGCGCCGCCTTCAGCTGGGCCTGCTACAGCGTGGTGGCGCGGCGCCATGGACTCGACGCGGTGCGCGCCACCATCGCGATCACCGTCTTCGCCTTCATGGTCTACGTGCCCGTCTACGCGCTGCTCACCGCCTTCGGCGCGGTGGCGAGCCGGCTCGACAGCGCGCCGGCCGGCGAGATCGTGTTCCAGATGCTGTTCCAGGGCGGCGGCTCGGTGGTGATCTCCGGCATCACCTTCACGAAGATGATCCAGCACTTCGGTCCGGTGCGTTCCACCATGATCACCGCGCTGGTGCCGGGCCTGTCCGCCACCGGCGCTGTGCTGCTGCTGGGGGAACCGCTGCACTGGAGCCTGTTCGCCGGGCTGGTGCTGGTCACCGCCGGCATCCTGTTCGGTGTGAAGAGGGCGGCAGCGGTCGCGCCGATGCGGAGCGCCAATGCCTGACAAGCTCCTTGCCTTCGACACCAGCACCGACACGCTGTCGGTCGCCGTGCGCCATGGCGACCGTGTGCTCGTGCACAGCGGTGCCGGCGGCGCGCAGGCGTCGGCCACGCTCATCCCGCTGATCCGCCGCCTGCTGGCCGAGGCCGGGCTCTCGCTCGGCGAGCTCGACGCCATCGCTTTCGGCCGCGGCCCCGGTTCGTTCACCGGCCTGCGCACCGCGTGCGCCGTGGCCCAGGGGCTGGGCTTCGGCGCCGGCCTGCCGCTGCTGCCGGTCGACACGCTGCTGGCGGTGGCCGAAGAAGCACGCCACCGCTTCGGCGCGCAACGCGTGGTGGCCGTGCTCGACGCGCGCATGGACCAGATCTATGCCGCGCACTACGACTTCGACGCGCCCCACGGCACGACGGCCGAGGCCGAACTGCTGGCGCCCGAAGCCCTCGCCGTGCCTGACGGTTGGGTGCTGGCGGGCAACGCCTTCGTGGCGTACGGCGCACGCCTGCCCGACGTCGACCGCCACGCGGTGCTGCCCACGGCAGAAGCACTGTTGCGCCTGGCGCCCGCGTTGCTCGTGGCCGGTGGCGCGGTCGCCCCGGCCGATGCCTGGCCGCTCTACGTTCGCGATAAAGTGGCGCAGACCACCGACGAGCGCGCCGCCCTCAAGGCCGCGCAACAGCCACCCCCTCCAGCCGCATGAGCGCCGTTCTGCAACCCCTCGAAGCCCGGCTCGACGCCATGACCGTCGATCGACTCGCCACCGTCTGCGCGGTCGAGGACCGCGCCTACAGCCATCCCTGGACGCGCGCCAATTTCATCGATTCGATGGCCGCCGGCTACCACTGCCAGCTGCTGATGGGCGGCGACACCCTCATCGGCTACTTCGTGGCCATGAAAGGCGTCGACGAGGTGCATCTGCTCAATTTCACCGTGGCGCCCGAGTTCCAGCGCCAGGGCTGGGCACCGCTGATGCTCGAAGCGCTGGCCGGCTGGTCGCGCGGCGAGGGCGTTCAGTGGCTGTGGCTCGAGGTGCGGGTGAGCAACGAACGCGCCCTGCACATCTACGAGCGCCAGGGCTTCCGCCGCGTGGGCGTGCGCAAGGCCTATTACCCCGCCTTCGCCGGCCGCGAAGATGCGGTGGTGATGAGCCTGCGCCTCAACGAAACCAACAGCGCCTGGGGCGGGCTCGCACCGTGAGCGACCCGACGCTGAACCTCGACGCGCGTCAGCGCGCCATGCTCGACGAAATGGGCGTGAAGGTGTGGTGGCCGACGGCGCCACCTGTCGACGCCGTGATCGCGGCTGCGCCGGTCGAACGGGTTCCTCGCGGCATGGAGGCGGCCGTGGCTGTCGCAGCCGCAGCTGCGGCACCGGCACCGCTGCGCGAAGAGCCCGTGCGCGCAAGGCCGCTCGCGCAACCCGCTGCATCGACCACGCCGTCCGCCCCTGCTGTGCCCAAGGCCACGCCGGCCGCGCGCGCGCACGGCGCCGACGTGCTGGTCGAGGCGCCGCGCCTGCTGCACGGCGGCGTGGCGGCCCCGGGCGGCGGCTGGCTCATCGTGGCCGACATGGCGCCCGAGGCCGACGGCCGCCACGGCGAACCCTTCGCGGGCGATGCCGGCCGCCTGCTCGACAACATGCTGCGCGCGCTCCAACTGCACGGCGGCGAACGGCCGGTGCACCTCATGCGCACACACCGCGGCGTGGCCGCCGGCCGCGACGACAGCCCGCGCCCCTTCGCCGACGCCTTCGCGGTGCAGGCACAGGCGCTCGCGCCGCGCATCGTGCTGGCGATGGGCCCGCTCGCCGCGCAAAGCCTGCTGCAAAGCACCGAGCCCCTGGGCAAGCTGCGCGGCCGCGCCGTGCCGATGGCGGCGTGGGGCGGGGTGCCCGTCGTGGCCACCTACCACCCGGCCTACCTGCTGCGCAATCCGGCCGACAAGGCCCGGGCGTGGGCCGATCTCTGCCTGGCGGCCGACCGGCTCGACCCGGCCGGCTAACACCCACGCAAAAAAGGCGACGTGGCCGTGGGGCCGCGTCGCCTGGGTCTCGCCCGGCAGCTGCGGGGCCTCTCGGCCCGCACCGCGCAGGATCAGGACCGCATCAGAACTTCCAGAGCAGGTTGGCCCGCACGCCGTGGTCTTGCACGCCGTTGCCGACCTGACCGCTGTACGACACGCCCAGCGTCAGGTTGCGCTGCAGCGCGAAGTCCAGGCCGCCTTCGAAGACAGCCACGTCCTTGCCGATCGGTACGCCGGCTACGATGAAGGCCGACTGGTTGGCGAAGGCCGCGGCCGTCGTCGGCGTGGTGTCGCCGAAGGCATGACGCCAGCCGACCATGCCGCGCACCGTGGCCTGCACGCCACCCAGCGACACCGCGCCGGCGTTCCCGCGCACGCCCAGCGTGCTGAAGGTGGTGCTGGTCGTGTCGCCTTGCGCACGCAGCGCCGCGACGCCGCCGTTTTCGGTGAACCCATCGGTCTTCAGGCGAACGTGCGCCAGACCGACGAAGGGCTCGAGGCTGCCGCTGCCGGCCGGCACGGTCCAGCCGAGCTCGCCGAAGACCTGGGCGGTCTTGGCGTCGTACTCGGCGCGGAGCGTGTCGGAGAAGCCCGGGAACGCCACGTTGCGGCGCGTGTCGACTTCGCTCCAGCTGTAGCTGGCGCCACCACGCAGGCCCAGTGCACCCCACTGCTTGCCGCCGTAGAGGCCGAGGTGGTAGGTGTCGATGTCGGCCGATGAGGCGCGGGCATCGAGATCCACCTGGCTGCGCGTGTAGCCGCCCACCACGCCGACGCGCGTGCTGTCGTCCACCTGCGTATCGGCACCGATGAACAGGCCGCTGATGTCGCGGTCGATCCGGCCGGCGTTGCCGTCGGTGGCAATGCGGCCTTCCGAATGCAGCGCACGCGCCCACAGGCCGCCGCGGCCCGAGACATCGTCCGCCGTGGCAATGCCGCCGAGCGACTGGCGTGCACGGTCGAGACTGGCTTCGCGGATGAAGCGGCTGTCTTCGATCGCCGCCGACTTGACCGATGCGTGCAGTTCGCCCGACAACTGGTCGAACGCGTTGCGCGCGGTCGGTGCGTCGAGCTGGACCACCGCGTTGTACAGCGTGCCGGTGTTGGCGCGGTCGATCGCGCCGCCGCTGGCCTGCTGGTTCGGCGTGAGGCCGACATTGGCGAAGTCCACGTTGTTGCGCGTCAGGCTCAGGATCACGTCCTGGCCGATGTAGTTCAGCGTCGGGTCGAGGAAGGCGAAGTTCGATGTCACGCCGCCGAACGTGCCCACGCGCGACCCCGAGGTGAGGATGGTGTAGCGCGTGACGGGGTTCCAGTTGCCGTCCGCCGCCAGCACGACCACCGAAGCGCCGCCCAGCGTTGCCGCGCCGGTCACGCGGATCAGGTCGCTGCGGCCGTCGGGCGTGGTCTGCACCTGGTAGCGCGAACCGGGCGCGAAGGTGAGGTTGCCGTTGACATTGAGCGTGCCGATGCCGTTGCCCGGGGCCACCGTGGCGCCGGACAGCAGCGTCGTGTTGCCCACCGTACCGGTGCCTTGCAGCGCGGCGCCGTTGCCGACCGTGAGGCCGCCGCCGAGGCTGCCGTCGACCGCCAGCGCGCCGCTGTTGACCAGCGTGTTGCCGCTGAAGGCCGTGCCGTTGCCGGTGTAGCGCAGCGTGCCGGTGCCGTTCTTGGTGACGGTGCCGGTGCCCGACAGCGTGTTGGCCAGGGTCGCATCGGTGGGCTGGTTGATCACCAGCGCCGCGTTGTCGACGATGGCGCCGGAGCCGAAGCTCGTCGCGCTGCCGACCAGCGTGCCGGCCGAGACCCGCGTGCCGCCGGTGTAGGTGTTGGTCGCCGCCAGCGTGGTGCTGCCGGTGCCGACCTGCGCGACCGCGCCGCTGCCCGAGACGGTGCCCGGGAAAGTGGTGGCGTCCGAGCGGTCGAAGGCCAGCGTGCCGTTGTTGACGACGTTGCCGACGATCGAGCCGGTGGTGCCGCCATTGCCCACTTGCAACGTGCCGGCCGAGACGGTCGTGCCGCCGGTGTAGCCGTTGGCGCCGGTCAGCACCAGCGTGCCGGCTTCGTCCTTGACCAGCGCGCCAGCGCCCGAGATCGGGCCGGCAACGATGGCGGTGGTGCCGGCCGCGGTCGACAGCGTGCCGCCGGTGCCGGTGAGGGCGATGGCGCGTCCGACCGTGAGGTCGGCCGTGGTCTGCAGGCCGCCGCCGTTGAGTGTGAGCGTGCTGCCCGCGTCGCCCAGGCTCGCGTCGGTGGCGATCGACAGGCGGCCTTCATTGACCGTCCAAGGCGTGGCACCGGTCGGAGCGCCGGTCAGCGCCCAGGTGCTGGCGCCAGTCTTCTCGAACGCGACGAAATTGCGGTATTGCGCCGTCGGGCCGATCTGGCTCGCGTCGAAGCTCGAGTTCGTCGCGCCGCCCAGGGCCAACGTGTCGGTGCCGCCAGCCACGCCCACGGCGTTGCCGGTAACGACCGACCCGGCCTGCAGTTCGAGGCGGTTCACGCCGCCGGTGAAGCGCACGGCGTCGGCCTGCACGCCGTCGCCGGCGATGCCGC
>Ga0247809_1001345_pt1 | contig 11072 bp, 12 predicted proteins | sample UWRJL104311B1_FD_180951 | JGI IMG/M metagenome (GOLD analysis project Ga0247809, IMG submission 180951) | Plant litter microbial communities from Arlington Agricultural Research Station in Wisconsin, United States - UWRJ-L104-311B-1 | ecosystem: Environmental > Terrestrial > Plant litter >...
ACCGAGACCGAGCACGACGCCGAGAGCTTCGACCGGTACGTCTACGGCTCGGCCGAGGTCGTCGGGCTGATGTGCCTGCGCGCGTTCCTGCAGGGGGTCACGCTCACCGAGGCGGAAGACGCCCGCTTCGTCACCGGTGCGCGCGCTCTCGGCGCCGCGTTCCAGAAGGTCAACTTTCTGCGCGATCTCGCAGCAGACTTCGAGACACTGGGCCGGAGTTACTTTCCCGGCGTCAGCGTCGATTCCTTCACAGAAGAGGACAAGATCCGCTTGCTCGACGATATCGACAACGACCTGCGCGTTTCGGCGGCCGTCGTACCCGACCTCCCCGCGAGCAGCCGCAAGGCGGTGGCGCTCGCCCAGGGCCTCTTCGCAGAACTCTCGGTGCGGCTTCGCGCCACACCGGCCGACCGGCTGCGCACCACCCGCATCAGGGTGCCCGATCCGGTGAAGCTGCGCATCGCGGCGGGTGCCGTGCTGGGCCGCCCGGCCGGCACCGGTGCAGCCGCCGGCGTCGGCGGGGCCCGCTCGTGAGCCGCGCGATCGTCATCGGCGGCGGCATCGGCGGACTCGCCTCCGCCGCGCTCCTCGCCCGCGACGGCCACGAGGTCACGCTGCTCGAACAGCACGACGTGCTCGGAGGCCGCGCCGGGTCGTGGGAATCCGACGGCTTCCGCTTCGACACCGGCCCCTCGTGGTACCTCATGCCCGAGGTCTTCGACCACTTCTACAAGCTGCTCGGAAGCTCGGCCGACGAGCAGCTCAACTTAGTAACCCTCGATCCCGGTTACCGGGTCTACTTCGAGGGGCGCGACGAGCCGGTCGACATCTCGGCGAGCCGCGAAGAGAACATCGAGATCTTCGAGTCGATCGAGAAGGGCGCGGGCAAGAAACTCGCCGCCTACCTCGACTCGGCGCTCGACACCTACGACATGGCGAAGAAGAAGTTCCTCTACACGACCTTCGCCGACCTGCGCCCGCTGCTCACCCGCGACGTCGTCGACCGCACCGGTAAGCTCGGCCGCCTGCTCACGATGTCGCTCTCCCGGCTCGTCGCCCGCACCGTTCGCGACGACCGCCTGCGCAAGATCCTCGGGTTCCCGGCCGTGCTGCTCGGCTCCTCGCCGTACATCACGCCGAGCCTCTACCACCTGATGAGCCACCTCGACCTGAGCGACGGCGTGCTGTATCCGCTCGGCGGGTTCACGCGGGTCATCGAGAGCATCGTCGACCTCGCGCGTGCCGAGGGGGTGCGCATCGTCACGGGCGCATCCGTCACCCGCATCGTCGTCGTCGACGGCGTCGCGACGGGCGTCGAGTACACCGACGCCTCGGGCGCGAGCACGACGCTCGACGCCGACGTGGTCGTGTCGGCCGCCGACCTGCACCACACCGAGACCCAACTGCTCGAGCCGAAGTACCAGAGCTACCCGGCCGCGCACTGGGACAAGCGCGTGCCCGGCCCGAGCGCCCTGCTGCTCTACCTGGGCGTCGAGGGCGAACTGCCCGAGCTCGAGCACCACACGCTGTTCTTCACCGACAAGTGGAAGAAGGGCTTCGAGGCCATCTTCGGTACCCCCAGCAGCGTGCCCGACCCCGCGTCGGTGTACGTCTGCAAGCCCAGCGGGGTGGATCCGGATGTCGCCCCCGACGGTCACGAGAACGTGTTCGTGCTCGTGCCGATCCCCGCCGACCCGACGATCGGACGCGGGGGAGTGCTGGGCGCGGGAGACGCGCGCATCGAGGCGCTCGCCGACGTGATCATCGAGCAGATCGGCGACTGGGCGGGCATCCCCGACTTCGCGTCGCGCGTGACCGTGCGCCGCAGCGTCGGCCCCGGCGACTTCGCGGCCGACCTCAACGCCTGGCGCGGCACCGCGCTCGGCCCGGCCCACATCCTCAAGCAGAGCGCGTTCTTCCGTGAGGGCAACAAGAGCAAGAAGGTGGCCGGCCTGTACTTCGCGGGCGGCTCGACCATCCCCGGCATCGGGTTGCCGATGTGCCTGATCAGCGCCGAGATCCTCGTGAAGCGCCTGCGCGGAGACACGTCGACCGAGGCGCTGCCGGAACCGCTCGAGGCCACCGTCTGATGGGTCTGCTCTACCTCGCCGCGCTGCTCGTGGCGCTCACCGGTATGGTGATGCTCGACCGACGCTTCGCGCTCTTCTTCTGGGCCGACGCGCGGCGGGCGGCGATCGTGTTGGTCGCCGGTATCGCGTTCTTCGTCGTGTGGGACCTGTTCGGCATCGGGCTCGGCATCTTCTTCCGCGGCGAGACCTCGTTCATGACCGGCCTGCAGGTGGCGCACGAGCTGCCCGTCGAAGAACTGTTCTTCCTCGCGCTGCTCGTCTACGTGACCATGAACCTGTACGCGTTCGCCGGCCGCGTGCAGGATCGCGCGGTCTCGGGGCGGGGCGAGCGATGAGCTACTGGGCGCTCAACGCGTTCTTCCTCGGGTTCGTCGCCCTCGTCGCGGTCGCGGCCGTGGTGAGCCGCCGCCGCCCGCGCTGGACCGCGGTCGCTCTCGCCGCGGTCGTGCTGCTCGTGACCACGGCGGTGTTCGACAACGTGATGATCGGCGTCGGACTTGTCGGCTACGACGAGAACCTGATCAGCGGCGCCTTCGTCGGTATCGCCCCGCTCGAGGATTTCGCGTACGCGATCGCCGCCGTCGTGCTGCTGCCCGCGTTGTGGCACCTGCTGCCGGCGTCGCGGCGCCCTTCGACAGGCTCAGGCCCTTCGACAAGCTCAGGGAACGTTGTGGGGTCGGGCCCTTCGACAGGCTCAGGGAACGTAGGGGACGGGGCGCCCCGTGTTTAGAGCGCTCTTCGTGTCATCCCGCCCGCTGAGCTGGATCAACACGGCCTTCCCGTTCGCGGCCGCGTACTTCATGACCACCCGCGAGATCGATCTCGTGTTCGTCGTCGGCACCCTGTACTTCCTTATCCCGTACAACCTCGCGATGTACGGCATCAACGACGTGTTCGACTACGAGAGCGACCTCCGCAACCCGCGCAAGGGCGGCGTCGAAGGCGCGCTGCTCGACCGCGGCATGCACCGGCCGACGCTGATCGCCTCCGTGGTCAGCAACGTGCCGTTCTTGGTCTTCCTCGTCGTCGTCGGTAACCCCCTCTCCTGGTTAGTGCTCGCGGTGAGCGTTTTCGCCGTGATCGCCTACTCCGCGCCCGGGCTGCGGTTCAAGGAGCGTCCGTTCGTCGACTCGCTCACCTCGAGCACCCACTTCGTCTCCCCGGCAATCTACGGACTCGTGCTCGCCGGCGCGGCCTTCACGCCGCAACTGTGGATGCTTCTCGCCGCGTTCTTCCTGTGGGGGATCGCCTCGCACGCGTTCGGCGCGGTGCAAGACGTCATCGCCGACCGCGAGGCCGACATCTCGTCGATCGCCACCGTGGTCGGTGCCCGCGCCACGGTGCGCATCGCCGTGGTCGCCTACGCGCTCGCCGGGGTGCTGCTGCTCTTCACCGACTGGCCTGGCCCGCTCGCCGCCGTGCTCGCCCTGCCCTACGTCGTGGTCTGCGCACCGTTCTGGTCGATCACCGACGACGCGGCCGAGACCGCCAACCGCGGATGGAAGAAGTTCCTCGCGCTCAACTTCATCAGCGGCTTCCTCGTGACGATGCTGCTCATCGCGTTCGCGTTCATCACCGCGTAGCGCGACTGCCAGGCTAGGCCGAGTCGCTCCGCGGTCGGGGAGTCGCGTCGAGCGGCAGCCGGGCCAGTGTCACCGCTAGCACGGAGCCCAGCAGTGCGGCGCCCACCGACCAGGTCAAGAATCCCGCGAAGAACTCGCCCAAGCTGAGTAGGGTCACGAGGATAGCAATTCCTCCGGCCGCCAGCGCGGCTGCGGCCGGCCAGACCAAGGCCATCGATGCGTGGAGACCCCCGCGATCGGAGAGGGACGAGCCGACCAAGTATCCCGCCCAAGCCACGACAGCGCACGCCAGGCCGCACGGCACCGCGAGAAGCAGGTAGAAGAACGTGTAGATCAACGCCGAAGGGGTGTTGGTGAATAGAAGGGTGTGGAGAAACGCCCCGACAACGCAGAAGACGCCCGCGCCGAGGAGCATCCATCCGAGCCGCGAGACCGGGCCGGACGCGCGATAGTGCATTACTTTGCAGCCTCCTCGGCGAGAACATCGCGGAAGTTCTGGGCTTGGGTGTTCCATGTCAGTGCGGCACCGCCGTTTTCGGCACCGATCGCGGCGAACGCGTTGGCGTCGTGGGCGTCTGCGTCTTGGACGAGATAGACCAGGCCGTCGGTGCCTATTGCGGTCCTGAAAGTGATTGTGGATCCCGCGCCGTCGAAATAATCGTCGGACACGACGGTGAAGGTGACGCTGGTGTCTGTTGTGCTGACGCGCACGTCGCCGGAGCCGTCGATCGGCGCCGCCCCGACGAGACGGATCGTCTGTCCGTCCTCGAACGTGGTGGCTCCCTCGATCTCGAAAGGGAAAATCTTTCCGGGATTCGCTTTGAAGATGTCCATGGCTTGCTCGGGAGTGAGCATGATGTCGTCGCTGATCGGGAACGCGTAGCTGTAGTCGTACTCGCCCGTGTAGATCGAGCCGCGATCACGGGACAGCAGCTCGTCCATGTCGAGCGGAGTGATCCGCGACCCGCGGTCGCGGAGAACGGCTACGAGGACGTCGTCTGCTTCTTGGCGTTCCTCGGCGAGTCCGTCGAGTTTTTTCACCGCAGAAGTGTGGTCTTCCAGAGCCTCGTCGTAGCGTTCCTTCCGCTCGCGGACCACGGCGTCGCTGGGGGGCGAGGTCGTGCTGTCCATATATGTGCGGTCTAATTCGGGTGCTGCTTCGTCGCGGACTTCGATCTGGGTGTCGGCCCTCCGCGCGATGCTTTCGACCGAGGTCACGTAGTCGCGCACTGCGGTCAGCGTCGCACTGGTGGCGCTCTGGAAGGTCTCGAGATCTGTGATCGATTTCGCGAGCTCGATGATGAAGGCGTCACGGGCGTCACCCTGCCATGCGCCGTGGATGGCGCCTTCCACCTTCAGCAGCGTCGACAGCGCGTCGTCCAATTGGGTGAGATCCGAAGTGAGGGCACTGTCGAAGCCGGCCAGGCTCTCCATGTCGCCGAGGCCGGGATTCTTCTTCGTCCACTGCGCGCTCATCAGGGCACCATCGCCTGGAAAGTGGCCGCGATATCGGCGTCGGTCGCGGAGAAATCGTTAGCCGTCTGCACGAGCGCGGTCCCCGTGGTCGAGAAGCCGAGCTTGGCGCGCTTGAGCGCATCGACGCGGCTCTCGGCAAAGCCATTCAGCGCGGACGAGACTGCGGAGCTGCCGCAGCCGGCCGCCGATTCTGGGTCGGACGCGGACGCAACCATGCCGAGTTCGCCTATGTCGTTACCCATCCTGCCGACCAGCGCCGGATCCATTGCCAGTTCCACGTTGCCCCGATCGATTGATGTACCGGTCCGCAGCCTATCGCGGAATATTCGTCATGGATTTTGGACCACCGCCGTCCCACCTGTCATCGATTGGCGCGGTACGCCGCGAGAGCCGCCGCCTCGTCGTCCGCGGTGAGGCTCGCGTTGATCTGCGCCCCCGCCCAGAGCCCGGCGGCCGCGGACGTGATGACCTGTGCCGAGAGGTCGGTCACGTTTCCCGCGGCCCAGACGCCGGGCACCGAGGTGGCGCCCGACGCGTCGGTCACCACGAACTCGCCCATCCCCATCGGGTGCTCGGCCAGCTCGACGCCGAGCCCCGCGAGCATCCCTGCCCGCACACGCACGGGCGCCCCGACGACGAGCGCCTCGAGCCGCCGCACGGAACCGTCTTCGAGGGTTACGCCGGCCAGGGCGTCGCGGTCGACAACGAGGTTTTCCACAGTCCCATCCACAACGGGGATGCCGCGTGCCGCGAGCAGCTCGAGCTGCGCCTCGTCGAGCGGCTGCTGCCCGTTGAGCAGGAGGGTCACGTCGGCGGTCCACTGCCGGAACATCAGCGCCTGGTGCATCGCCATCGGCCCGCTCGCGAGCACGCCTATGGCCCGGTCGCGCACCTCCCAACCGTGGCAGTACGGGCAGTGCAGCACGTCGATGCCCCAGCGTTCGCGCAGGCCGGCGACCTGCGGCAGGTCGTCGACGAGCCCGGTGGTCGCCAGCACGCGGCGGCCGACGACGACGTCGCCGCCGGCGAGCAGCGCCGCGAACGCGTCATCCGCCCGCTCGATGCCGTCGACCACCCCGTCGACGAAGGCCACGCGGTAGGTCTCGGCTTCCGCGCGCCCGAGCCGCAGCAGTTCGGCGGGGCTCGTGCCGTCGCGGGTGAGGAAGTTGTGCACAGCGTGGGCGGGCGCATTGCGGGGCTCGCCCGCGTCGATCACGACCACGGTGCGCCGGGCGCGGCCCAGCGCCACGGCGGCGCTCAGGCCGGCCGGTCCGCCGCCCACGATGATCACGTCATAGTTCGAATTCGTCATGCCTCCAGCCTGCGTCCCGCCTGTCGGATCTGACAATGTTCCTTGCCGAACTGACAAACTGGGCGAATGGATGACACGACCACCACCGTCCTCGCGAGCGTCGGGCCACGGCTGCGCGCCCTGCGCCAGCGCCGCGGGGTGACGCTCGCCGCCCTCGCCGCGGATACCGGCATCTCGGTGAGCACGCTCTCGCGCCTCGAGTCGGGTCAGCGCCGCCCGAACCTCGAGCAGCTGCTTCCGCTGGCGCGTGCGCACGGCGTGCCGCTCGACGACCTGGTCGGGGCGCCCGCGACGGGCGACCCGCGCATCCACATCCGTCCGGTGAAGCGTCACGGCCAGGTGATCCTGCCGCTCTCGCGCGACACCGGGGGGCTGCAGGTGTTCAAGCACGTCATCGGGGCGAACGTGCCGCAGGGCGTGCCCGACCCGAGAACCCACGAGGGTCACGAGTGGATGTACGTGATCACGGGCGAGCTGAGGCTCGTGCTCGGTGACCTCGACATCGTCTTGCCGGCGGGGGAGGCGGCGGAGTTCGACACCCGCACCCCACACTGGTTCGGCCGCTCGGGAACCGGCACCGTCGAGTTCCTCAGCCTGTTCGGCCGCCAAGGCGAGCGGATGCACGTGCGGGCGAGCCCGGCCGGCTGAGCGGCAGCCGCGCGAGCGTCCCGCCGACGAGCACCCCGCCGACGCCGCCGCCCGCGACGACGGCCCCGAACAGCATGCTGAGCACCGGCGGCCTCACTCGGTGAAGCCGAGGTTGCGCGCCATGCGCTCGAGCACCGCGACGGTGGCGGTGTACTCGTCCGCGGAGACACCCGCGGTGGCAACCGTGCGCTGCTCGGCGACGACGGCCTCGAGGCGGTCGAGGGCCGCGCGGCCGCGTTCGGTGAGCTCGTACCCGGTGGGCGTGGCATCCACCCAGGCGCTCTCGATGAGCTCGGTGAGGTGCTCGACGGATGTCTCGGCCGGAGAGTCGTCCGTCGCCCCGCGGAGGAACGGCGCCACCTCGGCGTCGAGCTGCGAGACGCTCGCGGGGCCTGCGGCCAGCACGTTCAGCAACTGCCACTGGCGGCGGGTGACGCCGTGCTCCTCGAGCGTCTGCGCGAACTGCTCGTCGATGAGGCGGTCGACGAGCTTGAGCCAGAATCCAACGGGGCGGCGATCGGTCATAGACCAGACGATACGCCGCGCCCGCGGATGCGGCTAGAGCCGTGCCTAGTACTCGAAGCCGAGCTCGGCCGGGTAGTCGCCGAGCGCGGTGAGCTGCGCCGCGGTGGCCTGCAGGTGGGCGAGCGTGAGGCCGAGCGGCCCGGGGCCGAAGCTCACGCGGGCGACGCCGAGGTCGGCGAGGCGCCGGAGCGGTACGGCGCCCGGGCGCGCGATCACGGCGACCCGGCCGTCGATCTCGGCGACCGCCCGCTCGACGAGCTTCTCTGTTGCGAGGCCCAGCACGAAGGCTGCGTCGGCCCCAGCGGCGAGGTAGGCGTTGGCCCGCGCGACGGCGTCGTCGAACGAGCCGCCCCGGGCCAAGGCGTCGACGCGGGCGTTGATCACGAGGTGCACGCCGGCGGCATCGGCCGCCCGGCGCACCGCGGCGACGCGCTCGGCGGACTCGCCCGCATCGCGCAGCTCTCCCGCGCCCGGCCCGGTGGAGTCTTCCAGGTTGAGGCCGGCGGCGCCCGCGGCGATCAGCCGGGCGATGTTGGCCTCGAGGCCGGGCAGGTCGGCGGAGTAGCCGCGCTCGAAGTCGACCGACACGGGCAGGTGGACGGCGGACGTGACGATGCGGGCGGCGTCGAGCGCCTCGTCGACCGTGAGGCCCTCGCCGTCGGCGACCCCGCGCGCGAACGACACGGCGTGGCTCGCGGTCGCGAGGGCGGTCACGCCCGGGGTCGCGGCGACGATGCGCGCCGTGATCGCATCCCACACGTTCGTGACGACGAGCGGCGTGCCGGGCACGTGGAGCGAGAGGAGGAGGTCGGCCTTGGCCGCGGTGTCAGCGTTCATACGCCAAGACTGCCGGATGCCGCGGCCGGTGTCGCGCGGAAAACGGACACCGACGCGGCGGTTCCGCTCGCGTCATCCGCCCGCGCCCCGCTAGCCCTTCGGCGCCACCCGCACGAAGAGCATGAGCACGAGTCCGACCGCGAGCACGAGCACGATGCCCAGGATGCCCCAGTACTGGAAGCCGAAGAGCGCGATGAGCAGCGACCAGAGTCCGGGCGAGAGGAAGCTCGCGGCCCGGCCCGTGGTGGCGTACAGGCCGAAGATCTCGCCCTCGCGTCCGGCCGGCGTGACGCGGGCGAGCAGAGACCGGCTCGCCGACTGGGCCGGGCCGACGAACGCGCAGAGCAGGAGGCCGAACACCCAGAACATCGCCTTGCCGGCGTCGTGGAAGACGAAGGTGGCCGTGCCCGCCACGACGAGGCCGACGAGCGAGGTGAGGATGACGGCGCGCGGCCCGAACCGGTCGTCGAACCGGCCGGACACGATCGTGCTCACGCCCGCGACGAGGTTCGCGGCGATGCCGAAGATCAGCACCTCGTTGCTCGTGAAGGCGAAGGTGCCGGTCGCGATAATCGCGCCGAAGGCGAAGACGCCGGCGAGCCCGTCGCGGTACACCGCGCTCGCGACGAGGAACCAGAAGGTCTCGCGGCTCTCGACGAACAGGCGCTTGACGTCTTTCACGAGCAGCACGTAGCTGCGGAAGAAGTTGACCTTCTCGCGCGAGCCGGTGGCCTCGTTCTCGGGCACGTTGAGCACGATCGGGATCACGAACAGAATGGTCCACACGGCGCAGCCGAGCGCGATCACCCGGTAGACCAGGCCGTTGTCGGTCGACATGCCGAACCACTCGAGCTGGGTGAGCACCACCACGATCACGAGCGCGACGATGCCGCCGATGTAGCCGAGGCCCCAGCCGAGCCCGCTCACCTTGCCCACCGTCTTCGGCGTCGAGACCTGCACGAGCATGGCGTTGTAGCTCACGTTCGCGATCTCTTGGAAGACGCTCGAGATGGCCACGATCGAGATGCCGAGCACGAAGTACGCCGGCGCGGCCTGCACGAAGAACAGCGACGCCATGCCCACGACGACGACGGCCGTGTAGACCAGCAGGAAGAATTTGCGGCGGCCCGTGGCATCCGATCTCTGTCCGAGCACCGGCGCGAGCAGCGCGATGAACAGGCCCGCGATGAACAGGGCGAAACCGAACTGCCCCGAGAGCGCGTCGATGGCGAGCACGCGCGCGGTGTCGTCTTCGGGGCGGGCCGCGAGCCCGGGGGAGATGAACGAGTCGGATGTCAGGTAGAGAGCCGTGAACACGAAGGTGAGGATCACGGTGTTGAAGGGCTGCGTCGCCCAATCCCAGAGCGCCCACGACCAGACCTGCTTGCGCGGGACGACCTTGTCGGCCTGCAGGTCGAGCCCGACCGCGGCCACGGCTCCCGTGTTGGCCATCGTGGGGATCTTCGGGGTGTTCTCGCTCATGGGGACAGGGTACTGGCCGGAATGAAACTCGCCGCTACCGAGTTGTCATACTGAGAGTTGAGTCTGAGTGACTCAAGTTTGCGGTTTGCGACTTGACATTGATTTCGGGTTCTCTCAAACTTGATATCGCGCGGCTCAACTATGAACGTGGTCCGCGTCTGGACTTTACAAAGAGGAGATAGAGCACATGGCTCGAGCAGTAGGAATCGACCTGGGAACGACCAACTCGGTCGTCGCAGTACTCGAGGGTGGAGAACCCACCGTCATCGCCAACGCCGAGGGCTTCCGCACGACCCCGTCGGTCGTCGCCTTCACGAAGGACAACGACGTACTGGTGGGCGAGACCGCCAAGCGCCAGAACGTGACCAACGTCGACCGCACGATCTCGTCGGTCAAGCGCCACATGGGCACCACGTGGACCGTCGACATCGACGGCAAGAAGTACACGCCCCAGGAGATCTCCGCCCGCATCCTCGCGAAGCTCAAGCGCGACGCCGAGCAGTACCTGGGCGAGCCCGTCACCGACGCCGTCATCACCGTGCCCGCATACTTCAACGACGCCGAGCGCCAGGCCACGAAGGACGCCGGCGAGATCGCCGGCCTCAACGTGCTGCGCATCATCAACGAGCCCACCGCCGCTGCCCTCGCCTACGGCCTCGACAAGGGCAAGGAAGACGAGCTCATCCTGGTCTTCGACCTCGGTGGCGGAACCTTCGACGTGAGCCTGCTCGAAGTGGGCAAGGACGACGACTTCTCCACCATCCAGGTGCGTTCGACCGCGGGCGACAACCGCCTCGGCGGCGACGACTGGGACCAGCGCGTCGTCGACTACCTCATCACCAAGTTCAAGGAGACGACGGGAGTCGACGTCTCGAAGGACAAGATCGCCAAGCAGCGCCTCAAGGAGGCCGCGGAGCAGGCCAAGAAGGAACTCTCCTCCTCGACCAGCACCTCGATCCAGCTGCCCTACCTCTCGCTCACCGAGAACGGCCCGGCCAACCTCGACGAAACCCTGACCCGCGCCAAGTTCGAGGAGCTCACCAAGGACCTGCTCGAGCGCACGCGTAAGCCGTTCCAGGACGTCATCAAGGAGGCCGGTGTCTCGGTCGCCGAGGTTGG
>Ga0247809_1001346_pt1 | contig 11066 bp, 9 predicted proteins | sample UWRJL104311B1_FD_180951 | JGI IMG/M metagenome (GOLD analysis project Ga0247809, IMG submission 180951) | Plant litter microbial communities from Arlington Agricultural Research Station in Wisconsin, United States - UWRJ-L104-311B-1 | ecosystem: Environmental > Terrestrial > Plant litter >...
TTAATCGTTTTTTTGATTTAAAAAGGCTAAACACCGAAACCGAATATGCAAAAACGGTTACAAGAGTATTTCCAATTGTAAACAAAACCGTTCCTCAAAAAACGTATACGTTGCAGCCCAATTCAAGATTATACATTATACCGTTTCCTTTATCGGTACTGCAAAAAAATCCAAAACTTACCTTAAATACCAACGAAACAGTTCCATTTTAAATTCTGATGAAAAAATTATTTATACTAATAATCATGCTGCTGGCCGGACAACAGCATGGTTTTTCGCAAACTCCGGCAGAAAAAAAAGCCGACAGTACCAGCACACAGCCGAAAGGTTTACAGCCTTACGAAAAAATAATTAAGGAAGGATCGAAAGAAAAATTAGGCCTTTTTACGGTCAATCAGGTTGATGCTAAATATTACTTTCAAATTCCTGACAGTTTATTTAACAGATATATGCTGGTGGTAACGAGATATCTTTCTACTCCGGAGGGTATGGGTGTTTTTGGCGGAGAGAAAGCCAATGAGCAGACAATTTACTTTGAGAAAGGAGCAAACAATACTGTTTTTTTAAGGTCATTGCAATACAAACAAGATGTCCGTAATCCCGATTCGATGTTGGCAAAAGCATTAGCGGGCAGTAATGAAAGCCCAATTGTTGCCGCTTTTCCAATAAAAACGACCAATCCTGTTACGGGAAATGTTGTTATTGATGTAACAGATGTTTTCAAAAAAGACAATCCAATGTTTTCTATTGAAAATAAAGAGAAAACAGAAAAAAAGCTAACCTCTCTTGCCGATGATAAATCTTTCATCGAAATGATAGATGCTTATCCTATTAATATTGAAATAAAAACAACAAAAACCTATACGAATTCAACAGCGAGTAGCGGAACAGTAACTTTGAGATTAAATACCTCGATTGTACTGCTTCCAAAAACACCAATGCGCAAACGTTTTGCCGATGAAAGAGTGGGGTATTTTGCTAACAAATATGTTTTGTTTGATGATGATGAACAGCGTGCTCAAACAAAATTTATTATTCAGCGTTATCGTCTGGAACCTAAAGACAAAGACATTAAAAAATACCTGAGCGGTCAGTTGGTTGAACCAAAAAAACAAATCGTTTACTACATTGATCCTGCAACGCCAAAAAAATGGAGACCGTACTTAATTGCCGGAATCAACGACTGGCAAAAAGCTTTTGAAGCCGCAGGTTTTAAAAATGCTATTGTTGGAAAAGAATGGCCGGAAGATGATAAAAGCATGAGCCTGGAAGATGCAAGATATTCTGTAGTACGCTATTATGCATCAGAAACACCTAATGCTTACGGACCTAGAGTAAGTGATCCCAGAAGTGGAGAAATCATCGAAAGCCATGTAGGCTGGTATCATAATGTGATGAAATTAGTGCAAAGATGGTATATGATTCAGGTAGGACCTTTAGATCCAAAAGCCAGAAAAATGCATTTAGATGATGAGGTTATGGGACAGTTAATTCGCTTTGTTTCTTCGCATGAAATTGGGCATACAATTGGTTTACGCCACAATATGGGAGCCAGCAGTGCAACTCCGGTAGAAAAACTCAGAGATAAAAAATGGGTAGAAGCAAACGGACATACCGTTTCTATAATGGATTATGCGCGTCTTAATTATGTGGCGCAGCCAGAAGATAATGTAAGTCCGGTAGGGATTTATCCACGTATTGGAATCTACGACAAATGGGCTGTGAAGTGGGGTTACAGCTATTTTCCAAAAACTCAGGATGAGTTCGAAGAAGAAAAAATATTGAGCAAGATGACTACGGATAGTTTGACTGCTAATCCTAAATTATGGTTTGGAGGAGAAGGAAAAGACGAAGATCCGCGCAGTCAGACAGAAGATCTTGGTGATGATGCGGTTCTTGCCAGCGATTACGGAATTAAAAACCTACAACGTGTAGTGCCTAATTTGATTCAGTGGACATATCAGCCTAACGATGCGTATGATAATTTATCAGATATGCATAAAGCTGTTGTAAAACAATATGGTTTGTATTTGTATCATGTGCTAAAATATATTGGCAATAACTACGTAACCAAAAGGACCGTTGACGAAAAAGGTGTGGTATATCAGCCAGTTCCAAAAGCAAAAGTAAAAGCCGCTGTTGATTATGTAGGAAGACAATTGTTTGTTGCACCGCTTTGGATGTATCCAAAAGAAATCGATCAGCTAATTCCTTTAAAAACAGAAGATCAAATAGCAGACCAGCAAAATCAAATCTTGAATATGCTGTTGAGCTCCGGTATTCTTTACAATATCAGTCTTAAAGCAATGCAGTTTGAAGGAGCTTATACTGTTCCCGAGTTTTTAAACGATATGCAGCAAACAGTTTGGGTAAATTTTAGCGGAAACGAAAAATTAGATTATTACAGAAGAGGTTTACAGCGCGGTTATATCGAAAAACTGAGTATGCTTTTATTGCCTAAGGAAACAGAACCAGGTAAAGCCTTAAATGCAGCACAGCGCAGTGACGTAAGATTGTATGCCAAACAGCATATTGTAAAATTAAGAACTGATGTTACAAAATTAATGAACGGAACAACAGGGTTAAACAAAGATCATTACGAAGGTATTTTGATCGAAATGGATAAAATTATTTCAAAACTAAACAAAACCGATATATGAAAAAGATAGCAGTTATAGCATTTATTTTCTTAAGCACTTTGGCGCAGGCTCAGTTAACATCAAAAGAAGAAGTCGCTCCTGAATTGGTAGAAAAACGTGAGGCGCAAAAAAAGGAAATCACAAACAATTACCTGGCTTTAAAAAATAATCTTTTGGTTTCAGATAGTCTGACCGTTGTAAAAAGCGCTGCTTTATTGCAGCAATCGTTAAAGAATTTCAGGTTTAAAAAACTAAATCTTGAACAAATGAATGACGCTACTACAAAAAGAAAGGAAATCATAAGCCTTGTAGCCGAAGTTGAAGCCACTAAAAACATCAATAAGCAACGTAAAATTTTTGAAGTACTGTCTTTTAAATTTTGGGATCTGGCACCCAAATTCAAGGTGGCCGATAATACATTATATCTTCAGGTTTGCCCAATGACCAATGCAGTGTGGTTAAGTGATAGCAAGGAAATCAAAAATCCATACTATCCTAAAAATATGCTGACTTGCGGTGCAGTAAAAGCAAGTTTGTAAAAGTGAATTTGAATTAGTCTGACAACATACGGTTTTCTGAAAAGAAGCCGTATTTGTCTTTTTTAGATAAAACGGTATTGACCGGAGTTAGATAGAGGTAATGGTTTAGTGCTTTTTAATATTGCAATTAAAAAAAGCCTGTAAACAATAAGTTTACAGGCTTTTTTGTGGAACGGATGGGATCACAATCGAACACTTAATTCCTATATTAATGTTTATTGACAGAGTCGGTAAAAAGCTCTGAAACACTGTTATGTAAGAGGTTTTGGCTTATTTTGTTACTTTTTTTTAAATCAGTAATCCTTTTACATTTTTTGTTTTTATTCAAAATTAATGTTTTTTAATTAAAAAAATGTTTTATAGAAATGATTCAAGGTGTTCGATAGTTGAACACCTTATGTTTTAATTACACTAGATATTGAAACGTTTCTAAATGTATTCGATTTAAGATCAAGTAAATCAATATAGAAATCAAGATTTTTTTTAACGAAATATTATAATTTTCTAAAAACAAGTAAACGCTTCGAAAAGTATATCTATCAATATATTTTTGTCCATAACTCGTAAAGTTAAGTTTACATTGTTAAGAAAAATATTCTTACATTGGCAATATAGTATTATAACTTTAAGTAGAAAAATAGCAATGTCGGAAAATAGAAAAACTGTATTTATTTCGTATTCGTGGGATAGTACTGAACACCAGGAGTGGGTTTTAAAATTAGCGAAAGATTTGACAGAGAAGTATGGAATAATAGTACTTCTAGATCAGTATCAACTCAATGCTGGTTCAGATTTACCATATTTTATGGAGCAGTCTATCGAAAAAGCGGATAAAGTTTTAATTATACTTACACCAAATTATAAAGTTAGAGCGGAAGAAAGAAAAAATGGTGTTGGTTATGAAAGTACAATGATAACTCAGGAGATTTTTGAATCACCAATCACAAAAATTAAATTTCTTCCAATTCTTAGAATAGGAAGTTCGCAAACTAGTTCGCCAAAGTTTCTTAAATCAAAAGTTTATCACAATATGGTTGATGACAATGTATACTTTAGCGAATTGTTTAAACTAGCAAAACTAATCTACGATAAACCAACTATCGATATACCAATATTAGGTGCTATTCCTGATTTTAGTGAACCAACTTTTGATCCAATCATTGATTCTGCTAGTAATTTTTTAAACGAAGAAAAGTTAAATAGGGAATTAAATCAAATTATAAATTCTACTTCAGGTGTAAATATTTATGACAAGGAAATTGATATTCTTACTACTCTTCTCAAAGAAAAGGCTGAATTGTATAAAACATCTACTGGTTTAAATTTCACCTATGAATCCAATGACAGAGATACTGCGGTAATTCATTGTGAAAATTTTTCGGTAAGTTTTTATTGGAGTGGTAGATTTTCAAATACTGCAGAGCATAACAAATTGATTGTAAGGCGATGGTCAGGCTTCGCAAGTGCAACTGAAAATAGATTTTACTTTCCGGATGAAAAACCAATAAAATTATTGGAGAAGGACTATAAATTTAATTTAAATTATTCTAAGGAAGTTATATGGAGTTCACCTAAAGAACAGTTATTGACAGCTGAAATAATTCAAAATTCATATATCTTTTTGATAGATGAAATAAAAAAAGTAAAGAGTAAAAATTTTAGAAATAAATAAGCATATTAAACTCTAGACAGATGAATATTGAGCCCAAATTACTTGAGATAAGAAAAATTGCAAGAGAACGTGGGAAGCATGTTATGAGAAAATTATTTGATGATTATCTGACAGGGTGGATAGATAAAATCAGAATTCCTTCTTGCTCGTTTTGCGGTGGAGAAGAAAATTTAACTAAGGAACATATCATTCCAAAGTGGGTATTTGAGAGTAATCCAAAAAAAACATTTAAATCTGATGTCAACGAACTTGATCAAGCCTATATTAAGGCAACAATTCCTTTGTGTGCCAAATGTAATTCTGAGTTATTTAATACTGTTGAGAGAGAGGTTCAAAAAATCCTTGCTAATGTAGATCTAAAGAAAACGTATTACAGTCCTGACGATTGGCTGATTATAATAAGATGGCTGGAAATTATTGATTTTAAATTTCAAGTGTGGGATTTACGTACAGAATTCAAAAGACATAAAAAATCTGAATACATACCATTTTTATCTGATTTTTCAATTGCATTTATGCGTGATGGCTCTGTTAGAACAGTTACGACAAAAACTAGAAAATCATTAAGAAGAATTGGAACCAAGGACAAGTCGAAAAGAATTTCTCATTTAGTTGTTGGTACAACAAAAAATACATCTTTTCATTATATGCATACATCGGGCGACTTCATCTTTCTTGAAATTCCATTATACAATAAAATTTTTTTTTATTTTTTTGAGAAAGAGTTTAAAAGTGAGAAGCAGGTGAGTAGAGAAGCTATGAAGATTATTAGTTCTAATTATGATTAATATAAAAGTCACTAATTTCACGACTGATTTGTTCAAAACTACAAAATGAGACAGATTGGTTTGAACAACTATAAGTTTGAATTGACTGAAGTGCCGGTCACATCTTCTTCTATATTTTGAATAATAATAAGTCCAATATGAACTCCTTCTTCGAGGTTTTCCTTGTGCTTTATAAAGACGCTTATACTAAATGCTAAAATTTCATTGCCTACCTTTTTGTAGAATAAAGAGTAAATTCTTTTTTTTGTTACTATATCATAGTTTGCAATAAAATAAATCAAAACTGCTGATAAAAAAATATTTTGCCCTAGTGAATCATGCCACCACCAATTTAGCACGATGTTACTAAAAATAGTTCCATATAAAAAATTTGCAATGGGAAATTTTAAACCAAAAATTAAAAGCAAAAAATCTATTATGATAATAAAAGATATCATTAAAACGGTCAATGTAACGGCATATGCAAATAATGTTTTTAGAAACGTAATTGAAAAATTTAATACAGTGATGCCTTCAAAAAACGACTTAAAATCCGTTTTACCTGTAAAAAATGCTGCAAGTGCAATGATAACTGTTATCAATGCCCAAAAGTCTGTTATTCTCTTTGCAAATATTTGATCCTGTTTCTTTTTAATCATAAATAGTAGTTTTGACCTGTGGGATTCATAGAATACAATGTAATAAATTGTTTTTCAATATATTCTTTTTGGAATTCAATTACTTTAAAGTGCTTTTTAAACTAGGTTATACTCAGATTCAGAATGTTTTATAGAAGTCCGTTCTCTTTGAACCGTTCATTCAGGACTTGTAATCTTTCTAGGAGCATATCATAGTTAAGGGTTGGACCATAAAACATATTTTCCCTCATTTCCGCATAGTCCTGCCTCCATGCATTGTCTACCTCTGCAGGGGGTAAAAATGAAAGGGTAGAGTGAGTATGCTCGTCGTATGTGATGCCGCGTACTGCTGTATACTTCTGACGGAATTGTACTATGGTGTGAAACAGTTCTTTATCCTGAACCGCCGAAAGGCCGAAGTCGTGATCCATAACTCTTTCCAGATCATAAAGATGACGTGTAAGTCTTTGATGTCTTATTTTTTCTGCTGGTTTGCGAAATTCCTCATGCAGCAGGAACACTTTCTCTAAAAAAGTTCTAGAGGGAAGCACTACGCTAGCCTCGAATAATGGAATATTAAAAGATTGTCCAGGAAATGTTTCATCAACAATAGAGGATATAGGTCTCATTTCTGTCGGTTCGGTAAGTGATCTGGCTCCAATTTCTATCAGAATTCTTTGCTGCAGATAGGGTGATCCCTGAGTAATTACAGGTTTATAGATTAATTCAATGGAATGAGGATCGCTAGTATCGTCTATATTTTCCTCTGTATAGAGAGTGTACAAGGTATCAGGGATACCTATATTTCGGAGCTGAGATACTAATTCATCTTTAAATTCAGAAATTATAAAAGAGCCAGATGCTTTGCGGAGTTTTTTGATGCTGGTTTTTGTAAGTTCTCCTGAAAAACCAAGATAAGCTCTGTCGATAGCCAGATCGATATCTTCGGAGAAACGTTCAATAAGGTTGTATGCCTTACTTAATGAAGTTCCACCTTTGAATATAAAATGCTTTGCTAGTTTCGATGTGAAAATGGCGTTCAATGTGACAGTGACCCACCAGTCTTTTTCTACTGCATAAGCTGGGAGGCCTTTTTGTGCAGCCGCTTCATTAAAAAGACCAGCTTTTTGTTCATCCGATAGTGCGAGCCAGGTATTTATCATAAGTGTTAGTTTTCTGGTAATGCTGCTTTCATGATGGTGCGGATCCATTCTGGGGCTAAGCGTATATCATTGCGCAACCGTTCACTGTTTTCTTTTTTTAGTATTTCAATTATTTTTGAGATTTCTGTCTCGTTGAGTTGATCTTTTCCTAATGTTTTAAGTCCTTGGATTACCAAACCACTTATTTCGCCGATAGCAGCTAAATTTTTAGGTGCCGTTTTTTTAAATAGTATTGTTCTTTTGCCAATCATAATTTTCCTAGCCGCACCATCAGTCAGGTAAACTGCATTCATTGGTATTTGTGTTGACAATCCAAGAATATTTAGAGAATATACACCTGTTGGGACAATCCTTGCGCGGTCACGTCTGGCTATTGCTTTTGCTATAGTCTCTGTTGAAGGGGTTAGGGGAATACCAAGTGTTTTGTTTATTTCCGGTCGGGTATAAATACCTCTGGCAATCCGCATTATTTCGTTTTTCTCAACAAGCCTCTCCAATGTTTTGCTAACAGCTTTTGCATTTCCAAAACGAAGAAAATCATCCGTAAAAAACACGGACCCCCTCTTGGATTTTTTTACCTTGTGAAGTACTTTGTTTTCAATGCTTTCTGACATTCTTTAAGTCTGATTTTGTCGCAAATATAGTAAATATTTGCGACAATTATCTAAGTTTTTGAGTTTGTTTTAAATGTGTTGAAAGTGTACTTCTGATTTATTTTAGAGTAAAATATAAATGATTTATGGAGATAAATTAGTGAAGAAGTAGAATTTTATACGATCACTTAAGTCTACAAAGACGGAGTCTTTGTAGACTTAAGTGATCAGTCACTAAGTGGGTTCACAGGATCTTTATCCTGTGAACCCACTTAGGCAAAGTTAGTCTTTTTTTTTGACAAAGTCAAGTCCGGATAAACTGAATATTTTACTTTAGAATTCATAGAAAAACGATATTTTAGTTTATTAGTTTATTTTTTCTTTCTATTTTGACATGCAGGGCTAATTTTGATACAACACACAAGGCTAGTTGTATTGCGAGTTTATTTTAGAGGTTGAGGTCTTTATCAAAATTATTTTTTTTTGCGATCTACATTGTCGTAAATAAAATAGATTGAACAAGGAATGTTCATTATTTTTAATGTATTAACAGCTCTTAGTAAACTAATTCTTGAAAATATAGGTAGTTTACTTGATTTGCCGATGCGATCCTTTTTAGTGATAATTCCATAAGTTACACTAAATTCACCTTTGTCTATCAAATTATTAAAACTGTTATCGTTAACAAGCGTTTTTAATTTTTCTTTTGATTCTTCTTCCATTCTAAGCAATTCAATTGAATTTACTCCTTGATTGAACAGATGACTTAAGCTTGAAGAACGAGTTGAAATTTTTATGTGAATTAGGTTTACTTTATTTTCAAGGATAGTAATTAAATCACAAGGTTCTATTTGAGTTTGTCCATGGACCGAAATGTTTTTTTTATCTAAGCAAATTACATTCGGGTTCGTATCTTTTACGGATTCATTATAAGTATCTTCTCTTTGGGAATCACAGGGATGTAATAATGAGTGTGAATCTAAAAAGTAAGGATTAAGAGTGTTTTCTAATTTTTTGATATATTCTTTATCAATTAAATACCATTCTCCTTCGGTTAAATGGTAAGTTATGCCGTCGATTTCGCAATCATATAGAAAACATTTATATATGCTATATTGTTTAATTTGGATACCATTTTCATCAATAATAGACATATGATGATTATAAAAGATGTTAACATCATTAATTTCTTTTATGTTGCGTTCTTCAAGGTAGGCTCTATAGTCAGCTATATATACATCATTATATTCAGAATTGGTTCTGCCAGCACCATTGAATTTAATTTTAAAAGATGTTAAATAATCGATGATTTCGGGAATCGATAGTACTAAGTCCACGGGCGCATTTTCAAAAGCTTTTAGTAGGTTTTGATTAAGTTTATCGATTTTGTCCGGATCTCTAACAGGAACTATATTTTGAATATCTGGAAAAGATTGTATAAAATCTGTTTTGTTATATATTTCAATAATATCTCTGCATAAATTTGTAATCTCTTCTGGTGGTAGATTTGAAGAAACTCGAAGACTACTAGCACCTGTAACATTTCTAAATAAGTCAATATATTCTGATTTTACAGCACCAGTTAATTTTTTTATTATGTTTTCATCATGTCTAATGTCAAAAAAGTTTAGACTTGACGCTGTTGGACTCTGTACCCTTTGCCTTTTTGCATTTTCAGGTTGTAAGATATCAGTAGATTTAATTTTGTCTGGATCAAGTGCATTTAATGTTGTTTTTAATCCAAAATCATAATGATAACAATTATCTTTTAGTTGATGATAAGTAATTCCAAATGTTAGCACTATCCAGCTGTTATCGACAAGAAGAAAGATTAGACTTCCTTTTTGCATTTGATATAAGTTTTTATGTATTCCCCAGTAATTTTTCCACCATGGAGGACTTCCTGGAGTATCAGATAGATACATGATGGAATTATCAGGAAGATTTGTATTCTCTTCCTCTAATAACTGTAAATTGTGACCATCTTTCAATGCATTTTCCGGATTAAATGTATCTTTTAATAGATAAATTGAGAAACCTCTACTTTTTGCCATATTGAATTTTGATTGTTTTAATTGAACTTAAACAATAACAACAAATATTAGTATTTAATTTCTTGCTTCTTTACGGAAAACCATAATTTATAAACCTATTTGTTCTTACCAAACTTATAGATTAAGTTACATAAACTAGCAAGTATAAATACTTGTTTTTGAAACAACATTATTCTTTTGGTTGAAGTGATTTTAATTTAAAAATCATTTTTCTTTAACTATTAATTTAAATTGGTTTTTAAATTTTGTATAAAAGTTTTTCAATTTGATTTAATCAAACTATCATGAAATCAAAATTTGGAAAATCTTCAAAAAAGATTGGAGAGAAAATAAAGAAAGAGAAGCAGCATGCCGCTATAATTGATTGGTTTGTCAGAATTATTATTGCTCGTACTTTGAAAGAGTTGTATGAAAAGAATGAAACTGATTCAAAAGATGAGGTGTAATATTTAATGACTTAAATATATGTGATGAAAAAACTGGTTAGTCGAACGCTTTTCTAACTTATTGTTTTACAGTTTATTACGGTGTTTGATTCCAATAGATTTCATTTTTTATTTTTAATACTTTCGATAATTTAGAAAAGAACTTTTGTTAAAAAAATAAGGATTGTAATGCTTAAAGGGCGTGAAAATGAATGTTTTTTTAGAATAAAATAAAAAAGGAAGGTGTTTGACACCTTCCTTTTTGTGGAGTCGCCGGGAATCGAACCCGGGTCCAAACAAGCAACTAAAGAGCTTTCTACACGTTTATTTCCTGATTGGATTTTCGTTATTGAGCTAGGTCAGGAACAACCACTCAACACTTATCTTCTTAATTTCGATCTCCACCCGAAGCTCATGGAAATCTAGGTCTATTTTTACGGTTCCCCTGTACTGACCGCCACAAACCAAGGCTTTCAAGGAGAATCCAGCTTCCCTATCTGATAGGGACGTGGCTTAATCTTACTATAATTCGGATTATGCAGCTAAAGCGTAGTTATTTTCGCCGTGTAAAATTGT
>Ga0247809_1001347_pt1 | contig 11066 bp, 19 predicted proteins | sample UWRJL104311B1_FD_180951 | JGI IMG/M metagenome (GOLD analysis project Ga0247809, IMG submission 180951) | Plant litter microbial communities from Arlington Agricultural Research Station in Wisconsin, United States - UWRJ-L104-311B-1 | ecosystem: Environmental > Terrestrial > Plant litter >...
CGTGCGTACTATTCCCTGATGCACACGACAACGCTGACTCCAAACAGTATGGGAGGAGGAAACCTCAACTTCTAGCATCGCCCCCAGTCAAGCTCCACCTGGTATCGCCGTCAATCGTGATGCAAAGGGTCAAATTGTGTTCGAAAAAGCTGAAAGCTCTACGATACCACAATCCCTGGTACAAACATCGATCCATCAACCTATGGGTCAGCAACCAGCCTCAACTACTGCGAATGTGCGTCTACAAACATACGCAAAAGTCGTAGTACCAGGCACAGCCGCACGACAGAGATTACATAGCAATGCTCCTACGTTTAGACCTGCACGTAGGCATAGTATCTTCAACACTTGTAGCATACCTAGGTAGCTAACACGTATTTAAGCACAAGGTGCAAAACCATCGAGTCCGAAGAGACGAAATCCAAACTCTCGAGATGCGACTTCCGATAAATGCGATGGCTCAACAATTCCAACTCCTGGCAAACCACGATCGAAAGCTTTCCGTTCTAGAGCAAAATCCGATGCATGGGCAACTCCTCCGGAACTCATCACTACCGCCGAAGCTAATCGTAGGGAAAACGAGAAGTGGAAGCGTGCAGAAAGACAAAAGTATCTACAACCATTGGAAGAGAATGCTGATCCCAACGGTGTCGTAAGTATACCTTTATGTGATTGAAACACCCAGCCCAATCATTATACTGATGGTACCCAGGGCTACATTCTTTGGAATAGAGGTAGTTCGCCAATCGATCTGCTTGAACAGAACATGACGAAACTCGATCATATTCGCATCAACTACAAAGTCTACATTGACTGGCAAGCTGACACGGGATGCATAAAGGTCTCATCCATTGCCGAAGCTGGTGCTGAGCATTATGTCATCAAGGCTATTGAAGCAGTCTGTGTGGCTGTCGATCATGCCAAAGCAGAGAAGATTCTAGCTACACCGTTGTACCTTGCTGTGCCTCCTTCCGTCGATGCGATAAGAGCTCTAGTCCGTCCAACAATCATCGAATCTGGTCGGATTGCAGGTCTTGAGTTGGCAGGAAAGCCTTTTTGTACAGAGCAAAAACGCAATTGGAAGCAGGAGCGCCTCAAGCTCCTTGATATACTGCACAAGAAGTTTGAGAAGACCATGTCAAAACACATGCTTCGGCTAGCGTTGAACAAGAACTGGATGAGACTACGCGTTCACTTTGGGCATGTTTCTTTCAGTCTTGCTCAAGACAATTTCAAAGCAGGCGAACAGTCCTTCGAACAATTTTCCAAGATGATCGCAAACTCACGCACCACTGCAGATCTTGAAAGAAAGTGAGTATATTCTTTGTGGTTCTCTTCATACATTGGCTAATCAGAGAAGATTTGACAATGCTTTGCTTGCCACGAAGCTCAAGCAACGCATTATTGAGTGGCCAAGCAAATTCATCCCTGTGAGCGGCAACGTTGCAGATCTAGCAGATATTAAGCAGAAAGATACACAAGTCATTTTCATTCAGAAGGCGGGAACGGGATTGGCATATCGTCTTGAGGCTGAGATCGATCACAACAGCGACGAGGGTATTGATCACTACAATGTTGGCACGATCAGGTTCTTCGCCGACGACAAGCGCAACCGGATGATGTCGATCACAAACATTGATCTCGAGAAGTAAGTCGGATCACTTTATCATGATGCTCATTGTAGTCTGCTAAAATAGTCAACAGAAAGGTCGACTGGCAGGTAGAGGTGATTAGTGACAACACTTTGCCTGAGAAAGATTGTGCGTCGTCCCTCGAGACCATGCTCCGAAAATCTGTTACAGAAAAGTCACCCCAAATAACTGATGTGCTTGGACTTGATTACATTGCCGTACAGCCTATCGCTCCTCCTTCGTACACAATCCATCGTATCGTCGTTCGGTCGGTCTACCAGTTCAAGTTTAGCAGTTCAGGATATATTGTGGAGGTTGCAGTATACCGAGAGTGGGAAGGACATAATACGCAAAGCACACCTAAGCTGGCAGCTGGAGTCAGCTTATATCATCCAGCTTGGGAGCCCGCCTTAGAGGACATCAGTAAATTGCCAGACAGTCGCGAGTGGGCATCGGATGCAACCCTGGCACCTTTCTACAACAACGGCATTGATACTGAGAGCTGCGGCATTGAAGCATTTCGCGAGGCGATCGAGAATGTTCAAGAGCTTGTGAGCAGTGTACAGAAAAATTTGTGATTAAACTTGTTTTCATTTTGGTCGCATAGTGTGCTAACTGTGCTTTGAGCGATCTCATTGTGTCAGTGTCTAAATCTCAGATGTACCTCGCTGAAGCTTTGTGTGATCTTCAGGCATGTTGTCGAATGAGATGTACCTGGATATGTAGCCATGACATGCTCATTGGCTCCGGATCTCATTTGTTTGGGCTGCGTACACAGCTTGGTTTGTGGCCGTATGTTTTGGGTTGGGAGCGTATGAAGCTATGTTTCAAGCTGCTGCTTGAGCTTCTTGTGCAGAATTTCCAGCAAGCACTTTCTGTCGTAATACTATAACACTAAATTAAAGAATGAAACATTGACCTGAACGTACTACAACATACCATCTTCAACTAGTGATAAGTTCTTGCTCTTTCCACCGACGATAGCTTCTAGGTCTTTCAAATTCGCCGACAACTCTTCTACTTTAGCTTCGTAGAACTTGGTTGCGTCTTTCGTGCTCTGCGTACTTGTTAGATCGAGGAGTGGCGGAGAGAGAGAACGACGCTTACCTTCTCCACGTAAAATCCTGTTCCCACATCTACGATTACATTCTCTGTATCTGCTAGTTGACCAGGGACGTAAAGGGATGTTGTTAGGGGAACTAGTATCGGTTTACCTGGTGATCAATCGTTAGCACGCCTTCTCATTAACCCATATATACACCCCAAAACATTCCACATCCCAAACACTTTTGCCTCTTCGCGCTCTCCGTCACCCCTGCAGATATACGACTCGAACAGCCTTCTTCTACCGTGTTCTTAGCTCTGACGTACGCCTTCCTTCGCATCCTCAACCCGACTTCGACTGCTTCTCCCCTCCTGCACCTTCACCAGCTGGGAACACCACAATCGTGCGCGTATATCAGGCATAAAAACGTACCAGCGACTTTCTCCCCCACACCGTCCCTAATACTTCTTAGACATTCTCGGAACTTCGCTTGTGCCGCTCGTAGTTGGCCGTGTGAGGACGTTAAATGCTCGAGTTCGTCGTCGAGTTGTTTCTTGACTTGCGAGAGTTGTTGGGTGGAGAGTGTAGCTAGGTCGACTGCTCATGTGTAAGATCCTGGTTAGTACTATGTTTCAATTCAGAGGGTGAGGAAGAGGAAATATGGCAAGGAGTTCATGGGCAAATGGGAAAGGTATAGAGGGGTCATTTGGGGAGAGAACTTGAATGAGTGGGAGAGGAAAGAGAATGTTGGTAAAAGAACAGTAAGGAGATTACTTGGCTTACTTTGTTGACCTTTTGAAGAAGACATTTTTCGGCGTGTAAGTTGGTTTGCGATCGTGTTCAAGTACGCCTTGTGCTCAAGGTAGGAATTATGGCCAAGACATAAATTGTAGCTTGCTATCACGTGAAAACACAGTATGCAGAAGATGATCGAAACAGAAAAGGGAAATTCTCATGTATGTAAGTTCGTAGGTCGCTCTTAAGCTAGTTCGATTTTCACTCCAATGCGAGAATGCCTGTACTTCCGATAGTCGAGGCTCATCTCATCAACGCCAACATACCATACACTCTCCCACCCAAGTAATTTACACTCCTGCTAAAGCACTATACCTTTTTCGTTCCAAAGTCTATTCCTCCTTCTCATCAACATACTTAGTGCCCTTTCCCTCTGGACTCCTCTCAACCTCCTTTCCCCTCAAATCCCAATCATTGAGATATCCCACACCTACCGTCAGATAACTCGCAAACCCTAACCAGCCCAAATATGGTGCCAAAGCCCATCCAGCAACACTATCTACCTGGCCCCAAATATACGTCAAATATCCCACTGTACCCGTCAACAGAGCAATATCCACTGTAGCTGCAATTGGCTGCTTGAGTCTGAAGAACAATGGCATCCAGATCAAGTTGAGGCCGAGCTGGATAGTGTAGAGGGTAGCGCCTTGCTTAGTGAGAAGATGGGAGCGTGTAGAAGCAAGTGGGGAGAGGCCTGTCGTGAATGCACGGTGGGCGGCGTAGCCCATCAGGCCATAGAGAACTGTCCAGGCTGGGCCGAAGACATATGGTGGTGGACGGTAAGGTGGTTGTTTCAGTGCCATGTAGGTCTTTTGTGTTTCTGACGCTGGAAAGCAGGTTTCAGTGTATGGAAGAGTGTGAAGAGTGAGAAAACGTACGTCTGGTGGAAAAGCCTACTGCAGTGCCGAGGGCGATTGGAAGGAGAATTGAGGCTGCTGGGTTGGCGAATACTGCTGCTGGCAGCGTGAGAGAGGGGATGAAGGTTGTCATATTTTCTAGTGTGGTATTTACAGAATGATAGCTGTTTGTCTGGAATATGAGTTAATCAATTGCGACTAATGTGAGTATTATGTGGTAGAAGAGGTTCTGGCTGTCCCTCGAACATGAACATCAACAAGGAGCTTTGACTAAATGACGCAAGTGGGGCATTGGCCAGCTCTTGGCAGTCGCGAATCGCGTCTCACGAATTCCAAACTAATGCAAGCACTTTAAGTCTGGACGTTTGGACAGTAAATACTGGTGATTTCACAAGACGTCAAGTTGACACACCTGGGGAACTTCTCATAAAATGTCAAATACAACAGTATCCCTCACTCCCCGCCAGAAACGACTTCAGAAAGCAGAAAGAGCCAAGAAACTCCTCAAAGGCATCAAACCCAAAGCAAACACATACGAAGAAGACGACGAAGACACATGGGAATGGATATATCAAGAAGCAGAGGATGACGATGTGGAAGGAGAGGATCTCTCAGAAGATGGCGACACACTTCGAACACCAAGTAAGAGAAAGAAGCGACAGGCTGTGAAGAATGCCGAAAGGAAAGTCATTGGCGCGAAAAGGGGATATCAAGAATATCATGTTGGAGATACAGTCTTTTTGAACAATGATACGGGGAAAGATTGGGTGGGCATTGTGTTTGGGTTCTTTGAAGATGAGAGTGAGGGTGGAGAAATGTCTGCTTCCTTTCTGTGTAAGTTTGACGCTTCACTTACGGATTGTCGATTGTTAACAGCAAGTAGGGTTTACGGATGGCGCTGAAATGAACAAGAAAGACAACAAGATTACAGATATTCTACCAGTAAGTGTTCCGAATAGTTTCGCAGATCGGTTGCTTATATTTTTAGAATGAGTTATATGTCACTCCTGGCTATGACCATAATCCGTTGAGCTCGATCAATGGACCTGCTACAATCATGTCCGAGGCCGTGTTCAAGTCAAAATATCCTAAAGCAGTAATCCCACGAAAATCTGATGATTTTGGGAAGGTCCATGTTTGTCGAAGAGGACTCAATCTCAAGACTTCATTGTATACTGAGCCATTCACGTGGGAGCATCTCGAGCACAGTACTGGAGAAGAAGTCCATCAATTAATAGATTTCTTGGAAAAAGATACGAAGGGTAATCAGAAGAGGAAGTTCGGTAATGTCAAAAAGAGAGAAGATAACTTCACCGGGGGTTTCGTAGAGGAAGAGGAGGATTCTGACGTTGACATGAGGAACACAACGCCTAGGAAGAAGAGAAAAATGGGTTCTGTACCTACCCCTCGGAAGCCTAGAACTCCTTCCAAATTGCTTACACCTAGACATAAGAGGTATGTGCTATCTTTCTCCACCACCACGTCGAGTTGTTGACATTGCATATAGAATCGTCGTTAAAAAGCCTCTCGAATTTACACCGCTAAGCACACGAGTTCTCAACACAGAAGACATCTTCTCCTCACCATTTCAAACCGCGCGGTCGCGTCTTCATGTCTCTTCTGTACCCACAAGTCTTCCGTGTCGCGAAGAGGAATTCACAACAGTCTACTCTCACTTGGAAGCAGCAATCTATGAAGGTACAGGAGCATGCATCTACATCTCCGGCACTCCTGGAACTGGTAAGACGGCTACCGTTCGCGAAGTAGTCGCACAGCTTAATGCTTCCGTACAGGTGGGAGAACTAGATGACTTCATCTTTGTTGAGATCAATGGCATGAAGGTCACAGATCCGCATCAATCGTATTCTCTCTTGTGGGAAGCACTAAAGGGAGATCGTGTCAGCCCTTCTCATGCTTTAGATCTGCTAGAAAGGGAGTTCAATCATCCATCGCCGCGTAGGGTTCCTTGCGTAGTGCTTATGGATGAACTTGATCAACTAGTCACGAAAAATCAAAGCGTCATGTACAACTTCTTTAACTGGCCAGGACTGAAGCACAGCAGACTCATCGTCCTCGCCGTTGCTAATACAATGGACTTACCCGAACGGACACTCTCCAATAAGATCAGTAGCCGTCTAGGTCTCACGCGCATCACATTTCCCGGCTATAATTTCCAGCAACTATCACAAATAATTCAATCTAGGCTGGAAGGCGTACCTGGCGACATAGTTTCAGCAGACGCAATAACGTTCGCTTCGAAGAAAGTAGCATCAGTCTCGGGCGATGCGCGTCGAGCACTTGACATCTGTCGTCGAGCTGTCGAGCTAGCAGAGTCTGAGGCAGCAGAATTAGTAGCACCGAACACACCTAGTAAAAGTGGTCGTAAAGCAGTCTCAACCACAGAGGGAGAAACAGAGAAGCCAAAGAGAAAGGGAATAGTCACAATCGCAACAATCAAGAGAGCCATCAACGAGGCAACTACAAGTCCCCTTCAACAATTCCTCCGCGCGCTCCCTTTATCTTCCAAAGTCCTCCTTTCCGCTCTCCTAGCACGTATTCGGCGCACTGGAATAGCAGAGTCTCTTCTGGGCGATGTCATCGACGAAGCCAAACGGATGGCCAAGATAGATACTGTGGGGAACATGACTGAGTTTCTGCTCAAGGCAAGTGAGGGAGGTGATAGAAAGGGGCTGGCACCTAGACTGCAGGGCTTGGGTCAAGCGGCTATGGAACTGATGGAAGCAGGCGTGTTGGGATTGGAAAGTAGAAGGGCGGAGAGGTGTGGGAAGGTTAGACTCTGCGTCGGGGAGGAGGAGGTGAAGTTGGCTTTTAGGGAGGATGTCGATGTAAGGAGTCTGGGATTTTCGTAGGGGATGATTGCTTGGTTCTTGGAGCGCAGATTGGACGAGATTATAATGATACCCTATGATAAGTGTAATGAAGTTCTTGTCTACTTGAGGCTTGAAAGAAAGTGTGCAACCATCAACCGTGAAAATGTCACTGTCCTGGAAACCAACTTTCACAGCTACTCCACAGCTTGGATTGCTTGCAGACTTCTTGGTCAAAGAATTAGCTCGCATATTGATCATCATCCTGGAGATATGCCACCGCCGCATGTTTTGGACACAATGCCACTCGATTTCTATCACAGAACTGTACATTATAGCTTTCGAGACAAAACCCCGTCTCACACTCTACCCTCTCCCTAACGCCATTCGATGCATGTTAGTTGATACTTGCAGCTCCTAGAATCATGTTGAACACCTCCAAAAGCATACGCAAGCCATGCAAACGCCTTCTCAATGCCTACGCTTTTACGACCACACCATGCTAGCCCCACCATAGCCATCCTTTTCCACACAGACTCACTGCTCACTTAAACAACGTCCACTCCCTACAGCTCTTTCTTATGTGCCCCCTTTCCCTTGGCACTCCTCCTCTGCTCCTCCCTCTTTCTATAGATGCCTGCCGTGAACGGATCCTCAAACCTCAACGCGACCAAATACACCACCAAAACCTCCAACGTCAACAACACACCCGCCGGCTTTCCGAACAATATAGCCGTTCCCAAGAAACTCATAGTACTTCCATAATACATCGGTGCGCTAGATACGTTGAATGGGAACCCGGTGACCATCTTATCCATGAGAATGCCAAAGTAATCGCCTAGATATGTGCCCGTGATACCAAGTGCCCACATGGAGGAGAGCACGAGCGTGTTTCCTGCTGCGAGGAGGGCGTAGGCTAGGAGTTGAGAGATAGGAGACAGGAGGAGCGGATGAGACGGTTGAGAGCGTAGTGCGCGTTCATACAGGAAGTCGCGGAAGATGCCGAGTGAGAAGATTGTCACGGCGAGGATGTAGCAGCCTAGATAGGCATTGCCGCCCGCAAGTTTGGTGAGGATCTTGTTACGGTATTCTGTTGGATGTCCGCACGTGTAAGTACACATTCTTGTTATGTGTGAGGAAGAAGCAGGAAAGTAAGATTTACCTTGACGTGCAACGGTGCTGTTGGACGAGAGAAGAGAGTCAAGAGTCAGCGGATTTGGTGCTTATGGGCTTGTTGAGTGCTGGAACTCTTATACGAGGATTATGGCTTACTTCCAGAAGATTGGGTTGAATGCAATTGCAGCTGCTGCGACTGTGATCAAAGTGTCAGTCTTGCTGTAACAATCATAGCTCGGGGGTAGAGAGACATACCTGCGAGACTCTTCTGGTCAAAGTCAATAAGACCAGTACCAGTTGGTGAAATTGGTGCCATGTTGGAAACGAGAGGCTTGACAGCTTTAATTTTAGTTGTGTAGGATCGAAAGGGAAGAATGTTTTTGGACAGTTTTGCACAAGAGCGGGAGATGCTTGTTGAAGAAGCGTGGGGAAGCTCAGAGATCCATTTATGTACCAATCACATGTCAATTATGTGACGTCGAAGCGAAACTTGGCATTCCAAACGGTTGTTTATATAGTTCGCCTAGTTTAGAATGAAGGGCAATATGTGGTTTTCTGTATTACTGCATGCAGTGGTGGTTATAAGGTACAAGCGTTTGGGCCCAACGTCGCCATACTCATGACTGACAGCTACAATCAACGACTACTCCACAAACAACCCTGTTCAGAAAATATGCTCCAATGCTCTACATGACCAATAAACACAATCCTGGATATCTTCGAACGCCGCGATTGCCATCAAAACTTCAGAATATAAAATATGTAAGCACATCCTTCTACTGCCGACGTGCTCTTGTTTTCTTGGCAGTGGTAGTAGCATCTTCTTCCTCCTCATCTTGACCTTTCTTCAAATCTTCATCGAGATTCCATTCCTCTTTGTCGTACCAATCCTCGCCATCGGACATATCTCGACCGAGACCAATATGTCCTTCAGCTTTACACCACTTGAAAACGTCCTTTCTATGCCTTTCAGCTCTCAGAAGTCCATCATAAACTTTCTGAGCTCCTCGACACACTTCTTCCTGCTTCTGGATGTAAAGTTGCAATAATCTACGGCACTCTTCTGCTTCGTCGCCGGGCAAGAATTGATCTCTATCAGGTCGCGACGTTTGCGAAGCTATAAAGTATGGATGAATGTAGGCGCCATCCGTTGACTCTGGTGTCACAGATCGTGTTCGGATTGGCGTACTGTCAGAAGCCGCTTGCGCTTGAGCCCTTGTCCTCATCCGTCGAGGGACTGCAGCACCAGCGTCATCATCAACATCTATCTCCTCCGTTTCCTGATCTTCTGCCAGGCCTCCCTCTGCATCGTTGTTTGTTGATGTATCGGCGTTTTCTTGCTCAGGAACATCGTTGCCCTCTGTGTTCACTGCTTCTGAGTCGGTGAACCCGTTCACTTGGACTTCCTTCTGGCTGTCCACCGCCTCAACAGGGATGATTGTAGAAGCTACCGTGGAGTTGTCCTTCTCTTCAACCAGCATTTGCACTACTTGTGTCTGCTCAACTCCCTGACTATCGATGGTTCGTGTTTCAGTTGTAACAAATCCCACGGGCTGCTCATTGGCATTGGTGGTTATGACAGGAGTCGTACCTCGCTCATGGTCCTTTTCTACAGCTTTCGACATCTTACGAGTTTTTTCACGATCCCGCTCACTCAGGAAGAGGTCAAAGTCATCGTAGGCTTCTGTGATCCCACAAGGTATCCAACTATTGTCACCACTCATCCTAGTCAACAGCTGTTTGATTCTCCAGAGAGATTCTTTCTCTTTTTGTACCATTTCGCCAGCTTGTCTTGTGAGTTCTGAAAGTGTTTTCGATGTGAAAGGTTTCGATAAAGTAGGATGATTTGGTAGATCGGCTGCAGATGTTAAAGGCGCAAGAAGTTCTGAAAAGGTATGCATTAGTGTCGCATGCGAAAACAATTCCTACACAACACTTACGCTCTATAGAAATCCGAGCATATGGGTCCATGTCTGCAGCTTCCGCCATTGCCCCTTCCACCACCTCATCATCATCTGCACTGTCGATCTCATATCCATCCTCGTCGAGTAAAGGCGGATTTATGCTTACAACATCTCGCTCGTACCCCGCATGCGTTACGGTCTACCCAGACGTCAATCGATTATTCCCAAACGTGCCAGCAGTCCTAGTGTACCAACCTTCTTGTAAACCGATGAACCATTCGGTGGTGCCAATTGTCCTTCTCGAACGAACCGAGCCTTCTTGCGTAACTTGTTGCCGCGATTCGTCGATTGATCAATTGAGCTATCAGAATCTGAATCTACGCAAACCAATCTTTCAGTATTGGGAGAAGCTTTATGGCACGGTTGACTTACCGTATGCTTTCCTCTTCACTGCCTTCTTCATACCCATTATTGTGTTGGCAAACACTGCTACCTGAGTCGCCATTGCGTGCGACTTGATACAGATGGTCGCCTGAATGACCTGAGTCGATTCACAGAACTTGGACGCTGTCGTCGGCGACTTCTCGCGCGTGGAGATGTCACGCTATATTGTGATCGCAGTATTCTTTACGGCCAACGACAGCTTGAAGCTCCTGTGAGTCGACTAGTCTTGCAGTGTTATTGAATTGCATAAACGAAGAGCCTGTCGCGGTCTTCGCATGCTAGAGAATAGAAAGATCAGAATACAATTTGCGAAAAGATTGCGAAGGAAGGAAGAGGGGATGGATTTCGGGAGTTCCTTACAAGAACGAGGCTTAATGACATGCGAGGATGTGGGTCTTTGTGGGTCGCTCCTTTCCAGCCTTGTCACGCCTGATCTCTACTGTACC
>Ga0247809_1001348_pt1 | contig 11065 bp, 9 predicted proteins | sample UWRJL104311B1_FD_180951 | JGI IMG/M metagenome (GOLD analysis project Ga0247809, IMG submission 180951) | Plant litter microbial communities from Arlington Agricultural Research Station in Wisconsin, United States - UWRJ-L104-311B-1 | ecosystem: Environmental > Terrestrial > Plant litter >...
CATGAGTAGAGGTCAAGATATGCCTCCTCCACACGAGCTTCATGGCCCTCGAAGAGGATCATTAGCTGCGGTAACTGATGATATATCAGAATCGTCACACTCACAATCAGCTCCATATCCAAACCACCGCAACAACTCCACTACTGCTTGGCATCAATCAAAGAATTCTTCCGCATTCAATAGCACATCACCAAATATGGCCAGTGTGCAACCATCTGAAGAATCTAGCGGTGTTCAAGCACCTCCAGTGAAGTCTTACGAGGAGCAACTTGAAGAGCAAAAGCAGATCATGCGAGCAACTCGAGAAGCAGCGATCAAGCGTAGACAAGAGGAAGAGGCCAAAGAAGAAAGTGAACGGAAGGAGAGGCTACGACTAAAGTTGTTAGCACTAGGGCCGGCACCGGAAAAGAAAGGCAAGAAAGAAACACCCAAAGAAGAGAAAGCCAACCCTGTTCCAGTACAAATCCAAGCACGAACACAGGAAACCAAGCAAGAAAGAATAGCCGACGCAGCTGAGAGTAAGGCGGCGGATGTTAGATCCAACTCTGAGGAGCATAGTATGACTTCAAAGATGGTTGAAGAAGTGGATGATAATCGCGCTAACGGTATCCGACCATCATCTTCATCTCACCTTTCCTCAACACAAAAACCAGCATCCGAAAGCCAATCTACTCAAAACTGGCAAAATTCTACCTCATCAAATTCAGATAGGCTACATGCTCCATGGGCTCAACAACAATCTCAGCAATCTGTTCGAAACGTTTGGGGTCCACCAACGAACGACAGATCTTTGGGTAATGGCACTTTTGATACCGAGCTCAACAGCGTACCCGATATGACTACTGTCAATCCAGGTCCGATTGGACCACCTGGTAGAGGTAATACATATCAACAGCGCGGCAACCGCGAGCAGCCCTTGACTAGACAAGCTCCAATCGGCCCACCGAATCGTCAAACTCAAAGATCAGCTCCAGATTCACGTGTTGTGACCTCTGGATGGGCCAATGCTGCTCAAATTATCCGTGAGGACGAGCGTAGACTCCATGAAGACACTGCAAAGATCGCAGCACTCAGGAAGGAGCAGGAGACACTAGGGCTAGTCAAGCCTGTGGAAGCGCCTGTCATCAAGGATACCTGGCGTCAAGTTATTATCGGTGAAGATGGAAAACGTAGTAAGGTCGTTGCAAGCCATGTCTCACTTCATCAAGATGATCAACCTTTGAATATTCCAAGACCAAACGACAAGCCTACGAGAAACGCTTATGATCAGCCATTGAGTGAGCTAGATCCGAATCTGCCTCGCCAATTTGACGCAATCGGTACGCAAAGTCGTCATACTGATAGATCGATGCCTTCCCGTTCACGATTCTTCCCAAGTCAAGACGTTCGACTTGAGCAAGAACCTGTGGAAGATTTGTCGGTCCTTTCTGTCGATCGCTCTGGCTCTCCTCCTCCACCACCTCCAACAATGCCCGGTCATCCCGTCTACGGTGACAACGCTTTCCCGCAAGTACATCTTCCAAAACCAGCACCCATCGTCAAGTTACCCCCAGCTGTGCTGGCTCCAATCGGTCCTCCCAAGCCTCTGTCTTTCGCCGCAGCAGTCGCCACTCCAATTGCATCGCCACAAAGACAAGTCTCGCAAGATATCCGTCGTTCTGACGTTACCACTGCCGTAGGCTGGCAGGATCGCATTAACAACCTTATGGGTCGAAAACCTGCATCGCCTCCACGAACACATGCTTTACAGGTTGACTCCGCCAGTAAGAATGCTCTCGACGTTCATCCGCCAAGATTCGCTGCGACCGTTTCTCTGCCTGGCTCAACAATTGGAGATCTCTCTGTCGACGACGATTCGATTGTATCTAAACCTGCTGCGGAAGAGTGCTTCGAAGAACAAGAAATGGGATCTCTGCCACGTGTCAAGGTCCCAGCAATGGCGCCAGCTGCTGCCTGGGAGGCTGCTGCCCCGCCAAAGTCTGGAGGCCGCTCACTCAATTCCAATGACGTCGCCACTGTCAGTCTCGATTCAATGAGGTCATTTTACACTCCATACATCACGAACAACAGTATTTCTGTGGTGGTAAGGATTCCAGGTTTAAAGACCGAGCACAAGACCTTCACCATGCCTGTCCCTGCATATCTGGACAAGAGACGACCTACACTTGGAGGTGGACGTGGCGGTTCTCGACAGCCATCGCGCGGTGGACGAAACAGGGATTCTTCAAGCAATTTTCTGGCACCAAGTGCACCAGAAGCTGGACGAGGTGGACGCAACAGGGACACCTCCAACACACTCTCAACCCCTACTGTACCAGAAAGCGGTCGTGGTTTCAACAAAGATAGAAAGAGCTCTAATTGGGTCCGTCCATCAAACAGCCCTCGACCAATTACTCAGACATAAAAGTCAAAGCAGCATTATGAGCGCTATGCAAGGTTTCAGCAACAGCAGCATAATCGAGCAAGAGCTTGTTGTTCGTGGGCGGATTTGATATAGGAGGAAGAAGCGATAGCGAAAGTGTTTGATTCGCAATACAATGCTTCGTACACGCATGTGTAATGAGGTGGAAAGACGTATGTTAGTTCAATTTTGGCTACATGCAATTTGCATGTGGCGTGTATATTTGCGCATATCTTGCAAGCTTGTTTGAAAGCTTGATCGCATATTTAGGAAGCATTTGCTGCCCAACCCACAGCGCCAATTCCACATGCTGTTACATGTATAACAGTCAGCATGAGGGAATTTGAGTTGATCACGATCATGTATACCACGGATGTTGCATCTGTTCAGTGGCATGGTGGTGAACGGAAGAAGAGCAGATATAGCTCGAGTAATTAGTGCAATAGTGAAATCATTTGAGAAACGTCTTGGGTTTCCTTCTCCTTCTTGCAATCTTATTCTCGACGGCTAAGCGGCTTGCGCAGGGCCTTTAGCTCTTATAACCAGTCTAAGTCATGCGATGTTCAGATTCTTCGACAGTGATCTGTAACAAGTAAGAGGTGATGATTTCCCCGACTTTGCCCAACCAGCAATTCATTGAGATGCATCTATTACGATAACAAGAATGGCTATTAATCTGGACTCGGAGTGTGTCAAAAGCGTTTTCCTGATTTGGAACTGCATATCAGTATCTTCTCGACGAGTGGGAAATGGAGTTCACAACTTTACATCAAAGTGGGTTCCATATCTGTCGGAGTTGGTGGCCGATCGGAGTTGGTACTGTAGCTCGTGCGTGAAGTACAATTATCTACTTACTAAACTACTGAGCAAACTAAATGCGTTATAGTACCCTATACAGTCTGAGGTTCATATAGGAATACATAAACCGAATTTTCAGGCTTTCTGAGACACTCTCTGCTCATCTCCAAAACTTACGACGCAACGACTTTGTGCAATAATGGGTGGTGACACGCATTCGAGCACCACGTCACGACCGCCTGAAGATTTGAAGCAGATTAACTTTTCAAGGGGATGGCGTAAGTCAATCTCATTTCTTCGTATGGATAAGCTGTGACCGTTTGCCAATGTCCTTGCGATTGATTGTACCTTTAAGTTCTGGCTTGTCAGTGATCATGGATGGGACATACTGACATCATCAGCAAATCGGTCGTTACTGCCAACATCTCAAATCCGAACTGCAACACAAGCAGCACTTTCCAACCCTTCGATATGGGAGATTGGTCTCAACTATGGTTGTGAGCCCATGATAGGCTTCACTCCTTTGCGAGAAGAGATTGCGAAATGGTTGTGCTCCTTCTACCAACATACTACTTCAGAGTCTATCTCCTCTCTCACATCGGCCTCCACAACACCGTCATCAGAGGTTGATAGCAAGCCTGGTGCGAACAGAATCTCCATTACAGGAGGAGCAAGTCAGAATCTAGCTTGTGTCCTACAGGTTTACTCGGACCCGTTGGTGACGACAGTCTGGATGGTTGCGCCTTGTTACTTCTTGGCGTGTGATATCTTCAGGGATGCCGGATTGAGGTTGAAGGCTGTGCCGGAAGTCAATGGAGACGATGGGGAGGACGATGGGATCGATTTGGAGTGGTTGGAAAGAGGATTGAAGGAGAGTGAGGGAAAATGGGAGGGTGCGAAGGTGAGTTCGACCATGCCTTGAACAGGAACGGCAAGTACGGTGGTGCAATGATGTGCTGACAAGGACGTAGCCACAAAAATACGAGAAGCCGTGGGGAAAGTACTACAAGAACATTATTTATTGCGTGCCGACATTCTCAAACCCTTCGGGAAAGACAATGTCACTTCCAACACGACAAGCTCTTATTCGTCTAGCGCGTAGATATGATGCTCTGATCATTACAGACGATGTCTATGATCAACTCCAATGGTCCATTACGCCAAACAAATCGGCAAACCATTCCCAGGCAGCAGTTGCACGACTAGTTGACATTGACCGCACCATGGAACCCATCCCAACCTCAAATAGTTTCGGCAACACCATGTCTAATGGCTCGTTTTCTAAGATTGTGGCACCTGGAATCAGGACTGGATGGGCAGAGGGAACGCCAAAATTTATTTATGGATTAGGGCAATGTGGTAGTACGGCTTCGGGCGGAGCGCCCAGTCATATGACTGCTACTTTTGTGTATGAGATGTTAAGGTCGGGTAGCTTGCAGGCGTATATCTCCGAGGTACTGTGTCCTTCCTACCAAAGAAGATATCTGATTTTGTTGGATGCTATCCAAAAATGCTTACTACCTCTGGGAGCGAAAATAGGAAATACAGCATATGGAGAAGAAAAGTTGTTTGGAGGATACTTTGTTTGGCTGAGGTTACCTGATAGTGTTGATGGTGGTCTTGTGACCAAAGAGGCGGCGTTGAAGTGGAATTTGGTACTGAGTCCGGGCAATTTGTTTGAGGTTATTGGTGATAATGAGGATGACAAGGTTAGGTTTAGGAGGGAGGTGAGATTGAGTTTTGCGTGGGTTGAGGAGCAGGACTTGATCGAGGGTGTGAGGAGGTTGAGGGATGTTATCATCAATGTGATGGGTCGATAATTTATCAGACGACAAGAACTCAAGACACCTACTGGAGAGTCTCTCTGCTCGCGTTATATTGAATTGGACGATCTATATCCGATGTACACAACCTCACGTGGCGACTTGGGGGTCTTGAGTAGACATTTCAATATTGTGTACATTATACTCATGTTTCCATGAAGATGTCAGTAGAACGTGTCTCAGATTATGTCTAAATTTTACATGTACTGTATACAGATTGTAAGTCTGCAGATAGTTAGCACTTAGCGAAAGGGTACGACAAAAGAGAAATTTTCAACATGGGACCTGGCAACCTTGTAAGCGAGACTTTTGACGAGTACTACAGACACCCAATAGTTTGGAACCATACACTCAAAGACATATGGCCTGGCTATTCATAACTCGAATCTTTTGTTCTGCATCAACATGTCAATTATGCAAGCTGACCTTGGCGGTGCAGCTTCGATATTCTTCGATCCTCTCACGCTCTGACATGAGAACTTGCAACTCAGAATGAGTGGCAACAACCCACTCGGAAACATCGACACTTGCAAATGGTGCAACGTCTCGAGGTCAGAGAAGCCCTTTGAAGGTGTCCAACTTTGCTCAAAATGCTACGACAAGGCGACTTCTGCTGTTGCCCACCCCACGCTTTGCATACAATGCAGCAAACTTTTCACAGACGAGGAAGTAATGAGCGATTTGCTATCAGAGAATGGGTATCATCACTCTGATGCTAAATATCTGATGAGGTCTTGTGAACAGGGGTGTGCTTTATGTCGTATGTTGTGGTTGCAGGATCCGAACCCCGATGCCAATAGACTGAATTTCATCGGGTCACATCTTCATGCTGAGACCGTGCGACGCGAGAAAGGTGATTTGTCCAAGCGTACATCAAGTCACGATATCAATTTACTATACTTCAGCTCGGAGGAAGGACAATACCGACTGGATCTTTCTGTTTCTACATCAGCTAGTGAGTAAATTCAATACGTGAGCGAGGCTATGTGACATGAGGTGACATATTTCCACCTCGTTAGAGATTACAAATACGGAACAATCTTGTTGTTCGATGACTGACCAGTCTCAGATGATCCTGCTGCTAGCTTTATCAGTCAGAGATTGCCTTCAAAGGATTTAGGCGATGAACAGACGAACTGTACTATCAACAATTGGGTGAAAGAATGTTTGAGCGAGCACCAGCAATGTCAACACATTGACCCACCGAATCTACCAACGAGAGTTGTTGATGTAGGAGTCAGTACTGAAAGTAATATAAAGCTTATCGAACCCCCAAGAGGAACAAAGGCTGAATATTTGACACTAAGCTATTGCTGGGGCCGACCTCGTTTTCTTGTTACTTTGAACGAAAACATTGAGCAGCATAGGCAAGGAATAGAAATCGAGAGGCTGCCACAGACATTCAGAGATGCCATCAAGATTACTCGAGAGCTTGGATTCCGGTATATCTGGATCGATGCTTTGTGCATCATCCAAGACAGCAGCGAAGATAAGGCCAATGAGATCGGTCAGATGGGATCAATTTACAACGAGAGTACCTTGACGATAGGCGTCGTTGCTGCCGAGACCGTCGCCGAAGGATTTCTGAAAACTAAGCCCGTCAGGTATATTGACACTCCCTACAAGTGTGCAGGTGGAGAGATGGGCTCAGTCCGAATCAGTGTCCAAAAGGAAGTCGATTTGTGGAACGAGTGGCTGTTTACAAGAGCATGGTGTCTACAGGAGAACTTCCTGTCACAAAGATTGCTATTATACACAGATTCGGAGGTCATATGGCAGTGTGAAACGGTAAAAATCAAAAGGAATCACACAACACACGTATCATACGTGCGAGAAAATCCGACACTTGGTAGTTCACCGTTCAACAGAGTCTCAATCAACATGCTGAAATCGCCTATCAACAATGAATCAGACAGCAGAGCGCTGCAAAGTCTTGATGGAGAAAGATACAACGTCTGGCGCTCAATCGTAGGAAACTACACACGTCGTAATCTGACCGTAGCATCAGACAGACTTCCAGCCCTCGCAGGTGTGGCACAGAAACTTCAAGAGGTGTGGCATGACAAGTATATCTTAGGCATCTGGGGGAGACAACTCTTGCCATCGATAGCATGGCAACGTGATCCACAATTACAAGATATAAAGCAGCCGTACTACGCCAGACTTTCAGAATATAGAGCTCCCTCGTGGTCATGGGCATCAATCGATGGTCCAGTACAATTTGATACGCGATTCGACCTGGGTAATGCACGTGGTATGGGGGCGAAAGTAAGTATCTCAACGGAAGAAGGCTCTGATGAATCTGACAGTCTTGTTGTGGAGGGCCACATTATATCTGTGCAAGATATGCTTGGGCGCTCCTCGTCGCATCAAGGACATCTTTGTCTCGATGATCACTCCGAGGAGAGTAAATGGCCGTTCTTTGCGGATGATTTTGAACGTAATTTAAGTGAGGAGGACAGACAAAGTGCGTTTTGTTTACTATTGGGGGAGGGTAAGTCAGGAAGTGGAAAGATGATGAAAACGGTTGCGTTAGTGATGCTGCGAACGAAGGATACGGACCAATTCCAGCGAATTGGCTTGTGGGAGTCGACCGTGAAGGGTGCTTCGAAGATATGGGTAGGTGGCACAAATAGGAAGACAATTCGGTTAGTGTAACTTGGAAAGGGATTTGCTAAGATGTGCCGGTCTTCCTCATGTCGAGAGTGCGAGTCAGATTGGTCCTAAAGTTTGTGACGGCGAAAGAAACTACAAGTCGTTGCTAATTCCCGACATTGAGCTTGTCCCAGGAGACAGACATCCTCGTCCCGTACCACTCGTGGGCACTGTTTCACTTGCCGCTTTTCTCATTAGAGCCATTCCGCTCAGCCTGAATTATAGCTCATCCCTTCCGTGAACTGCGAAATCCTCTTTTAAACGTAGTAAAATTGTTGGTGAGAGCCTGGTGATTAGGCGTGGGAACTGGCGTGCGGAGACAATCCTTTATGATAGATAGTTCTCGTGTAACGTATATGCGTGCATTCTAAATTCGAAACGCTTGATTGCATGATGAAGATCCAGCAGTGATTGAGAGACATGAGAAATTGACCTGTAAGTAACAGTTTTTCCTGCTAGAATCGTACATGACGATCAACAAGCTACTACGTTTGTGCTCGTGTCCACTATGGACTGACGATCAAGGTCAAGCTCTGACACGGTCTCTGCCCTTGGACTCATACCACCGCCTCTGAGATGGCAACTGAATAACGCTATGTGTTTGACGTAGCTATCAGCGGTCCCATAATCATGTCGCCCAACTGTTCCACGCATGTATCCACTTCGTCTTCAACCTCTCAAGGATCTACATGTGGTCAATCATCGCAGAAGAGGTCATTCTTGGCAACTTGCGTTCGATACGTCTTGAGCTCTCAGGTGTTCATGCTGATCAAGTCTGTCGCCTACGATACAAAATCGCGATCAAAGTATCTTGCGGGAGCTCTACCGCTAGCGAGAGTGAGATTAGTTACGTGTAGCAATGTTGTGCATGAACGTCCATCGTGGAACCACAATAGCGAAGGTATCTTTACCTGTTGTGTCGAAGGAATTTGAACAGGGCATGATCAAACTCCGGGTAGCTGACTCCAGAATCGCGTTATCACGTGACATAATTATACCATGGATTTAGTTGATTGCGTCCCTATCAAATGCTCGACGTTCGACCTAGTGCACATTGTATCGCTTCCACTCTGAAGTCAGACTGTCGAGACTCTGAATGTTCTTTGGAATCACATGAGCGCTGACATACGGTAGTAAGTGTGACGGAGAGCGAACATTTCAACACTTATCCCACCATATATGATTTGCCCGCCATCATGCACATCAGTATGCTCATCTAGCAGATGTCAATCGGAGGCAAGTGTCAGGCTGAGCAGCCAGGGTGTACGTCATGTTGTTGCTTGCTGTCCAGATATAAGTTGCGTACAAGTTGCGTACAAGTTGCGACTCATCTGTGGTTGTGGCTGTGTAGGATGTTTCACACGATATGCTGTTTGTACTTGACATGGTAAGGCAAGGCATGGGTTGCAGGCTGTATTTATCCTAAAGTCCCCCTTCGACAGACCACTATAGAACAGACCATTACCAGCGCCTGCAGTTGCTCTATCATTGAGAGCTGTCGCAGCACCACTTACAAATATTCGATCTAGGGCTCTTCCACCTCAACCATGCGCATGACCGGCCTCATGCCTCATGCTCGAAGATCCGCAGACCACGCCCGCACATCCAATAATCTCGCAGTGGATGCCACTCAACAACCCTCAAGACCGTCTTCCTCTTCCGCTGCAACCCAAAGAACCCAATCGCCATTCCACTGTCGTTTTCAACCTCCCTCTTCCTCCACCACACCATCGCATTACGTCCCTTCCCTATACAATAACCCATCTGGCCAGACATCAACATCTACTTATCGCTATAACCCAGAAGATCTTCCTCGTCCGGTATCGCACGGATATAGAGAATTATATCAAGATGAGGTCGGGATAACGAGATACACGCCTAGACTATATAATGGCCATGTTCCCTTGAAGGATGGCGCGACTCTGGAGGGGTCAAGAGAGGCTATAGAGGAGGCGGAACGTCAAGAACGACGCCCGTCACGCGAACATAGAGAGCTACACTTGGATGAGACAGGGATGACGAGATATACGCCACGATTATATAACACTGATGAGCTGGCCGGGACGAGTATGAGTAGGGAGAGGTCACGGGAGGGAAGACGTGAGGCGGAGGAGAGAGGTTTGAATGTGCCCAGAGTAGATGCTTATGGATATGTGATTACGGACGAGGATGTCAGGCGAGCTGCCAATGTAAGTATGGTGCAGACTAGTGGACAAGGCAGTGGAGAGTTGCCTCCCAGTTATGATGCTATCATGGCTGGACCCTGGCAGCATGATGGCCCGAGAGGTAGGCAGTAGAGTATGGCGAGAGTGAACATGGGAGAGTGTATCCGGGCAATGAGCACTTGTAAAAAGAGCCTTGAACGAGGCCCTGACATGGTGTAGCATGACACCTGGTCGATTTTGAATATGTCACGAGATCAAAGACTGTAGATGACTTTCGAGCAGCGTGTTGAATGCGAAATATCACAGCGTGAAATCCGCCAAACAGAATGGCGAAGCAGAACGTGAAGTAGAATTCTGATTCATTGAGCAAGAAGATAATATAGCATAACTAAAAGTGGTATCTGTTCCAACTCCAAAAACAAACAGCCATCGTCCGCAATCATATACTAACAAGGCATGATCAAGAACAACAAAACTTAGGATGAGCAAAGATAAGGGGTGAAGTCTATCTAGTTAGAAGCACTGTCAACCTTCTCTTGCAGACTCTTCCGAGGAGTGTTAGTCCCGCTAGCCTCCTTGCCCTCCACAACCTGAGCTTCAGCATGGATCGTCTTAATGTTCTTCTTGCCAGTCAAGTCCTTGAACATGGAGCTGAAAGTATGCGTCAAGCTCTTTCTGCCCTCCCACAATGGATAGATGCCGACGCAGAGAGTGCTGCAAAACAACCAAAGAATACCGACCGACACCCATCCAGTGAAGAATTTAGCGCTGAAGACGTAGCCGGTGCCGTACATTGGGAGTGGCCACAGGACAAGCAAGGCAATGGTCATGACGCCGGTCATGGTTTTGGCGACCTTGGATGCCTTATTGAGACGAGCCATTTCTTCTTCAATCTCTTGTGGGGTTTGCTGGCCGTGACCCGGGACGGTCTCGACGTCCATGCCGGCTTCTTTGCTCATCTCAGAGTCGTCTCCTCGCTTAATATCCTTCATGGACTGCCAGTCATAATGGTCGAGACCGAATATGGCGGTGAAGAGTGGGATGAAAATCAATGGTGAGAGTAAAGCGACAACATTTCCTGCCAACATGGGGTTGTTGGCGCCGGTAGAGTCAACAGAGATGTTACCGAACTCTTTCGAGGCGGTGACGAGCCATGCAATGAGGGAGCAGCAGAGTCCGAGTGGTGGAGTTAGGGTTGCTGCCCACTTGTTCTGGCCGGACCA
>Ga0247809_1001350_pt1 | contig 11064 bp, 11 predicted proteins | sample UWRJL104311B1_FD_180951 | JGI IMG/M metagenome (GOLD analysis project Ga0247809, IMG submission 180951) | Plant litter microbial communities from Arlington Agricultural Research Station in Wisconsin, United States - UWRJ-L104-311B-1 | ecosystem: Environmental > Terrestrial > Plant litter >...
GAGGTGCGCGCCGACGAAACACGCATGGCTGCCACCGACGGCCACGTTGCGGCAGTGCTGCGCGACCAGGTACTGGTTGGCGAACAGCCAGTTTTCCCTGACGTGATTATCCCGAATGTCACGCTTAAATTAGCGCTCCAGACCAAGGCGGAGATCGTCGAACTGGCCGTCACCGATGCAGGCAAATGGTCTCTCGGCGGGATCGCTTTCACCCCTGTAGAAGGCCGCTTCCCGGATTACCGCCGCATCATGGTCGACGGTGCCAGCGGCGTGGCGGGTGACTACAACATCGATCTACTGGCGAAGTTCGTGAAGGCGGCCAAAGCCTTAGGTTCGCGGGGGCAACCGGTGGTACGCCAGAACGGTCTCGACGGCGCGCAGGTGCAGATCCTCGGCCGCACTGACGAATTCGTCGGCGTCATCATGCCGATGCGCATGTTCAGCGAAAAGAACCCGGACCCCGGTGTCTCAACCTGGGGCGGCCAGCGTTAAAACCACCCGCCCGCAAGGGCATCCACCTGGAGAACAAAAATGGAATGGGCAATCGGCATCACGCTTTTCGTCATCTTAGGCACCCTGTTCGCGCTGGCCCTGTGCAAGGCCAGCGCGCGTCAAGCACTGGAGGAGTGATCATGCAAAAACCAATACCAACCTGCCGCGACCCGTGGGCGCGCTGGGCCAAGATCATCCTAGCGATCGCGGTGTGCGCTACGCTGCTGGCGCTGGCCGGGTGCGCCCCGCGCACGGCGGGAGACGCAAAAAGCGCGATAGACCCGGTGCTGTACGTCGACCAAGAAACCGGATGCCACTACCTTAGCACGGGTCAATTCAGCGGCATCACCCCGCGTATGGACCGCGACGGAAAGCAGGTGTGCAAATGATGCGCCGATTGCTCCGTACGTTCTGGACGCGGTACTACGAATTCCGGTATCGGCACCATCGCGATGATAATGTTTGCTGCTGCGGCAGCCCTATGGATTCGCACTCCATGTGGGAGGGACATTCGCCAAGGTCGGAATACGACTATGCGGTATATTGCGCCGTACAACACCGGATGGGCGACAAATGATCCGCTGGCACACCCCCGACCGCCGGACCATTTTGCGGGCCGTGGCGCGCATGGAGCGGCGCAATGCTACGCAGGCATGGCTCACCGTTCTTTTCGCTGTGGCGGCCGCGCTGGCTGCTTGGGCGGGGCTGTAATGATCTGGCGCCCACGGCCGGGTACAGATGCGGAGCGCCGCGAGCGACTGGTGTATCTGTTCGTGGCGCGCAGGCCGCGCTGCACGCTGCGTGAGGTGTGCCAGGCAACGGGCTTGAGAAAGCGCAATGCGCAGCTGGCGATCGAGCGGCTAGTCGGCGCCCGCCGCCTGGTGGAGTTGACAGATGACGCGCCAGAACCCTCGCGGTACGTAGCCGTCAAGGGCGATTGGTATCACCTCACCGAATCGTAGGCGCCGTAGCAGGCGGCGAGGGCGGCACGCTGTTCATCGGCGCGTTGAGCGAGCCCGATAAGAAAAGTTGCATCTGGTCTTGAAAGCTCGGCCCCAGTGGCTCCCGCGCAAGTGGCGGTGGCTTCGGGCATTCCACTGGTGGGCGCGGGACGACGTTCGGCGCGCTGGCGCATGCGCTCAGAATTAAGGGCAGCAGCGCTAGCCACGCGGGCTTGTTCTTTAGCATCGATCTTCTCCTGTTCCAGCTGGCCAAGTCGTTCGACTGCCTTCTGTTCTTTGGTGCGGTTTTCCCGCTCGTCGGTCGCTTTCACCTCGGCCAGCTGGCGCATGACGTCAGCGTGGCCCTTCTCGATCTTGGCAATGCGGCCGGCCATCACCGTGTGATCGATCCAGGCGCCGGCGGCCAGGCCCAGCACAAGGGTGCCGACGGCGATCGGCCAGGTGGGCAGGATACTCACGTCAGCACCTGCAGCACTTTGCCGTACAGCACGCGCCGATCCACCAGGCCATGCTCGCCGCCGTTCACTACGCGGCTGATTGCATCGATGTCACCGCCCAGCGCGTTGAGCGAGCGCCCCGTGCGGTTACCGGCATGCCAGAACCAGCCCGCCGCCATGCAGCCGTTGAGGGGGTGCAGCAGCGCGTCGGGATCGGCCACCAGGTCAATGCCGATGGCCGTACCACACAGCGAATAGTTGTTCTTGCCGGTAAGCTGGATCGGTCCACGGCCGCGATATCGCCAGCCGTCGCCAGTGACGGGGGCACCATTGCCCATCCGGTTGGCGTAGGCGATGTTGGCGATCATCACCGGGTCGGCAGGGTGCGCGCTGGTGCGGCCGTACTGGTTCGCGGTCTCGCGCGTGAAGCGCGTGGGCCACATGACGGTGAGCGCGGCTGCCGCGTAGTTCAGGTTTTCCGAGAAAACCTGCAGGCCGGCCGACTCGTGCAGCACCTGGGCCAAGAATGCCGCCTGGCTTTCCTTGCTTTTGTCGATACCGAACCGCGCCATGGCTTTCGTCAAGGCGTCGGCGTAGATGCTCGGAGCGCGTGGCGCCAGCGTGGCGAGTTGGTAGGCGGTGATCATGGTGCGGTGTCCTCTTTAGGCGGCGGGGGTGGGGTTCGGCCAGTTACGCGGGATGCGATTTCGGCGAGCCAGCCGAACAGTCCTTCGTTGACCGACCAGGTGATCAACCGGCTGCCGGCGACCGCGCCAATGGTGATAGCACCGCACTGGTAGAGTACATCGTAACCACTCGGGCTTATGAAAAAGAATACCAGCATGCCGGCCACCTGGCCACAGAAAATATCCTTGGCCACCTCCAGCCAGATGTTGCGCGGCTGCGGGCCATTGCTTGTGAGCTTAATCAGGGTGTTGGCTATGCCGCCGATCATCGACAGCATAAATACGTATTTGAAAGCATCTAGTGGGATTGAGGCGATGCCCTTGGTAAAATCGTTTTGAGCGGCGTACGCGGTTGCGGCCCACAAGAGGGACAGGTGGACCCCAAAGGCTATTCTCAGTTGCACGCTCTTTGCCACCCGGGGCCTCTCGATCGTAGTTTAGCGTCAAGTAACGCGACCACGAGGCTGAATGTCGCGTGGAGGTAGAAGAACCCCACTAATGATACCGTTCTGCCCGCCATTTTAGCAACAAAAGGCTGCGCGCCATAGCAGAATGCCAAAAAGATAAACATCAAGTGACGATACTCAAACGCCTTGCGCCACGCTATCCTGAACCGCTTGCCCGCCACTGTCGCCTGCCCGGGCGTCCAATCGTTGATAAATACGTCAAGGATTATCAGTGCGCCGATTACCCCCATGAACCCAATCAGCGCGGCTCCGTCGGCGTACCGGCCAATGGCGAACAGGCCGGCGTGCGGGTCGTTCGTGCCGTAGTACCAGGACCACACCGCATTCGCGCCAACGTATGCGCGGAGGACGGTCAGTGCGTGGTCTTGGAGACGCTGGCGCATGGTCACTCTCGATTGAGTAAGAAGGGCTTGATGGGATTTGAAAGCAGTAAGCAGCATAGTATCTCCGATGTCTCTAACAAATCAAGGGCCGCACCGTACTGACTGAACGGTAACGAGCCGTCGAGCTTGTATCCAAGGTACTGGGTGAAGGCCATGAGCGTCGAGAGAATAATGATCGGGGCACTAGCAGCGGCTTTTAGGCGCAGCGCCACGAGGGCGACTGTGATCTCAGCAAAACCACAGAAAATATAAAACGTCGGCCATTCGCTTGGGGCCGGTATGAAGACGTTGATGCCAATCGCGGAGGTCAACACCAGCATCCGCCTATCCCGCCGGTTCAACCAGAGCGCGAGCACCAGCATGGCGAGATAGGCGAAGGTGCGCATTTAATCGCCAGGTGGTTTCTTCGGCGGGGTTTGGCCGCCGCCGGCGTTGGTGGTCGGATCGTCCACCGGTGGTTTCGGATCAACTGGAGGCTTTGGGTCTGCCATGGTGTTACCTTTCGATAGAATTGATGGGACTGCAGCGCAATTGTACCCGGTTAAGGTAACGTTGCGTAGGACTCTCCCTGCAAAATAAGAATACCGGTTCCCGCCGGCGCAAGGGTAATTTTCAACGTGCTGGTGACAGGATCGTAAACCAGGTAGCAGGTGCCGAGAATAGAACTGCCGTTTGCCGGGAGCGCCATGGCGGAAAAATTCAGACGCCGCGACGGGCGCAGGTAGCGGGGCAGCAAGATGATCGGGGTGTCGTTCGCGATGGTCGTCACGTTCAAGGTGCCGGAGAAGGAAGCCATCCCACCCTTGTCTACCACAGCCCGAAAATCTGCTGCAGCGGCGTTACTCGCACCGTTCATGAACAGAACGGCCGGGAAGAGTTGCTCGACGTTATCGGGGAATGCGCAGGCGTGGTCGATGATGGCCTGCGACACGGCGCGTGCGTAGAGTTGATAGCCGAAACCTGCTTCGTGGATATTGTCGCGCAACAGTGGGGATTCCGGGTCCGTGGTCAAATACGACGGGTCGGGGTTCGGCAGTTCCTCGGGGGTGTTGACCAGCAATACCCCTTTGGCACTAGCGATCTGCTCTGCGGCCATGCGGTAGGGCGCGCCCTTATCGTAGTTCTGCGCAGGCTGGCCGACTCCGCCGGCCTGCGCCTGGCCGTACCACATCCACGGCATCACGATCACCGGCATGCGTCCTGCCGCCACTACATCGTCGATAAAAGCCGTAAGCTCCTGTCGGAATGCCGTCAAGCTGATCTGCCCTTGAATCGAATTGGTGCCCGCGCCCAGCAGCACATAGTAAGCATTGCCCAGGCCCTTTTGCCGCATAGTGGCCAGGCTGTGCTCCAGTGACGTGCCGGCCACGCCGTAGTTTTGCACCGAACGAACTTTCAAACCGAACACGCCATCGAGCGAGGGCTTGAGGAGAGACACCCAGTCACCAGGGAAACTGGCGATTGTGGAGTCGCCGAATGCGCGCAGTTCACGAATCACAGGGCCGCCGATAATCGCATCAGTGCGCCGCGCCAGCGTGAAACCCGAAAGCGCAAACGCATTGGGCGTGTAACAAACGAAGCCCACTTGGTGGATATCGCCGCAATCTTTGACATAGCCCAGTGCCTTGCCGTTGAGCTTTACCAGCACGCGATTGCGGGACACCCGCGTCATGCTCCATACGGATTTTGTAGGGCTGAAAGAGCTGTACCGCCCCTGGCCCAGGTCCGACCATTCAAGATCACGGGCGTTGCCTACTACTGCGCCACCGAGGGGTTTCTGCGCGGTGTAATAGTTGCCCGTTTCGTCACTGGTGTAGATATTCGCGGTCCCGGTGGTGCCCCGCACCATAACCCCGATGGGGCCAGGGGTAAGGCCGTTCTCGAAATAGGCCGATACCGTCTCGTATGGCCCGAGCTCCACGAAACCACCTTTCCAGCTGTTGGTGCTGTCAGCGGCAAAGCTCACCAGCCCGTTGGCCCTCGTAGCACTGGCAACCGTGAATGCGTCGCTGCTTGGCCAGGTGTTGGTGAGGGTAGCCACCTGCAGCGCATCCGAGATATCAAGCGCAGCGCGACGGCGTGCGGTCGCCACCATCGGGGGCTGCACGGTTTCGCGGCGGGTGATAGGCGGGGTCTTGGGGATAGTGTCCGGTATGTTGAGGTCGCGATAAAAGACCTTAACATCGGTTTTCCATACGATGTTTTGGTAAAAGTCGTAGCCCTGGCTGGCCAGAGAAAGCGTAACCCCAGGGTCGGCGCTGATCACCGAACCGTTGAGCGCCCCCGCAGTGAAAGCGCCCAGTACGTAGGTGGTGGGAATGCCATTGACGCGCGGGAAATGTAAGTACGGCGTGGACTGCCGCGTGAGCAATACCGCCGCGATATCGTCGCTGCCGTCAGCCTTGGCGCCGAAGTCGCGCACGCTGCACACCTCGTGCAGCTTTTCGGACACGGTAGTGAGCAATGCGCCGGTGCCCAAGGCGCGGTAGCCTACTGGCAAGGTGCCAGCGGCCAGAGGTGCGGGGTTGACCGGGGTGTAGGCCAGTGCGGTGTTGACCTGCCCGGCCGTGAAACCGGTAAGTTGGCTGCCATTGCCGATAAACGCCGGTGCATCCACCGGCACGGCGTAGGTGAGTTTGGTCCCGGGCGAGGTGCTCGACCCTGCCAAGTAGCCGATATCGGTGCCCGCAACGGTCGCTTTGAGCCAGTAGTCAGTCCCGGCTGCGCGGCCGATATTTATTTTACCCGAATCCTGACCTGCGCCGCCGCCTTGCTGCGTTGGGGTAAAGCCGAGGGCCGCCCCGTCCTGCACCCACTCCATGGCGGTGCCAGCGGCATTGACGCGCAGGCTTTTGGTGGCGTTGCCGGTGACCGGGGGGATTCCCGTTACTGCACTGGCATTATCCGAACTGGCCTTCGCAGATACCGCACTCGCGGCAGCCGCGTTGGCACTTCCCGAAGCTGCCGAAGCGCTGCCTGCAGCTTGGTCCCGAGCGGCGAGGGCGGTGTCCCGATAACCTGCGGCCAAGGTGGCCGAGTTATTCGCACCTGTCGCCGACGCTGCAACCTGGACCGCGTTGTCGTAGACATTGTCCGCGAGATCTTGGAACTGCTGCGGCGCCGCGCTCATCCACGTCACCCAGCGATCCACCCGGTCGGAGAAGGTTGCACGATCTCCGCGCTGCGGCGCGGGCATGGGTGCGCGCGTTATGATTGGGGGTTGGATTGCCATCAGGTAAGTCCTTTTACGGTTATGTTGATCGTCGGTTCGCGATAGTCTGTGTAGCTCATGCGCGCGCTGACCAGCCCGAAGACCGTCAGCGCTTCGTACATTGTAACTTGACTGCCGATAACAACAACAGGGGTCCCGAGAACTTGTTTGATAGCGTCGAGGACGGAATTGGCGTCTTCGATATCCAGTTTGGCCTGAATCGTCAACCCGGTGGCGTTGTTGCGCTTGCGCACCACCGTGTTGCCGAAATCGTCCGTGGACACGTAGCTGTAGTCGATAGGCTCCGCCGTGGCACCGCGCAAGGGCGCGCCTATCGGGCGTGTGTCACCCAGCGCAAGCATGCCGAGGCGCACCATCGATTCGGGGCTCGTCAGCGTGATCTCCATGATCATATTGACATAGGGGTCGAAGCCTGTGGCGATGAACTGAGTTTGCGGTTTGAACGGCTCGAAAAAATAGTCGTAATAATCGCCGGGCGCGGACCCCTCCAAAGGGCCGTCAAAATGGTAGACGATATCGCCGCCGTCCGAATCCCGGATCGTTACGTCGATGTCGTCCGCCTCAATGCCGAAGAGCGCAAAGCCATTGAAATACCCGGGTTTCAGCCGCAAGGTGATCGACCCTGCATGCGCCGTCTTGGTGCTCACCAAGCCGTCAAACATCGCAAACTGGTTGGTAGGTCCGGCATCGATCCACCACGTCACCGCGCCGGCGGCGCTGAATCGATTCGAGGGTACGCTCGGATCTTTGCCGACGTTACTCGCCTGCGCGCTCTCATACACGCGATGAGTACTGGCCAAGTACACGCGATCGCCTACCGCGTAGGTGGTGCCGGCGGCCCACGCCGGGTTGCTGTCCTCCGGCACCACGTTGGTGGATAGGATCATGTCCGACGTGATTTCCGTCGGGACTAAGATGCTGAGGATGTCAGGCGAATCGATCATTGGATTGCTTCCGTGAGAAGGGCGCCGCCACCCGCCGACACTTGGTCGAACTGCTGCGCCAGCTGAGCGGTACTCGACGCGCTGCTGTCGGTGGCCAGGGCCGTGCGCAAGGTGCTGTCCTCGATAGCCGACATGCGCGCGTTCATCGCCTGCAGCTCGGTCACCACAGCGGTGTTCGCCGAGGCGGCGGCTTGTTGGCTCAGGTATTCCGGGCTTTTCAAAAACTCGTTGCGGATCTGTTCGAGCGTTGCGCCCTTGCTGTACTGGTCGAGCCAGAAAGCCAGGCCGCTGCTGTCCGACTGCCGGCCGAGTACGGACTCATACAGGTTCTCGAGGAGCGCCACCGATCCAGTGCCGGACACCGCGGCGGGCGCCGATGCCGCTTTGATGGCCTCGATGGCCAAGGCCACACGTGCCAAGGTCGCCGCGATGGTGCCTACCACCGTGCTGTTGCCGAGCGCGGCGGCCACCGCTTCCTTGTTCGTCGCCAGCAGCGCGTCGAGTCGCTCCACCTCGGCCGCGTAGGCCAGGTCTGCGGCGGTCTTCTGCTCGGTGAGCGTATGCAGCGTTTTCTCGGCCGTCGACAACTGGCCGTTGGTCAGATCGCCAAGGCCGGCCAGGTCGCGGCCGATAGCTGCCTGCTCGCGCAAGTAGCTCACCATGTCGCCGAAGCCCTCGGTGCTGGCGCTGGTGGCCGCGCTGACCGCATCCTTCAGGTTGTCCGCCGAGGGCAGGATGCCGCTTGCCTTGGCGATCGCCAGCGCAGCGGTGATCTCCGCGCGCGCGGCGTAGCGCTGGTCGCGCTGTTGGCCGGGCGTGTTGGCCGCCACGATAGGTTGTGCCAGTAGCTCGGACAGACTGCGCAGATCACTGATCTTCGTGCTGGCTGCGTCGATACCGATCTGCATGGCATCGGTGGCCTGCTCGTAGGCCTTGGCCAACAGCCCTTTGTCGCGATCGATAGCCGCCGCCAGCGCGGCCAAGGCATCGCTCGCGGCCTGGGTTGCGGCAGCCAGAACAGCCTTTTTCGCTTCCTCTGCGGCGTCGGCGACGGCCTTGAAGGCAGGCGCGATGGCCAGCAACTTGACGAACAATTCGGCGCCCGCCTTGGTGCTGACGTCCAGACCCTGCACGATAGCTTTAAACTGGTCACTGGTGGTGATGCTGGAGTAGCCGAGCTGCGTCATGGCCTCCGTCACCTGCTTCTGCGTCAAGGCCAGGCGTTCGGCTTCCGTGAGGAAATTCTGCTGGAAGTACGACAATCCGCTCGTGAGCTGCTCTAGGCCGCCAGCGGCTTTCACCATGGCCTCGGAGATCGCCACGCCTTTGGCGCCGAGCAGATCGAAAGACTTGCCGATGGAGGTGAAACCATCCTTCACCTGGGCGTAGTTCGTCACCACACGCTGCAAGGTGGCGCTCAGGGTCTCGCCTTCCGCGCTGAACTCTTTCAGGTTCGGCAGCAGTTCCACCGCAATGGTGTCGGCGACGTCCGCGAAGAAGTTGACCAAGGCCTCGGTCTTTTGGTCTTCCGTCAAGCCCGTCAAGGAGATATTGAGCTTCTGCACGCGCGTTGCGAGCGCCTCGGTCTGCACGCCGATGGTGTCGCCCAGCAGTTTCGACACGTCCAGGATCGATTTGTACGTGCTGGCCAAGGCCGCGTTCTGCTCGGCGGTAAAGGCCGTGGTGTCCGTGCCGCGTTTGGTGCTGCTGAACCACCCGCCTTTTTTCTGCCACTCGCTCAGGGTAACCGCGCTGGCACCGGTGGGGGTGAGCGTGCCCGAGATCGAAGTCGAGGTGACCGTCTTGGGGCCCCGACCGAAAGCTTTATTGAGCAGCGCCACGCCACCCGCGATACCCAGGCCGATCGGGCCCAGGACACCCGCCAGGGACGACAGGCCCGCCACCGCTCCGGCCGCGCTGCCGGTGCCCAGCGCCGCAAGGCCGGCTGACAAGGTCTGTCCTACCGCGATCTGGCCGGTCAGCAAGGCGCCGGCCGTTTGCAGCGCGCCGGTGGCGATCCCGCCGACCGAGCCAAGCACACCGGCGATGCCCGCGAGCGAGCCGATACTACCTGAGATCCCGGCCACGCTACTTGCACCCGATGCGGCGCCCAAGAGGCTGCTGGCCGTACCTAGCAAACCCCCAGCGCCCGCACCGGTGGTCGTTAGCGTGCCCTGCACGCTGATAAGCCACTTCTTGAGCGTCATCTGGTAGAGCCAGTCAAAGAACACGTTTTTGAAGGTTTCCTTCAGGCGGGTTGCGGTGCCCTTCCCGCCGTTGGCGATCGACACAAAGGTCTGCCGCGCGGTGGACTCCAGGTCGGTCCAGAACGTGGTCTCCGCTTTCATCTTGGAAAGCTGGTCCTGCAGTTTGATTTGCTCGTTGGTGGCCGCCAGCAGCCCCTGCAAACGTTCGCGCTCGATGTCGTCGATGAAACCGTTGTCGATGCCGCGCTGAATCTCGGCCGCCTTGAGCTTGAGCACCGCCTCTTCGGTCTTGCCGTAGTAGGTGATCTGATCCTGCAGCGCTTGCGTTTGCGCTTTGGCGCCGGACACGTCGCTATAGGCTTCACCCTCGCGCTCCGTGCGCAGCTTTTTCGATTCAGCCAGTTCCTTGTTGTACTTGGCCAGTACGGGGATGGCGTCCGCCCACCCCTTGATGTCGTTCTTTTGCTGCGCGGTCAGGTTCTTGCCGAATTTCAGCAGGTCATTGAGAATCTCAACGCGCTTCTTCTCCTCGGAACTGAGGGCGGCCTGGCCGTCGCGTTCCTGCTCCAGCACCTGCAACTGGTCGATGCTGGCCTCGCGGGTCTTGGTGTAGAAGGCGAGCGCTTCGGTGGCGGCCTTCTTCTCCGCGTCGGTCTGCTGCGCCTTGGCGTCGCCGAGGATTTTGTACTGCTCCAGCTCGTCACCCCACGACGTCACCGCCTGCAGGGATTCTATCCGGCGCCGCTCCGATGCGGCTTTGTCGATGGCCTCGATGCGCTTATTGACGTCCGACCATTCGTCGCCCAGGTCGGAGAATCGCTCTTTCAAAATCGTTGCCGCGTCGGCGAAGTTGCCGGTCAGCGCCGCGGCAGACGCGGCGGCCACGGCCCCGATGTTGCGCCCCAGTGCGGTGAACACGAATGCCACCTGGGTGGCGACGATCACGACCTGGCGTAACACGAGGGTGAGGCTTTGGTACAGAGGGCCGAGTTTGTCTACCTCGTCCCCGTTCTTCTTGGCTTCTCCGCTCGCCGCGTTGAGGTAGTCGGTCAGATCGCTGAGGGCCTCGGCCAACTGCACCACGCCGCTGCGCACGGCGTCGCCGAAGCCGCCTTGCGAGAAGGTGCGCAGCACGCCCTGCCAAGTGTCGCCGAGATTTGAGATCGCCCCGTCGAGCGTCTTGGCCTGCAGTTCCATGCCGCCGGCGAACTTGGTCTCGCCCAGGCCAATCAGATATTTCTCGATGTCGGCGGC
>Ga0247809_1001351_pt1 | contig 11063 bp, 13 predicted proteins | sample UWRJL104311B1_FD_180951 | JGI IMG/M metagenome (GOLD analysis project Ga0247809, IMG submission 180951) | Plant litter microbial communities from Arlington Agricultural Research Station in Wisconsin, United States - UWRJ-L104-311B-1 | ecosystem: Environmental > Terrestrial > Plant litter >...
TTATCTGACTTCAGCCCGAAAGTTCAAACAAGCTACCAAGTCTATATGAACGAGGAAAGGGATAGAGAAGATCGACCAGCATTAAAAAGGAGCCCTCCATTGAGGTTTGCAGAGCCTCTGAATGATGTTACGTTCGAAAACAGTACGCAGCTAAAACGAAGATTTAATCCAATGGCTCCATCTTTCTCCCCATCTGCCTCAACATATAGCAATTCCCCGAATATACCTAGCGCACCTCCAAATTCGACGTTCTCAAATCCTTCGCTTGGATCATCGAAACATTCAAGTAGACGTCCTTCTCCACTACAGTCACAACTTCCGTTCCAACCACCGGCAGGAATCAGCCAAACACCCACGCAATCCTCAGGTCAATCACCACGCCAGATACAGAACCCGTTCTCCCCGTCTGTTCCGTATCCAACGGATGAGGTTGCGGAAGCTCCAGAGATGGGCCGCTCGTCGAGCGGTGGTGTTAGGATCGGCCCGCAAACTGTGATTGAATTCGGAACCGGTGTGCCCGGTGTGGTGATTGAAGAAGCGCGCCAGCGAGCCGAAAGAAACCGGGAGAGAATTCGGAGAGAGAAGGCTAGGGCTAGTGGATTGGGAATCCAGGATTTAGAACATTAAGCTACATAACTAACTTGTTTTTCTTTTGTGTATGTGTGTTGTACAGTATCAAGGTGGTGTACATCGGAGTTAGGGAGCAGCATGGATTAAGAATGCTACAAGGCATGGGAAAGGATTGGAAGGGCTTTAATGTATACAATGAAACGGAAATAGGAGGGAGCAAAATTTACGCATTGCCTGTGGCATGGAAAATATTTATATATACGCATGGGGTAGCTCATGGGCTTGCATTGCATGGGGCATCTAGATCATTCTCATTTAAATAGAATTACCTGAAATTATAGATCATCTATGCCACAGTATTCATCTACACCTTTCTCCGCTACGACAACAATCAATGGTGAAGCGGCGTTGAAGGGGTAAAAGAATTTTACAATTTCACGTTGGGGACCGCTCATCAACTCAAGATGTGAGAAATAATCAGCAATTCTTAGTAGTTGGCGACATCAAAATAGGTAGCTGTTGTAATTCCACTCAAAAGCTTCTCGTTTCTCCAAGCATGTTTGTTCATATCTCAGTATCGTATTCCAAGTTTAAACAAGTGTGAATTGCTCCAACCTCACCCCCCGACCAAGTAGCGCCTGAGGCAATAGGCGTGGGTCCGAATTAATCACTTCTCCTGTTACTTTGTTTCGATGAGGGAAGAATAATTGAGGATCATCCGAAGTTTTCTCCACGCTAATGCTTTCCCAGTCAGAGCCTTCTGAATCGTTTCCTAACCTGGGATCCTGCTGTGAAGTTGTTTGTGTTTCAGAGTTCCAGTATATCGGTTCCCAACTCCCACTCATACGGCTTAACCTCAATTGAACTTCCCAGGGATATGGTAGGGGCCCTAAAATCAACTCCCCATTCATGATCCCATGAAGATAACACCCTCCTACAACTTCGTATGAGGGCACAAAGTCTTGGGAAGACTCGGAGGCTCTCCTTAACACCAGGGGACTTGAACACCCAAGAATTATGCAGATAATATCACCTGTTGATTAACTTTAGCAATCCTATATAAAACAGTATTATGCGCTCTGCTTGCCTGTCTGCATTGATTCTGGGCCAAACCCTATATGGCCATCTTCAGTAGAAAAGAATCTGCGACCGATAATATAATTTGTCAATACCTCCTTCCACGGAAAATACAGTTGATGATTATTTTGGTTATCCGTCGTTGCAGCCGTTTTAAGGAGATTTTTGAACTCCTCAATGCTTGGAAGAAGTGGATATTGTGGATTAACCCGATGTTGTAGGATCCCCAAAGCGAAAGTTATGGCATACGTATCCAACAAACATTCCCCTGTTACATACATACTTTTTTGAAGAGTTTCTAATCCTAAATCTTTATTCCTCAATAGTTAGCTTTTGTATAAGTTAATAAGCAGTAGTGAATGATATATTGAAATATTTATGAACCACTTTTTGTGACACATTTTAATCGGGGCTTTATACAGCTCAAGCACAGAAGACGACCATCTAGTTTTAAGTTACGTACGTTGAACAATATTGAAAAGATCGGCATCGTCTGCTACACACGATGGATGAGTGGAGCTCACCGTCGCACCTCGAACTCCAGCTACCTCCAAAATATATGGCTTCTTGTATTTAACACAGGCTGATGAAAATCCACAAGCACACGATCCAAGTCGCGACAGAAAATTTAAAGGTTTACCAAAATGTAGAACCCAAGATGGTGCATTTTCGATACGATACTTGATATCGCATATCTCCAAGAGTTCTAGTCGCTTCGTGAGCATCGTGTGCTCTAGAAATATGTTCCGAAACACATCTTCTATTGAAAGATTGTAGTCGGGGTGGATTCTCTTTGATAGTAATGGGGGGGTAAGACCTAAGATGCCGTATTCTTATCCACGTACTGAGAGCACTTGAACATACTTGTTGCGCAAATCAAATTAGGGAATGTCTGCTCGGTCTGAGCACAGGAAAGTTTCTGAATGTTTTGCAGCTGATCACGCATATTGGAAGGGATAGACCTTTTAGGCTTTACTGAAATGACTATTGTAGCTCTCCGACATAATGACCAAAGTAGCTGGCTTTCACCCGCAATCATGATGGAGTCAGGACTGGCTAACTGGATCTCTTGAAAAACCCACATTCTCTGAAACCAAGATGCGCTCAGAAAGTTGGATATTGCGTCCCATATTTGTGTTTCATATGGCAATTCGAGCAGGGGGTCCCACCAAATTCGATCTACGCATTCCACAGATGGCCCATGACAAGAGCTTTTGGCCGCATCATTTTGCGTGCCAAGGTGTTCGAGTGTTTTCATTGCTAATTTGTGGTTTTCAGGGCCTAGCCAGACTACTACCCGAGTAGCAAGCCTATAAATGTGACCCATTCGAGATACTTGAGCACTTCGTTCCTCAAGATCCAACTGGTTGATACATACAGCGTCAACCCAGAGCGTGCGGATCCTGTCTTTATATCGGAGATATCGGAGTGCACAAGCAAGATTGGCTCTTATCCTCAATAATGCACAAGAATGTGAAGAGACGTTGAAATCCTGTCCTTGAGCATCAACTGAACTGCAGATATAGACAAGTTCTGAATCATCGGCGGTTCCCCATGCGTACGAAAGAGCTTCATAGTCGGGTTTGATGTCTATAGCCTCATCCTGCGGATGGATTTTCTGAATAAAGCTGGGATCTGGATGCTGCCATGTACTATAATCTGAGCCATCCTCAAAATTCATATAATTATAAATGATACGTCCCTCTAGATTTTCGTAAGCATACCAATTTTTTGGCAGACTCTCGAGGAATTCCTTCGTAATAGCGCTTTTCTTGACCCGTTTGCTTTTAACAACAAATGGCTCATGCGATATAGCTAAACGAATTGGTTCTTCATTTCTTAATCCTGGAAATAACCTTAAAATGCGAATTTCTTGCTTATCAGTATCAAGCGGCGTGTAGGAGTATTGCGTCATGATTATTGTGGTTGAAGTGCAGTTAGATGAAGATCTAGTACTTGTAGGAGTAAAAAACTTAAGCATAGATAAATACAGAAAGCAGCTCGGGTATCTATATCTGGCACATCATTTTGGACCCCATTTCGCCCTGCAAGTCACAGTTAGGAACCACTGATGAGGCTGCAGTTTTATAAACTGTGCTACACAGAGTTCGTGGCGTGTTCATTTGAACCGGGCAAATCACAAATAGAGATAAGTATTGACACCCCGCACATTTGATCCCATTCAGCTGCAGACTTATATTGCCGTATAATATCACTATACATAACACCAGCTCATTTTCTTACCTTGATGTAATCAAGTAAGCTACAGCGTATCATGTCAAGGACCCTATATCGCAAAGAGAGGGGAGGTTCCTCACTATATAAAAGAAGGGTTTTTGTATACGGTGTAGTTTAAAGAAGAGAAGAGGTGTTGCCTCTTCTCGCGATACTATATAAGCCCAATAAAACACGCAACTCTTTTGTTTCCACCGCGGTTAGTTTTCATCGCCGCTCTGATCAGGCGCTACTCACCCTCGCCTCACCCTCTGCTCAGGTTGCTCAGTCACATTCCGCTCTTGCTACTACTAAAAAGTAATAACTTACTTATTATTCGGCTCTGCCGTGTAAAGTTGTCAATTTTACACAATTATTCAGGGGGACCAAGTCGGCTCCTAGGGAGCCTAAATATAACCCTCCCTCCCTCCTCTAAAAATACATAGTCTAATCCCTAGCTCTTTCGAAGGAGAATCTACCCTCTCTGCGCCTATAAATCAGTTTCAAATACGTATTTGAGCCCTTCACTCGATGCCTCAAATCAAAGCAGTCTATATCGGAGTACTACAATCAGTTTACTTCGGCTTCAAATATAAGAAATCGGTATGAAGGTTGTCGATAAGCTTTACAACGAAATCTCTGCTGGGAAGGCTAAAATAGAAATGGTATAATGAAAATTACTTTGAGATTGATCATGATAATGTCTTCTCGTATTCAGACATGATAATTCACCACGAGATAAGAACCAAGATGGCCCTCAGGTATAACAGAAAAGAAGGCTTACCCACTCCGAAGTCAAAGTTAATACACGAATATCTGTGGTAGATATGATTCATCTTGTATAAGTCTGGTGCATAGTCTTTTACTTTTGAATACTTCTTCATACCGAAAGACATACTTGTAGTAATTTGGCCAAACTATACTATATATTCTAGTATTCGGTTCGACGATAATCTGTTTAACAAAATACCTATCTGTAAACAAAGTCTAGCAAGAATTAACTATATTATTTTTATCGAAAACTCGCCATTGTCATATCGCGCTTCATACTCTACAGGTTCAAGGTGTGAAATATACGATAAGATAGCCGCAAATTGAATGTTTGATAGCAGTGGTCCATTTGTTGTTTTGGCTGCGTCATGTTTAGCTTTTGCTGCAGCGTAATCGGCAACAACTTGATCCAGTTGCCCTTGGGAATATGTCTCGAAAGGTGGTTGAGTGAAGTTGCTTGGAAGTCCGTGTTGAAGACAAGCATTATAGACCAAGGTAGCATATATTAATATAAACTTATAGTAATAATGTGACTGAGTACAAATTGACCTATAGGATACAGTGGCTTGGCGCCAACACCCGTTGCGGGTAGAACACCGCACCAACCGACCTCGCACACCTATATTTCTTTCTCTACATGGGTCTCATCCATCTAATAAGAGGAAGGTAACATTGAGACAAATTGGACCTTCAGGCTCAAGTGCGGCACAGGCACTATCGAACATTTTCTGGCCCCCTAACAAAGAATCTCTGCATTCAGTGGACTGACTGACTTGACTGACTTAGGCGATTCTATCTCCCTGAATTCTTCCCGAGCTTTTAGGGCTACCTTTCCTAATCATCTCGCCCGGTCCGCATCACAATAATGCGCTCCGAACTACCCATCTTCACAACGTCTATCATTAGTCTCGTTTTGATATGGTATATTTCGCTCAAGCTCGTTTCTAGCAAGCAGGCTTGCACCGGAATGGCCCCCGATAAAGCTCCAGGACCAAAGTTCCCGGTGGGGATTGGGTTTGATTTGACTGCTTTTTATGGGTATCTCAGTTTATCATGCACAGTGTAGGGAGTGTCTAATAGAATTCGGTACAGTTGCCATAGCCTATTCCGACGGCTCCGTCATTGATGTCGGGAGGGTGGAAGCAAATCTCCAGTATCACGAAGTTCTCAAGCGCCTGTCCTTGACATCATCAGACCATATTCAGTATTTATCAAGCAATGTTGCCCCTTCTATCTATACTCACCATTCTCAGTCCTCCATACGCTGAATTTGATGAATTCTATATTGATGCGCCACGCCGAGTTTTGCGCTCGCTGCGCAAAGCTATTGGTCTCCCAGCGTCTGGAGATGTAGCTGCTCTCAGCACTATGGCCCAAAACCTCAAATGCAAAGCCACAGCTTTCCTTGGAAGCGAAATCAATCATGTCCCAATTGTCGCTGTCGCCCCTACGTTGATAGCCTTGTACGAAGAGGATGTCGTCGATGCTTTCGAATACGCCGGCTTGCAACTAGCCAGCACCTACCGCCCAGGAAAATTTGTCCCTGAAACCTGCGCGGCATATGCTGGTTATGGACACGGCCTTTGCAGTGAATACACAGATCCTGAAAAGTGCAAATCCGAGTTGCGCAATGTGCCAAGCGAAGAGGTTCTGTCGATCTTGTATACAAGAGGTGGCCTCAGAACAATCTGTACCACGATGCACTCTGCATATTGGATGTTCTTGCTGCAACTTAGATGGACCGCGGATTGGGATCTTGGCTTTGACGCACGGAACAAGAATGACTACTGGAAATGTGTAAGTAATGCGCTGCAGACTTGGAAGCAGGGGTTGCCTGGTACAGGAGGACCTGCAAAAGTGCTTCTGCTCGGGGACAGCGCTGGAGATGAAACTTTCCGTAGCGTGTTAAACGAAAGTTTGCTGGCTACTGTAGGAAAGATACCCCCAATATTCTTCGAGGGGAGTGAATTTATTGCGGCTAGAGGTGCTGCGGAATTCGCGAGGAGGTCGATATATATGACAGAAGATGGTGGCAGCCCTATGCAAGAGATGGAATTGCGATGAGTAAAATGCAGGGTAACGCCTTATCAAAACCTGTGTCGGCGCTTCTACGATATACTTTGGGGCCCTTAGTTCACTTGCATTTTCATTTTCCAGCCATTCTTGGCCATCAACAGAGTTCGATGGTCTCAACCGTCCTTACTGTATTTGAGACAGATAATATGACAGAAGCGGAAGAAGGGAGAAGCTTTGCTTGAAGCATCATTTATCTCACGCACTCTAGAGCCGTTGAGTTAGATCTAATTACTGGCATGGGAATATCAGCCGAATTTTTGTCTCCTTTCTATTGAACACGCTTAGTCACAGTCACCGCTCTAGTGAGGCGCTAATCGCATTCCGCACACCCTCCAAATCATTGACAGCCCTGTTCCCTATTCCAGTGACTAATTATGCTCTAGTATCCTATTTGGTTTTAGGTAGATTTGTTAAATCATCTTAGTATATACACTTTCCTTATAATATTGCGTAGTATCGCCACAAATCAGTCGCAATATCAATATAATGTCATAATAACATTCTATCTCCCGAGTTATTTGGATATCTATGAGCAATAACACTGATCTACATTCTAGACTTCAACGTGGACCTGTGAAATTTGGAGAGTTGTTTTCAAGTGGTGGGATAGTTTCAGAGACCTACAAAGAGCCATAAGTAAGGAGAAGTCTCAAGACAAGGCATAAGTCATAAGTCTTGTAATCGTGATAATACAAAGAAGGGGAAAGGAGGCTTCCTGTAGAAGGAAAGCTATAGACATTAGGTCAAGCTAGGAAATTTGTGCCTGAGGCTACAACGGACCACAATTGCTTGTCGATAGGCATTTCCGTTGAGGTTATAGAGTATGAAGAAGACCTCCTCAAAGAATATAGATATATTATTCCAATGTTGAAACACATATATAAGCGAATGCGACCTTTCCAAAATAAGAGAGCCACATGATACCTTGGCACAAACCATCCAATAAAACGTACATTGAAGAGAAACGACTGATTGAGGTGATTACTTGAGGAGCAGGAGACACTTGAATCATTGAATTTGGAAATCATCAATCGTTGCGCAGTCGTTATCGTTGCAAGTAAAGAGAAATATTGCAAATATTGCAACAGTCGGTTGTTGCAAAAGTTACATACAGCCGAATCTCCCGCAACATACCATAACTTGGGTATAAGATCTTGAGTAAACGCTAATTGAACTTAGTCATCATCCCCTTCCATTAAATTTGTCATGATTTCAATTGCCTGCTGATGCGGGTATGAATGCACCACGATACAAAAGTACTCCGCTATACTAAACCACAGCTCCTTTGTTTACCTTGATATAATCAAGTGAGCTAGAGTATATCGTTAAATTATAGCATATGACCAACTTTGCAATTCAAACTGCAAAAGTTGTTTGAAGGCTTTTCATGAAAGCTCGGAAATCAAGAGAATCAAGGTTTGATTCATGACCGAAAGCGCACCACCTTGTTATGGGCAATCGTTGTAGGCTATAAATTATGATAGATACCATTTACATATGTAGTCAATACGGTGGTAGATTGGTAATCAACTGTAAGTCAATTGACGTCAAATCAGCCTATAAGTAAGCCTAAGGGTTACTATGATTAGCCCAACTAAAACACGCAACTCGTTTGCTCTTCGCTGAAAGTACTAAAGCACCTAGAAGCGTGGAAACATCGGGGGGTTTAAATGAGCCTAGAGGTATAGAGGGAGGCACTGGAACGTGGGATATTTGTAGAAAAAATGCAAAAGATTGTTTTGGATTTAACTGTAGTACAAGCCAGTCCAAAAATAGCCCACAAGGCGTCATTTATTACAAAGTGATAAATTTAAGTTCTTGTTACTTTCATTTCCGCTTTACAGTTGTTATGGAAGGAGGACCCTTGGCACCGCTTAGTCACCCATCCTTCTGTACTTAGAGCCTCTCAGGGCACTTAGCTTACTCTTCAGACTTCACACTTGCAATACATGAAATACCCTATTTCACTTCGTAGGCACCATCCTATTGTGTGATACCAGGGCCATGACAACAGTGTTCTTCCTAGAGATTCTATAAGTCCGATAATCTCCAGGAGAAACAATTAAAACAGCACTCTGGTAAGGTTGAAAACATTAGGCTTTTAATGGCCACTGCTCCCACTGCTACAGATCGTTGTATAATAGAGCGCACCAGGAAAATACTGCATTTAGAAAATTGTTTCTCACTGCAAGCAGAATAATTGCGCATATCGGGTGCCAGTCACGAAAATGTGAAAGTATTACTATATGCCCTATCTATGCATAGCCCCATTATCAACTATGATTGACCACTGTCTCGTCACGGCAATCTTACCCTTGCTCTTTCCATCTTCATCATTACTAGCTTCCACCACGACTATATCTTTGCGCTGCTCATTGTCACAGTTCACAAACGTAACGTTCTTCCCGGCCAGAATCCCTTCTCCGCTCTCAGCATCTGCATCTTCATCTGCCAACCTAGCTGGCCGATCCCGCATCGCAAACGAGTTCATACCATATCTAGCTCCGCTGTTAGAGTTGGAGAACGAGCGGTTTCCGAATTCAGACCGGTGCTTGCGCCGTGTGAGAATCTCGAATATAGGGACAATAGTGGGAACACAGGCGGCAATTATTACAAGATTTATATCGACGCTAAGGACGTTAGTGAGTTGTTATTTGACGAAGATAGGGTAGGGATGTACGCATTCCAGACAAAGAGCATTACGGTAGCCCCTATGAGTGAAATAATTGTTAGCGTGGATTCTTTTTGGAAAATGCGTGCAAGAGGGGGTGAGAGTATACAGGTTAGATCTTCATGGTTGCTATCGTTTGAAAGTTCTATTACAATAATAATCGCAAAAGCGAAAGCTCTTTTAATCATTATAAGAAGTTAGCGTTAGATCACCTATTGTTATTTTGGGGCGGCATTTGTCTTGGTACTCACGGTACACCGGTGCTTAACAAACAACAAATGGCAAACTTCTTCCTCAGATGCATCTGTAGACGCCAGATCATGTGAACTGCTATTGAAGCAAGAGCAAGATTGAGGAATGCCATATAGCCTATTAAATAAGCACATTAATGATGGATTCATGACCAATTTGCAAATTGGTGAAGTGGATGCCAAATCTTCAAAATTGGGATATATCGACTTACTGGCCGCACATTGATTAATCCTTGCTACAACAGCATGATCTATACATCTTCCTTTTGGCGCATCCGGTCCCTATTGATGACAATATCAGAATTAGATTACGTGGTAATGCATTCATAAAATAAGATGAAGTCTCAGAAAGTTCTAAATCTAAAAGCAGGGCTTTGTACTACTCTTAGAGATGTCTTCTGAACTATCGATTTACCGAGAGCTACTGATGAAAAATATCTCACACCTAAGAATGTTAGACTTACATGTTTCCAAAGCAATTCCACGGGACGACATTGCGTAAACATCAAAATTATACAAACACTATTCAACGCACACATAAAAGAACACAAGCCAATCAACAGTTTTGTACGCCATCTCGTCGGCGACTGTAATCTATAAATCAAACACGCGATTGAGATTTTACCGGTGGTGAGACCGCCAACACACATTGGTTGAGAGATCCAGTTAAGACGAGTTGTACGTTCGATTTGAGCGGGCGTGAGGCTCGATTGGTGACGGCAGCCGCCAGCGAGGGTGTAGATGGTCCATATTATACTCATCGCTGTGGTGAAGCACTTGAAAGTGTCAGTAGGCTACGTCTGGAAAGTGACAGATAGAAAACATACCACAGCAGCGAGAATCATGTAGTCATCCCACCAGACCCTTCGAATTAGTTGAGAGCGGCAGTAGAATCTCAATGCGACGAATATTATAGCGAGAGAAACCCAAACCCATGTTGTAACTAGCAAGAGTTGCGATCGATCTCCATCAGAAGGTACTAGCTCCGGTGAAGCCATATGGACGGCTTTCACCACACCACAACAGGTTTTTAATAATAAATTAAGATGTTATAAAACCTTACTACACATTAGGCTTTTGGTAAGGAACCTCCTGGTAGAAAAGTGGAAAAGGTGCCTTTCATATTCCCTGGTGCTGGGGTTACACATATAAGCTTACAAAATGGTCATGGAGCAGCCTTCTCGTCTACCTTCCCGGACTTCTCATTGTCTAAAAACATTTTATGGCCTTGCATTTTCCCGTTTGTCCCGTTACAGATTCCCACATATGTGCCGGCAGTGCAGGTATTTATCTCACGGATAAAGAATGTCGGTGGGTGCCGTGCGGCTCAGTCTTCCGAGTCCTGTATCTTTATTCGCTCACCCTCGCATCTCGGGACATTGGACACCACCACTCAAGCAGTTTGTCCTATCTATTCGGATGCATGATGAATA
>Ga0247809_1001352_pt1 | contig 11059 bp, 11 predicted proteins | sample UWRJL104311B1_FD_180951 | JGI IMG/M metagenome (GOLD analysis project Ga0247809, IMG submission 180951) | Plant litter microbial communities from Arlington Agricultural Research Station in Wisconsin, United States - UWRJ-L104-311B-1 | ecosystem: Environmental > Terrestrial > Plant litter >...
GCCGCCAGCTGCCTTGGGCAAAGGACTGGAGACGTTGAATGCGCTCATCCCATCTCTCTTCTCCGTAAGATGACTATGTTCGCGCGCCTTAAACTTTGTTATATCTGTATGTCCATGGCTGGTCCCATTGCTGGTTGATGAGCCCACGTTATATGCTGCGCGACTTTCATCTTCACGGGCTGCGGTCAAGGCGTCCCGGTATGACATGGTTGGTATATATTCATAGTTCCCGAGAGTACCAGTCCCAAGATGAGAGGCCCAGTAGTCCTCAATCAAACTCGTGGACGGATCGCCACTTAGTGGGCAGTATGTATTTATACAGAGGGCCATAGTCTTCAAGAACGACGGGTCTTTTACGAAGCAACCAGGTGGTGTAGAGACAGGGTTATGAACCGAGCCGTGATTCTTGTTACTGGAAAGGGGCGTACAAAGCAGCTGCTGTTTTCTGAGAACATTGCGACAGGCAAAGCTACATGTCGGGTTGTATAGAGTCTTGCCCCATCCGATGAGACCGATGCCATCACCGTATACGCCTGAGATATACAGTGCAATGAAAAGACTAGACAACCGCAGATCACATACTCGCCTCATGTTTGATAATATTCAAATTTGTTGTTATTGATGGGTGACGGACCTTAGAGGTGGGGTGGCAAAGAGGAATGTAGATGTCGAACATACTTCAAGTAAAGACAGTATTGAGTTCATATATCATGCTGCATGATATACAATTATCAAATATACAGACGAGCATATTTGAGAGGATTAAATCCATTCCCAACTCTTGGCCCCTTGGCCCTTGGCTTCTATCACCAGTCAAGTTCTTCCAATTTATAGGTTAACATCGCATTCACAAGGGGACGTACCACATCCGTCTACGGTTCCCCGATGAGTGGGGTTATATCTTGCGGCTATACAGAGCATGTGCAATACGGTTTTCTCTATTCGAAGGCATACACTGATATGGTTTAATTGCTCGGATCTTTTACTGATGGGGATCTAAGTGATATATATACCAAAGTGTGAGGCTATAAGGTCTTGGAAATGTCCGCTTTATTTACACAATTTGGCCTTCTACTTCCTGTCCTACGCATCATAAAAATGGTATCCGCAGAGCCAAGATCACAGAGGTTCGAGTCGGCTTTCTTCGCATTGATATCCCGGGTTTTCGATGGACTCCTCGTCCTAGCCAGCATGCTTATGAGTATTTCCTTATACTCTCTAAGCTATGACTTTGGAAAACTATCCATTTTCGGTCCTCACAGCCGATCTGGTTCTTTCGTTTAGCAACGATCTTAATTATCACGTTGGCTGTTAAGCCAACAGTTCTTAACTTAACAGCATGGAGAAGCACGATGTATCTATAGTAAAGATAAAGGGTCTTTTGGCCAGGCGTGCCATTACTGGTGTTATATTCTTTCTTAGAAAATTAATAGGAATAACCAAACACTAGATAGCTCAAAACAATTTGCTTGTCTTGCTCGATGAACCTTACCCAAACCACTCGCGGGACGCAATTCTACAATGCGATTGTAGAATTGCTATTGGCTGAGGTATATCCGTATAACCAGTTTACTTCCGTGGATCCCTATATGTCCGAACTTCGAGCCTCTAGAACGCGGCTGAGAGTGTTGTCCAAGCTTTTGATAGTGTCAAATAGTCTTAGCGAGAAAGATATCAGGACTTGACAGAAATTGGACATCACTACTTCCCTTGCTCAATAGGCGTAAATTGGGTGGTCGAAGATTCGCGTGGCGGTTTGTGGACCTGGCAGCCTTTATGAAGATGTAGAAATACTGTGGTAGTGATTGGTAAGAAAGAAAAAGCCATGTTTGGGATGTAGACTGCATATAATTGGTGAAATTTGGGTATTCGATTAGTAAGTCCACTTATATTGGTAAAGCTTACGAGCTAAGTGATAGATCAAGCTAGCTCCCGGCGTGCCCCCCCTACTGCACTCCTACTAGCGCAAAATTCGCTGCTAGAAGAGTGGATATTTGCTCACTTTCCCTTGGCATTGCTCGAGAAAGTGCCAACTACGGACTACGCCGCTCAAGCTTCCGCATGTTAGTCCCTACTTTGTTTGGACGTTTGCCGCTTGCTATTGTGATACATAAACCTGATCCTGTCAATCGAATCTTGCTCAAAAGAGCGCACCTAACTCAAAATTTCTGTAAAGATTGTCGTTATCGATTGGCCGGGAATCGCACCCCCAGCAGATTCTTCTGCCCTGGCCAAGATGACCTGATCATCCCCTGATCGTGCTGAGAACATATAACAGCACCACTGCTGTTTATCTAGGGTTTTGGTTTCGCCGATTTCCTGAGAGCTGTGATTTCGTTTTATCATTTTTGCAAATTCCAACATCCAACAATCGTGACTACGGAGTCGTCGATTCGCTACATAAAGATGAATATGGATATGGGAACATCAAGTATGAATATGGGCGGGATGGCAGCCACGCCAACTAGTGCCATGGCTTCCGCTACCGCTCCTGCGGCGATGGCTATGGACATGGGAACCGGAAGCTGCAAGATTTCTGTGAGACCTGCGTTAAATATTTGGTTGCGCGTCCTAAAATCGAACTGTGTATATCTAATGCGCTTTCTAGATGCTTTGGAACTGGGAAACCGTTGATGCGTGTACGGCAATCTTCAATCAATCTGCCTCTGCACCCTAAGAACTTCTCGCGACTTATATGCTGCCGGACTTGGGGGACTTATTAACCTCTCTGCAGGTTTCATCGCCAAGTCATGGCACGTCACATCTAAGGGGATGTTCGCTGGCTGCTGTATCGGCGTAATACTGCTCGTCATGTCTCTCGAGTTCCTTCGTCGAGCTTCAAGAGAATACGATCGCTTTATCGTCCGCGGAGCGCAACGCCAACATCACCAAATTACATCTAGCACAGAAATCGATTCCACCACGGCCAGCTCTAGCACGAAACCAGCCCAGGCTCATGTAACTACAAGACAGATTCCGCAGCAGTTTCGACCAAGCCTCTTGCAACAAGGCATTCGAGCGCTCTTCCACATGATACAGTTTGCAGTGGCATACTTCATCATGTTGTTGGCCATGTATTACAACGGATACATCATTATCAGCATCATAATTGGGGCTTTCCTAGGAGCTTTTATATTTAGTTGGGAGCCAATAATTTTGAGGTTAGTTACATGCCTCACTCTTTAAGGAAATGACCTGATGATTTGCAAGTCGAAATGAAAAGGAAGAGGCAACTCTCTGCTGCGGGTAGGCAATTGTTGGGATTTTTCGAGTTGGACCAATCTAGGGAGTGTAAGTTCGGGTTCGGTTGGACTTAATCTGGAGAAGCAGGAGACAAAGCCAATACATGAACAATCTACATAGGGTTAAGTCGGTGTACAGCGATAATTGCAAAATGTTGAAATACCCTTAAATATTATTCTAAGCTCTCGTCAACAGGCTTTCGTTCCTAATTCTTTCAGCCAATTCGTCCATTAGGCGTAAGCCGGTATAGGTGATATTGGAAAAGGTTGAGGCGTTGTGGCGTGAGCAACTTTGAGCTGATTATGTCAACAGCCATGACATTTTAGGCTTGGAGCCGCCTACCTTTCGTGAATTCCGTATTTTGCATTCCTCTCCATTTCGTATATATTGAAAGTAGCTTCAATGAGATCTTCAAGAATTGTTTCTGTTTTCTTTCCTGTACAGTGGATGGACATATGAACGTGCACGTGCCTCGGTAGAACACGAAAACCGCGATTTTGTATTACAACCCTTTACAATCAATCATGCCTCGTACGCCAGGAGCACCTCGGTCACCTCTAGCACAGCTATCACCAGGTAATCGGAACCGTATAATTGGAGCTAGAGCTTATGGCATACCTTTTTCTATAATTGCAGACCAGGAAAACTGCTCGCCGTCAGGAGCTTACGCGACAGTCAAAAACGCAGCTTTACGGGCTGGACAATTCTCACGACCTAGAGGCCGGCCGCAAACTAAACTTTCCGAGCGTGACAAAAGACGAATATACAGGGCAATAGAGCAATTCCCAAAGATTACTGCGCAAGAATTAGTCTCTACGGTGGTGATATCCTTCCTCCAATTCGTCCCGTCAGCGTACGCAGCCAGCTTGCATCTATTACATATTGTCAAATTATCGTCTCAACTGATCAATGATGAGCTTGTTAGCCCCTAATTCTTCGAACGGTGAATTTAGGATTGTTCAATCAGCCTGCTGCTCCAATTTCAACTCTAAATACTAGACGGCGGGGGGCAACAACTCTTCACCACAGAACTTAGTAGCGAACCCGTGTAATATCCTTACGTTTTATAATACTCAAGTTGTCAATCAAGAACGAGATAAAGTTCAATATCTTGGCCAGTTCAATCACATCTCAAACCCTTATTTCTACATGAAATATAAATATTTTCGGTTGTTTGGAGAAGGATTTAGTTGATTTGTCTCAACTCTTCTATTCAATCCTTGGGTTTCACGTTAAACTATCTAAAATCGATGATCAGGAGGTGGGGAAAGTCATGGAGCAAAATAAGTCGACACCTGAGGCAGCCAGGTTCCTCGCTGGTATATTTTCATTTTAAGCTGGAAAAGTTTTATTGTATTATATTATCCCGGAATGGCCTACAAATATCACAGCTTCTCCCGAAAGAAACAAAAAGGTTTGAATGGTTTAACTTGGTGCCAAAATATCATCGCCAAACGTTTGGCATAATCTAGGTAGTGGGAGCCAAACTTTTGTCGGTATTAAACCTCTATCAGGGATCTCCAAGCTACCAAGAAATGACGGCAAATGAATACAGTGGGCCACCCACGTATCGCTGAAAAGAAAAGTACAGCTCTTATTAATAGAACAAAGATTTCGCGACCAGGAAATATGTTTACTAATTTACGTCATTCTACCAGCAGCCACAGCCGCTCGTGCAGCCGCTCGTGCAGCCGCTTGTGCAGCCGCTTGTGCAGCCGCTCGTGCTTTCGACGCCATCATCAATTGTAGCAAAAAGAAAATCTGGCCAGTTTCTTGATTCATAGAGGCTTAGTGAGGCTTGGGTTTACTGATATGAATGGGTAGGCCGTCGTCTTCAACTGTGCCACAAACAACGATAGCGTTGATTCAACACTGGCACCCTCCCATGCAGCCGACTATGCAGAAGTGGACTGGATTTCTAATGAAGTGTATTTTTTGAAATAGAAGAATTAATCTCCTCGTATATTAAACAGTAATACGGGGCGATTTGGATTGTGCTTAGAAATGTGTCAAGTTCCGTACTGGGTGCATTTATTCAAAGGTTTGTGATCAAGAATACCAGAGTGAAAGCTTGGGTAGGGAAATTAGTAGCCAAGTTAGTTAGGGCATAGGTACCTAGTGATTCTAAGATTTATATAAATAACCACCCTCCTCCGTCCTGGTTCTATTTTTCACAGCATTTATTAACCTCTCACCGCACAAACAACCAGAAATCTCAAAGTGCCTCTTAACTACTATTCAACATCACATTTCATATTCTCAAGATCTTATAACCCGCATTCACAGCTATCATGTCTCAATCTCCCAAGAAGATTGCTGTCATAATCGGCAGCATTCGCCCAAATCGTATAGGCGATCAAGTAGCAGCCATGGTTAAGTCTGTCCTGGAAGAAACAAACCCTAAGAATGCTACCCCGACACCAGCTCTCTCCCTTGTCGACATTGCCTCCTTCAACCTTCCTATCTTCAACGAGGCTATATTTCCCGCGATGGTTCCAGCATTCGGAGAATTTGCCCATGAGCACAGCAAAGCCTGGAGCGCGGAAATTGCCAAGTACGATGCCTACGTTTTCGTCACCGCGGAGTGGAACGGTGGTCTACCAGGGCCAACAAAAAATGCTATTGATTATCTTTATCACGCATGGATTGGCAAGCCGATTATGATCGTCAGTTATGGTATCATGGGTGGCTTATCTGCAAGTGAGAGCTTGGCGAAAGCTCTTGGAGTAATGAAGCTTCAGGTCGTGGACACTAAAGTTTCATTGACATTCCCAGATGCCGACCCAACAAAGCAGATGATGAGTCCGGGCTTGACGAATGCAATGAGCGGAAAGCTCCTCGAGTCTGTCGCAGAGAAGTGGAAGACGGAACAAAGGGATGAATTCACTAAAGCATATGGAGAGCTCCTGGCAAAGCTTTCGTAGGAAACTGAGCTTTTACGAAATGATCTGGGATTCAGGTGGATAGGGTTTGGCGGGGCTCTGCATTTTCAATGGATTTTAGATACTTCCCTAGAAATTGTCAGTTGTTTGCGTGGTAGATGTCGGTACGGGAATGGAATCACGATATACCTGCAATGTTCCACCTGGGCTCCCAGGAGCTCAACATGGCCTTCGATACAATCAGATTTTCTTCCCATTTCTCTTTATCTTCTTCTCTATCCCCAAGTTCTAGATGGAGCAGCGTTGTTTTGAACACACGATGAAGGCCCCATACGGGTGTTGAATCTATTTGGCCACAAGGAACTTCTGAACACTGCTGTGTGCTGTCCAAAACCATTCTTAGCACTGATCGGACACCAAGTGCCGCTCGTGACTTGAAAAATCTTCCTTCTTCATCCTCCATGTGATGTGGCTCTATCGAAAGCTGGTAACGATTAAGCGTTAAAAGAGCACTTCTATATATTAACATTTGTAGTGTTCATTGATAATTTCCAAAATGAAAATATGACTCACCTCAAGCAAATCGTATAAGGCCCTTCGTGAAGGCTGATATTATTCTTCAAAAGATTCATCATAAATGACCGTATGCTTTTATCGAGGCAAGCAGCATCATGCGACGAGGAGGTTGATTTTACATAATCAATAACATGGCTCAGTAAAAAAACACTCTGGGCCATTTGTGCGTGAGTACTTAACGTCACGGTTCTTTTTAGACTGGGTATTACGTCGTCTGTACATAAATCTAGAGAAACAGGCTCTCGGGTGCCATCATGTGAAGGCAAAAGATCCGTAAGAAGGGGTGTTGGAATTGCGAATGGAAATTTTTCATCGAGCTGCTCCAACGCTGATATTCTTTGTATAGTTAGCTTTGATAAGAAACGTATTTGATCTGCAGTTTTGCTTTTGAAATGAGTAATGGGGATGGATTACCTTTCGAGTATAATTATACCCCACCAGACGAGTCTTTGGTAGTCACGTTCCTTATTATCCCGGTCACCTGGAAAGGCATCGGGAGACAGAGTCTTGTGAAAGCCAAGAGTATATCCCATCCTCGCACAAATTCCAATGGTTTGGAAGGCATCATCATGCAGTGCTTGAGTGTGCTCGTATAATGCCAGTAAAAGGCCAGCTTGAACAAGCGTAATGGACCGTCTTCCCGCAGATACCAGAAGATAGTGCAAACTTTTCGCTTTGCGATGAAGTTGCTTCAGGTCCTCTTTCTGACGAGGGGGTTGCCGGTATATTTGACCGAGGTAATAAATGTTGAAAACTAGGATAGAGAAGTCCGCCATTGGCATACTTTTTATGTTTTCAAGTCTATCATAGAACTCTTCCTTAACAAGGATTGGATACCACATATGAACTGTAATGAAATATCGCGCGCAAGACGCATATATACTCTCTTCATCGTTGCTCATGATTGTGAAAACTTCATCTGTAAGTTGTCGATCGATATTCAGACTATTTTGCTCCCCTGAGAGCATAGTATTCGCGGTCCTACTTCCATAGAGAGAGAAGGAAGCTTGAGGTTCAGGTGCTAGGTTATTGTTGTGATTTGGATGCTCGTGATTGTTGTTGGTATGTTTGACTGGTCTGGGATAAAAAGGTAGGTCATGGGACTCGGAAGACTGGTACTGGCATCGAACTTGAAGTCTTTTGAGAAGGTAAACATCATTGAGGATCTAAGAGGGGTGAACTAAAATCAACTTACCTTACGCACCTGGAGCAACCCAGTAGTGCTTTGTCACATTTCTTCTTGCGACCCTTACATCGTAAACATACCGTAGGCGACATTTGTGCAGAATGCATTGTACTAACTACGGTCTCCATAAGAACGTAATAATATATGATATATACCCAAAGTATAGAGTGTTTAATATTGAAGTTATCATGAGATTGTGCTTCTATCATTGAGCATACAATGGGGTGGGATATTGATCACAAATCCTAGGGCTGTGGTCAGATTTTAGCCGGAGGTCAGGTGACCTGCTCCTCCAGCACCTTATGAGAACTGAATTCTAGTGCCTCTCAAATTGCGATGGAACACTATAAAAAGTCTAATGAATTCGGAGAATATCAAATTTGATCGCATTGTATTACGGGACTCATAAACATTTTACTCCAGCCTTTTAGAGCTACCCAAACAAGAAACTGGACTCAGACCACTCCTGCTTAGGCCCCAGTTGTGAAATTCAAGACTTGCAAATATTCAGAAACCGAACAGCAAGAAAGCTGCAAAAGTTGAAACTATGACTATAAAGCGGTTATAAGTTAATCATCTGGAAAGTACAAATGAAGTATAAGCAACCAGGTTCCACTGAAGAAATTCTCATTATTTTGTCGCTATATGCAATTCTCATGCCATGGCTCCTGGAAACACCAACCACCTGCTATTGATATCCACATGAAGAAAATGTATATTACACACAAACCGGGACAGGATACCTTTCTCCTAAACCCTACACGGCTGTGAATGTCACTCGTTTCGGCTTCACTCATCTCCGTTGCACCACTACATTAAGACAGTCGAGAACCTGGCATTAATTAGTTTCTCCTCAAATGTTTGGACGGAAATGGAGATGACATACACCCTCAGTTATAACACCTTGGTTTACCAAATGCTTGCTGATACCTTTCACCAGCTCCATCTGCTCCTCGGGTGTCAGACCCGTAATCACTGTCTCGATCACACTCCCCAAACTGGCTTTATTTACGGCAATGAAGCTATGGAAGTACATATATGCAAAAAAACCCATAATGAACTGGCAGTCCATTCTGTCGGTAATGCCACCATGCCCAGGAATGCTGTCACCAAAGTCCTTAATGTTGAAAGTACGCTTGAGACCCGAGGCAAAGAATCCACCAAACGGGGCTATGAGAGATGCAAAAGTCCCAAAAACAAGTATGTGACCCTGCATAGGTGCCATAGATAATGTTTTAAAGTACGGAAACCAGATGGGAAGTTGGTAGAGGTGGGGAATGAAGACCGGATTTGGGGTGCATTCAAGGCCCGTGAAAATGTTCGCACCAAGGTCCTATATTTGTATCAGTCATGCAAGGTGAGCTGCGGGTAGAAAACTTACATTCACGGGGCATATGAAATACTTGTAGCGCATCAATAGATTAGTCATTCCCACCCCGAATATTATCGTGAGAATCCACGCTCCGACAAAGCCCTCAACTGTCTTCTTGGGGGACAATTTAATAAGTTGCGTTCGGCCAAAGGTAATCCCGCATAGGTAGGCAAAGATGTCATTGCAGATTACGAGAGATACCGGGAGGAAGAACCAAATCATACCCTCAAAAACATTGTTCATAATGAAGTGTGCCTGGACAACGATGAGGTACAAGGCCATGTGTGTCCATGCGAACTGGGTAAATTGAAATCGGTAGTGTCCAGCCTGAAGAGATGCAACGAAGAAGACGAATCCTAAACTTTGTCAGCGAGTACTTTGCAGCTTGCCTAGGAGGTATATATATACCAATGGTGTATAGCATAAAGCTGATAAACCGATGATGGGTTGCAAACGGCAGTAGCACTTTGTCCACTAGTACAATATGTTTGAAGTAGTAAATGACACTCTCTCCGTAGAGGAAGTACATAGTTGTCGCCAACCAATACCAGTTCAAAGCCTTCGTGAATCGTAACCGGCGAGCTCGACTGGGAACGTTCGCGATAGCTATCACCTCTTTAAAAGATATAATCTGGACAGCCGTTACAATAGCAATGATGTATATATGACCCATAAACATGGAGGCGAAGAATGCACCAATCATCACAAATGTCCATATTGATCGAGTGATGAAGGTCTGTTTTTTCTTTTCATATTCGGATGGCTCGGCTGGGGCAGGCTTAAAAGTTTGGATCAGCAAAAGAGGCTCTGAATTCTATAGTGACTAGGTCCCTTACATGCAGCAATTTGTCCTTTGCATCCTTTAATATTGGGGAGCCTGGTTCTGATGCTGCCTCGCTGATATCCGAGAAGCTACTCCGTCGTCCATCCTGACTGTTCGATCCACTCCTATGAGGGAACTTAACCCCGCGACGGGATTTGGCCATTGCGAATGGCGAGGGTCGGCTTGTATTTGTTGATACCTGCGCTCGAAGGGATTGGAGTGCAGAGGAAGAAATGTTTAAGTCACAAAGGTGGGTGACGTCGTGCTGGATTGCCAAGAGTGACAGATGCGGCCAGTGTTCTGGTAAATGCCTGCCGGGCTCCGCAGGTACTATTTGGCTTTCTAGATGAGCGAGAGGAGTCGAGGATATTCCGAACTAGAGCTATGACTAGCTAGATACGTTATTTAACAGGCTTGCAGCTATGATTTTCGGCGTCGCAGTTGTGTGTCGCGTCGTGCCGTGTTGTGCTATCGATAGGGCTCGTATATCACTATGGCTCTATCGAACTGTCAGTTAGGTCGAATTAGAGATTCAGTAGTTTGGCTCATGCGCTAGTTGGCAGGAAATATACAGAGAGAGTAGACATACCGCAATACCATTCACAATAGATGAGAAATTCTGGTGACGATAGTCTGGCTGTGACGGCGTTTGTCCGCCAAACTCTCTGTCGCCTGTGGCTGTGCTGTCAAGCGGAATATCTTTGTTCCGTCCCGAGGGCCAAGTCCCGGGCGGCCGCATCTGCTGGTTGCCGCGTAAATACGCGTGGGTGCGTGTTGGGAATAACTTCAAAGCCCATAAATCAGCCACATGGCGCATAGAGGACCTCAACCGACTTAGCTCTGAGCTCTCACCGTCCTCTAATGCTTGCTCAATCATGATTCGCGCTTGTTGCTGCAGCTGCAATACATTGCCATGCCTCCATACGCAGATGGAGAAAACAACTTCTCCGATGATGACCTAGACGACCTTCCTTTCA
>Ga0247809_1001353_pt1 | contig 11055 bp, 9 predicted proteins | sample UWRJL104311B1_FD_180951 | JGI IMG/M metagenome (GOLD analysis project Ga0247809, IMG submission 180951) | Plant litter microbial communities from Arlington Agricultural Research Station in Wisconsin, United States - UWRJ-L104-311B-1 | ecosystem: Environmental > Terrestrial > Plant litter >...
TCCTGCTCGGTAAAGAATATCATATTTAAACATCAGACCCAGCTCTCACTGCTATCACTTGGACTCGCGCGCAGTACGGTGATCGAACTTTCGAATTTTATCGCCAGGTCTAATCTCACTAAGGAAGAGCCTGCCGAGTGGATCAGGGGTCAGGATTCGGAACAGTTTGCGCTATCGCCGATCATCATACAGGATATCAGTACTAAGATCCTATAACTGGTAGTAGTCTATCAAGACAGTTGTTCTCAGATAGACCTGCGCCGTTTGGTCTCATAAGCTGCAGCAATAGCAGGAAAGATCAGTGTGCCCCGACAGTCCAGACTCTTGAGACACTGGCTACAGAAAGATTCAGTTTTTGACGTAACTAATTGAAATTGAACACGAAAATATTTGCAAGAACGAGATATAATTACCAGATTCACATTATACTCTCAAATCGTTCTCATGAAAACCCTAAAAATTTATCGTGCAATCATCATTGCAGCGCTGGCGGTAGTTTCCGCCCCAAACTTGTACGGGCAGCGTGCCTACAACATTTATTTCGGCAATATCCACTCCCACACCTCCTTTTCTGATGGCACTAAGGATAGCCTGACAAGTAAAGTCAAGACACCCGCCCAAGCCTACGATTACGCCAAGAAAACGCAGCATCTGGACTTTCTGGGCATTTCAGAGCATAACCATAAGCAGGCCGGAATGAAATCCAAGGCCAATTATGCCCTTGGCACAGCACAGGCCAAAAACGCAACCCAAAACGGCAAGTTCGTAGCGCTGTACGGCATGGAATACGGGGTGATCAAGAACGGCGGACATGTACTGATCTACGGTATTGATAAACTGATTGGATGGGAAGCTGGCAACTTTGATATTTTCAATCCACAGTTTGACTACACTGCCCTATTCACCACCATCGCCTCCACACCAAACACCTTTGCCACCCTCGCCCATCCGGATCCGGAACATTTCAACGGGCTGAAGGGAAAGCCCTATACACTTGTGGCCGATCAGGCCATCACCGGAGTAGCGATCACCACGGGACAATATAATTCAAAACTCACCGACTATTCAGTGAAACGGCCCTTGGCATTTTACGGCTATTATACTGCCCTGCTCTCAAAAGGATATATCATAGGGCCGACCATGGACCATGACAACCACAATACCACCTTCGGCAGGCACACTGCATCGCGGACCGCAGTGCTAGCAAAATCGCTTACCGAATTTGACATCATCGATGCCTATCGCGCCAACAGGTTCTACGCTACACAGGACTGGAATACCATTGTAGACTTTACCATTAATGGAGAGACAATGGGCGGATATGTCAAACAGGCTGCAGCACTGGAGATCAAAGCCAGCGTCAGCGATGCAGACGCCAACGATACCATAAAGTCCATCGAACTGATCTATGGGGTACCGGGAAGCGGTATTGCGCCAAAGAAACTGACCGCTTCCACAAGTGCTTCGCTCACCCAGCAATTCCAGATGGAAACTGGTGAAGCGTACTATTTCTTCCTTAAAATAACCCAGAACGACGGTGACCAGATCATCACTTCTCCCATCTGGGCAAAAAACTAAATGGATATGGCAAAGACACAGAACCCAGCAGCATTCCTACCCGGACAAGTACCAAGCTCACCACTTGAAAAAATCGCACTCAGTTTATCTGGCGGGGGCTACCGCGCGGCCAGTTTCCATCTCGGCGGCATGTCCTACCTCAACCATCTGCGACATGATAAAATACCATTACTGCAAAAGGTTGAGATGATCTCAACGGTTTCAGGAGGTACGATCCCAGGAGTGGTCTATACCCTGATGCTCCAGAACGGAGATTCTTTCGAGCAGTGCTACCATCTGCTGATCGAAAAGCTAGGAACGATCGACCTGGTAGCAGGCGGAATAGCCATGCTCAATCCAGAAAACGAACTAAACAACAAATGCAAAGCAAAAAACCTCATTAATGCATTTGCCCAGCAGTATGATGAACAGTTCACTGCCGGAGCAACACTGAAGGACCTGGACAGAATGAAAGGGCACCTTAAAGCGGTGGTATTCAACGCCACAGAATTCACCAATGCCATCAACTTTAGGTTCCGAAACCCCGATACCTATCTAAAGACAGGCAATGATGCCTTCCGCATTCCAAGAGAAACTGCAAAAGAAATCAAGCTTTCAGATATCATAGCATCCTCCTCCTGCTTTCCCGGGGGCTTCGAGCCGCTGCTATGGCCCAACGATTATATCCACGACAGCGCGCCCCTGCTCGAAAAGCTCAAGGCGGAAAACGACCAAAAGAACGTCCTGCCTACGGGGATCATGGACGGCGGGATCTACGACAACCAAGGGGTGGAAAGCATCATGCTGTACAAAAACGGAATGGATATCCCCTATTTTGACCTGGTCATTGTCTCGGACGTGGCCTCGCCCGATATGAACGCCTACCAGGCCCTTATCGAAACGCCAAAAAAACAAGGATGGAAATCACTGACCCTAAGCCAGATTATTACTAAGTGCAGCTCGCTTATCAAAAAGATCAACCTGATACTCGTCCTTGCCATTATCCTTCCCCTAGTCATTCCATTGTTATGGGGCTATAAAAACAATGTATTGACCGGGATATGTGTGGCTATTTCGCTGTTGTCCACCAGCCTGCTTATGCTCAAGGCATGGCTTATTAGACTTGCGAAATCCAGCTATGAAAAGATCAAAAAAGAGGTGCTGGAAATCATTCCCCCCTTCTATTTTGAAAAACTGTCCAAACTCAATGTGGGTGAGATTTCCTACCACCGTGCCCAACCACTACTGGTGAACAGGGCAAGGTCGCTAATGACTCTTCTTTCGGTAATCTTCCTTAAAGTGATACGAAGGCTCAATTACAAAAGGCTGTACGAACATCCAAACTACGATTACCGCAGATCCACCGTACTTATCAAAGAGCTGACTGAAAGTGATTGGCAGCCAAAACATCCAAAACTGAGATATGATCAGGAAATAGGGCCCAAACTGAAGGCAGTGGTTGAACAGGCTGCAGAATTTGGTACGACCCTCTGGTTCACAGAAGATGAAAAGTTGACAAAAATGCTGCAGCTGCTCGTTGTTACCGGACAGGCCACCATGTGCTACAACATAAAAACCTATCTAGAAGAACTGACCGCCCCAGCCAAAGAGGGAAAGGAAGCAAATGGATTTGAATTCCTGCCCACCGAGGTGAGATCGGCAATCACAGAGACACTGAAAAGCTGCACCGCAGACTGGGAAAACTTCAAGTCGGATCCAAATTACCTCTACACAAAACTGACAGCAAGCAAACCACAAAAATAACCATACCAAATGGAAAACTTTTTCACACTAGTCAACGAATCACTCCAGCAATGGTGCCACCCATTTAGGATAGTCCTTTATTTCAAGATGTAGCTGACCATCCAGATTTGAAGCGATTGGCGGATTTAAAAGAAAAATGGATGAAATGGACGAGCTTGGAAATCGGTTAAAAAGGTAGCCTATATTTTAGTCCACAAAAAAGATATTTTACATGGGTTGAATTTGTCACTACTAGTGATGTTATAACATCACTAGTAGTTTATTTTTTCAAAAGTTCAAATAGATCGATATTGATATATATGGTTTCCTTCCAGACTTTTTTAGAATGCAATATTCCGATCTTTTCTAATCCGTTAAGGTATTTAGATGCTGTTATCCTTGAAACGTTAAGTCGATCAATAACAAATTCTATTTTACAATATGGTTGTTCAAATAACAACTCTAATAAGTCCTTATTATATAGCTTAGGTGCTTCTTCCTTTATTTTATTCTGTAATTTTAAAAAGAGCTGATTGATTGATTTAATCTGATCAGTGGTTTGTTTAGAAGTTTCCTCGATAGCTTTTAGGATAAATAATATCCATTCCTCCCAATTGTTCTTAGTCTTAACTTCTCCAAGTAATCTATAATAATCAGGTTTATGTTTTATGATATAATCACTTAAATAAAGTACGGGACTATCTAAAAGCCCATGCAGACACAAATAAAGAACATTAATAATTCTTCCGGTCCTGCCGTTACCATCATAAAATGGGTGTATACTTTCAAACTGGTAATGTTGAATTGCCAGCTTAATCAATGGAGAAAGTACATCAGTTTCGTTTATATACTCCTCTAAGTTTTTCATTAACGCAAGGATTGTATCATAATCATCCGGCGGAGTGTAAATGACTTCACCAGTAACAGCATTTTTTAATGAGGTTCCAGGTAATCTTCTAAGTCCTGCTTTATTCTCTTCCAGTATTTCCTGTATAGCCAATACTCCGTTTGTATTCAAAAATCCCTTTTGAACGATCATTTTAAACCCGGCGAGCATAGCTTCCCTATAGCGTAGAACTTCCTTGGTAGCACGATCTATTTGTGAGCCACTTGCAGACAATGCTTGATAGAGCCTATCATGAGTTGTAATTACATTCTCAATTTCAGAACTCATGCGAGCTTCTTTAAGTATTACAGCGTTCAGAAGTATAGAGGGATTAGGGAGTGTATAGGCTAGTCCTTTTAATTCAGAAAGGGCTATTGAAGATTGGACGACTTGTCTTAAAACAGGAATTGTCTCCACTTTAATTTGATCAGGAGGCAGTGGAGGCAATTCATTAAAAGGTATATCACTTCTCAATTTGACCAATTTATTCATACAAAGTTTTTATATATGAGACTCTTGTCATGTAAAGATAATTTAATTTTTTATACATGACAACTTTATCATGCAAAGATTATATACATGATGTTTTGAAGATTATAGAAGATACCGATCGAACCCATAAATAGTGTGCGGAAGAAGGGACTCGGGCCCCAGAAACAAAAAAAGCAGCCTTTTCAGACTGCTCTTCAAAACTTGGGGTGGAAAGGTCTACAAATATCGTCGAAGTTTCTGGCTGATTTAAAGCGGTTGGCCGATTTGAAAAGAAAAATGGATGAAATGGACGAGCTTGGAAAACTTTTAAAATCACAACTATTTTAGTCCACGAAAATGATTTTAAGTCGCCTGAAATATAGCACTATTGGGGAAGTTTAGACCTACACTAAAGCATTCTTATTTGATACTTTTTTACTATCCTTGATCCCTCTTTTCCCAGTGATGGGTGGAATATGGGGCTCGAACCCAAAACAAAAAAGCCTCAACTTTTTCAAGTTAAGGCTTTTTAGCGGACCGGACGGGACTCGAACCCGCGACCTCCGCCGTGACAGGGCGGCATTCTAACCAGCTGAACTACCGGTCCGTTTCTCCCTTGCGGGGCTGCAAAGATAGGAAAGAAAAATTCTAATGCAAATCTATTCTGATATTTTTCATTTTTCATCGGCGATGGTCTTAGGAGGTTATTTAGACCATATTTATATTAAACATAATTTATGAAAAAGTAAAGGATGTTTTGAGTAAAACTTGTGTATCGCCACCAAGAAATAAAATTAACACTAATTTGAAATTCGGCAGTAACTTGGCATGCGGCTTAGTCGTTGCAAAATTAATATCATATATATGAGCGAAGAAACTAATACTGTAACAGTCCCGGATGAAATTATAATGAATCAGATTTATTATATACGTGACCACAAAGTAATGTTAGATAGTGATTTAGCGAAACTTTATGAAGTAGAAACTAAGCAACTCAAAAGACAAGTTAAACGAAATATCGAGCGTTTTCCCGAAGATTTCATGTTTGAACTAACTCCTGAAGAGTATCATTTTTCAAGGAGCCAAAATGGCACCTTGAAACAAGGAACTAATATTAAGCATGCTCCTATGGTCTTCACTGAATTATGTAAAGCTTTACATAATTCGCTTTATGTAAGCTAAAAGATTATGTAAAGTACTGCCTGGATACAGCGATAAGTTATTGATTTTTAGCTTAGTTTACCAGGAATACTTTACATAATTCTTGTATTATTTCACTTAAGCCCTTTTAACCATTCCAGTAGTTCTGCATTTTTCAACCATGCAGCATCTTCAGCTGATTTCTGGTTAACATCCACGTATGACCTTTCTAATGCTTCACGCTTCATTCTTGAGTCAGCCCGGGCGTATATTTCCGTGGTTGATACAGAGGTATGGCCCAAAAAGTCTCGTATGTAAACGATACTTACCCCGGCCTGAAGCAGATGCATCGCTTTTGAATGGCGTATTATATGTGGCGTAACTGTTTTAGGGAATAAGGATGGATCTATGGTCACGGCTTTTTTAACATACTTTTTTAGTATCAGGGTTATGCCCATACGTGTCAGTTTTTCATGGCGTCCGTTGCTGAATAATGGGTACATAGCTGCATAAGGTTCCAATAACCTATTATGGGTCATATAGTTTTTAAGCAGTGAGACCTGATTTTCCATAAGTGGCACAATACGTCCTTTGCTTCCTTTACCAAAAAGCTTGATCGTATAGGGTTTATTAAAGCCAATTGAAGATGGCACCAGATCAATCATTTCCTGTACCCGTGCAGCACTGTCGTACATTAGCGACAACAAAGCCAAGTCTCTTTGTCCTTTTGCTGACTGTTGATCAGGCTGTGTCAGTAATAGCTTAATGCCTTCGATACAGATGTAACTTATGGTAGGCTTTCCGGTTTTTTTGAATGGAATCGACAATATCCGCTGCCATTCATACATTTGCACAGGATGCCGGTACTGCAGATAACGAAAGAAGGAGTGCAGGGCTGCCATACGGGCATTGCGCGTAGATACACTGCATCTCCGTTCACTTTCCAACCAGTCCAGGAATGTGATAACACATTGCTGATTGATTGACTGAAGGGTAAGTTTACCAGCATCTATGCTATACTTGGTGTTTATGAAACCAAGGAACAGGATAAAAGTATCTTTATAAGCAGCTATTGTATTAGGGCTCACCCCTTTTTCTCCAGGCAGATAAAGCCCAAGAAAGTCGGTAAGGCTTTTCGAGAAGTCGGTTGGTTTCATAATCTATCCTCCTCATTTATTTCAGGAAAAACATCTGCACTGATATCATTCTCTTTTTTTAAGAGATCGGGGTACATTTCTGCGGTTAGCCTAACATATTTATCCGTTGATTCCAGGGTGCGGTGGCCCAAATAGGTAGACAGAATTGGCAATGCATGATAGAGGTCTGCTCCTGAAGCTGCCATTGCGGCTAAGGCATCACAGGCAAAGGTATGCCTCAGGTCATGCACACGTGGCCCTAGCCCTCTGCCCCGGTGAGGTATTCCTATTTTCCATAGGGCATCCCGAAAAAACGTATATACTGTATGCTGGCCACAAGGACTACCGTCATCCTTTGTAAAGAAGAGTCCTGAGCTTATCTGGCTGCCTTTTCTTGTCTTTCTATATCGATCGCAAACTTCAGCCAGTGAGCCAGAGACGGGAACTATACGTTCCATTCCATTTTTACTTTCCCTGATTATAACATGTTTCTCAGCTGTATTTACGTCCTTATCGGCCAGAGCAAGTGCTTCACCAAGACGCACCCCGGTTCCGTAAAGTAAGCGGAATAATGCCGGGATCATTTCATGAGCTCCCGTACCGGTTATTTTAGTAGGGATGTATCCATCACTAGCCGCAATGATCTGTAGAATCTGTTCTTTTGTAAAGATGTACGGAGTAAAGTATTTGCTTCTCACCGGAATTTCAGGAATATAACAAGTGGTATCTCTGTCGCGTAAGAACCTGGCAAAGACAGCTATTATCGAGATTCTGACATGTCTGGTTCCTGAAGATTCATTAGGACGTTTTTCGCACCAGGCATCTGACAACTCTTTTGTAATGCCTGGCGTTTTTTCATTACGTATAGTAGTTAGCTTATCGAACTGTCCGAATATATATTCTACATCCCTTAGCTTAAAGCCCAGGTTACGTTTGAACTCCAGGTACTGTTCAATATAAGGCGTATAGATACCCTGCATTTTCATAGCGTATCCTCCTTTCCTTCCACTGTACAGTTGCCAACAACCGGTGGAACTTCAAGTGCGCACTTTTTTAAGGAAGTGATATCTACTCGGAGGTAATTCATGGTACTTTCCGTGCGTTTATGCCCGAGTATTCCAGAGATAACGGGCAGGGAGGTCTCATTTTTCAGCAGACTGGTTGCCAGGCTATGCCGCAGTGAATGAGGACCATGCTGCCGCTCATCATAGTTAATACCTGAGCGGTTCATGTACTTCTTTATCATTCCATTTAAAGCTCCAGAATCTAGGCTATCAAAAGGCGCCATTAAACGCAGAAATATAAATGGAAGGTCAGATTTCGGCCGGCCGGATTTAAGGTAGTCAACAATGGCATTCCCAACTTCGGCAAACAAAGGCAGTTCAAGTAACTGTTTCGTCTTGGTCTGGTTAATAGATATCAGTTGTCTTTCCCAAAGTATGTTGTCAAACTTCAGGTTAACAACATCCGAACTTCTCAGTCCTAACCTTGAAACGAGCAGCAGCATTGCATAATCGCGTTTGCCGCAGGGGTTTGCACGATCTATACTTGCTACAATCTGATTGACCTCTTCGGCAGAATAAAAAGAAGGCAGTTTAGGTTGATACACGAACTTATCTTTTGCAATTCTGGAGAGATCGGCTGTCAATATTTGCTGGTCATACAGATAGCTTACAAATTGGCTCATTTTCAAAAGAATTAGATGCCTGGTTGTCGGCGAATATTCACCCAAACTGTTCATGAAGTCCAGAATAAGGCCCTTGTTGAACAAAGCGAATGATATAATTCCCCGAGTGTTAAGGAATGCCAGAAAAACGGATAAGTAGGAATAATAAGTCTGGACCGTATCCTTTGCTAAGGAAAACAGTTTTTTCCTGTAAAGAATATAGGTAGTCATAACCGTTCCGATAGGACCTTCAAGAGATATTGGATATGTCCTGCTCTTGCTTTTCCTGATTTCTCCTGTTTCGGCAAAGTCTGATAAAGCATTTATTCCGCGAATCAGATCTCTTTTACCTCTTGGAAGTTTACTTTGATCCTCATACCCCACATGTTCGGATATGAACTGCAAGCCCACTGTAGCAGTATAAACTTGTATGCCGTTTGTTGACATATAAATGCCAACCTGACGCCATACTTCACAATACTTCTTAACGGAAGTGGGACTGTAAGATAGAGCGATGAATTTGACCATTGCAGCTGCGACAAGCTGATCGTAATTTCTAAATCGTTTAACCATGATAATTCTCCATATTAGTTAACGGGGCGACATTACCCACTAGCATTAAAACGGAGAATATTATGTAAACTCGTTATGTAAAAAACACCAGCATAAATGGCCAATAAGGCCACTTCTTGAAAAGAGTTTACATAATCTTTTAGCTTACATAAACTGAACAGGGAGTAGCTATGCTATCAAGTGTATTGAACAGTAAAAGAGCAATACAGGTGAACATCCAGATCATACGCATATTCACGCGTATACGTCAAATCATAGCAGACAATACAGATGTCAGGTTGGAAATTGAAAAAATAAAAAACAAACTTGATGATCAGGATAAAAATATGGAAATCGTCTTCAACTATCTGGATGAATTTTTAGAAAAACAAAATCACTCTAATACACCACGAAAAGGAATTGGTTTCAAACCGGATAATTTTTAAAGTAGGCTTTTGTCTAAGGGTCAATTACAAGTTAATAAATGATTTTGTTTTTGTAGCTAGTAGTATAAATGAAATAGACTTTGAATCATTTAACCATTGTATTATTTTTGCACCAGTGGAGGAGTTACGGCTAATTGTATTGCATATAAATTTACGGCGATATTTAATGCTCACGAAACTTCAAATGCGCCCAAACCAAATTGATAAAACCCAATCTGTCAGCCTAATTACTACACTAATTCTTATGTTAAATTATAACGGTCACAAAACGCGAATCGAAGAAACAGGTTTTACCACTATAAACAATCTGTTTTCAGATCATCAAATCGCAAAAATTCTACAAATAATTGATCAAACTGATACTTCCAGAAAAACGTTCAGGAAATCGGCTGATCTATTTGCTATCAGGCAGTTTTTGAAAGAAATGCCTGAAATATATGATCTGATTTTCAATGCTGAATTTAAGCTGCTTATTCAGCATCTCATCGGTTCTGACTACTTCATTGTTAAATCTATATATTTTGATAAACCAGAACAATCAAATTGGTTTGTGTCTTATCATCAGGATCTGACGATATCGGTAGATAAAAAGGCTAAGCTTGATCATTATAATAAATGGACCGTGAAGCAAGATCAATTCTCTGTTCAACCCCCTCTAGACATCTTAAAAAATATATACACTGTCCGTATTCACCTTGACGATACAGATGAAAATAACGGAGCGCTGAAAGTTGTACCCGCTTCCCATCTTAAAGGGATCTATAGACCTGAAGATATTGACTGGACTACAGAGTCTGAGGAGATTTGTGATGTGCTGAAAGGAGGCATTATGATAATGAAACCTTTATTATTACATAGCTCCAGCCGTACAACCAATAATCAGAAGCGTAGAGTGATTCACATTGAATTTTGTAATCAGGAGTTACCTGAGGAATTGAAATGGGTGGAGAGAATAAATTAAATGAACACATGAACGAACTGGAAAACTACATTCAACACCACTTCAGTATTCTTCCTGACGATTGCAAAAAGGTAGCTGACTTGTTTAAAACGGAAACACTTGAAAAAGGTGCCTTCTGGCAAAAATCTGGTAAATACTGTGATAAAATGAGTTTTATCCAGGAAGGACTTCTTCGGGTATTTGTCAGTCAGGGCGACCGTGAAATCACCCAATGGATCGCAACCCCAGGTTATTTCGTAACGGACGTCTCTTCTTTTCTATTTCGGAATACCTCAAAGTTCAATATACAGGCGCTGACCGAAATGCGGATTTTTACAATTGACCATCAGCAATATATTAACTTAGGTAAACTGGTGCCCAAGTGGAACGAATTTGAAAAGTTGTTCATCACCAAATGTTTCGTTACCATGGAAAACCGCGTTTTTGACCTAATCTCCATGTCTGCCGAAGACCGTTATAAACAGCTTTTCGATCAAAACCGCGAGCTGTTCAACCTG
>Ga0247809_1001354_pt1 | contig 11053 bp, 5 predicted proteins | sample UWRJL104311B1_FD_180951 | JGI IMG/M metagenome (GOLD analysis project Ga0247809, IMG submission 180951) | Plant litter microbial communities from Arlington Agricultural Research Station in Wisconsin, United States - UWRJ-L104-311B-1 | ecosystem: Environmental > Terrestrial > Plant litter >...
CAAATCTTGTTATGACCCATGCAACGAACATGACCGATTTCAGGGATGATCCAGTGCTGACACCCAGCTATCAGAAACAGGCTGGCTATCCAATTGGCCAAACCAGATCTTTTTTAAACGAAGGCTTTCTTTCCAGCTGGGATGATATATATGGTAGCACGACACGACTGTCGAATAACCAAAATAAACTACCAGGAGACTATAATATAATTGATTTTAATGCAGATGGTATAATTGACGATAAAGACAGAGCCCCATATGGATACACATCTAATCCTCAGAATACCTACAACGCGAGTATTGGTTTTGAATGGAAGAAACTCAGTCTTTTTGTACAGTTCTATAGTGTGAACAACGTTACCAGGGAGATAGAGTTTCCTAATTTTCAGGGCAAAAGTAATGTCGTTTTCGTGGAGAAACCATATTGGTTTCAGCAGGATGGAGGCGGCGAGGTACCTCCACCACGTTGGAGCGTTTTGGACGGCTTTGGCGGTAACGGAACCCGTTACTACTACGATGCATCTTATATACGTTTGAAAAATGCAGAACTAGGTTATACTTTATCCGGAAATTACATTAGCAAAATAGGACTGAAAAGTTGCAGGATTTATGTAAATGGTAATAATCTCTTACTCTGGACAAAAATGCCTGATGACCGCGAGTCCAACTTTAGCGGAAATTCACAGGGCGGAGCGTATCCAACTGTGAGACGTTTTAACCTTGGTCTTGACATCACCTTATAAACAAATCGAAGATGAAAAATCTCTTTAGGCATAAAATATTGCCACTTATAATACTAGCAGGTATTTTTACTGCAAGTTCATGCAAAAAATATCTGGACAGGTCTCCGCTTGCTGACATTCAGGACGTTGATCCATACAAAAATTTCAGAAACTTTCAGGGTTTTACTGAGGAACTATATAACTGTATTCCATTGCTGAGTGTAACGGAAGCACACAACAGCTTTAATTTAGGTGAAGATGAATTCTGGGAGTTGGGAGAAACGCGTTTGCTTTCCTACCAGATTGACCAGGGAAACTATATGGCCTGGAATAATACTTTTTATAATTTTCTGGGAAGTGGCGGAGATCCCGCCAACGGAACAGGAACTGATCCTAACAGATCAAAAGGAAAATTATGGGGACTCTCCTGGTATGCCATCCGCAAAGCTAATGTTGGACTGGCCAACCTGGACAAACTTACTGATGCCACTCAGGAAGAAAAAGACCTGATTGCAGGGCAACTCTATTTTTTCAGGGGCTATTTCCATTTTGTATTAATGGAATACTGGGGAGGCCTGCCATATACCGACCAGGTATTGCCAACTGACCAGTTGATCCCGCTATCCCGCCTGAGCTATCAAGCTACTGCCGATAAAGTTGCTGCAGATTTGCAGCGTGCCGCGGCATTGTTACCTGTAGATTGGGATCAAACCGTAGTGGGCAAGCAAACAGCAGGCAATAACAATACCCGCATCAATAAAATAATGGCACTTGGATTTCTAGGTAAAAACTACCTTTGGGCAGGAAGCCCGCTTATGAACAGGGAATCTACAGGGAATAGTGCTTATAACCAGGATTACTGCAAGAAGGCGGCAGATGCTTTCGCTTCAGCATTACAGATTACCGAATCAACCGGACGTTATGAACTCGCTCCTTTTTCACAGTACCGCGACTTATTCTATACATTCAACCAAAATGGTAAAATACCGGGACTAAAAGAAGCTATATTTCTTGAGAATCTTGCCGGGTCAGCAGGAAGATGGAGGTGGAACCAGGTAAATGATTATCGTCCCTTGGTAATCCATCAGACCGGTATTAAGGTATATCCAACGGCTAATTATGTGGATTATTACGGTATGGCCAATGGTTTGCCCATCACCGATCCTGAACAAAAGGATGCAGAAAGCGGATATGATCCGGAATATCCATGGAGGAACCGCGATCCCCGATTCTACAACGACATCATGATAGATGGTGAAAAATGTGTATTGAGTGCTCAAAGTGTTGGTAATAATGAGTTTCGCCAATATGCAAGTCTGTTTACAAATGGACTTTTCAGGACTGCAGATGGAAACAAAAAAGTTTGGACAGGCTATATGAACTCCAAATTGGTGTCCAAACTGATGAACGAATATGATGGCTACAGAGAAAATAATACTTTCGTTTTGAGCCTGATGAGGCTTGCAGATGTTTATCTTCTTTACGCAGAAGCTACTGCTACAGGATATGGTTCACCTCAAAGTACGGCGACCGGATACGGACTTTCTGCAGTAGAAGCAATTAATAAAGTGCGTAACCGTGCTGGAGTAGCCAATGTGGCGGCAAAATTTTTATCCTCCAACACCCTTTTCCTGAGTGAACTCCGACGCGAACGTGCTGTTGAGTTGGCATTTGAAGGACATCGTTTCACCGATTTGAGAAGGTGGTTATTGCTAACCGAGCGTCCGTACACCCAGAAAAAAGCGGTTGAGTTTGACCGTGCCCTGACCAATGCACAGGTTTATGCGGATCCCAAAAATGCCAGGGTAAGAAATTTCAGAGAAACCGTACTTTTTGAAAGACAATTTGGCCAACGTCACTATTGGTTACCCTTCCGTATAGAAGATGTGTATATGTATAAAGAATTCAAGCAAAATCCAGGTTGGTAAAAAATAATTCAACAGAAATGAACAGAAAATATATAGTAGCCTGTTGCTTTTGTCTAGTTGCTTTCCTTTTAAGGATAACTGAGGCGTCTGCACAGGAACAAAAAGATAGCGTCGTTAAAGTGCCGTTTCGTAACGTTTCCGCGCAACTTCCTAACGATAGCCTGGTAAAAGTAGCATTCCGAACGTTAGCACGTGAAGACTTGCTTGGAGGCGTGTCAACAATTAACATAGCAGAGCTTTTGAAAAAAAGTTACAGCACCAGAAGTCTGGATTATTTACAGAGTTTCGTGGGAGGCTACAACGGAAATATCTGGGGTCAGGCACCGCTGATTCTAATTGATGGTATTCCAAGAAATGCAGCAGATGTAAAACTTGTAGAAGTGCAGTCGATAACAATATTAAAAGGTGCTAATGCTCTTATGTTGTATGGAAGTACAGCTGCTAAAGGCGCTGTATTAATTACAACTAACAGAGGAAGTATAAAACCTTTGAGTATTAACGTAAGGGCAAATACAGGAATCTTTGTGCCTAAGGCTTATCCGAAATACCTGAATGGGGCAGATTATATGACGCTCTATAACGAAGCGCTCACCAATGATGGTATAGCGACGTCCGGAGCTGGTTTCACCCAGGAGCAAATTAATAATACAAGAGCAGGAACAAACTCTTTCAGATACCCGGATGTGGATTTCTTCAGCGATCAATACCTTAAAAAAGCATATTCTAAGTCCGATATCACTACAGAGGTTTCAGGAGGAAATGAATTTGCGCGTTACTATACCAATATTGGTTTAAATTATAACAATAGCCTTATCAAATACGGCGAGCAGCAAAACAACAGCGACTTCGGTTTCAATGTTAGAGGTAATGTTGATATGAACATTACAAAATGGCTTACAGCCTCGGCCGATGCGGTAGCCATAACCTCTAATAACTATGCGGGCAGGGGTGACTTTTGGGGTGCCAGTTCGTCTATAGCGCCTACCTTCAACAGGTTTTCCCCATTGATTCCTATCGACAGGCTTGATCCAAGTAATCCGGCCTTGCAGACTTTCGTGAGAAATAGTAATCATGTAATTGATGGAAAATACCTGCTGGGCGGTCAAAGTACAAATCCGACCAACGTATTTTCAGATATGTTGGCGGCAGGATACGTTAGGACAAAAACCAGTACATTTCTTTATAATCTTGGTATCAAAGCGGATCTGGCTTCAATTGTAAAAGGTCTTTCATTTACCAGCGCAACCAGTATGGATTACGCTTCCTTGTATTCTGAAGCCTATAATTTGCCTTATGCAACTTACCGCCCTACATGGTCTACGGTAAATGGCCAGGACGTGATCACAGCGCTTGAAAAATTTGGCGAGGATAAAAATTCTACGAATGAATATGTTGGCAGGTCTACTTATACACAGACGATGTCGTTCCGTTCTCAGTTTGATTATGCCAGGGTTTTCGGCAATGACCATTCGGTAACAGCTACCGTTTTGGGTTGGTGGTATAAAACACAATTTTCGAGTGATATCGACAATCAGGGCGGTAGTGATTATCAACCTCTTTTAAATACAAACCTTGGATTTCAGGCTGGTTATAATTTTAAAAGAAAGTATTACCTGGATTTTACCGGCGCTTTAGTTCATTCGGCTAAACTTCCGCCAGGAAAACGAAATGCACTCTCACCTTCAGTTTCTCTTGGTTGGAGAATCAGTAATAAAGATTTTTTTAAGGATAACATCTCTTTTGTTGACGATCTGAAATTAAACGCTTCATATTCATCCATTAACCAGGATATCGACGTGACCGGTTACCGTGCTAACAATGTCAATGAGCCGGTTGATTACTATTTATACCAGGGATACTACAGCAATACAGCCGCTCTTGGAGGTTATTATCAATGGCGCGACGGTGTTGCAGGAGGAAGAACCACGCTTTCAGGACAGTCGGAAAACCCTGATCTAACCTTCATTAAACGCAATGAGTTAAGGGTTGGGTTGGATGCTTCTTTCTTTAAAAATCTCCTTACCCTTGATATGAATTATTTTTCGCAAAATACTAAGGGGCTTTTAGCACGTGGCGTAACTATTTATCCGTCTTATTTTTCCGGCTCAGGCGATTTCCGCCCATGGCTTAATTTCAATGAAGATAAACGTACAGGTTTTGATTTCTCGCTTAACCTGAACAAAAATATAGGAGAGTTGCAATACTCACTTGGCATTTCCGGAATGTTTTACGATAGTAAAGCCGTTAAACGTGATGAAATTGTTGATCAGGCCTATCTGGCCAGAGCGGGTAGGGCACTTGATGCTTATTACGGTTATGTGAGTGAGGGCTTCTTTCAAAGCCAGGCGGATATAGATGCTCATGCGAAACAAACTTTCGGCGTGGTAAAACCGGGAGATCTCAAGTATAAGGATATAAATGGCGATGGGCTTATCGATGGCCGTGATCAGCAGGACTTAGGTCATACAGGCTTTGCTGCTTCTCCATTTACTTATGGACTTAATCTGACCCTGAAATACAAAAACTTTACATTTTTTGCATTGGGTTCAGGAAGTCGCGGTGCTGTTGGGTTTAAAAATAGTCCATACTATTGGGTTGGCGGAACTGGTAAATATTCTGATGTGACCTTAGACCGTTGGACTGAGGCTACAAAGACGACTGCAACCTATCCGCGTCTGACTACCAACAGTAATAATAATTTTCGTAATTCTACATTCTGGTTGTACAAAACCAACCGGTTTGATCTCAACAGGGTTCAGTTAACTTATGATTTTGATCAGAGATTTTTGAAAGATTCTTTCGTGCATGGACTTAGTTTATATGTTCAGGGAGATAACTTGCTGGTGATTTCAAATGAGCGGAAATTAATGGAAACCAATATTGGTACCGCACCACAAACCCGTTTTTTCAACCTTGGTGCCAGAGCATCTTTTTAATGGAATTAAACTAAGAATGATATGAAAATCAAAATATATATTATCGGATTAGCTGTTCTGGCTTTGGCTGGATGCAAGAAGATCCTTGATCCGGAACCGGAGAACCTTAAGACACTTGATCAAATGTATAGCGATGCTAATTTTGCACAAGGCTTTCTTATTAATGCGTACCGAACCATTCCAGCCTATTATGACAACTCAGATTTTGCTACAGATGATGCGGTAACCAACCAGCTAAACCATCCTTACCTGCAACTTGCATCCGGTTCATGGACTGCGGCCAGTAATCCCGCATCAGTCTGGAACCAGTCATATGAAGCCATGCAGTACATTAACCTCTTCCTGGCAAATTCAGGAAAGGTAAAATGGGCTGCAGATGCGGAAAGCGCAAAGCTTTTTAATATGCGAATGCGAGGAGAAGCTTTTGGTTTAAGAGGTCTTTATTTGTACTTCCAGTTACGCAATCACGGAGGAATAGCTTCTAATGGTCAATTAACCGGTGTACCTATCCTAACCGAATATCAAGGTCCAACAAGTGAATATAATTTGCCCAGGGCTAGCTTCGATGCCTGCATAAAACAGATTTACAAAGATCTCGACAGTGCTGAAGCCTATCTGCCGGTTGAATATAACGATGTATCCTCGGCAACGCTGATTCCTGCAAGGTTTCGAAGCGTTACTCAAAATACAGAGACTTATAACCGGGTAATGGGGCAATATGCGCGTCAGCTTTTCAATGGCTTGATTGCAAAATCCTTTCGTACCAGAACGGCTTTACTGGCAGCAAGTCCGGCTTTTAAAAGCCCATCAAATACCCTTAGTTGGGCAGAAGCTGCAGATTATGCTGCACAGATTATCGATTATAAAGGTGGTGCAGGCAGTCTTCCACAAAATGGTGGAACCTATTATGCAAACACAGGAGAAATTGATGGACTGGGGGGCGGAAACAATCCGTCGGAGATTATCTGGAGAGAAAATATTGTAACTAACGATGGTACCCAGGAAGGACAGCACTTCCCGCCTTCACTTTTTGGAAATGGGCTGATGAATCCGACTCAGAATTTAGTAGACGCGTTTCCAATGGCAAATGGCTATCCGATAGATCACCCTAATGCAAATTACGTTGCGGCAAATCCTTATACCGGAAGAGATCCGCGCTTCGCAAAGTACATCTTATTTAATGGAAGTACCGCGGGTGTATCAAACACCGTGATAAGAACCGGGAGTGGTTCTGGTTCGGATGATGGGATAAATGTAAGGGCTACATCCTCACGTACCGGTTATTATATGAAAAAACGCTTGAGAATGGATGTTAACCGCAATCCAATTTCCTTAAGCGGAAAAACACATTATAATCCTAGAATACGTTACACAGAAATGTATCTTGCTTACGCAGAAGCTGCTAATGAGGCCTGGGGCCCAACAGGAGTTGGTACACATAGCTATTCAGCTTATGATGTAATAAGAAATATACGCAGAAGGGCTTTCGGTTTTTCAAGTGATCCTTATCTGGAAGAGTGTAAAACTGATGTAAACAAAATGCGTGAACTGATCAGAAATGAACGCCGGCTGGAACTATGCTTTGAAAGTTTCCGGTTCTGGGATTTGCGTCGCTGGAAAGTCGATTTGACCAAGTTAAATGAGACGGCTAGAGGACTGGATGTAAATGGAACCGTGCTAACCCCTTTGAGTGTTGAACCGCGTGCCTTTCAGAGTTATATGTATTATGGTCCTATTCCTAATTCCGAGATTTTGAAATACAATCAGTTAATACAGAACCAGGGCTGGAAATAATAAAAATATCATTTAAATAAAACTATAAACATGAAATTAAATCATATATGTCTGGGATTAGCAGCCACCGTTGGTCTGCTCTCATCATGTAAAAATGATGAAATTGTTTTTCCCGATAACGCCAATAAGGCGGTCTATTTCGCCAATCAATATCCTTTGCGAACCCTTGTTTTAGGTGAAGATTTGTTGGTTGATAATACGTTGGATAATCAACATAAAGTGTCCATCAAGGCAACCCTGAGCGGGGTAAGCAAAAATAAAGAAACAGTAACTGTCGGGTTTAAAGTGGATGAAACGTTATTAGATGGCGTTAACTTTACTAATGGAGGTACTAAAGTTGTTGCTTTACCTTCACAGTATTATAAACTGGGCTCCAATCAAATTACCATCGAACCAGGAAATATCCTGGGGGGAGTAGATGTTCAGTTAACCGATGCTTTTTTTGCAGATCCAAAAGCATTAACCAGGAATTATGTAATTCCCCTTCTTATGACCAGCGTGAACGGTGCAGATTCTATATTAAAAGGTACTCCAGCTGTAATTAGTCCATCCAGGGTTGTACCTTTGAATTGGGTAGTGCAACCTAAAGATTTTATATTGTATGGTATTAAGTATGTAAACCCATGGCATGGTAATTACCTCAGAAAGGGTGTGGATCAGATAACTCAGGCAAACGGTACGGTAACCACTGCCGCCAGGAGGACAGCGAATGTAGAAAGTAATCAGCTGGTCAGCATCTCAACGGGTGCATTAAAGGTTGCTAACTTACCGTTAACGATTAGAAACAGCGCTGGAAATAATGTAAATTTCACCCTGGTTTTAAATTTTGCCGATGGTAATAATTGTACCGTCACAGCCAATTCAAATGATTTTGATATTTCCGGGTCAGGCAAGTTTGTGTCCAATGGTGAAAAAAATAGCATCGGCGGAACCAGCAGAAGTGCTATATACCTGGATTACACGGTAAACTTTAAGAATCTGAACGTTAAATATGCTACCAAAGATACCTTGATCGTTAGAGACAGAGGAATTAAAGCAGAATATTTTGAAGTTGTGAAAAACTAACTTACCCTTATACTTTGTTTAGTATGCCAGGGTTGGGGGTTTTCCCTGTGACCCTGGCATTTTTTAATTTATACCATTTCTTTTAGCTATAATCAGATTCAGGGTTTAGTCCTCTATATTGATGTGAATTAAAACAGTTTATTGAAATTTATTCTTTACTATGAAATTTTTTTTACTACTGCTCTGCGGTTTATTGATGAATAATTTTATCTGGTCACCTTCTTTTGGCCAGGCAAGCAATCCGATTATTGCGGCAGATGTACCCGACCCATCGATTATCCGTGTAGGCAAAACCTATTACATGAGCAGTACAACAATGCACATGAGCCCCGGACTTCCTATAATGAAGTCCAGCGATCTGATAAACTGGAAAATTGTGACTTATGCATACGATACCCTGGCAAACATAGATCAACTCAATTTAAGCAATGGTAAAAGTGATTATGGAAGAGGTTCCTGGGCCAGCAGTCTACGCTATCATAAGGGAAGGTATTATGTGAGTACTTTTTCGGGCACGACAAACAGAACCTACATTTTTTCAACTACCAACATTGAAAAAGGACCCTGGAAAAAAAGTTCATTTAGCCCGGCACTTCATGATCACTCCTTGTTTTTTGAGGATGACAGGGCTTTTATGGTCTATGGCACAGGCAAAATTATGCTCGCGGAATTAAATGCAGACCTATCTGGTTTGAAAACAGGATCCGCTCCAAAGACATTGATACAGAATGCAACCCTGGTCACTGGCACTAACGCCGGGCTCCCGGCGGAGGGATCTCAGCTATTTAAAATAAATGACGAATACTACCTTTTTAATATCGCATGGCCCAGAAATGGAATGCGCACTGTGATTATTCACAAATCGAATAGTTTAGCCGGCCCCTATACAGGAAGAATTGGCCTTCAGGATAAGGGGGTAGCACAAGGCGGGCTCATTAGTACGCCTAAGGGACAGTGGTTTTCTTATCTTTTTCGCGATTACGGAGCGGTGGGAAGGATTCCATACCTGGTTCCGGTTAAATGGGAACAGGGTTGGCCTGTTCTTGGCGTGGATTCAAAAGTTCCCGATTCTCTTGCACTGAACAAGAATTTAAGCCTGATTCCAGGAATCGTTGATTCAGATAATTTTGATGGAACCGGGGTTAGGAATGAACTCAAAAAAGTATGGCAATGGAATCACAACCCGGATAACGCCAGCTGGTCACTAACTAATAGAAAAGGGTTTTTACGTATTCAAACTTCGAGAATTGATAGTTCAATATTACAGGCGCGGAATGTACTAACCCAAAGAACAATAGCGCCGGGAAGTTCAGCTGAAACAAGCATTGAGCTGGGAGGGATGAAAACAGGAGATTGTGCAGGGATGGTGCTGCTACAGAAAAAATATGGATGGATCGGTGTTCAATCCTTAAAAGAAGGGATGTTCATCGTAGTCAAAACGATTAATGATACCCAGCCGGTTGAAAGCATTAAAATTCCATTTCAGCAACAAAAGATTTATTTGAAGCTGATTTGCGATTTCAGCGATCGAAAAGACCTGGGCACTTTCGCTTATAGCCTGGATGGTAAATCATGGAACACCGTAGGTGACAAACTAAAGATGTCTTATACCTTGCCACATTTTATGGGCTACCGTTTCGGTCTGTTTAATTTCGCAACACAGAATATTGGCGGTTATGCAGATTTTGATTATTTCAGCATTAAAATTGAGTAAGCAGGCGATTCGAAAATTCATGATCCTATCATTTTATAATAAACATGGTTGATTGAACATTAATCGCCGCATTATAACCAAACCGCTAACCTAATTACAGCGATGCTGGATAAATTTGGATATCCGACAAAAAAATATGAGAACAAAATTAATTTTAAGTTGCCTTGCATGGTTTTTGATTAATAGTTTGGCGGTAAGCGCAAAGATTACCTTACCGCAACTTGTGTCAGATCATATGGTTCTTCAGCGGGAGACACCCCTGTTAATCTGGGGTTGGGCTACACCAAATGAGAAAATCACCATTAGCTTTAATGGTAGAATATTTAAAACGGTTACGGATCAGCAAGGTTCATGGACTGTGAAAATGAAGCCAATGAAAGCCGGAGGACCTTTTAAAATGACATTGGAAGGGGAGAATAAAATTACCCTGCAAGATATACTCATTGGGGATGTCTGGTTTTGTTCAGGCCAGTCTAATATGGCCCTGCCAATGGAGCGGTTAAAAGAAGCATACCCGAAGGTGATAGAAAATGATAACTTTCCCTTGATAAGAAATTTTTTCGTTCCAACTAAGGCAAGCCTGTCTGGAGAAGCAAGCGATCTTCCACGTGGAAACTGGATTCCGGCCACCGGCAATAATATATTAAGTTTTGGAGGCACGAGTTATTTTTTCGCAAGAAAGCTTTTTCAGGAGTATAAAATTCCAATTGGAATAATCAACTCAAGCGTTGGGGGAACTCCTATTGAGGCCTGGGTGAGTCGTGATGCATTTATGGGGAATCTTGCTCAGCTGAAAAAAATAAATAATTTCAGGGACTCGGTATTCATGAATAATTATCAAAAAAGGGTGAATATTAGTCTCTCTGCCAGGCCAAAACCGTTACCGATAGTTGA
>Ga0247809_1001356_pt1 | contig 11045 bp, 9 predicted proteins | sample UWRJL104311B1_FD_180951 | JGI IMG/M metagenome (GOLD analysis project Ga0247809, IMG submission 180951) | Plant litter microbial communities from Arlington Agricultural Research Station in Wisconsin, United States - UWRJ-L104-311B-1 | ecosystem: Environmental > Terrestrial > Plant litter >...
GTCGAACACCTGGCTCATGCAAGACCTCCTGCGCAAGGATTGGGGCTTCAAGGGCGTGACCGTGAGCGACCACGGCGCCATCGTCGAGTTGATGCGCCATGGTGTCGCCAAGGACGAGCGCGAGGCGGCCAAGCTGGCCATCAAGAACGGCATCGACCTGAGCATGGCCGACTCGGTCTACCTCAACGAGCTGCCCGGCCTGGTCAAGTCGGGCGAGGTCGAGATGCGCGAGATCGACAACGCGGTGCGCGAAGTGCTCGGCGCCAAGTACGACATGGGGCTGTTCCACAACCCCTTCCTGCGCATCGGCGTGGCCCAGGACGATCCGCCGGACCTCGACGCCGAAAGCCGCTTGCACCGCCCAGCCGCGCGCGATGTCGCACGCAAGTCGATCGTGCTGCTGGAGAACCGCAACTCCACGCTGCCGCTCGCGAAGTCGAAGCGCGTCGCACTCGTCGGCCCGCTGGCCGACGCGCCGATCGACATGCTGGGCAGCTGGTCGGCTGCGGGCAACTCGAAGAACGCCGTCACGCTGCGAGCAGGTTTGAGTGCCGCGGTGGGGCAGGATCGCGTGGTCTACGCGCGCGGCGCCAACATCACGAACGACGAAGGCATCGTCAAGTACCTCAACTTCCTCAACTGGGACACGCCCGAGGTCACGCAGGACAAGCGCACGCCCGCCGCGATGATCGAAGAGGCGGTCGCTGCGGCACGCCAGTCCGACGTGATCGTCGCTGCGCTGGGCGAGGCGCGCGGCATGTCGCACGAGTCGTCGAGCCGCACCAGCCTCGACCTGCCGCAGAGCCAGCGCGACCTGATCACCGCGCTCAAGGCCACCGGCAAGCCGCTGGTCCTGGTGCTGATGAACGGCCGTCCACTGGCGTTGCAGCGCGAGCAGCAGGAGGCCGACGCGATCCTCGAGACCTGGTACACCGGCACCGAGGGCGGCCACGCGATCGCCGACGTGCTGTTCGGCGATTACAACCCTTCGGGCAAGCTGCCGATCTCGTTCCCGCGCTCCGTCGGCCAGATCCCGACCTATTACAACCACGCGCGGCTGGGCCGGCCTTTCACCGAAGGCAAGCCGGGCAACTACACCTCGCAGTATTTCGAGGAAGTCACCGGGCCGCTGTACCCCTTCGGCTACGGCTTGAGCTACACCGATTTCGCGTTGTCCGACGTGGCGCTGTCCGGCGCGTCGATGACACGCGGCGGCAAGCTCGAAGCCGCCATCACGGTCAAGAACATGGGACAGCGTGCCGGTGAGACCGTGGTGCAGCTCTACATCCAGGATGTGGCCGCCTCGGTGGTTCGTCCGGTGAAGGAACTCAAGGACTTCCGCAAGCTGATGTTGAAGCCTGGCGAAGAGCAGGTCGTGCGCTTCGCCATCGACGAGTCCAAGCTGAAATTCTTCAACGCGCAGTTGCAGAACGTGGCCGAGGCCGGCACCTTCAACGTGCAGATCGGTCTCGATTCGCAGGCCGTGAAGCAGAAGAGCTTCGACCTGCAGTAACGCTGCGACAGCGACCGCCCGAGCGATGCCTGCGACCGACACCCTGTCCCATCTTCGGCCGCTCTGGCAGCAGGCCGGCCTGCCCGACGAAGCCCTCGCCTTCGCGCGACTCTCCGGCGCCGATCCGGTCATGCCTTCGTCCTTCGCTGTCGGCACTGCCGCACAGACGAGCATCGCGGCCGCGGCACTGGCCGCGTGCGAGTTGGGCCATGCGCGCGGCACGCCGCGGCAGGCGGTTGCGGTCGACATGCAGCACGCGGCCCTGGAGTGCACCGGCTGGTTCAGCCTCGATGGTCGCGTGCCCGACCTGTGGGACGCGTTCTCCGGGCTGTACCGGTGCGCGGACGGGCACGTGCGCGTCCACGCCAACTTCCGCCATCATCGCGAAGGTGCGCTGCACCTGCTCGGGCTCGATCCCGAGCGGGCCCAGCGCAGCGATGCCGAGCAGGCGCTGCAGACCTGGAAAGCGCTGGACTTCGAGCAGGCGGCGGCCGAGCGTGGCCTGGTGGTCACTGCGCTGCGCGGCTTCGCAGACTGGGACGCCACGCCGCAAGGCCAGGCCGTTGCCGCGCAACCGCTCTTCACCATCCAACGCATCGGCGATGCGCCGCCGCGGGCGCTGCCACCGCTTGCCGACGACCAGCGGCCGCTCACCGGTCTGCGCGTGCTCGACCTGACGCGCATCCTCGCCGGCCCGGTATGCGGCCGCGCTCTGGCGGCCTACGGAGCGGACGTGATGCTCGTCAACTCGCCGAAGTTGCCGAACATCGAAGCCATCGCGGAGACCAGCCGCGGCAAGCTCTCCGCGCACATCGACCTCCGCACGGATGGCGGGCGTGGCACCTTGAACCAGTTGGTCGGCGATGCGCATGTCTTCGTGCAGGGCTATCGCCCGGGCGGGTTGGCTGCGCTGGGCTTCGGGCCGGAGGCGCTCGCACGACGGCGGCCCGGCATCGTGGCGGTGTCGCTCAGTGCCTACGGGACGCAGGGCCCGTGGGCAGGGCGGCGTGGCTTCGACTCGCTGTTGCAAACCGCCATGGGCTTCAACCAGGCCGAAGGCGACGCCGCCGGCGACGGCCAGCCACGCGCGATGCCGATCCAGATCCTGGACGAAGCCACCGGCTACCTGATGGCTTTCGCCGCGGCCGCAACGCTCTGGCGCCAACAGCGCGAAGGCGGGAGCTGGCACGTGCAGCTGTCGCTGGCGCAGACGGCGCTGTGGCTGCGGGGGCTCGGCCGCGTCCCCGGCGGTCTCTCGATCGCCAAGCCCGACATCGGGCCCCGTATCGCATCCGAGCCCTCCGGTTTCGGTGTGCTGCAGGGTGTGGGGCACAGCGCTGGACTGGCGCGCACGCCTGCCGGTTGGTCCCGGCCGTCGATGCCGCCCGGGAGCCACGCGCCTGTCTGGCCCTGAAGACCCCACAGACGCCCCGACGCTCGGGCCGCCTCCTTAAAATCTCCAGCACTTCGAACGAGGAGCGGACGTGAAAATGTGGGTGATGGGTCTGTGGGCGGGCCTGGTATGTTGTTCTTCGGCGCAGGCCCAATCCAGGTGGTTCACCGTCGCCGGCAATCCGGCCGACGCCGCGGTCGATACCGTTCAGGTCGATCCTGTGGCGCTGCGCAGCGACGGCGCGCTGAAGATGCTGAGCCTGCGCGTCAGCCGCGCCGGTTTGCGTCGGAACTGGGAAGGCTTGCCCTACCGCTCCTACGAGTCCGAAGTGGCTTTCGACTGCCGCACGGGGCGCGCCGACTACCGCCGTGCCAGCTTCTACGCCGAGCCGCTGTGGCAAGGCACGCCGCACCGAACGACCGATTACACGAACGATCCCAAGCCGATGATGTTTCGCGACATGGCGCCCAACCCGACGCGCCGTATCGTCCGTGCCGCTTGCGGCTCGAGCCTGGGCTGACCGGGCGCCTTCATTTCACCTTGGCAGCCGTGTCGGCGGGCGCTTGGATCCAGAGCGTCGCGCGCTGGGCCTCCACCGTCTGCCGCACGAAGCCCCACACCGCCTGCATGCGGCTCAGGTGCTTGCTTTCGGCAGGCATCGACATCCAGAAGGTCCTGGTGAAGTGCGCATGCTTCGGCAGCACGGCTTTCAGCGACGTGTCGCGCTCGGCGATGAAGGCGGGCAGCACCGCGATGCCCGCACCGGCAGCCACCGCCGCGTGTTGCGCCAGGATGCTGGTGCTGCGAAGCGCGAAGGCGTCGGGCTTGTGCAATTCGTCGAGGTACTGCAGCTCCTTGCTGAAGAGCAGGTCGTCGACATAGCTGATGAAGGTGTGGCCGCGCAGGTCGTCGCGCGTCTTGATGGCGCCGTGCTTCGCGAGATAGCCCTTCGATGCGTAGAGCCGCAGCGTGTAGTCGGTGAGCCTGGTCACCACCACCGGGCCGCGCGCAGGACGTTCCAGCGAGATCACGATGTCGGCCTCGCGCCGTGACAGGTGCACCAGCCGCGGCATGGCGAGCAGGTCGATCACCAGCTTCGGATGTTGGCGCGCGAAGAGCGAGAGCTGCGGTGCGAGCACCACGGTGCCGAAGCCTTCGGTAGCGCCGATGCGGACCACGCCCGACAGGCCTTCCTGAGAGGCGGTTGTCGCACTCTCGACCGTGCGGAACGCGTTCTCCATCGCCTCGACCTGCGGCTGAAGGCGCCGGCCTGCTTCGGTCAGCCTATGCCCGCCGGCCTCGCGCGAGAAGAGCGGAGCGCCGACCTGTTTTTCGAGTGCCTGGATGCGACGCGCCACGGTGGTGTGGTCGACCGCCAGACGGCGTGCTGCGCTCTGCAATGTGCCCGACCGGGCGAGTTCGAGGAAGAAGCGCAGGTTGTCCCAATCCATGGGTTGCGATTATGCAGATCGTGAGTGCGTATTTGTCTATTGCCATCGCAAAAGTGCAAAGCTAGCATCGTTCGCGCACCGCCATCCGGCCACGTACAAACAAGGAGACAGATCCATGGACGCCAAAGTCAAACCCGCCACCCAGGTCGCCACCGTCAAGCTGCTCATCGGCGGCAAGTTCATCGAATCGAAGACCACCGAGTGGCGCGATGTCGTGAATCCGGCCACGCAGGAAGTGCTGGCCCGCGTGCCCTTCGCGACGCAGGCCGAAGTCGACGCGGCCGTCGCGTCTGGCAAGGAAGCCTTCAAGACCTGGAAGAAGACGCCCATCGGCGCGCGCTCGCGCATCTTCCTGAAGTACCAGCAACTGATCCGCGAGAACATGGCCGAGCTGGCGGCGATCCTCACGGCCGAGCAGGGCAAGACCCTGCCCGACGCCGAGGGCGACGTGTTCCGTGGCCTCGAAGTGGTCGAGCACGCCTCGGGCATCGGCAACCTGCAACTGGGCGAGCTGGCCAACAACGTGGCCAACGGCGTCGACACGTACACGCTGCTGCAGCCGCTGGGCGTGTGCGCGGGCATCACGCCCTTCAACTTCCCCGCAATGATCCCGCTGTGGATGTTCCCGATGGCCATCGCCACGGGCAACACCTTCGTGCTCAAGCCGTCGGAGCAGGACCCGATGGTCACGATGCGCCTGTGCGAACTCGCGCTCGAGGCAGGCATTCCGCCCGGCGTGCTCAACGTGATTCACGGCGGTGAAGCGGTGGTCAACGCGATCTGCGATCACAAGGACATCAAGGCGATCAGCTTCGTCGGTTCGACCAAGGTCGGCACGCATGTCTACAACCGCGCCATCCCGACCGGCAAGCGCGTGCAATGCATGATGGGCGCGAAGAACCACGCCATCGTCATGCCCGACGCCAACAAGGAGCAGACGCTCAATGCGCTGGCCGGTGCCGGCTTCGGTGCGGCCGGCCAGCGCTGCATGGCGGTGTCGGTCGCAGTGCTGGTCGGTGACGCGCAGAAGTGGGTGCCCGACTTGGTCGCCAAGGCGAAGACGCTGAAGCTCGGTGCCGGGACCGAGAAGGGCGTCGATGTGGGGCCGCTCGTGTCCTGCGCCGCCTACGACCGCGTCAACGGCCTGATCGAACGTGGTGTGGCCGACGGCGCCACGCTGGCGCTCGACGGCCGCAAGCCGACGGTGCCCGGCTACGAAAAGGGCAACTTCGTCGGCCCGACGATCTTCGCCGATGTGAAGCCCGGCATGACCATCTATGACCAGGAGATCTTCGGCCCCGTGCTGTGCCTGGCCAACGCCGCCACCATGGACGAAGCCATCGAACTGATCAACGCCAACCCGAACGGCAACGGCACCGCGATCTTCACGCAGTCGGGCGCGGCGGCGCGCAAGTTCCAGGAAGAGATCGACGTCGGCCAGATCGGCATCAACGTACCGATCCCGGTGCCGGTGCCGATGTTCTCGTTCACCGGCTCGCGCGCCTCCAAGCTCGGCGACCTGGGCCCGTACGGCAAGCAGGTCATCATGTTCTACACGCAGACCAAGACGGTGACGGCGCGCTGGTTCGACGACAGCACGGTCAGCCAGGGCGTCAACACGACGATCAGTCTCAAGTGAGGGGCGGGTCTCGCGCTGCGACCTTGGTTGTCGCGGCCTCGATGCTTCTTTTCGCCGGCGGCGTGCAGGCGGCCGACGACGCCAACCCGCTCGCGTGCAAGCCCGACGGCACGCAGCAGGAGATGAATGCCTGCGCAGTGCGGGACTACCGCGCCGCCGACGCCGAGCTCAACATCCGATACGGCGAAGTGATGAAGTCGCTGTCGTCTCAACAGCGCATCGCGCTGCGCACCGAGCAACGCGCCTGGCTCAAGGGCCGCGACCCCGGCTGCAAGAGCGCGTCGAAGCAGAGCGAAGGCGGTTCGATCTGGGCACTGGCGTTCTACACCTGCCTGGAACAATCGACCCGCGAGCGCACCGCCGCGCTCGATCTCTGGAAGGGCCGCCAGCCATGAATTTCGAACTGTCCGAAGAGCAACTGGCCTTCGCGCAGACCGCGCACGATTTCGCCGCGGCGGAGTTCGCGCCGCACGCCGCGCGTTGGGACGCCGAGTCGATCTTTCCGAAAGACGCCATCGCCAAGGCCGGCGAACTCGGCTTCTGCGGTCTCTACGCGCCCGAGCGCATCGGCGGCCTCGCGTTGCCACGGCTTGACGCCACGTTGGTGTTCGAGGAGATGGCGGCCGTCGACCCGTCGACCACCGCCTTCATCACCATCCACAACATGGCGACATGGATGCTCGGCACCTGGGGCACCGACGCCATCTGCAAGACCTGGGGTGAAGACCTCACGAGCGGGCGCAAGCTGGCCTCGTACTGCCTGACCGAACCGGGCGCGGGCTCGGACGCCGGCTCGCTCAAGACGCGGGCCGAGTTGCAGGGCGGCGGATACGTCATCAACGGCGGCAAGGCCTTCATCAGCGGCGCGGGCGCGACCGACGTGCTGGTGCTGATGGCGCGCACCGGTGGTGGCGGTGCGGGCGGCATCTCGGCTTTCGCCGTGCCGGCCGACGCGCCCGGCGTGAGCTACGGCAAGAAGGAACACAAGATGGGCTGGAACAGCCAGCCCACGCGCACCATCGCGTTCGACAACGTGCGCGTGCCGGTCGACCACCTGCTGGGCGCCGAAGGCGAGGGCTTTCGCATCGCCATGAAAGGGCTCGACGGCGGGCGCATCAACATCGCGACCTGCTCGGTCGGCGCGGCGCAGGGTGCGCTGAACGCGGCGCGCAACTACTTGCATGACCGCCATCAGTTCGGCAAGCCGCTCGCGAGCTTCCAGGCGCTGCAGTTCAAGCTGGCCGACATGGCGACCGAGCTGGTCGCGGCGCGGCAAATGGTGCGCATGGCCGCGAGCAAGCTCGATGCGGCGCACGCCGACGCCAGCACCTATTGCGCGATGGCCAAGCGCTTTGCGACCGATGCGGGCTTCAATGTCTGCAACGACGCGCTGCAGTTGCATGGGGGTTACGGCTACTTGGCCGAGTTCCCGCTGGAGCGGCTGGTGCGCGACACGCGCGTGCACCAGATCCTCGAAGGCACCAACGAAATCATGCGGGTCATCGTCGCGCGAAAATTGCTCGAAGGTGACAGCGATATCCGCTGACCTCAACCATCTCATTGCTCATGACCGAACCCGTCGTCCTCTTCAAGGAAATCCCCACCGCCAACGGCCAGCGCTTCGGCGTGGCCACGCTCAACGCGCCGGCCTCGCTCAATGCGCTGTCGGTCGAGATGGTGCGCCTGCTCACGCCCAAGCTGCGCGATTGGGCGGCCGATGCCGGCATCGTCGGCGTGCTGATGGACGCGGCCGGCGAGAAGGCCTTCTGCGCCGGCGGCGACCTTCGCCAGCTCTACCAGACGCTGCTGGACTGCAAGGCCGAACGCAACGAATACGCCGAGCGCTTCTTCGGCGAGGAGTACGAGCTCGACCACCTGATCCACACCTTCCCCAAGCCCTTCGTCTGCTGGGGCCACGGCATCGTGATGGGCGGCGGTGTCGGCCTGATGGCGGGTTGCTCGCACCGTGTGGTGACCGAGGGCAGCCGCGTCGCAATGCCCGAAGTCAACATCGGCCTGTACCCCGACGTCGGCGGCAGCTGGTTCCTGCGTCGCACGCCGGGGCGTACCGGGCTCTTTCTGGCCTTCACGGCAGCGCAGGTGAACGCGGCGGACGCCATCTTCATCGGCCTGGCCGACGTGCTGGTGCCGCAGGCGGCCAAGTCGCAGGTGATCGAGGCGATCACCACCGCGCCATGGAAGGGCGAGCCCGATGCGGACCGCGCGCTGATGTCGAAGCTGCTGGCACAGGCCGGTGAGGGCGCCTCGATGCCGGCGTCGAAACTGCGCGAGCACTTCGACCTCATCAACGCGACCTTGGCGGGCGACGACCTGCTCGAGATCGACCAGCGCATCCGCACACTGCAAAGCGATGACACGTGGCTGCAGACCGCCGCAAAGACCTACGCCAAGGGCGCACCGAGTTCAGTGGCGCTGTCGTGGGCGCTCTGGCAACGCGTGCCGCGCATGTCGCTGGCCGAGGTGTTCCGGCTCGAGTATTGGGCCTCGCTGGGCTTCTGCGCGCACGCCGACTTCGCCGAAGGCATTCGGGCAGTGCTGGTCGACAAGGACCGCAATCCCAAGTGGAGCCCCGCGACGCTCGCCGAGATCACGCCGGCCTTCGTCGAAGACCACCTGCGCGCGCGCGGCGAGATGGCGCCGGAACTGGTCTCGCTGGTCTGAGCACGCATTAACAAAAGCAACGGAGACAAACACAATGAAGATCGCATTCATCGGCCTCGGCAACATGGGCGGCCCGATGGCCATGAACCTGCTGAAGGCCGGCCACACCGTGAGCGCCTTCGACCTTTCGGCCGAGGCGCGCAACCGGTTCGCGACCGACGGCCTGCCGATCGCCGCGTCGGCCGTGGCCACGCTCGAAGGCGCCGAGGTCGTCGTCAGCATGCTGCCGGCCAGCGCGCATGTCGAAGGGCTCTACCTCGGCAGCGACGGCCAGCCCGGCATTCTCGAGAAGATCGCACCGGGCACGCTGGTGATCGACAGCAGCACCATCGCCGCCGCCACATCGCGCAAGGTCGCCGAAGCCGCAGCCAGGCGGGGGGTTGCCGTCATCGACGCCCCGGTGTCGGGCGGCACCGGCGGCGCGGTCGCTGGCACGCTGACCTTCATGGTCGGCGGCAGCGAAGCCGACCTGGAGCGCGCGCGGCCCGTGCTCGAAAAGATGGGCGCCAACATCTTCCACGCCGGTGCGGCCGGCGCCGGGCAGACCGCCAAGATCTGCAACAACATGCTGCTGGGCGTCCTGATGATCGGAACCTCCGAAGCCATCGCGCTGGGTGTGGCCAACGGGCTCGACCCGAAGGTGTTGTCGGAGATCATGCGGCGCAGCTCTGGGGGCAACTGGGCGCTGGAAAAATACAACCCGCTGCCAGGCGTCATGGAAACGGCGCCCGCATCGAAGAACTACGCGGGCGGCTTCGGCACCGACCTCATGCTGAAGGATCTCGGTCTGGCGCAGGAAAACGCGGCTGCCGTGCGTGCTGCGACGCCATTGGGTGGTCTCGCGCGCAGTCTCTACGCAGCGCACAGCCTCGCCGGCCACGGCGCGCTGGATTTCTCCAGCGTCATCAAGCTGGTTCAGAAGCCGTAAAAAAAGCGCGGCACGCAGTGTCTGCGTGCCGCGCTTTCCGCGGGCGTATTGCCGCGGGTCTTACTTGGGCGTGCCGCCCTGCATCGAGTGCGGCTTGCCCGGGCGGCGTGCATCGCGCGTCTCGGCGCGTGCTTCGCCGGCGACAGCAGCACGGTCGGTGCCGATGGCGCCGCCTTCTGCGACCTTGGGCATGTCGCCACCACGCGCAGGAACCATGCCCTTCGGACGCATGTTCTTCTTGGCCTCGCCGGCCATCTCAGACTTGCCCGTGGCGTAGCCGGGAGTGTTCGGCGGAACCGGTGCGCCTGGCGGGTTCGACTGTGCGTGCGCAGCAAAAGCGAAGAGGCCGATGGCCGTGGCAGTGATGAGCTTGTTCATGAGAACTCCTGAGGTTGGGAAAAAACGAAAGAGGCGGTACCTCGCGACCCCCGGAACTTCGTGCGGTTGCAACGTCGCTCCAACAAAGCGCTGGTACTACTGATACGGCGCGATGCACGAATTGGATTCCGGGCAAAGCGCGCGTCGCGGCGTGGGACCACGCCCACATCGACCTGCCGCCGCGTGCAGGCAACCACGGCTCAGGCCAGCGCCGTGTCCAGCAGCATCATCACGACGAAACCCAGCATCAGCCCGCCCGTCGCGAAGGCCTCGTGTCCCTTGCGGTGCGATTCCGGGATGATCTCGTGGCTGATGACGAAGAGCATCGCGCCGGCGGCCAGCGCCAGGCCCCAAGGCAGCAGGCTGGCGGAGATCCCGATCACGGCGGCGCCGAACACCGCGGCCATCGGCTCCACCAGGCCGGAGAGCACGCCGAGCCCGGCCGACATCCAGCGCCCGTAGCCCACGCTGCGCAGGGCGAGTGCCACCACCATGCCTTCAGGCACGTCCTGGATCGAGATGCCGGTGGCGAGCGCCGTGGCGCCCACCGGGTCGGAGCCGCCGAAGGCGACGCCGATGGCCAGCCCCTCGGGCAGGTTGTGCAGCGATATCGCCAGCACGAAGAGCCAGACGCGCTTGAGCGCGCGCGCCTGAGGTCCCTCCAGCCCCTTGACGAAGTGTTCGTGCGGCACCAGCCGGTCGATGGCCAGGAGCATCGCCGCGCCGATCAGGATGCCGGCCCCGACGATGCCGCCGGCGCCCCAGCCGCCTGCGCCTTGCGCCTTGGCTGCTGCCAGCGCGGGAATCACGAGGGAAAAGGAACTCGCAGCCAGCATCACGCCGGCGCCGAAGCCGAGCATGCTGTCGTAGGTGCGTTGGGAAAACTGCTGGGACAGCAGCACAGGCAGGGTGCCCAGTGCGGTCGCCAGGGCCGCGAAGAGGCCGCCGATCAAGGCGCCCCTCATTCGCGGATCGGTGCCGTCGATGGCCTGTGCGCTTTGCCAGACGAGGAGCGTCAGTCCGGCCAGCACGATGCCGAGGCCAACCCACCGTCGGCCCAC